>Ga0315904_10001610_pt1 | contig 35951 bp, 29 predicted proteins | sample LakEriMetagenome_6_FD_203529 | JGI IMG/M metagenome (GOLD analysis project Ga0315904, IMG submission 203529) | Freshwater fungal communities from buoy surface, Lake Erie, Ohio, United States - Buoy 12 MA120 | ecosystem: Environmental > Aquatic > Freshwater > Lake | place: USA: Lake Erie, Ohio...
GCGGACACCAGCACGATCACCGCCGCCTTCTTCACCACCAACAGCCCGGGAGCGCAGACGCAAACCATCAAGCTGGGCAGCGTGGAGAACACCATCAACGCCAACAGCATCTCGGTCGGAGCGGTCTCCAACCGCTCCAACGGCGTGCTGGAATTCAATGAGAGCACGGGAAATCTCACCATCCGCGACACGGCGGGGACCGGACGGGCCAACCTGGCGGTGGTTTACGGCAACTCCAACACGGGAGTGAACCCCACGGGCGTCGTGGACCTCACCGGTGCGGGCCACTCGGCCGACCTGCTTCTGGGCACCCTGCAAATCGCCGGCCGCACCGCCACTTCAGGCGGTGGGGCCACGGGAACCTTCAGCTTCGAAAACGGAACGCTCGATGCGACCTCCGTCGCCATCGCGGTCCGCGGCGCTCGGACCTCTGCAAGCGGGCCTACGACCGGCACGCTCAATCTGGGCGGCGGCAACGTGATCATCGGCACCGGTGGCATCAATGTGGCCAACAACAGTTCCGCCGCCGCGGGTGACACCCTTGTGACCGGCACGGTCAACATCACGGGCGGCACGGTCAGCATCGGCGCCACCGGCGGCACCAGCATCACCCTCGGTACCAACACCAACGCGGTCAATGGCGGAACGGTCGCCAACCTCAACATCACCGGCGGCACCACCACCCTCGGCGGCAACATCGTCCGTGGCACCGCCACCGGCACGGTCACTTCCTCACTCACACTCAACGGTGCCAGTGCCATCCTCGACATGGGCGGCAACAACATCACCAACCTGACGAGCATCACCTACACTGACGGCACACTCAAGAACCTCGGCACCGTCAACACCGGCATGACCCTCGCCGGCACCGGCTCCCGCGTCTTCGATCAAGGCACCGGTGTGATTGGCACGATCCAGGGCGACATCACCGGCACGGGCGTCGGCCTCACCGTGAAGGGCGACGGCGAGCTTACCCTCTCGGGAACCAGCAGCACCTACGACGGCGCGACCACCATCGACAGCGGCCACCTCAACGCGAACAACATCACCGTCGCTGCCGCCAGCAGCATTGGTTCTTCCTCAAACGCCGCCGCCAATCTGGTGCTCAAGAATGGTGCGACTCTTCATTACACGGGCACCGCAACGCCAGCGTCCACGGATCGTCTGTTCACCTTGGGCACGGGCGACAATGAGATCCGTTCCAGTGGCACGGGTGGCATCACCTTCAGCAACACCGGTAACATTGCCTTTGCCGATTCAGGCGTCCGCACACTGAGCCTGCGCGCCGTGAGCGCCTCGGCGACCAATACGCTGGCCTCGGTCATCGGTGACGGCGCTGGCGGAGCCACCCAACTCCACAAGCATGGCGACGGAACATGGGTGTTGACCGGCAACAACACCTTCACCGGCAGAACCTTGATCAATGCTGGGACGCTCAGCATCAGCGCGAAGGAAAACCTGGGAGACATCGGCACGGGCAAGCACGTTGATTTCAATGGCGGAACGCTGCAAACCACCGCCAGCATGACCTTCAATACCCGCACCTTCGACCTGGGAACCAATGGCGGCACATTCGAGGTGGCCACCGGCACCACCCTCACCACCGGATTCTCCACCGGCAAAATCCAAGGCAGCGGAAACCTGGGCAAAACCGGAGCAGGAACCTTGGAAATCCTGGGCACCAACGCCTACACCGGCGCGACCGCCGTCACCGCGGGCACGCTCGTGGTCAACGGCAACATCTCCACCAGCAACGTCACGGTTTCCGGAACGGGCAGCACCCTCAAGGGCAATGGCAGCATCGGCGGCACGGTCACCATCGGTTCCGGCAGCATCATGGCAACCGGCAACAGCATCGAAAGCCTCGCCACCGGCGCGCTCACCCTCGATGGCGGCTCCACCTTCGCCTATGAATTGGACAACGATGCCGCCGCGAGCGTGGCGGGCGACCTGACCGCCGTCACCGGCACCTTGGATATCTCCAGCGGTGCCATCCTCACGCTCACCGAGCTTGGATCCGGTTCATGGACCATGGGTGAGAAACTCACGCTTATCAGCTATTCGGGAGCATGGAACAGCGGTCTGTTCACCTATCTCGGTAATACCCTGAACGACGATTCCAGTTTCACTTTCAGCGGGGTCGACTGGTTGTTCAATTACAACGATACCTCCGCCGGCAGCAACTACACGGGCGATCTGACCACGCCGAACTTCGTCACCATGACCGTCATCCCCGAACCCCGCGCCGCGCTGCTGGGTGGCCTTGGCCTGCTCATGCTCCTGCGCCGCCGTCGCTAACCGGCGTTTTTTTGGAGTTCTGTGTCTCGATGCCCCGATCGCGATTGAATCCAGCTTGAGCCCCTTGCCCGGACCTGGCTTCCGGAGTGATGGGTGTGGTCACTTGTTAGAATTCGCTTGCGCCAACGCCTGCCCGGCAAAGAAGGCAAAGGCACACTCCGCATCAACGGCGAGAAAGTCGCCCCCGTACCACAGAGGGACGGACCTTTGACGATGTCACATGGACGCTGAAGCCGAAACGTCCCGAGCCTTGAGTCCCCGGCCTAACGCATCAAGGTCTCGCTCGGATTTTCACCAAACAAATCCCGGTAGTTTCTGGAAAAGTGTCCCATGTGGAGAAATCCCCATTCGATCGCCAACTGCTTGACGGTCCATGATCTGGGATTGCCCGCCAGCAGGTCACGCCGCACTCCATGCAGGCGTTGTTGCCGGATGAATGCCCCCGGCCCGATTCCCAGAGACTTGCGAAACATCAATTCCACTCCCCGCCGGCTCATCCCGAGTTGGGCACAGAGGTCGTCCAGCCTCACCGGCCCGCGCGTGGACTCCCGGATGAATTCGCGTGCCTGTCGCAGGTGCGACACCGCGCCGGCTGTCCGCGATGTCACGTTCGGTGCACCCACGCCCGATCCGGCCCGCAGCATGTCGAGAAATCCATCCAACAAGCGCCGCTCCAACTCGCGGCGCACCGCCAGCCCGGCAAGCGACGACTCGGCATCCTCGATCATCTTCACGGTGTGTGACAACAACACCCGCAACGACGCTTGCTCCGCCCTGCCGATGCGCAGAATTGCCCCGCGCTGGAGGAATTTCTCCGGAATCTCGGGGAACGAGGTCTCCACCGCCGCACGGAACAACGCCGCCGGGACGGTCAGTGTCGCGTTCGAGTAGCCTTCCGGCGTGTAGGCATCCAACTCCCATCCCGGCGGGAAAAATCCCAGATAACCATCGTGATGCTCGGTATTGAAATTGAACGTGCGCGCCTTCCGCGGGCAGGCGATGACGAAGATCAGGGTGTAACAATCCTCCGGCATCACGCCGGTGAACAAAAACGGCGAGCCCAGCCTCGCAACATCCAGACACACCTGCGGGCAGTGCATCCGTGCGATCCAGCTCGGGGTCGGAGTGCGTTTCAACAGACACGGCTCGAATTCCGCCGACCGGATCGCCTCCGCCAAATCCTCGGGATTCTCAACCGCCTGTGAGTAACCCGGTGATTCGACGCTTTCCATGTCTCCATTCCTAAACCCTGTCGCAGGAGGTTTACAAGGATTCGGTTCGTTATCGGGATAGCGTTTTTTCTCGCCGTCATGCGGACGTTTTCTTCATGAATGGATGCCATGATGCCGTCCGTTGACGAGGCGGAATCCACTTCGATTCCCAATCCTCTGATTGCCGGTTTTCCACGCAGACAACCCCACGCCATGACCAGACACACCATCACCAGCGGGGCGATCGCCCTGCTCCTCGCCAACCCGCTCAGCCTGCTTGCCCAGGAGCGCTTCTCGATCCCTGCTGATCCGAACCTCAAATTCTCCACGCCCATCGCCCCCGGCGTGGCCGTGCCGGATAAAATCGAAAGCTCCATCGGCACGCTCAACCTCAGCTACGGCTACCCGAGCAACGACACGGTAGAGAAAATCTATGACAACCTCGACCGTTCGCGCGCCCTGCAGGCCTACCTCATGGCCATTCCCATCGTCAATCAGGCCGGCATGCGCGACTCGATCAGCCAGTTCGGCCCGGTGAACCAGACGGATGTCATCTGGGAAAACCTCGTCGATCCCCGCACGGTTGAGCTTACCGCCAACGACAACACGATCTACAACTTCATCTGGCTCGACACCAAGAAGGGGCCGCTTGTCGTCGAAGTCCCGCCCGGGGTTCTCGGCGGTGTCAACGATTTCTGGTACCGCTGGGTCGCCGATGTCGGCATCACCGGCGAGGATCGGGGCAAAGGCGGCAAGTACCTCGTCCTGCCTCCCGAATACAAGGGCGAGATACCTCCGGGCCATATCGTCATGCGCCCGAACACCTTTGGAAACTGGCTCTTCTTCCGCGCCTTCGTCGTCGATGGCTCTACAAAGCCCGGCGTCGAACTCGTGAAGAAGCACCTCAAGATCTATCAACTTTCCGAGGCGGCCAATCCGCCGCAGATGAAATTCGCCAACGCCTCGGGCGTCCCTGCCAACTTCGTCGCGCCCGGTGACTATCAGTTTTGGGAAATGCTCAACAATGTCATCCAGGAAGAGCCCCCAATCGGCAGTGACCCGACCATGCTCGGACTCTTCGCATCCATCGGCATCGAGAAGGGCAAACCCTTCGCTCCCGACGAGCGGATGAAGAAAATCCTCATCGACGCCGCGAACATCGGTGCCGTCACCGCCCGCACCATCGCCTTCAAGGTCCGCTCGCCCGAAGCCTACTTCTATCCGGACAGCGCCTGGCGTCTGCCTTTCTTCGGCGGCTACAAGTTCGAGACCTCTCCCGGTGTGACGAACATGGATGGATATATCTTCTACTACTACTTCGCCACCGGTATCACGCCCGCGATGGAGATGAAGATGGTCGGCAAAGGATCGCAGTATCCGTGGTCAGTGCAGGACTCGAAGGGCAACCCCTTCGACGGCGGCAAGACTTACAGGATGCGCATCCCGCCGAACGTGCCGGTGAAGGATTTCTGGTCCGTGATCGTGTATGACAACCAGACGCGCTCGATGATCCAGACCAACCAGAAGGCTCCGAGCGTAACCAACCAGGAACAGGACCTGAGGAAAAACGCCGACGGCTCCGTGGATGTATTCTTCGGCCCGAAAGCTCCCGCCGGATATGAGAAGAACTGGATTCAGACCCTGCCAGGCAAAGGCTGGTTCATGATCCTGCGCCTCTACGGCCCGCTCGAACCGTGGTTCGACAAGACCTGGCGCCCCGGCGAGATCGAATTGGTCGAATAGCCGATCACCGGAAGCGGAATCATCGGGAAAGCTGAAGAATTGGCCTGAAGCGGAACTCCGTGGGACTGGAGGGATCTCAGGTGGGTTCTGCTTGACTGGCACAGGGGCGGCCAGCCCATCGGGGCTGGTTCAGCCGACTGGTTTCCATGGATTGAGGCTAACGCTGAACGGTCATGGAGACCAGGTCCGGGCACTTGCCCTGCGTTTTTCGGATACCGTTTGACCTCGCGCGGTCCGATTTTCCATGGAGGATTTCCCTTGGCGGCCGGCCACCGGCACCGCAAGGATGCTTTCCGATTTTGAATGGCGGATTTCCGCCGAAACCGACTCATCTCATGACAAGCTCACCGATTCATGCTTTCACCGCGGTCCTTGCCGCTTCCGCCGCCAAGGCGGGCATCTTCGGCAACAACGCCGAAGAATCCGTGTATCCCATGACCCGCTGGCTCACGGATGGGGAGGTGCTTGATGGATCAAAACACAACTACACGCTCACCTTCCCCGCCAGGCAGATGCCGCCGGCCGTTCAGAAGGTCAACTGATTCCTCCTGAAACATGGAAGACCCGTCCGGAAAATCCACCGCCCAACCGAAGGCTCCTTGGTTCGATCCCGTGTGTGCGATCCTCATGGCCGTTGCCTCGCTCGCCACGGCCTGGTGCTCCTATCAGAACTCGGTTTGGAGCGACTTGAGCAGCGATCTTGCCACGCAGTCGGACAAGCTCGACCGCCATGCCTCCATGCAACACCTTGAGGCCGGACAGGTCCAGGAGGAGCAGATGCTGCTGTGGACCGAGGCGATGGACGCCACCGTCGATGGCGATGATCGTCTCGCCGCTTTCTACACCCGGCGGTTTGCGGACGAGTTGAAGCCGGCCTACGAAAAGTGGATGGCGCTCAAACCGTTTGAAAACCCGGACGCGCCGCCGAATCCGTTCGTCGATTCCCTTTACACGCCGCGATTCGCGACCGAGGTCCGTGAGTCGCGCGCCGCGGCCTCACGTGCCGAGGCCGACTCCAACACGGCCGGCCACCACGCCAGCGACTATCTCAGCAACACGGTGATCCTCGCCATGGTTGTCTTCTTCGCCGGCACCGCGGGGAGTTTCGACAGGCGCGTTGTCAGGTGGTCGTCCCTCGCCTTCGCGCTCGTGCTGTTCTCCTTCGTGGCGGTGCGCATTTGCATGCAGCCCATCCAATGAAATCCAGTCCTCCATTGCTGGCGCTCGCCGCCGCTCTTGCGATCACCGGGTGTTCGCAATACGCCACCGTGAGCGAGATCAAGCCGCCACCGCGCGGCGAAGCCGTGACTCCCGCCAACGATCCGCTTGCCGCGCTTGATACCCACGTCAGTGCCGCCGGGAACGCCTGGCGGCGGCTCGATGCGAACCCCGGAGACGTGGAGGCGCGTCGCGACTACAACTTCGCGGTCGCCCGCATCTGCGGCACACTTCGCGAAACCAAGCTCGAGCCGTGGCGCGCTCCCGTCCGGCTTGGTTCACACACTCTCTCATGGAAACGCGATCCGCGCCCCGAGTGGAACCCCGGACTTTACGAAATCATCCCCACCGATCAACTCGATCTCAAGGGTGAATACGTCGAGGACCGCGAGATCAAGGGCGGCCTCGGAGCGCCGCTGGTGGCCAAACGCATCGCCGACCAGGCCCGCGAACTCGCGCCGACACCGCACTTTTTCTACGGCGTCACCGCTGTGGCCCGCTTCGAAGGCCGGCGCTGCGTGCTCGCCTTCGAAGATCCGCTCGCCCGTGAGGAAGTCACCGTCGGCGGGCATTCCTTCCCGCTCGCGGCGGACTTCACCGCGCCGCTCGCCATGATGCTCGTCGAGATGCACCCGAAGGGCCTTGAAATCCCCCGCCTTCTTCACCCGGAGAAATACGCCGAGACCACGCGCGTCGCGCGGCTCGAACCCTTCGATCCCGACAAGACGGTCGTCCTGATGATCCACGGCCTGATGGACTCGCCCGCCACCTGGTTTCCCCTGCTCAACCACCTCCGCGGCGATGAGAGGATCCGGCGCGATTTCCAGTTCTGGTTCTTCAGCTACCCCAGCGGATACCCGTATCCATACTCCGCGGAACTGCTGCGCAGGGAACTCGATCATGCGGAGGAACTCTACCCCATGCGCAAGAAAATGGTCGTCATCGGCCACAGCATGGGTGGCTGCATCAGCCGGCTGATGATCACCAATACCGGACGAAAGGTGTGGGATGAGATGTTCTCCGTGCCGCCGGAGAAACTCCCCGTGCCGGAAACCCACAAGCACATCCTCACCGAGGCCACGATCTTCGAACACCGCCCCGAAATCGGCCGCGTGATCTTCATCTCCGCGCCGCATCGCGGCAGCGATCTCGCCAGGATCTCGCTCGGCCGCATCGCCGGGAAGCTCATCGAGGCGCCCCGAAACCTGCTCACGCTCGAAGACGAGATCAGGGGATACGAAAAACATCCCACCGGCGACCTCCACCTCGATCGTTTTCCGGTCAGTGTGGACACGCTCGCGCCCAACAACGACTTCGTGCTCGCGATCAACAAGGTGCCGGTCGCCCCCGGCATCCCGCCCCACACCATCGTCGGCGACCGCGGCCGGGGCGACTCGCCTGCCTCCAGCGACGGCGTCGTGCCCTACTGGAGTTCACACATGCCCGGCGCGCTGTCCGAGAAGGTCGTCCCGTCCAACCACAGCGCCCACCGCCATCCCGAGACCGTTGACGAGGTGAAGCGCATTCTTTTCCTGCACGCCAAACAGAACACAACGATCCTCCCCAAACGCTGAACACCATGTTGGAAAAACTGAAATCGGAAATCCGGGCGGTCCTTCTCGCGACCCTGTTCTTCGCGGCCTGGCTGGGAGTCCTCATGCTCCTCAAACTTCTCATCCTCGAGGACTATCACATCCACTTCGGCGGTTTCTCGATGGTGCTGGTCGGTGCCTTGATTCTCGGAAAGGTCGTGCTGATCCTCGAACACGTCTCCCTGGGATCGTGGTTGCACAAGCATCCGTCCATCGTGGAAGTCCTGCTGCGAACCCTCCTTTACGCCATTGGCACGTTCATCGTGCTGCTGCTGGAGAAGTCATTCGAGTCGAGACACGAACACGGCGGTTTCCTTCCAGCGCTGGCCAACGTCTTCTCTCACCGGGACATGCCCCATGTGTGGACGAATGCCATCTGCCTCGGAGGCGCCCTCCTGTTCTACAACCTGCTTTCCGCGGTGAACCGCCGTCTCGATGGTGGGCTCGCCGGTGTCTTCCTTTCTCCACCGGCACCCCGGTCACACTCCTGATGAACCTTTCATTTGCATCCGCCGCTTCCGTTTGCCAGCCCGCCAACCCTCATCGACATGAAATCCACAAGACCGCGAATCATTCTCGCCACACTCTGCATCGCCGCCGCCGCCCCGGTATCCGCCCAGACACCTCCGGGCTATCCCTCATCCGCCGTGCCCTCCGTGCCGCTCCTCACTTCCAGCCAGTTGCAGGACATCGTCGGCCGCTTCGCCCTCTATCCGGATGATCTCATCGCACTGATCCTTCCCGCGTCCACCACACCGCTCGACATCGTCAAGGCCCAGCGGTTTCTCACCAAACACGCGGCTGACCAATCCCTCAAGCCGGACCCCACTCTCTCCCAGCCGGTCCTGAACCTGCTCACCTATCCCGATGTCGTCAACATGATGGGCGACGACCTCGACTGGACGGAGTCCCTCGGCCAGGCCGTGAACTCGCAGCAGCAGGACGTGCTCGATGCCATCCAGATCTTCCGGCGCAAGGCGCAGGCCGCAGGAAACCTGAAGTCCGATGACAAGCAGACCATCATCGTGAAACAGGAGACCGTGCAAATCGTTCCCGCGAAACCGGAAGTCATCTACGTGCCGGTCTATCAGCCCGCCACCGTCGTCGTCGCGCAGCCAGCTCCGGCCGTCACCTACGTGCCCACGGCCTATCCCGTCTATTACAACCCGGTGGCCACCGCCGCGGTCGCCGCCACCGTCGGCTACATCGCCGGTGCGAACACCGCCTACGGGGTGAACTGGTATGGCGGCGGCTGTTATCACGCGCCCTACGCGAGTTATGCCAACCACATCCAGGAGGAGCGCATGGATTATGCCAACCATGCCCGCGAGGACTGGCAGAACTACGGCACCGCCTCGCGCGAGGACTGGCAGAAATACAGCAGCAACCAGCAAAGCCAGCGGCAGAACGCCGCCGCCTCGAATCAGGCTGCCCGCCAGCAAACCAGCTCTGCCAACCAGACCCAGCGCCAGCAGGCCGTCAACGACACGACGTCCGCCAACCAAACCCAGCGGCAGGGCGCTGCGGCGTCCGGACAGCAGCAACGATCCGCCAATCAAACCCAACGCCAGGATGCGGCGGCGGGTGCGCAGGCTTCCTCCCAACAAAGCCAGGCCGCGCGCCAGAGCGCGGCACAGCAGAATCAGGCCGCGCGCCAGGCCAACATACCGCAGGGTGGGCAAAGCTGGCAGGGTTCCGCACAAACCCGCCAGGCTTCGGGTTCCGGCCAAGCCGCGGCGGCGAATCGCGCCGCATCATCCTCACAGTTCGGCGCCCGCCAGGCCAGCCGTGCCTCAGCCGGAGCCTACGGCGGCGCATCCTCCGGCGCACGGGCGCAAAGTTATGCCGAACGCGGTTCCCGCAGCATGTCCGGTGGCGGCCGCAGCGGCGGTGGCGGTGGCCGCAGCAGACGTTGAAACCAAAGTGCCACTCCCAACCAACACCGTCATGAAACATTTCATCCACTCATCCCTCCTCGCGCTCTGCCTGATCTCTCCAAGCCTCGCCGAAGAAACGGCGGCGATTCCGCCAAAGGTCTTTGAGACTCCGGTCGAAGCCTCCGATGCCTTCATCAACGCCGCCAAGGCGGGAGATACCAAGGCCCTGCTGGAAATCTTCGGCGACAAACACAAGGAGAAACTCGGAACCGATGATCCCGAACGCGACAAGGAACTCCGCGCCAAAGTCGCCGCCATGGCGATCGAGCGCCGCCGTTTCCGCGACAACGACGGGAACTCCGTGTCGATGGTCATCGGTGCCGAAGCATGGCCTTTCCCGATCCCCATCGTGAAGACGGACAAAGTATGGCATTTCGACACCGACACCGGCATTGATGAAATCATCAAACGCCGCATCGGCGAGAATGAACTCACCGTCATCGACTCCATGCGCGCTTACCTGGATGCCCAACGTCAATACGCGTCGGCCCCGCGTGACGGGACCGCGGTCCGCCAGTTCGCCCGCAAGTTCCAAAGCTCGCCAGGCAAACAAGACGGACTCCATTGGGCCGCCGACACGGCGCAAGGCGGCGAAGCCAGCCCCGCCGGTCCCGAGATCAAGGACGCCGGTTCCTCCTACGCCGGTTACCACTTCAAGATCCTCACCGCCCAGGGCGAAGCGGCGCCCGCCGGGAAATACGACTACCTCATCAACGGCCACTTCATCGGCGGCTTCGCCCTCATCGCCTGGCCTGCCGAATACGGCGAAACCGGCGTGATGACCTTCATCGTCAACCACTACGGCGACGTCCATGAGCGCGACCTCGGTTCCGACACCTCACGGATCGCTTCGGAAGTCACGGAATACAATCCCGGCGAGGGATGGATCAAGGTGGCGGATTGAACAAGTTCGCGAAATCCCGCATTCGACTTGGACAAAACATTGCCGATTGGCTAACTCCGCACTGCCGAAAACGCACCAGCCCCAAATCCCCACCAACGCCATGACCGAGGAAGCCCGCCAGTCGTTCGTCGAACTCATCCTGCTCGCCCCCTATCTCGACAGCCACCTTTCGATGACCGAGGACGAGGTGCTCGAACAAGCGCTCCGGGCCGTTGGCTGGAGCGCATCACAGCCCGGCGGCATCTGTCTGGGCACCGCGTTCGCCACCGTTCGCGAGGCGGCCGGCTGCGAGCTGAAGACGGAGGAGTTCATGAAGACCAGGGCCACGGTCATCAAGGATGGAGGCGGTTCCTCCCTCGCCTTCGAGTGGCTTGGCCGCATCCTCGGATCCGACGGCGTGACCGGTGATGAAAACCGGTTTCTGAAACGCGCGAGAACGCTCTTGTTCGATTGATCCGACGTTTGCCACCTGCCCAACGATGCCGGAGTTTTTCTTCCACCTTCCGTTCGTCACCGCGGCGCTGCTGGTCATCGGCAGCCTCGGCTGTTACTCACTAATCGGCCTCGCGGTCACCCGCCGCTGGATCCTGCCGCGTTTGGCGATCCAGCCCGAGGACTCCGACTTCACCAGCGCGCTGGTGCAGGCGGTGATGGTCTTCTACGGTCTCGCCGTGGCGCTCGTCGCGGTGAGCGTCTGGGAAACCCATGCGGAGGTCTCGGGCCTGGTCTCCGAAGAGGCCAGCCGGATTGCCGGAGTCTATCGCGACGTCAGCGGCTATCCCGAACCCATCCGCAGCGAGTTGCGGGGCGAGTTGCTAGGCTACACCAACTACCTCATCGACGAGGCGTGGCCGCTGAGGAGCGAGGGCAAGAAGGCCACCCGCGGCGTCGAGTGGATGAACCGCTTCCAGGCCAGCCTCTCCTCGTTCGAACCCGTCACCGAAGGCCAGAAATGCCTGCACGGCGAGGCGCTTGCCGCCTACAACCGCCTGATCGAGGCACGGCGGCTCCGCCTCGATGCCATGGACACCAAACTGCCGTCCGAACTCTGGTTCATCGTCAACTTCGGCGCTTGTATCAGTCTCGCCTCCACCTTCTTTTTCAAGGTGGCCGATTTCCGCCTGCATGCCATCCTGGTGCTGCTTCTCTCGATCTTCGTCGGCCTGGTCATCAGCATGATCCTCGCCTTCGACCAACCGTTCCTTGGTGATCTGGGAATCAGCTCTGAGCCCTACCGCGTCCTCCGCGACCAATTGATGACCCGGTGATCAGAGTCGAACCCACCGTTCCGTTTCCAAGGGCCGCGAGTTCCATCCCGCCAATCCGATCATACACCGGATTCACATCCCTCCGATTTGCGGAGGGCGTTCCGCCGGACTGGCCCGACAGGAAGCTTTCACGACATTGCTTGGCGGGACAGGGTTGCACCCGGGCTCTCGCCAAAAAGGGAACGGTATTCCTGTGAGAAGTGCCCCATGTGCCAGAAACCCCACGCGAATGCGGTCTCTTTCACCACACCAGCCACCCTTGGGGCACTCGTTAGCGCGCGTCGCACACCGTGAAGCCGCTGGTGACGGATGAAGGCGCTCGGCCCGATCCCCAGCAAATCTTGAAACAACAACTCCACCCCGCGGCGGGACAGACTCAGCTCATCGCAGAGATCCGCGAGGGAAACGGGCTCATGGAGATGGTTGGAGAGATACTCCCGCGCCTGCCGCAGGCGCCTCAGCCGCCCCTCGATCCGCAGTCCCGTTTGTGGAACCAAGGATCCGCAGCCACCGCGCAGTGCGAGCAGGAAGGCGTCCAGCAATTCGTGTTCGAGATGCTTGCGGGCCAGTCCGTCGACAAGGGCTGCCGCCTGATCGTCGATCACCGCCATGACGGCGGATAACAACCCGCGCAGCCGGTTCTGCTCCGCTGCGCCGATGCGCATGCCGGCCCCGCGCTGCAGTATGCCCTCCGGGATTTCCGGGAACGATCTTTCGATGGCATTGAGAAAGACGGTCGAGGGGATCGTCAGCGTCGCATTCCCATATCCTTCCGGCGTATACGCGTCCAGGATGCCCCCCGGCGGGAAAAAACCCATGTAGCCGTCGTTGTGCTCGGTCGCGAAATTGAATGAACGGCCTTTGCGCTGACAATCCGTCACGAAGACCAGGGTATAACAATCCTTCGGCATGGACCCGGAAAACAACATCGCCGGCCCCAGCGAGGCAAAATCAAGGCAAACCCGGGGGCATATCACGCGCGCAATCCTGCTCGGCAATGGCCTCGCACTGAGCTGGCAAGGCTGAAAGTTCGCGTTGCGGATCGCCGCGGCGAGGGCCTCGGGATCGAGGACTTGCTGCGAAACGGCTGGCGGAAGGCCATCCATGGGGCACACAGTCTCAGAATCGTCCCCAAAAGGGCAAGCCGTTTCACTGCGCTTTTGGGATACACTTCGAACTCGCGAAAGCGGCGAACCCGCCAATAATTGGATTTCAATTGCATACAATTTCCCTCCTCTCATGAGACCTCCAGAATCACGATCCACGATCCCAGTCCTGGCCACCTGCTTTGGGTTGCTAGGAATTTCAATGGCTTCCGATGGACTCGACCGCACTTCGCTGCCGATCCCTGAGCCGGACTACCCGCGCAGCACGGTGCTCGACGCCCGCGATGCCAAAGCTCCGCCACGCTTCGAAATCAAGGCGCCGGCGGGCGCGCCCAACGTAATCATCGTGCTCGTGGACGACATGGGCTTCGGCATGCCGAGCGCCTTCGGCGGACCGGTGCGCATGCCTTCGGCAGACCGGCTCGCCAGCCAAGGCCTGCGTTTCAACCAGTTCCACACCACCGCGCTGTGCTCGCCCACGCGCACGGCCCTGCTCTCCGGTCGCAACCACCACATGAACAACATGGGCAGCATCACGGAGACGGCCACTGGCTTTCCGGGCAATACCGGGCAGCGGCCCGCATCGGTCGCGCCGCTCGCGGAAATGCTGCGCCTGAATGGCTACAGCACCGCCTTCTTTGGAAAAAACCACGAGACGGCGCCCTGGGAGGTCAGCGTTTCCGGACCGACCGACCGCTGGCCGACGCGCTCGGGCTTCGACAAGTTCTACGGCTTCTTCGGCGGCGAGACCGACCAGTGGAATCCCACACTCTATGACGGCATGGCCCGGATCCCCACGCCGCACCACCCCGGCTACAACTTCATGACGGACATGACCGATCAGGCCGTTTCCTGGATGAAGTTCCAGAAGGCGCTCACGCCGGACAAACCGTTCTTCATGTATTTCGCCCCGGGAGCGACCCATGCGCCGCACCATGTGCCGAAGGAATGGATCGCCAAGAACAAGGGGCGCTTTGACCAGGGATGGGACAAGCTGCGCGAGGAAACCCTGGCGCGGCAGATTGCGCTGGGCGTGGTGCCAAAGGGCACGAAGCTGGCCGACAAGCCCAAGGACATCAAGGATTGGGACACTCTCAGTGCCGACGAGCAGAAGCTCTTCGCCCGGCAGATGGAGGTCTATTCCGCCTTCGGGGAATACGCGGACAACGAGATCGGCCGCCTCTTCGATGCCGTCGGCGCGACCGGTGAACTGGAAAACACCCTCATCTTCTACATCCTCGGCGACAACGGCACCAGCGCCGAGGGCGGCATGAGCGGGATGTTCAGCGAGATGACCTACTTCAACAACGTGCAGGAAACTGTCGAGGAAATGCTCAAGCACTACGACGAATGGGGCGGACCGACCACTTACCCGCACATGGCTGCCGGCTGGGCCGTCGCCGGCGATACGCCCTTCATGTGGACCAAGCAGATGCCCTCCAACTACGGTGGCACGCGCAATGGCATGATCGTCTCCTGGCCCAAGGGCATCAAAGCCACCAACCAGGTGCGTTCGCAATGGCATCACGTCATCGACGTGGCCCCCACCGTGCTCGAAGCCGCCAGCCTGCCCGAGCCCAAGAGCGTCAACGGCACCGTCCAGTCCCCCATCGAGGGCGTGAGCATGGTTTATAGCTTCGACAAACCGGACGCAAAGAGCACCCACACGACCCAGTATTTCGAGATCTTCGGCAACCGCGCCATCTATCACGAAGGCTGGTTTGCAGGCACCGTCCACCGCGCGCCGTGGGAGAAAGTGCCCCGTCAGAAGCTGCAGGAGGACAAGTGGGAACTCTACGACACGAGGGCCGACTTCAGCCTCACGAACGACCTGGCCGCAGCCGATCCGGCGAAGCTCAAGGAACTGCAGGACATCTTCATGAAGGAAGCCTCGAAATATCGCGTGCTCCCCATCGATGACCGCCTGCTCGAACGCATCGTCGCCAAGTCGGCAGGCCGGCCCGACCTCATGGGGGACCGCACCTCGCTCACCCTCTCCGAGGGCATGGGCGGCATGAGCGAAAACGTCTTCCTCAACCTGAAGAACCGCTCACATTCCATCACCGCCGACGTGGAGATCCCCGCCGACGGCGCGAATGGCGTCGTCATCGCCCAGGCCGGGCGCTTCGGCGGCTGGAGCCTCTACCTCAAGGACGGCAAGCCGACCTATTGCTATAACTTCCTCGGACTTCAGGAATACAAAGTCGCGGCCCCCACGGCACTCGCCGCAGGCAAGGCGACCATCCGCATGAACTTCGACTACGACGGCGGCGGGGCTGGCAAAGGCGGCGTAGCCAGCCTCCTCGTCAACGGCGGGAAGGTCGCCAGCGGCCGGATCGAACGCACGCAAATGGCCATCTTCTCGGCGGACGAAACCGCAGGTGTCGGCATGGATGACGCAACACCGGTCACCACGGACTACAAGGAACGCGACAACAGCTTCACCGGCAAGATCCTCAAGGTCACCCTGGATGTGAAACCCGTCGGAGCCGCCGTCAAAGCGGAGGAGGATGCGGCCAAAGGTGAGACCGAAATGAAGAAGGCACTGTCCAATTGACAACGGTGAGACGCAAGGGCTGCTCGCAAGAGGCGGCCTGCGACTTCACCCGCGAAATTTTGCCGATTCACAAAACAAACACAGATAAAACGATGAAACAACTCCGCCTCCTGTCCGCCGCTGCCTTCCTTGCAGCATCACTGCCCGCCCTCGCCCAACAACCTGCACCCGCCGACCCCAAAGTGCTCGCCGACGGTGAGGACGCCAAATCCAAGCGGGTCGAAAACCTGCACCAGGCACGGTTCATCGAGATCTTCCTCGCCGCCCGTGACGCGAAAACAGGGAGTTTGGTCGCCGCCTGTTACAACACATTGTTCACACCCAATGGCATCCCTGCCTCGAAAGACACCGCCCCGCAGGCGCTGGTTGAGGAACTCGACTTTGGCAAAATGAAGACCGACTTCGGTGTCCTAAACGCATCGTTGAACGGCCCGAAACTTTGGCTGCCCAACTGGACCGAAATCGAAACCGGCGTGGAGCGGGACTTCGATGGCATCAAGGCCATCTGGGTCGCCCAACTGAACATGGGCGACAACAAGGGCGGTGTGGGGGAAACCACGCCCTACAAACCCGTGACGATCGCGCGGAAGAGCGGGCTGGGGTGGGACAAGGGAACCAAGGTGGCGTTGCTCGACGATGCGGATGGCAATACCTGGATCATGAAAGGGTTCCAACTGGGGCTCAAACCGCAACACACCTACGATGAATTCCTTGCCGCAGGGGGCGGCCAGTTCAAGAAGCTGCCTGCTGGCTGGAAGTTCCGGATCATCACACTCGAGAGGGATTTGATCGAAAAGCCGGAAGGCGGCGTTGCCACCATCATGGCGGATGAGTTTTTCAACGTCTATGACAAGACCGGTCCGGGCATGAGCAACTACAAACCCTGACCAACTGATTTCTCCATGAAACGTCTTAGCTTACTGCTGGCGGCGATCCTCGCCGCGTTCACCGCCACGATCCGTCCTTGTGCCGCCCAAGCTGACGCGCCGACGGCGGATGAGGTGAAGGCGGTCGCCGAAGAGGCCTGCATTTACGGGCTGCCGCTGGTGATGGCCTACACCGCGAGCCATGAGTTCTGGTTGGACAAATCCTCGTCGCAATACAAGAGCCCGATGGGCGAACTGGTCCATAGCCGCCGCGTTTTCACCTATGAGGACACGGCGGTCATCGTTCCTAACAGCGACACGCCTTATTCCTTCGTATGTCTCGACCTGCGCGCCGAGCCGTGGGTGGTTTCCGTGCCGGAGGTCGAAAAAGAGCGCTATTTCTCCGTGCAAATGGTCGATTGGAACACCTTCAACTTCGGCTACATCGGCAGCCGGGCCACCGGCAATGCCGCTGGCGATTTCCTCGTCGTGGGGCCGGATTGGAAGGGCCAGGCGCCCGCCGGGATCAAGGGCGTGCTGCGCTCGTCCTCGCAGTTCGCCATCGCCATCATCCGCACGCAGTTGTTCGGGCCGGACGACATGAAAAACGTGGCGAAAATCCAGGACGGCTATCAGGTGCGCCCGCTCTCGGCGTTTCTCAAGCAACCCGCACCGCCCGCTGCGGCGGCGATGGATTTCCCCAAGGCGAACGCCGAGCTCGCGAAGGAGAATTTTTTCGGATTGCTGGAGTTCGTGATGCAAGTCGCACCGCCGGGCCCTGAGGAAAAGGACATCCGCGCCAAGCTCGCGCGCATCGGTGTGGGGCCGGAAAAGAAATCCGATTTCAAGGATCTCCCGCCCGCCCACAAGGCCGCCGCGCTCGAAGGCGTGAAAGCCGGCATGGCGAAAGTCCAGGAACGCATGGGCAGCATCGGCAAGCGCATCAACGGCTGGCAGGTGGGCTCCGCATTCGGCAACCGCGATTTCTACAAGGGCGACTGGCTGCTCCGCGCCGCCGCCGCGCAGGCCGGTATCTTCGGCAACAACGCCGAGGAAGCCGTCTATCCGATGACCCGCTGGCTGCCCGACGGCGAAGTGATCGACACCTCGAAGAACAGTTATGAGATCACCTTTCCCGCGGGTCATTTTCCACCCGCCAAGGCGTTCTGGTCGGTGACGATATATGATGGAAAAAGCCAGTTGCTCATCAAGAACCCGATCAACCGCTACCTGATCAATTCCCCCATGCTGCCCGGCATGAAGAAGAATGACGGCGGCTCGATCACGCTTCACATCCGGAAAGACAGTCCTGGCTCGGACAAGGAAAGCAACTGGCTGCCCGCACCGGACGGGCCGGTCTATCTGGTCATGCGCCTGTATTGGCCGCAGACCGAATCTCCATCCATCCTGCCACCCGGCGAGGGCGGTTGGGCGCCGCCTGCCGTCCAAATGGTGAAATGATCATGACAAGCACCCAGGGCCCAAACCGACATTCCCGAGCCCGCCGTCTTGGCCGGTTCGTTCTGCTTGCCTTATTGTGGAGCATCGCAGGCGGCTGCACCGCATGGGCGTTCGGCGCGTTGCACTTTGATTTTCCGGCACTGCGGAGCGTCGTCGCATGGGCCTTCCTCGCAGCTGTGGTGGCGGCGCTGTTTTTCGTGCGCGGGGTCTGGAAAAAACTCGCGGCGGTATCCGGCGCGTTTGTGCTGGTGCTGGTCTGGTGGCTCACGCAGCAACCGCGTAACAACCGCACATGGCAGCCCGATGTTGCGCAGCTCGCGTGGGCGGAGATCAAGGGAGATGAGGTCACGCTGTACAACATCCGCAACTGCGACTACCGCACGGAAACGGATTTCACCCCGCATTGGGAAACGCGCACCGTGCGGCTCTCGAAGATCACGGGCGTGGACATGTTCATCAACTACTGGGGTTCGCCCTGGATGGCCCATCCCATCGTGAGCTTCCAATTCGCCGACTCGCCGCCGGTTTGTTTTTCCATCGAGACGCGGAAGGAAACGGGCGAGAAGTATTCGGCCATTGGCGGCATCTTCCGCCAGTATGAACTGACATACATCGTCGCCGATGAGCGCGATGTGATCCGCTTGCGGACGAATTACCGCAGCGGCGAGGAATCCTACCTCTACCGCACCAAAATCACCCCGGATCGTGCGCGCGAGCGTTTCCTGGAATACATCTCCACTGTCAACGGGCTGCGGGACAGGCCCCGTTGGTACAATGCCATCACCACGAACTGCACCACGGCCATACGCGCACAACATCCCGCCAGCGAGCGCCTTCCCTGGGACTGGCGGATGCTCGCCAACGGCAAAGGTGACGCGATGCTTTTTGAGCGAAACATGTTTTCCAACGGAGGCTTGCCGTTCACGGAGCTCAGGAAGGGGGCTTTGATCAATCCAGCCGCAAAAGCCGCCGACAAATCCCCCGATTTTTCCAGCCTGATCCGCAAAGGGCGGCCTGGATTCTGAATTCGATAACTGGCTAAGATAATCCATGATCCCCCAAGGCAACCGAAAGCTAAACACCATGAAATATCCAGCAGAATGAGCATCCAGGAAAAACTGAAACACGAGCTGAAAGCGGTCATTCTGGTGACGCTGTTTTTCGCCGCTTGGCTGGGAGTTTTCATGGGGCTCAAAATCCTCATCCTGGATGGCTACCAGATCCGCTTCGGCAGTGTCTCCGCTGTGCTGATCGGCGCGCTGGTTCTCGCGAAGGTTGTCTTGATCCTGGAACATGTTCCCTTGGGCGCGTGGGTGAAAAAACAGCCCGTTGTGGTCGATGTAATCCTGCGCACTGTGCTCTACGCATTCGGAACATTCGTGGTGATGTTGTTGGAAAAATCCTTCGAATCGCGGCATGAGCAGGGAGGCTTCGTCTCCGCCTTGCTGAATGTTTTCCAACACCGCGACATGCCCCACATTTGGGCGAACACGATCTGCGTGACCGGTGCCTTGCTTTTCTATAACCTACTCTCCGCACTGAATCACCATCTTGGTTCCGGCGGTCTGGCACGTGTTCTTCTAACAAACCGGAAAGATGCGCCCATTCGCTGATACCAGCGCTGCCGTTCGGCGCCTTTCTTTGGCACAGTGCGTCCGCGCGCTCGTGCTATTCCCGCTCGCCCTTCCATGCCACGCGCAGGACATCGAGCCGCGCCGTTGGAGCCATCTGCCGCTCGGCGGCCACTTCGCAGGCGCTGCGTATGCCTACACGGAGGGCGATATTTTCCTTAACCCGGTGCTGCGGATCACAGACGGCGAGTTCGAGATGAACACGACGGCTTTGAAATACATCCACGCATTTGAACTCCTAGGGAAATCCGCCCGCTTGGATCTCACCCAACTCTATCAGAGCGGCTCATGGAGCGGCCTGCTCAACGGCACCCCCGCCGCCATCGAGCGCGACGGATGGTCGGACACCGCCCTTCGCTTCGCGGTGAATCTATACGGTGCACCACCGCTCGCCGGTGAGGAGTTTTACAATTACCGCAAGTCCGCGCATACCGAAACCATCGTCGGCGCGGGCTTGGTCGTCACTTTTCCCACGGGGGAATACTTCGATGACAAGCTGATCAACCTCGGCTCGAACCGCTACACCCTCACCCCCCAATTCGGCGTCGTCCACACGCGCGGCAAGTGGACGATGGAGCTTTCCTCCTCCGTGACGTTCTACACGGACAACGATGAGTTCTTCAACGGCAAGAAACACGAGGAAGATCCATTGTTGATCGGCCAGGGACACCTCATCTACACCTTCATGCCCGGCCTGTGGCTCGGCGCCAGCGCCGGCTACGGCTACGGCGGGGAATCCACGATCGACCAGGTTTCCGCCAACGACCGCAAAGGCAATCTCGGCTTCGGCTTGAGCGCAGGCATTCCGGTCAGCCGCAACTTCGGATTCAAGATCGCCTACATCGGCATCCGGACCCAGGAGGACACCGGTTCCGACAATGACACCTTCAGCATCGGCTGTTCGCTCCAGTGGTGATCCCAACCACATCCAATACCCAACCCCATCATGAAACCCACCATCCTCGCCCTCGTTTCCTCGGCCACGCTCCTGCATTCTCAGGACGCGGACCTTGCCAAAAAACTCGCCAACCCGATTTCCGACCTCATCAGTTTGCCGATCCAGAGCAACTATGACTTCGACGTCGGCCCCGGCGACGGCACGAAATGGACCACCAACGTCCAGCCGGTCATTCCCTTCGGCATCAGCGAGGATTGGAACATCATCTCACGAACCATCCTGCCGGTCATCGATCAAGAAGGACTCGCCCCCGCAGGCGATTCCCTTGACGAGTTCGGCCTCGGCGACACAGTGCAGAGTTTCTTCTTCTCACCCAAGCAAAGCTCGCCGATCTGGGGTGTGGGTCCGGTTTTCCTGATACCCACCGCCACCGACTCGCTGTTTGGAACCGAGAAGTGGGGCATGGGGCCGACGGCGGTGGTCTTGAAACAGGAAGGCCCTTGGACCTATGGCGCTCTCGCCAACCACCTCTGGGACTTCGCGGGTGATGATTCGCGCGCTTCGGTCAACGCGACCTTCCTCCAGCCATTCGTCTCCTACATCACCCACACCAAGACGACATTTTCCATCAACACCGAGTCCACCTACGACTGGCAGAACGAGCAATGGACCGTGCCGCTCAACTTCGTCGTCAGCCAGCTTTTCAAGATCGGCGATCAGCCCATGCAGGCCTTCGTCGGTGCCCGCTACTATGCCGAGAAACCCGACAACGGCCCTGAGTGGGGCCTGCGCCTCGGCCTGACATTCCTTTTTCCGAAATAGTCCGGCCATGTCATGTGAAGATTCCAACAACCCTATTCAACCAACCCCAAAGACCGTGAAAACAAGAAATTCGCATATCATGCTCGCAGCGCTCTGCATTGCGGCATTTTCATTCTCCCCGGCGCGCGCCCAGTCGCCACCGGGTTATCCGGCTTCCGCATCCACCACGCCGCTCGACATCGTCAAAGCCCAGCGGTTTCTCACGAAATACGCGGCCGACAAGAGCCTCAAGCCGGATCCGTCGATCTCGCAGCCGGTCATGAATCTCCTGACCTATCCCGACGTGATCAACATGATGGGCGACGACCTCGACTGGACCGAATCCCTCGGCAACGCCCTCACCGTTCAACAACCTGAAGTGCTCGACGCCATCCAGGTTTTCCGCCGCAAGGCGCAGGCCGCGGGAAACCTCAAGTCGGATGACAAACAGGTGGTCGTGGTGAATCAGGACACCGTGCAGATCGTTCCGGCCAAACCCGAAGTCATCTACGTGCCGCAATACCAGCCCGCCACGGTCATCGTGGCACAGCCTGCCCCGGTCGTGACTTACATGCCCACGGCCTATCCGGTTTATTACAACCCGGCCGCCACCGTCGCGGCTGCGGCCACTGTCGGCTACATTGCCGGAGCTACCACTGCCTATGGCTTGAACTGGTATGGCGGCGGAGTCTATCACGCGCCCTGCGCGAGTTATGCCAACCACATCCAGGACGAGCGCATGGACTATGCCAACCACGCCCGCGAGGACTGGCAGGACTACGGCAGCGCCTCACGCGAGGATTGGCAAATCTACTCGAGCAATCAGCAAAGCCAACGCCAGAACACCGCTTCGTCGAATCAGGCTTCACGCCAGCAAACCAGCACCGCCAACCAGAATCAGCGCCAGCAGGCCGCGCAAGGCACCACCTCCGCCAACCAATCCCAACGTCAGGACGCGGCGGCAAGTGGCCAGCAGCAAAGGTCTGCCAATCAAACCCAACGTCAGGACACGGCCACCGGGGCACAGGCCTCCTCCCAGCAAAGCCAGGCCGCACGCCAAAGCTCGGCGCAACAAAACCAGGCCGCGCGCCAATCGAGCATGCCTCAGGGCGGACAAAGCTGGCAGGGTTCCACCCAAACCCGCCCAGCTTCGGGCTCCGGCCAAGCCGCCGCGGCCAACCGCACCGCCGCATCCGCCGGCCAACGCCAGGCCGCGGCAGCATCCTCACAGTTTGCTGCCCGCCAAACCACCCGCTCTTCCGCCGGTGCCTACGGTGGAGCATCTTCCGGCGCGCGGGCGCAAAGCTACAGTGAGCGAGGGTCCCGCAGCATGTCCGGCGCAAGCCGCAGCGGCGGTGGCGGCGGCCGCAGCAGACGTTGATCCCGAACCGGCACACCGATCCCACAGCATCATGAAATCTTCGATCATCCCCACTCTCATTGCCACGTTCTCACTGGCTCTGCACGCCTTGGCGCAGGAAACGGCCCCCATTCCGCCGAAAACCTTCGATACTCCCGTCGAAGCGTCGGACGCATTCATCACCGCCGCGAAAAACGGTGACCAACAAGCCATTCTCGAAATCTTCGGCGACAAACACAAGGACCTCATCGGCACCGCCGAACCGGAACACGACAAGGAACTTCGCGCCAAAGTCGCCGCCATGGCCATCGAACGCCGCCGTTTCCGCAACAACGACGGGAACTCCGTCACCATGGTCATCGGAGCCGAAGCATGGCCGTTTCCCGTGCCCATCGTGAAAACCGAAAAGGGCTGGCAGTTCGATTCGGACACCGGCATCCAGGAAATCGTCAACCGCCGCATCGGCGAAAACGAACTCAGTGCCATCGCCACCCTGCGCGCCTATGTGGATGCCCAACGAGCCTACGCCGCCGAACCACGCGACGGTTCAAATGTCCGGCAGTTCGCACAAATGCTGCAAAGCTCACCCGGCAAGAAGGACGGCCTCCATTGGCCCACCACCGAGGGCGAGGCTCCCAGCCCGGCCGGCCCGGAGATCAAGGACGAGAAGACACCGCATGCAGGCTACCATTTCAAGATCCTCACCGCCCAAGGCGACACGGCTCCCGCCGGCAGATTCAGCTACATCATCAACGGCCGCCTGATCGCCGGCTTCGCGATGGTCGCCTGGCCCGCCGACTACGGAAAAACAGGAGTCATGACCATGCTTGTGAACCACTACGGCGACGTCTATGAGAACGACCTCGGCCCTGAATCCGCCAAGCTCGCCGCGGCGATCAGCGAATACAACCCTGACGAATCTTGGGCCAGGTCGCAGGATTGATTCCACCGGATGCCACCCGTCTCGATCACCTGCTGACCGTCATCGGAACCATGCCCGATTTTCCCTACCGACTCCCACTGCCCCTTGCGGCGTTCATCATCATTGGCACGCTCTGCGTTTACTCGCTCGCAGGCATGGCCGTCACCCGCCGCTGGATCATGCCGCGCTTCCTCCCGGATGATCGCGAACTCGATTTCAAGAGCGTCATGATGCAGGCCGTGCTGGTGTTCTATGGACTGGTTGCCCTCATCGCCGTGAGCGTTTGGGAAACCCACTCGCAGGTTGGCGGAGCGGTTTCACACGAAGCCGCCCGCATCGCCGGGATTTACCACGATGTCAGCATCTATCCGGAACCCGCCCGCTCCGACCTTCAGGCGGAGCTGAGGGGATGCAGGGACTATCTCATCCATGAGGCCTGGCCCGCCCAGCAACGTGGTGGATATCCCACCCGCGGTGTCGAATGGATCAACCGCTTCGAAGACACGCTGGCCGCGTACAATCCCTCCGACGACCGCCAGAAGATGCTTCATGCGGAAACACTTCCCGTCTTCAACCGGTTGGTCGACGCCCGGCGGATTCGGCTGGACGCCATGCTGGTGAGGATGCCTCCCGTTCTCTGGTGCATCGTCCACATCGGCGCCTGCGTTTGCCCCGCCTTTGACCGGCCATTCATCGGTGATCTCGGAATCGGCGCCGGATCCTATCAACTCATCCGCGATCAACTGATGCATCCCTGACCATCGCGTCTCCAAATGACGATGTCCTACTCGCTCCCCGTTCGCGCCGCTTGTCTTGCCACCCTCATGGCTGCGGTTTCCGCGCCGGCGGCGATCCACGCCCAGTCGGACGGGGCTGCCCCGGATTGGTTCGAAAAAACCGCGGGGAACGCCTGGTTGCTCCCGTACGACACGACGCTCATCAGCCGCCGCGCCTTTGCCGAGTTCAGCTACGAGGACCATGACGACGACACCTTCTGGAAAATCGAAAACTCCCTGCGCGGTGGTTACGCCCTCGGGGAAAACCTCGCCTTCGGTTTGCAGATGATGGTTCCGGTCAAATGGATCGACACCACCACCGACGATGACTCAGGGCTGGGCGACCTCGAACTGCGAACTGGCTTCATCGGACGCATCTCGCCCACCCTGCGCTGGGCTACGGGCTTGAATGCGGAATTCGACACCGCGACGGACTCCTCCCTCGGCGGCAATGCGCTCGTCCTCCGGCCGACCCTTGCGCTCCGCTGGGACGCCAACGACCGCCTCAATCTGGGCGTCAACGTCGAATACAACTTCACCCCGCGGGAGGAGCAGAATCACGACGTCAGCGCACTCGAGCTGAAGTTTCCGTTCGTCTTCAAGCTCAACGACCATTGGTCCGCCGCTGCCAGCTACAAACCGAAGTGGGATTTTCTGAACGAGTCAGACCGCCACCGCATCGAACTCGGAGGCACCCGCCTGTGGGGTTCGCAGAATCAATTCGCCCTCTCATTCAGCCTTGAACTCCCCCTGTCATCTGAAAGCTTGGACTACAAGCTTGTCTCGGGACTGGCCTGGCACTTTTGATGACGCTTTCTTTCAAATTCATGACACCTCTCAGCATTCTCAAATCCGCCGCCTTGCAGCGCTCGTGCGGCCTGTCCCTTGCCGTGGTTCTTCTCTCCCAATGTTCCGCGCCGGTCTCCGTGCGGATGGAAAAGCCTGTGATACCGGTCGGCACCCATGCTGCGTCGGCTGGCATCGATCAACACCTGGTGGCCATCCGCGATGCCCACGACCGGATCCGGCGCGGCGACGACTCCGCCATCCCCGCCTACAACGACTCCGTCGCACGCCTGGTCGAGGAACTCGAACGCAACGGCGCGGACCCATGGTCGGGCACCATCACGTACTCGGCAGCACCGGGAACTCTCCGACTGAAGGGTATCTATCCACCCGGCAGCAAACCATTGGAACACAAGCTTGTCCCCACGGATGCCCTTGAATTCCGTGGCAAGATCGCCGAACTGAGGTCCAACGTCGATGGACTCGGTGCGCCCTTGGTCGAAGTAGGCGCACTCGACCAACTTGGCCACCAAAAGCTCCGCGACAACCTGCCGTTGCGCAACCTGACCGCCATTGTCCGATTCGAGGGGGATCTCGCAAAACTTGAACTTGTCGATCCCTATCAGGTTGAGCGCGTCAGTCTCAATGGACGCGAAAGCCGACTCTCCGCCGACTACGGAGCCGCCATCATGCTCGGCATGTCCAAGACGCGGGTGGACAAACTCGGACTGGTGCGCCTGCTTCGTCCGTCCCGTTACAATGACACGGCCAATCTCAATTTCATGCAGCCCTACGACCCGAAGCGCATTCCGGTGCTCTTCGTGCACGGCCTTGACAGCACTCCGGCCACCTTCGCACCGATGTATTTCAGACTCCTGCAGGATCCGGAAATCCGCAAGAACTATCAGTTTTGGGTTTTCAGTTATCCCAGTGGCTACCCCTATCCCTACTCAGCCTCCCTGCTGCGCCGCGAACTCGAGGACGTGAAACGGAGTTACCCGGACCACAAGAACATGGTCATCATGGGCCACAGCATGGGCTGCCTCATCAGCCGCCTGATGGTGACCGACGTCGGCGACAAGCTCTGGACCCGGGCTTTCGGACGTCCGCCATCGGAAACGCGAAACATCACCGGCCACAGCAGGAAGCTGCTGACAGAGGCGCTGGTCTTCAGCGACCGCAAGGAAATCGACCGGGCCGTATTCTTTTCCGGTCCCCACCGCGGCTCGATCCTCGCGACCAACTGGGTTGGCCGCACCGCTTCGCGGCTGGTCAAGACGCCAGGCCTGATTGCGGACATGCGGAACGTGGTTTTTTCGGCCGCCACCGCCGACATCGCCGGCCTCACAATGAGCAGCGCGCCTAACAGCATCGGCACGCTCTCGCCGAAAAACCCGTTCGTCCGCGAGATCAACAAGTTCCCCATCGTGAAGCGCGTTTCCTACCACAGCATCGTGGGCGACCGCGGCAAGGGCGATACGCCGGACTCATCGGATGGTGTGGTGGCCTATTGGAGTTCCCATTTGAAGGGCGCCGTCTCTGAAAAGATCGTGCCGTCAGGCCATGGTTCCCACGAACATCCCGAAGGCATCGAAGAAGCCCGCCGCATCCTGCTCCTCCACCTGAAAGGCCGGTGAGATTCTTCCACTCACATGCCGCTGAAAGCCGCAGCGCCCGCCTCCGCCCCTTTATCACCCATTTCATGCCGAATCTCCCACTGCATTCGCTTTCGATCCGCCTTTTGAGGGCGGGCGCGGCATGGATGATCATGACGTTCCTTATCCCGCTTTCCAACGGGCAGGACGCTCTGGGGGAGGATTTCTCAAGACGTTCTGAAATTGAAAAGCGCCTGGCTGCGGCCAATGCCGAGCTCAGGGAGGTGGCTGAAGCCGATTCGGAATTGCGAGACCGCCTTCAGCAACTCACGGCGATCTGCCAATACCATCTTGCAGCCATCGACGTGCTGGCAAAGGCGCGGACTGCGAGGGACCAGGCGGCGCGGGAACTCAGTTCGTGGCATGGATTCCCCCAGCCACCGCCCTATTCCATTCTCCTGCTGGATGACGTTCGCGACACACTCGCCAACCTGGAACGCTCCGAAAGCGCCGGAAACGCACAAATCCGGATACTCAACGCGGAACTCGAGGCCGCGCGCGACAAGTTGGACACCCACCAACAAGGCGCGCGCCGCCTGGCCGAGACCGCGCAGTCCGCCGCATCCCCCGAAAGCCGTGCGAACGCCGCGCGCGAGGCCAGGGCCGAACAGGTTTCCTCACGCATCGTATCCGAGCAAGTCGCGCGCCTCAATCTGCGGCTCACCGCCCAGCGGGCCGAACTGGAGTTGTTCCAATCCAGGGCCGAACTCGCAAAACTCCAGCTCGCTGCCATCGAGGGAAAAACCACCCTGACACCGCAGGACTTGGAATCCATCCAGCGGCGGATCGCCACCGAACGCGGAGAGGCTGTCACCAAGCTGACCGTTGCCAGCGGCACCGGCTCCGCGCCCAATCCATTGTTGTCATGGAAAATCGAGTTTCTCGATCTCGAAAAGGACTTTTGGACCACTCGCGCGGTGTCGATCACCGGCAGGGATTCCACCACCCGCAAGGCCTCTCTGGCGGCTCTTGCCGAAATGAAAAACCGCGTGGATGACTGGATGGAGATCGCCCGTCTGCGAATGGCGGGCGGCACTGCCGGTGCCGCGGAGCTCGACCCTGGCGAACTGCGGGACGCCATTCAGCGTGCCGGGAAAATGCAGCGTCTCATTGCCTTTACCATCGCGGATCTCGAAGGCGGGCACTTGAAAACTCCGTTGTTCGACCGTGTCTCATCGGCCCTGCTGACCCTTTGGAATACGGAACTCTATCTAGCGGAACAGATCGAGATCGTGGACGGCACCAAGACCTCCACTTACCGCGCCGTCACGCTTGGCAAGCTTGTGCGCCTCGTCATCATCCTGATCGTCGGCTGGATGATCCTCGGGTTCATCTCCCGCAGGGTGAGATCCATCGTATCCCGCCGGTCAGGCATCCCGCAGTCCGGTGCCGACCTTGCGGCCAAAGCCATTTCCATTCTCGGCCTCGCCCTGCTCATCCTCTACGGACTCAACACCGTGCGCATTCCCCTCACCGCACTCGCATTTCTCGGCGGCGCACTGGCCATCGGCGTCGGCTTCGGCACCCAGACCATCCTTAAGAATTTCATCAGCGGCCTCATTCTCATCTTCGAGCGCCCTCTCCGGATCGGCGACTATGTCGAAGCGGACGGAGTCGCCGGAACCATCCGCAGCATCGGCATGCGGGCATCGGTCATCCAGCATGGCAACGGCATCGATACGGTCATTCCTAACAGCAATCTGCTGGAAAACAAGGTTACCAACTGGACGCTCTCGGACTCGTTGCTGCGGCACTCGGTCAAAGTCGGCGTCGAATACGGATCCCCCACCCGCGAGGTAGCCAAGACCCTGCTTGCCGTCGCGAGCGAACACGGACTCGTGCTCGACCACCCCGCACCGGAAGTCCGCTTCGAAAACTTCGGGGAGAAGTCGCTCGATTTTTCCCTCCTGTTCTGGTTCGACAACAGGAGGATCTCGCGGGATGAGCTCGCAAGCGATCTCCGCTTCATGATCGAAAAGGCTTTCGCGGAATCCGACATCCACATCGCAAGTCCTCAGAATGACGTCCGATTCGATCGCGAAACACCTCTCCGAGTCGAAGTCGCCCGCCCTCCGAAAGCAGAACACTGAAACATGTCTCCAGCCCAACCATCACCATGAAACAACGCATCCAAACCATCGCATCCGCCGCCATGCTCGCCTCCGGCACTTTAATCCTCAGCCAATGCGCCAATGGCCCGGCCACCAACCTCAACGCCGCCAGCGTCAATCCCCGCCAGCTGGCGGCGGACTCGCGTGCGGCGCTCGCAAAGCTCAAGGCAGCCAACCCCGCCGCCCGCCGCATGGCCCCCCGCGCCAAGGGCATCCTCGTGTTCCCCGAAATCGCCAAGGGCGGCTTCATGGTCGGCGGCATGGCCGGCAATGGCAGCCTGATACGGCCGGATGGCACCATCCGTGATTTCTACCAGACCGCGGGCCTGTCCTACGGGCTGCAGGCAGGTGTGCAGGAATACGGCTACGCGCTTTTCCTGATGGACGATTCCGCCTTCGCCAATCTCAATCGCTCGGGCGGATGGGAGCTCGGCTCCAGCCCCAGCCTCGTCATCGTGGACGAAGCCGTGTCTTCTTCACTCAGTACCACAACCCTCAACGCCTCCACCTACGCGTTCTTCTTCAACCAGCGCGGCCTGATGGGCGGCTTCGGCTTGCAGGGGTCGAAGATCACCCGCATCCACCCGCCCCGCTGATCCGGCCCCAACGCTTCACTGACCATGAAACCGAATCTATATCTACCGATCACAGTCATCGGGCTCGCCACCGCCCAAGCGGGCACGCCCGCCGTGGAATCCATCGTCCCGCCGCCCGCCGACGACCCGGGCTGGACCTTCCGGGTCGAGCCGTACGGCTGGCTCACCGGTTTGAATGGCCAAACCGGCATCGGCCCATTCATCGCCGATATCGATCAGTCGTTCTCCGACATCTTCCAGAATCTCGACATGGCCGCCGCGCTGCAAGTCGAGGCGCGCAAGGGGCGGCTTGGCATTCTGGCCGACGGTTTTTATGCCGATTTGGGAGGCTCCGGCAACGCGCCCGGCCCGTTTTATGACGAGGTGGAGGTGGACATCAAACAGTTCATGGGGGAACTCGCCGTGGCATGGCGCGTGTATGAGTCGCCGCGCGCGTTCATCGATCTCTACGCCGGCGCGCGCTACAACGACCTGTCCACCGGCCTAACAGGAACGCCCGATGTCGCGGGCAACCAGCGCATCGGCGAAACCGTCGCCGACCGTGTGGCGTCCGCCGTGGAGGAGCAGGCGGACAGCGCGGTAGCCGAGCGGGAAGCCGAATTCCAGTCTGCATCCGCCGCCGCGCGCGATACCATTGAGAACGAGGTGCGCTCCACCGTGCTCAGTGACGCCCGCGACCGGGTGAAACGCGACATCGTCCGCAACCTCAGCCGTTTCGGGCGCGACCGGCGGCTGGATTCGGTGGATCGACTGGCGCGGGTGGTGACCGCCGAGGTGAAGGCGGAGCGCTTGGCGGTGGCCAGGGCGCACTCGCAGCTTGCGGCCGCGCGATTGCGTGCTTCCGCCGATGCCTCGCTCCAGCCCGAGGTGAGCAAGGCGCAGGCGAATGTGCGCCAGTCCGAGGCGGATCTTGCCAAGGCGATCGGCAACCGTATCTCCGCCGCCCTGCCGACCGAGGGTTCGGCGGATGTGAACTGGATCGATCCTTTCATCGGTGTCCGCGCGCAATACGATCTGACCGACAAATGGTATCTCGCCGGCAAGAGTGACATCGGCGGCTTCGGTGTGGGATCGGACCTCGCGTGGACCGTGCAGGCCACCGTCGGTTATCAGTTCAGCGAGGCGGTTTCCACCGAGATCGGATACCGTTACATGGACACGGACTACACCGATGGGGCGTTTGTTTATGATATGGCCAGCCACGGGCTGTATCTCGGACTGAACTTCCGTTTCTAGGAGCCGGTCCGGACATTACCGATGGCAGGGCCGCCCGAATCGGTCCCTGCCATGTTCATATCGGCCTTCAGCGCCGGACGGCGTGGATCAGGTTGGCGGTTTCCGGTTGATAGTGATATCCGGAACCAAAGCTGAGCGGCGGGCCGGGGAAGGCGAGGTAGGCCTCGCGGAGATCGTTCTGCATGTGTTTCGCGAACAGCGGGATCGGCGCCTGGTAGTTGCCGTGGAAGCGCACGTCCCACCGGGCGGGTTCGAAGAACCGATAGGGGATGCCCGAGTCGTCCTGCACGATGTGATTGGACGCGCCGAGGAAATACTCGCGGGCCTGCGAGAAATAGTCGTCGTGCATGAGATAGGAGGCGGCCTTGAAGTAGGTGGTGCCGCGGCCGTAGGAATCGAGGAAGGCGCGGTAGTTGCGGAAGCCGCCGTTGGAGAGATCGCCGGAGACGTAGATCACCGCGCGTTTCGCTCCGGCGCGGTTCAGATAGTCCACCTGCACCGCCTGATAGGGTCCGGCGCGCAGGGCGCTGACGTTTTCAATCGTGCCGCCCATCAGCGAGACGGTGGCGAGTACCACCGGCGTCACGCCGCGGAGCACCGAGGCGTCGAGGTCGGTTTTCATGTCCTTGGTGATGAAATATCCGGTCTGCATCTGGGTGCGGGTGGACTCGCGGTAAGCGGGCAGCGAGGCGAGCACCTCCGCGCCGCTCATGGCCTCCACGTCCGGCAGCCAGCCGACCGGTTCGAGTCCCATCAGGATCTTGGTGGGGATATTGCCGAAGAGCGCCTCGGCATGCAGCAGGTCGGGGCCGCCAAAGGGGTAGAACAGCACGCGGTCGTTCGAGCGGATGGTTTGCTGGGACCAATCCTCCATTCGGGCGATCCGGTTGCGGGTGAGGCGGGTCCACATGCCGCGCATGGCCTTTTCGTGAGCGGCGTATTCGGGTGTGCGCTGGAGGTTGGACAGCATCTCGCCGCGCATGACCGGGCGGCCGGCGAGGAAGCGGGCGACGTCGTCGGGTTCCGCCTTGCCGGGCACCGGAATGAAATTCGGCGGGGAATCGGCGGATTCCGGGAGCTCGACGGGTTTTTGCGGGGAGCAGGAAAACACAAGACCCGCGATCAGGGCCGGGACGAACGGGAGCAGGCGGAGTTTCACGGGCGTGATCGAAGCCTCGCCAGCGGAAAATACAAGGCCCATGCCGCCACACAGGTGCCGAATCCCGCGGTGGTGGCCAGCGGGCTGCCGACGAACGACCACCCGATCACCGCTACTGACAGCGCGATGAACACCAACTGCGGCAAGGGATACCACGGGCAGCGGAATGCGCCATCGGGTGCGAGTTTCATGCGCCTCGCCCGGAAGACTCCCGCCACGGTGAGCAACGAGCACAGCGTGAGGCCCGATTGCGTGTAAGTGAGGATCTGCCCGAAGTCCCCGAGCGCGACAAAACCGAGCGCCAGCCCCGCCATCAGCAGCGTGGCCCGCGCGGGAACGCCGCCGGAGTTGGTCACCGCCAGCGGCGCGAGTGCTGTTAGATCGCGGCCGATGGCCGCCAGCACGCGCGGTCCGGCCCAGACGAGCGCGCTGACCGTCGCGATCAGACCCACTGACAGCAGAGCGGAGAACGCCACCGCCGCGGTTTCACCGTAGAGTGCCCTCGCGGCGACGTGGCCCACTTCGACCACGCCTGCCAGTTCGCCGACCGGCGCGGCTTTCAGAAACGCGGCGTTGAGCAGCAGATAGACCGCCGTCACGAACAAGGTCCCGCCTAACAGCGCCAGCACCACTGTGCGCCGCGGGCGTTCGACCTCCTCCGCGATGTAAACCGCCGCATTCCATCCCGAGTAGGCGTAGAACACGAACAACAGCGAGACCGCAAAGGCCGGTTGCAGCATCAGTTTCAGATCCTCGGCGGGCTGCGGCGTCCAGCGGATGTCGCCCTTGCCCGGAGTGACAAAGGCCGCCACGACAAAACCGGCGATCAGCGAGAGCTTCAGCAGCGTCGTCGCCGTTTGAAACCGTGCGCTCAGGCGGACACTCCGCAGATGCCCGAGCGCCGCGAGCGCCAGCGCCGCCGCCGCCACTCCGCGAGCGGGCAGCCACTCCGCGGCCCGGTGCGCGTAGCTCCCGAGCGCCAATGCCGCGAGCGCCGCCGGAGCCGCGAAGCCGATCACCAGCGAGAGCAAACCCGCCGCCCAGCCGAGCGACGGATGAAACAAGGTGCCCAAGAACCGATACTCGCCGCCCGATTTCGGGATTGCCGCGACCAGTTCCGCATAGGACAGCGCTCCGCACAGCGCCAGCAAGCCGCCCAACAGCCACAGCACCATGATGGCCGGACCCGAGGGCACATCCTTCACCTGATAGCCGAGGCTGGTGAAGACCCCGGTGCCCACCATGCTCGCCACCACCAGTGCCGTGGCCGGCAGCAAGCGCACACCGGCGGGTTTCTCGCGTGTCGGATCCATTTCACTGGAGCTTTCACCGCCGGTTCCCGACCGCAAGCCCGAAGGCATTCGCGATGGACGCCCGGCAAATGCTTCGGAAATCCAAGAAAACGACCGCTATTGACCTTGACGGATCGGGTCGCGGGCGGGCTTTATATCGCCAGCCTTTCCAACCAGATGCGAATCCCGACCGCCCCCAGCCGATTCATGCCGCGTGGCATGGGCTCCTTCGCCGCCATCAGCTCCATTGCCCTGCTTGCCCTTTCGGGAAGCCTGTTAGGCCAGGACTTCGAGGGTAAAACCATCTCCCAGGTCATCATCCGCTACCGCGGTGCCGAGACCGTCAACGAGCAGCTCCTGCGCAACCAGATGACCTCCAAGGCCGGCTCGATCTACCGCGCCGAGAACCTCGACAAGGACATCACCGCGCTCTACGAATCCGGTCTGGTGGACGATGTCCGCTTCCTCGCCGAACCGGTGGGCGACAAGGTCAACCTCATCGCCGAAGTCACCACCCGCTCGGTGGTGGATGGCGTCGGTTTCATCGGCAACACCGTGTTCACCGACCAGAAGCTCGCCAAGGAGACGAAACTCAAGTCCGGCGGCGTGATGAGCGATGCCGAGGTGCTCGAGGCCCGGAGAAACATCGAGAAGTACTATCAGGGTTACGGTTATCCCGATGTCGCGGTTTCCCACCGCATCCAGCCGACCGGGCAGGAAGGGCGCTCGGATCTGATCTTCGTCATTGACGAGGGCTCGAAGAACGAAATCCGCAAGATCCGCTTCGAGGGCAACAACACCTTCACCGATCCCGAGCTGCGCAAGGAGATGAAGGTGAAGGAAAAGGGCTGGTTCTCCTGGCTCACCAAGTCCGGCCGCTATGAGTCCGGAAAACTCGACGAGGATCTCGACGCCATTCTCGACTACTACCGCAGCAAGGGCTACCTGCGCGCCAGCAGCCCGGGCATCCGAGTGGAGCCGGTCAAGGACGGCCGCGTCGATCTGGTCATCCCGATCAACGAGGGCGAGAAATACACCGTGGCCGGCGTCGGCTTCGGCAAGATGTCCGTTTTCAAACCCGAGGAACTCTATCCGGCCCTCACGCTCAACACCAACGATCCGTATTCCTCGAAGAAGATGCGCGAGGACATCACGATGATCCGCAGCTACTATGGTTCCCGTGGTTACGCGGATGCCACCGTCACTCCGGACATCCGCGACGCCGGGCCGAACCAGGTGAACATCATCTACCGCATCACCGAAGGCTCGCGCTTCCGTGTCGGCCGCGTGAACATCGCCGGCAACACCAAGACCATGGACAAGGTGATCCGCCGCGAGGTGCCGCTCAAACCCGGCGAGTGGTTCAACTCGGTGGACCTCGATACCACCAAGGCCCGTCTCCAGTCGCTCAACTACTTCAGCGACGTGCAGGCAAGCGGTTCGCCCGCGGGCGGCGGGTACCGCGATGTCAACGTGCTCGTCGAGGAAAAGGCCACCGGCTCCGTCGGTGTCGGTATCGGTGTGAGTTCGATCGACAGTGTGGTCGGGTTCCTCACCCTTGAGCAATCCAACTTCAACCTCTTCAATCCCTGGAACTTCACCGGTGCTGGCCAGCGTTTCGCCCTGAACCTGCGCCTCGGCGCCGAGCGTTCCGAAGCCAGCATCTCGCTCGTCGAACCGTGGTTCCTCGACCGCCAGCTCGCACTCGGCACCGAGCTGTTCTACAAGCAGTCCGACTACTTCAGCGAAGAATACGAGCAGACCAATGCCGGTGGCGCCATCTCGCTGCGCAAACCGATCGGCAACCGCAGTTCGATCAAGGCGGAACTCAAGCTCGAAAACGTCGAGATCGACTCTGACGTGGACTCCTCCGACTTCATTGACCGCAATTTCAAAGGCGACAACGGCTCGAACTCGGAACTCTCCCAGGAGAAAATCGGCGGCGATTTCCTCCGCAGCGCCATCGGACTGAATTACATCTACGACTCCCGCGACGACGCGATCCAGCCGCGCCAGGGCCACAAGCTCGACGCCGGACTTACCTACGCCGGCCTCGGCGGCGATGTGGATACCTTCACCGTCTCGCTCCAGGGTCAGAAGTACTGGAACCTCAAGTGGGACTCCATCCTCTCGGTGAACGGCGAGTTCGCCTTCGTGGACAGCGTCGGCAATGATGACATTCCGATCTTCGAGCGCATGTTCCTTGGCGGCGGCCGCACCCTGCGCGGCTTCGAGTTCCGCGATGTCGGTCCGCGCGATGATGACTACACCAACGAAGTCTTCGGCGGCAACTCGCTGGGCTACCTCACCGTCGAGTACACCGTGCCGATCATCGAAACGATCCGCGGCGCGGTGTTCTACGACACCGGCTTCGTCAACGCCGATTCATGGGACCCCAGCCCGAGCGATCTTTACAGCGACGTCGGCATCGGCTTGCGCCTCAAGCTGCCCATCAGCCCGCTGCCCCTCGCCCTCGACTACGCCATCCCGGTTTCCTCGCCCGACAAAGAGGCGGACAAGGGCGGCCAGTTCAACTTCTATCTGAACTATCAGTATTGAGGCGGAGT
>Ga0315904_10001611_pt1 | contig 35932 bp, 27 predicted proteins | sample LakEriMetagenome_6_FD_203529 | JGI IMG/M metagenome (GOLD analysis project Ga0315904, IMG submission 203529) | Freshwater fungal communities from buoy surface, Lake Erie, Ohio, United States - Buoy 12 MA120 | ecosystem: Environmental > Aquatic > Freshwater > Lake | place: USA: Lake Erie, Ohio...
GATGTCGTGGCAGAGCACGATGTCGAGGTGGTCGGTCCGCAGCCGATGCAGCGACACGTCGATGCTCTCGGCCACCCGCTTGGCCGAGAAATCGAAGTGGGCCAGGTCGTAGCGGCCGAGCTTCGTACACAGCAGGTATTTGTCCCGTGGTATGGCCAGCGCGACGCCGAGCAGCACCTCGCTCATGCCGCGGCCGTAGAACGGGCTCGTGTCGATCAGATTCAGGCCGCAGTCGAGGGCCGCCTGCACGCTGGCCAGGGCCTCGTCGAGCGTGATCGAGCGGAACTCGGCGCCGAGGGAGCTGGCGCCGAAGGAGAGACTCGGCACCTGGAGGCCGGTCGAGCCGAGCGGGCGTGTCTGCATGGTTCAAAACGTCCTGCAGCCGAGGGAGAGGAGAAGGTTGGCCCAGGGTTGGGTGTCGGCGGTCTGGATCGTGAGCACGTGGTCGTCGGAGGCGACGGCGGCGTAGAAGTCCCACTTCACGATCGGCTGAAGCTCGCAGGGCGACGCCGCGGCCGCGAGGATCCGGCGATACTCGGCCCATGCGGCCGGGTCGCCCGGCGTGGCGGCGGCGTAGGAGTCGGTGCGGTCGACGCCCATCGTGTGCACCTCGTCGATCCGCACGGCGCCGAGGATCGCCTCGAACACCTGTGCGACGGTGGGCACGCCGGGCATCAGCTGGAGCGACACGAGCTCGGCCCGAGGGCCACGCTTGTTGGCCGCGGGGTAGTTGCCGTCGGCGATCAACACCTTCGAGTGATGCCCCGAGCGGGCCAGGATCCGAAGAATGTCGGGGTGGAGCAGGGGGCCGTTGAGCATGACGTGAAACACCTTCAAGGGGCGAGGCGGGCGACGTGCTGGCGCACGCTGGCGAGCGACTGTCGGGCGGCGTCCTGCGGCGTGGGCAGAGGAAACACCTCGGCCGAGAAAAACCCGTTGTAGCCGATCGACTCGAGGGCGGCGACGACCGGCGCAAGGGCTGCATGCCCGAAGCCGACGGCACGGCGATTGGAGTCGGCCCAGTGGACGTGGCCCACGAGATCGCCGCAGGCGACGAGCGCCCCTGCCGGATCGGCCTCTTCGATGTTCATGTGGAAGAGATCGCAGAGCAGCTTCACGTGCCGGATGCCCCGCGACCGCAGCCACTCCGCCGCGTCGGCCTGCCGGTTGAACAGGTTCGTTTCGTAGCGGTTGAGCGGCTCGTAGAGCAGCACCTGCCCGTGGGCGGCAGCCCGACCGCCAAGTTCGTGGAGCGCCTCCGCAAGATACTCGAGCGCCGCGGCCCGCGGCACGGCGGCATCGCTCCGCCCCTGCATCGAGCCGATGATCGCGGGGGCACCGAACTGCCCGGCCACGTCCACGACCGCCGCGACGAAGTCCCTGGCCCGGCCGCGAATCGCGGGTTCGGCATGGCAGAGGTGCAAGCCGTGCTTCACCCAGCCGGCCCCGGTGCCGACGGCAGCCAGCGCAAGGCCGTGCGTCGCCAGCAGCCCGCGCAGCTGCGCGGTCGGCAGGCCTGCCGCCGACTCGGGAAACACCTCCACGGCGTCGAAGCCCAATTCGGCGGCGGCTCGGCAGCCGGCTTCGAGCCCCTCGTGAAACACGAACGGACCCTCTCGGGCTTCGGGCACGAGACAAATCGTGACGGCCGACTTCATGAAGCCTCACTCCATCCCGTGTCGGTGCCACGCCGGCTCGCCTGCGGCTGGATCCTTCATGCCGTATCCAGAAACAACGGCCGCATGTGTCGCTCGAAGAGGTTGTCGGTGACCTGGCGGGCGACGATCTCGCGGTTGGCCACGAGGAGGTCTGTGTAGCGGCGGCCGTGCTGCGCAGCCACCTTGAACGACACGTGGAGCAGCTGCCGCATGTCGGCGTTGAACTCCGGGCAGCTCGGCACGTGGCGGATCGCCGCCGCGAGCCGCGGGCCGCCCCAGCCGTTCACCTCGGCCGCCGCAGGCAGTCGCCGGCGATCGATGTCGATCACCGAGGCATAGGGGGCACAGAACTCGTCCACGTGGTCGAGGGCGTAGGCGTAGATCTCTTTCGTGAGGGCGAGGCCGTCGCCCCCCGCCTCGGCCAGACCGATCAGCTCCTCGAGCCAGGTCGTGCCGGCCGTCTTCAGATGGACGCCGGCGCCGGTGCTCGCCAGCGTCCGCCGAATCACGGGGTAGAGCGAAAACTTGTCGCTCCCCGAATGCACCGAGAGCTTGAGCGTCGAAGGCAGGCCGTACTGCCGCGCCGCGAACCCGCACACGGCGACGTCGTCACGAAACTCCCGCTCGAATTTGGCCAGGTCGCCCACGTAGTCCACGCCCTTGTTGAACCGACCGGTGAACTTGGGAGCGATCGTCTGCAGCGGCACCCGCTCGTCGGCGAGCAGGGCGAGGATCACGATCAATTCAGGCGGCGTCTGCGGCTCGTCGGTCTCGTCCATGCTCACTTCGATCACGACGTCGTCGCCGCGGGCCGCCTGGATGTGCCGCCAGATGGCCCCTGCCTCGCGGCAGGCAGGCTGATACTTCCGCACGATCGCCGCCAGGGCATCGGCCGTGAGCCGGATCGGATCGGCGATCCCGGGGATCGCCAGCGGCGTCGCGAGCTCGGGATGCCCGGTGATGAACGCCCCGACGGCGGCCGCGTCGGACTGGGCGCCGATCGAATCGGCGACGTCGATCGTGAAGAAATCACTCGCCGCCAGGAACCGATCGACCGTCTCGAGGCGGATGTGGTCGGCATCGACGAACCATGGATGCCGCCAGCTCCGCGCGGCCACCGCCCGGGCTGCCGCGTCGCGGACGCTCGCCGGCTCACTGCCGATGAACGAGTGCTCCCGGTTCGACTTGTTCCACACCGGCGCCACGACGACGCCGGCCGCCGCCAGCTTCTCGAACGCCGCGAGCTGCGCCTCGGCCTCATGGGCGAACCGGTCACCGACACCGAACGACAGGCGGGGCAGGGTTTTCATCAGAGTCGCTCCTGGATGACGGATCACACGTCGAGGTTCTTGACGTCGAGCGCATGCCGCTCGATGAACTCGCGACGCGGCTCCACCTTCTCCCCCATGAGCACCCGGAACAGGTCGTCGGCCGCGGCGGCGTCGGACATCGTCACCCGCAACAGCGTGCGGTTCGCCGGATCGAGCGTCGTGTCCCGCAGTTCCTCGGCATTCATTTCGCCGAGGCCCTTGAAGCGGGTGATCGAGAGGCCCTTTTCACCGGCCCGCCGCACCGCCGTGAGCAGGCCCCGGAGATCCTCGAGGCCGATCTCGTTCTCGCCGCGCCGCAGCGTATACCGCGGCGCCTCGCTGCCCGTGCGGTCCTGCGGCATCAGCGACTCGATCCCAAAGCCCATTCCCTCGAGCTCCTTGAGCCCGGCGTTGATGCTCCGCACCTCGTGGAGATCGACGACCACGAGTTGGTCGTGACCGGTGTCGTGGGCCGTGCCGGGCGTGGCGTCGCCGGCCGCGACCGATTCCTCGATCCGGCCCACGGCCAGCGTGCCGCCGGCCGCCTGCTCCTTGCTCGTCACGAAGGCCTCGAGTTCGTCGCGGCTGGTAAACCACCGCTCCTCGACGCCGTAATAGACGTGGTACATCGGCAGCTTGCCGGTCGTGGCATCACGCCTCCCTGCATGGTCGCGGAGGCTGATGCCCCGCTTCTCGAGCGCCACGAGCGCGTCTTCGAGGCCCGACAGCGTGCGACAGAGCTTCTGCATCTCCTCGCCGGCGATCTCCCGGTCGTCGCCCGGCAGAAACACACCCTCGCCGAGGCCCTGGTCGAGGAGCTGGTTCTTCATCTCCTCTTCGGTCTGCACGTAATAGACGGTCTTCTTGCTCCGCACGCGGAACAGCGGCGGCTGGGCCACGTAGACATGCCCCTCGGCCACGAGCCGGTACATCTGTCGGTAGAAGAACGTGAGTAGGAGCGTGCGGATGTGCGAGCCGTCGACGTCGGCGTCGGTCATGATCACGACCTTGTCGTACCGCCGCTTGCCCAGGTCGGCCTCCTCGCCGATGCCGGCGCCGATTGCCGAGATCACGCTCCGCACCTCTTCGTTGGCCAGCACCTTGTCGTCACGGCTCTTGTAGGCGTTGATGATCTTGCCGCGGAGGGGCAGGATCGCCTGGTATTCGCGGTGCCGGCCCCCTTCGGCCGAGCCGCCGGCCGAATCACCCTCCACGAGGTAGAGCTCGCACCGCTCGACGTCGCGGCTCGTGCAGTCGCGTAGTTTGCCCGGCAGGCCGCCGCCAGAGAGCGCGCCTTTGCGCTCGCGGAGCAACTGCTTCGCCTTCTTCGCCGCCTCGCGGGCCTCCGCGGCGAGCACGCCCTTCTGCACGATCGCCTTGGCGCTCTTGGGATTCTCCTCGAGATACTTCGTCAGATAGTCGCCCACGGCGGAGTTGATGATCCCCTCCACCTCGCCGTTGCCGAGCTTCGTCTTCGTCTGGCCCTCGAACTGCGGATGTGGCACGCGGACGCTGATCACCGCCGTGAGCCCCTCGCGGACGTCCTCGCCGGTCGGCACGAGGTCCTTGTAAATGCCGGTCTTCTTGCCGTAGGCGTTCAGGGCGCGGGTGAGGGCCGAGCGGAATCCCGACACGTGCGTGCCCCCTTCCGTCGTCGAGATGTTGTTGACGTAGCTGTGGAGGCTCTCGGTGTATTCGCCGGTGTACTGCAGCGCGATGTCCCACGAGACCCCGTCGCCGGCGCCCTTGATCGTGATCACGTCGGCGTGGATCGCGTCGCTCGCCTTGTTCAAGTGCTCGACGAATTCCTCCACGCCCCGCTCGTAGAAGTAGTCCTCGCTCGACCCGGTGGCGGCATCGGTGAACGTGATCCGCACGCCCGAGTTGAGGAATGCAAGCTCGCGGAGTCGGCGGGAGAGGATGTCCCAGGAGAACTTCGTCTGCGGGAAAATCTGCGGGTCGGGCTTGAACGTGGTCTTCGTGCCCGCCCGCGGCGTGGTGCCCATCTTCCGCACCGGACCGGTCGGCTCGCCCCGCTGGTATTCCTGCTGCCAGACATGCCCCTCGCGGGAGACTTCCACCTCGCACCATTCCGAGAGGAAGTTCACGACCGTCACGCCCACGCCGTGGAGACCGCCGGACGTCTGATAGGCCCCCTTCTCGAACTTGCCCCCGAACTTGAGGACCGTCATCACACCCTCGAGCGTGGAGACGTCACGCTCCATCTCCTCGGAGAGCTGCGGATGCCGATCGACGGGGATGCCACGGCCGTCGTCTTCCACCGTCACGCTGCCATCGACGTTGACGGTCACGCTCACGTGTTTGGCATGCCCCGCCATGCATTCATCGATCGAGTTGTCCACGACCTCGTAGACGAGGTGGTGCAGACCCCGCGACGTGTTGTCGCCGATGTACATGCCGAACCGCTCGCGGACGTGCTCGCGATCGGAGAGATGCTTGAGGTCGGCCGACGTGTAATCGGGCTGCTGCGACTTGTCTGATTCTGCCATCGATAAACTCCGCGTCTGTGTGTCGTGTGTCGGTGTGTCAGCTGGTGCCGCCGGCATCGGCCATGAGCCGGCAGCGAATGTCGGTGATGCCTTCGGTCGGCAGGAGCGTTTGCAGCCGCGCGACCACGGCCCGCTTCTGGAAGGCGAGTTCCTGCACGTGGGCCGAATGGCTCACGAACACGTCGAGCACGCCCCGACGCACGAGTCCCGGTCGGGACGCCGCCCGTAGGCTCTCCGGCGCCGCGTCCCGCCAGGCCGCCTCGAGTCCAGCCGAGGACTGCTCCCGGTCATAGCCTGCCCGGGCCATGAGTCGCGACATCACGCTGCCTATCGACAGCGGACCGGCGGCATCGCTGCGTCGTGACGGGAAGGCCATGGCCATCAGTCGGCCGCCAAGGGCATGATGACGTAGGCGTAGCCGTCGTCCGTGCGGCAGACGCAGGCGCTCTGGGGGTCGGTCAGTTCGACCGTCACCGCGGCGCCGCCGTCGAGCACGCGGAGGAAGTCGCTGACGAACCTCGGGTCGAGCTTGATTCGAACGCCGGCCCCGGCATGGTCGATCGGCAGTTCCACCCGGCTCTCGCCGCTTTCGGCTGACCTGCCGGAGAGGACGAGTTGGCCGGCTTCGAAGGAGAAATCGACCCCCTTCGACTGCTCGCTGGTGACGATCGCCGCCTGCCGCACCGCAGCCAGGAACGGACCGACCACGAGCGGTACACGGATCGCGTCGGGCCGCTCGGGAAACACATCTCGCCAGCGTGGGAACCGGCCATCCACGAGGCGAGCGGAGATCGTCGTGCCCCCGCTCTTCACCATGATCTCACTCGCCCGGGCCGCGATCCGCACAGGCACGTCCGCGGCGGCAAGGCACCGCTCGATGAGCTGCATCGCCCGGGCCGGGACGATCGGCTGCGCCTCGGTGACGACGCCCTGGCCGCCACAGGCCGGGCCCTCCATCTTCGCGAGCCGCCGACCGTCGGTGCCGACCGCGATCACACCCTGGGGCGAAAGCTCGATGAGCACACCCCCGAGGGCGTAGCGGCTCGACTCGTTGTCGGTGGCGAACACGGTGCGGCGGACGAGCTCCCGAACGAGCGGCGTCGCGACTTCGAAGCAGGCCTCGTCGGGAAATGCGGCCACGGACGGGAATTCAAGCGGGTCTTCGGCGGGCAGACGAAACTCGCTGCGCGGCGCCTTCACCACCGCGGCCGTGCCGTCGGTGTGGATGTCGAACACCGTGCCAGGACTGCTCTCGCGAACGATCGCCATCAGCCGCCCGCTCGGCAAGAGCACGCTGCCTGGCGCAAGGGTCTCCACGCCCTCGACCTCGATGCGAATCCCCACCTCGAGGTCGGTTGCGGAGAGGACCGCCCCTTCACGCCCAGCCTCGAACTTCACGTTCGTGAGTACGGGCTTGGGCGAGCGGGCTGGAACGACGGCCGAGGCGCTCTGGAGGGCGGCGAGCAAGGGTTCGCGGGTGCAGCGGATGTTCATGGGCCGATGATGTTCCTCGCGGAGAGCGGCGTAGGAAATCCGCCGCTAGGGAACCCGATAGTTTACCCGTTCCGGGGTGGGTCTTGAATGGCCTCAGCACGAAGGTTTTCCGGCCGGCTTCTCCGTTCCCGTCGCTGATCTCCTGGTTTTTATGCATGTTTGAAAGAAAGAAAGGAGATAGCAGGAATGAACTAAGAACAGATACGCTTCGATCCCGCGATCAGCTCCGGCATCCGTGTCGAGGCGGTCCGCAGGGCGAAAACGTCTGTTTTTCCGCTCGACAACCACGTCTGCCCGGGTGGCTGCAGTGTCGAAAAGCTGTCGATGACACTGTTGGAACCGTGTCGGATGGGAGTGGAAGTAATCGTTGAAACCGACCAGCCTCGACGTTCATCCTCCGTCACGCAGGGTCCGGCTCGCCGCCTGAAAAGGGACGGCTGCGGTGTCGCCCGCCGCGTCGGTTCGCACGCGGCAGACAATCCACGGCCGAATCGACAGCGAACGAACATCCCGGTGCCCGCGTCACGCCCCGGTGGGAGGCGGGCCGCTGCTGCGTTGCAGGATATGGCCGATGCGGGCGATCGCGTCCTGAACATCCCTGTCGGTCGTCGTCCAGCCCAGGCTGAATCGCACGGCCGCTGCAGCCACGTGCGGCGGCACCCGCGCCGCCTCGAGCGCGGGGGCCGGCAGGCTCGAGCCGCTCGCACAGGCCGTGCCGGTGGCACAACAGACGCCTTCGAGATCGGCGGCCATCACGAACGCCTGCCGATCGATCCCGGGGAAGGCGATCGTCGTGATGTGTGCTGCCCGAGGAGACTCGGTGCCGATCACGAGCATCGTTCGCCCGGCCGCCGCCGCCGCCGCCGCGAGCCCCGCCTCGAGGTGGTCGCGGAGCGACCGGAGCCGGAGCGACTCGCGTTCGCGGGCCGCAACGGCGAGGCCGATCGCGACGGCGCAGCCGACGGCGAGGGGCACGGCCTCCGTGCCCCCACGCAGGCCGGACTCCTGCGGTCCCGGCGTGACGGCGGAAAGATCCGTGTCAGCCCGCACGAGCAGGCAGCCGATGCCGCGTGGCCCGCCGAACTTGTGAGGCGCGAGGGCAAGTGTGGCCACGTCGAGCGCCGCGAACGAGACCGGCTCCGTGGCGATGGCTTGCGTGGCATCGACATGGATGTGGCACTCGCCGGCGGCGGCACGGACGGCGGCCAGGTCCTCGACGCTGCCGGTCTGGCCGCAGACGAGCGTGGTGCACAGGATCCGTCGGACCACCGTCTCCGGCCAGGCGAGTCCGCCGCAATCGAGCCGGCCCGAGGGGAGGAGAGGGAGCGTGGCGACATCGGCCCCGTGCTCACGAAGCTGCCGAGCGGCCGCCGTGATGCTGCCGTGGTCCCGGGCGGAAGAGCGGCAGGCCGCCTGCCGACCTCCTGCCATGCCGAGGAGGCCGATTCGGTTGGCCTCGGTCGCGCCGCTGGTGAAGACGAGCCGGTCGCGATCGTGGCCGGTCGTGCGTCCGCCGAGCAGCGTGAGGATCCGCTCGCGGGATTCGTCGAGCAGCCGCCGGGCCTGCCTGCCGCACGCATGCGGACTCGACGGATTGGCGAAGCCGGCCGCTTCCGCGGCGGCGATCGCCTGCCGCACCTCGGCACGCAGCGGTGTGGTCGCGGCATGGTCGAGGTAGATCGGGTCGGCTGCCGCGGAGCCGGTCATGTCAGCCTGCGAGAAACCGTTCGATCCGGTCGAGACCCTGCGTGAGCTTTTCGGTCGAGGCGGCGAACGACATCCTCACATGCCCCTCGGCGCCGAATGCGCTGCCGGCGACGAGCGCGACCTGCTGCTGTTCGAGCAGGGCCTCGCACCACTGCAGGCTCGTGGCGATCCCGCGGGTGGCCGAGCGGGTGAGCGGGGCGCGGATGTCGAAGAACGCGTAGAAGGCTCCGCCGATCTCCGGCAGCCGCACGCCGGGCATCGCCCGCAGCCGATCCGCCACGAGATCACGTCGCCGCTGAAACTCGGCTCGCATCTCCGCCACGCACTCCTGCGGGCCGGTGAGCGCCGCCAGGGCCGCGTGCTGGCTCACGCTGCACGGATTGCTCGTCTCCTGGCTCTGGAGGTTGGCGATCGCCTTGGAGAGCGGCTCGGGGGCGATCGTCCAACCGATCCGCCAGCCGGTCATCGAGTACGTCTTGCTCACGCCGGCCACGACGACCGTGCGGTCGGCGAGCCCGGGGCGAAGCGTGGGAAACGAGATCGCCGGCCGTCCGTCGAACACGAGCTGGTCGTAGATTTCATCCGCCACGACCGCGAGGTCGGCCTCGATGGCGATGTCGGCCAGGGCCGCCAACTCGGCCGCCGCATAGACGACCCCCGTGGGATTGCTTGGCGAGCAGAGCAGGAGCATCCGCGTCCGGGGCGTGATGGCGGCTCGCAGGACTTCCGGACGGAGCTTGAAGTCGTCGTCGATCGTGGTCTCGACGAGCACGGGCTTCGCACCGGCGAGCTTGATGAGTTCGGCATAGCTCACCCAGTAGGGCGTGGGCACGATCACCTCGTCCCCGGCATCGAGCAGCGCGGTGAACACGTTGTGCAGGGAGTGCTTGGCGCCGTTGGACACCACGACCTGGGCGGCGGTGGCCGGCAGGCCGGTGCGGCGGGTGAAGTCGGCGGCGACCGCCGCGCGGAGCGCGGGGATGCCAGCGGCGGGTGTGTATTTCGTCTTGCCGGCGGCGATGGCCGCCTCGGCGGCGCGGCAGATGTGGGCCGGGGTTGGGAAGTCGGGCTCACCGACCGAGAGATCGACGACGTCGGCGCCGGCTGCGGCGAGCGCCTGCGCCCGCGCGGCCATGGCCAGCGTGGCGGATGGTTCCAGGGCATTCATGCGGCCTGCAAGCCGCAGACAGGACGAGTGTGGCATCGTGTTTGAAAGGAGCGAAGAACGAAGCGTCGGCATGCACCGCGCGACGGATCGAGCGGCGTGCGACCGGCGATGATACCAAGCCGCCGCATGGTCGCAGCCGGATGCGTGGGGAGGGTTGGAGGGCCAGCGAACGGTTCGGGATGGAAAAAACTGGAAAATTTTCGGGAATTTCTCTTGACAGTTTTCCGGCGAATCCTTCACAACGTGCATGTCGACGCGTGGGGATCACGAGCAATCGCGGTCTTCCACACGGCGACGACGTCGTTCGTTCCCGTCGTGTGAGCGCCCCGGGGAGCGGACGTGAGCCTAGTTTCGGGTGCTCGATTGGAAGGAGCCAGATCGATGGCCAAGAAGAAGAAGAAGGCTGCCAAGAAGGTCGCCAAGAAGAAGAAGGGCCACGGCTGAGGCATCCGTTGAGCTGCCCGGCAACGGGTGACTCGACACAGCCTCGGCAGGGGAGTCTCGTGGCCTCGGCCACGGTCGCTTCTGCCCCCGGGGTTTCCTTCGGGTGCCCCGCGGTCCTTGGTCTCCGGTTCGTCCGGCCTCGCGGTCGGAAGTGAATCCGGGGAGTCAGCGTTCAGACGAGAAAGGCCGGCCCGGGCCCTTGGGCGCCCGGGCCGGCCTGATTTTTTGGTGAGTACTATTGTCTGGATGGATACCACGCCCTCCGCTGCACCCTCCGGCCGGTTTCTGCTCGTCGCCTGTCGGGGCGGGGCGGAAGCGGAGCTGGTGCGCCGGCAAGAGGCGGTTCTGCCGCAGATCCGCAAGGCGGCCTGGCGGCGCGGCGTCGTAACGTTTCGGCTCGACCCGCCGGGCGGCGCGGCATTCGATCCGCCCCCTGACTTCTGGCCCGACTTCGTCTTCGCCCGCACCTGCATCGGGTCGCTCGGCCAGGTGACGGGGAGCGATGATGCGGCGCGGGTGGCGGCGGCCCTCGCGGCGGCCCCGGGGCCATGGCACAACGTCCATGTGTGGGCTCGGGATCCCGCCCTCGAGGTGTCGGTCGAGACCATCCGCTCCCGACTGCTGGCTGCCGCCGGCATCCCGGCGGCGCCGCCGATCGCCGCGCCGGGCGATCGAGTGTTCGATTGCGTCGTCGATTCGCCCGAGCGGTGGTGGGTGGGCTGGCATCGGGCGGCGACGCCACCGAGCCGCTGGCCGGGCGGCATCTATCCGGGCACGCTGGCCCCAACGGCCGTGAGCCGCGCCTGGCTGAAGCTCGACGAGGCGATCGCGACGTTCGAGCTGCAAGTGGAACCCGGCCAACGTGCCGTCGAGCTCGGCGCCGCGCCCGGAGGGGCGTGTCAGCGGCTCCTGGAGGCGGGGCTCAACGTGGTCGGCATCGATCCGGCGGTCGTCGATCCGATCGTCGCCGCCCACCCACGGTTCACGCAGTGGAGAAAACGGGCCCGGGACGTGAGGCTGCGGGAGTTTCGCGGATTCGAGTGGATCGTCTGCGACATGAACATCGATCCGGTGAGCACGATGGAGTCGCTCGGACGGATCCTCACCGCTCCCGGCGTCACCCCGCGCGGGGTGATCGCCACACTCAAGCTGCCCGAGTGGTCGCGGGCCGCGGCCCTGCCGGAATGGCTCGAAGCCTTCCGCGCGTGGGGGTTTCGGCCGCGGGCCCGGCAGCTCTCGACGGGCGGCCGCGAACTCTGCGTCGTCGCCCGCGCATCCAAGCCCTGAGCGGAAGCGAGGGGATGGGCGGACGGTTGATTCGACGCCATGCCAACCGCGATCCCCAGGCTTGCGCTTATGAATGCCATTCACTGCCCGGGGGCGTGAGGCTGCCCGAGGCGAACGAGCGGCGGCCGGCGGGCGTGTCGATGACGAGGCTGCCGTCGGCCGCGATGCCGCGGCAGATGCCGGCGTGCTGCTCCGCGCCGACATGGAGCAGCAGTGTTCGTCCGGCGAGGCCGCAGAGCGGCACATAGCGGGCCGCGAGCGTGCCGGGGTCGGCATCCATCGCCCGGAGCAACTGCCGGAGCCGCGGCAGGAAACCGGCGAGGAGATGCGTGCGGGAGAGCGGCCGGCCCACGAGGTCGGGAAGCGTGATGATGCGGTCGCGGAGCCCAGCTGGGGCGGCCTGCGCCGAGCCGGCCGTGTTGACGCCGATGCCGAAGATGGTGCCGCCGCCGCTATCGGACTCGACGATGATGCCGGCGAGCTTGCGGCCTGCCACCTCGAGGTCGTTCGGCCATTTGATCCGCACATCGATGGCTGGCTCGTGCACGCGGATCGTCTCGGCGAGCGCGACGCCGCAGGCGAGCGACCAGGCTGGCCGGGGGCTGGTCGCGGGCAGCCCGACTGCCTGACCGTCGACGACGACGCTCGCGGCGAGGCTTCCGTCGGCCTGCCACCAGCCCGCGCCGCGGCGGCCGCGGCCGCTCGTCTGTCGGTCGGCGATCACGACCGCCGGCAGCCGCCGCGCCGGATCGGCGGCCAGCCGCCGCGCCTCCACCATCGTCGAGTCGGCCTCTTGGAGGTGCACGACGGCGGCATAGCCCGCCGCGGCCAGCGCGGCGGCATCCAGAGGCTCGGCGTGCGAGGCAAGCTGCGGTGAGGGGGTAGGCATGAGATGGTCCTGGCACCGCCCCGATCTTGACCCTGCCGGCTGCGGCGCGGTACCCCCCGCCGCCTGGTCCCCCTGCAGCAGCCGAGTTGGATGAGCCGGAGCGTGCCCGACATGCGGCCTTCATTTCCGTCGATGCCGGCGATCGTCGTGGCCCTGGCCACGGCCGGATCGGCGGCCGGTCAGACGGTGTCGCTGCCGCCGCCTGCCGCCTCGTCGCTCGACCGGATCGCCCAGGCGCCGCCTCCGGGCGTGTCGCTGCCCCCCCCGCCGGGCACATGGGATCCCTACGCCGCCCAGCCGGCGCAGCTCTTTCCCGCGAACGTCGCGCCGCCATCGACATGGGCGCCATCGGCGATCTCGGGTCAGCCGGGCTATCCGGGCTATTCGACCGCCGCGCCGTCGCTCGTGCCGACGCAAGGCACGGGGCAGCTGGCGTCGCCGTATCCGCCGCCGCCGCAGGGGCCGACGCAGTTTCAGCAGGCCTATTCCCAGACGATGCACGTCTACCAGGGCGCGCGGGGAAGCTGGGCCTATCTCTTCGGCGACGGCGACGGCACGAGCGTCGGCGTGAACGAGCTCGACACCACGGCCACGTTCGCGCTGCCCTTTTTTCATAACTCGCCGGCGAATCTCAACCACGCGCCGCTGCTCATCACGCCCGGCTTCGGCCTGCAGCTCTGGGACGGCCCCCAGACCACGGCCACCATGCTCGCGGATCTGCCCCCCAACACCTACGACGTGTTCATCGATGCGGCGTGGAACCCGCAGTTCACGCCGCTGTTCGGCGCCGAGCTCGGCATTCGCACCGGCATCTACACCAACTGGAATGTGTTCGTCACCGACAGCTGGCGCATCATGGGGCGTGCCATCGGCACGCTGCGGCTCACGCCCACGATGCAGGGCAAGGCTGGCATCGTCTACATCGATCGCAACGACATCAAGCTCCTGCCGGCGGTGGGCCTCACCTGGACGCCCGACGCCGACTCGCGGTACGACATCTTCTTTCCCGCGCCGAAGCTGGCGAAAAAGTTCGCCACCGGGCCCAGGCGGTCGTGGTGGGGCTATCTCTATGGCGAGTACGGCGGCGGGGCCTGGACGTTCCGCCGCGACACCGGCGCCATTTCGCCGTTCGACTACAACGACATCCGCATCGCGCTGGGCGTGGAGGCCGTGCCGACCACGCAGACGGGGCTGACGGGCAACTTCGAAGTGGGGTACGTGTTCGCCCGCCAATTGTTCTTCGTGGTGGGCCAGCCGCGGCGGCAGGATCTCGACGACACGCTGATGCTGCGGCTGGGGCTCGGGTACTGAACGTCGGCGCGGGGGCTTCCTGAAGATGGGATCCGGTCTCGGCCGCCGCGCGGAGTCCCCGGGCTTCCGCCCGGCGCTCGTGGCGCTGGTGGTGTCGGGGACGGTCGCGGTGACGGCCGTGGCGATGGCAGGCGGCGTCGAGCCGCTGCCGCCGGTCGATCGCGACGTCTTCACGCGCATTCGCCTGGCCGCGCTCGGCGACCCCCAGGACCTCACCGAGCCACTCCTGCCCGACGACGTCGCTCCGCCCGGTCAGCCGCGACAGGAGTTCGAGCCGCCGGCGGGACGAAAGCTGCCGCCGGGGGCGAAGCCTGGCCCGCTGCAGCAGGCCATCGTCACGCTCACGGAACTGCCGCGGCTGGGGAACGCCGGCCTGGGGCTCCTGACGCTCGACACGAGCCTCACGATCGGGCTGCCGGCGCCGACGGTGAACTCGCCGCTGTTGCTCACGCCCGGCTTCGGCACGAGCTTCGTCGATGAGGTGTCGGGGCCGACCGACCCGGGGCTTCCCGCGCAGCTCTACGACGCCTGGTTGCAGGCCCGCTGGCTCACGAAGGTCGGCGACCGCTTCGGCGTCGATCTCGCCGTCGCGCCGGGCTGGTACAGCGACTTCGTCAACGACACGGCGCAAGCCTTCAGGATCACAGGCCATGGGTTCGCCGCCTACGAGGCCGACGAGAATCTCCGCGTCGTGGCGGGCGTCATCTATCTGGATCGCCGCGACGTCAACATCCTGCCCGCCGGCGGCCTGCTCTGGACGCCCGCCGACGACCGGCGCTTCGAGCTGATTTTCCCGCGGCCGCGGCTGGCCTGGCGGGTGGCGGCCGACGACCGGGCCGCCCAGTGGCTCTATCTTGCCGGCGAGTTCGGCGGCAACCAGTGGGCCGTCCGGCGCGAGAGCGGGCTGGACGACGTGGTCGTCTACCACGACTACCGACTGCTCGCCGGCTGGGAGCGAAAACCGGCCGATCTCGGCGTGAACTGGCGGCTCGAAGCCGGCTGGGTGACCGGTCGGCTGGTGGAATATTACGTGACCGACACGGCCGACTACCGCCCGAGCGACACGTTCCTCGTGCGGGCGGGCGTGTGGTATTAGCCTCACTCGCAGTTGTCGCAGCGGCCCTTGAGGAGCACTTCGGTCACGTGGCCGATGCTCGGCCCGCCGCGCCTGGGTTTCGACTTCGACTTCGACTTCGGCGTGGTTGCCGGTTTGGGCGTGATCGCCACGTTCACGTCGTCGAGGCACGACACCTCGCCGCAGGTCGTGCACACGAAATGCGGATGGTCCTGGCCATGGCCGCCTCCGCGTCGCAGCTCGAATCGCCAGACATGGTCCCCGAGCTCGACGCGGGAGAGGATCGAGGCCTCGGTGAGTTCGGTCAGGTTGCGATAGATCGTCGCCCGATCGAAACCCCGGTCGGCGAGCGCGTCCGACACCTCCGCGTGGGTTTTGGGCCCGGTCGCCTCCATGATATGCGCCAGCACCGCCAGCCGGGCGGCCGTGCACCGCAGGCTCGCCTCGCGGAGGCGGGCTTTGGCGGCATCGAGCGGTGGTGGTGGGGAGGCGGCCATGGCCTCGAGTGTAGCACCGCGGCCTCACGGCACCGGCACGGCCGCCAGAAGCTCCACGATCGCCGCCATGAACGCCGGGAGGTCGGCCGGCTTGCGGCTCGATACGAAATGGCGGTCGACGACGACCTGCGTGTCCTCCCAGATCGCGCCGGCATTCATGAGATCGTCCTTGATCCCCGGGCTGCCGGTCACGCGAACCCCCCGATAGACACCCGCTGAAATCGGAATCCAGCCACCGTGGCAAATGGCGGCGACGAGCTTGCCGTGGGCGGCGAACTCGCGAACAAGATCGAGCACCTTCTCGTCGCGGCGGAGCTTGTCGGGCATCCAGCCGCCCGGAAGCAGGATGCCATGGAAATCGGCGGCCTCCATGTCGCTGATCGCCGCATCGCTCGTGCTGGGATAGCCGTGTTTTCCGGAGAATGTTCGGCCCTGCATCGAGCCGGCCACGGTCACGTGGGCACCCGCCTCCTCGAGGCGAAGTTTCGGATACCAGAGTTCGAGATCCTCGTATTCCTCTCCCACGAGGGCGAGGATGCGGATGCCGTCGAGCGGACGCGCGGGAAGGAAGGCGGGCATGAGGCTGATCTCCAGGAAAACAGGGGAGGAAAGCAGGGGGCAGGCGACAATCGGCGTCCGCGCCGCCGAACCTGCCGGCACTCCGGCCGGGCAGGCCTCCGATGCTGGCATTGTCGCAGTCTCCGACCCGCCGGGCGAGTCGGCTGCGGCATGCCCCCTCTCGCGGGCTGTTCCTGCCATCAGTCCCGGCGGCCGTTCGTGGCGGCCGGACGGGCGTTTCCCACGGCTATTTGGTCGCCAGTCGGGGCGACACTTGACGCCCCAACCGGGCTCGCTACATTCACGCCCCGGCCCACAGGAAGGGGTCCGGTAGTGGCCGGCCACAATATCTTGCGATAGCTCGCAGACGGAACTGCTTTCTCGACTTCGCGTTTGATTCCCCGTTGCGCCCGGCTGAACGATTCATCGCCAGCCCGTCGTCGACCCGATGAGAGTTGAGCAGATGCTATACGCAAGTATACTTTGATGGCCGGTCGCCACCCCCCAGGGGACCGTTGTTTCAAGCCCCACGAGCCCAGCCCCCAGCAAGGAGCACAGACCTATGGCGAATTTCGAACCATCCGCGACGCTCGCCGGCACCACCGCTGCCGCGACCGATCCGACCCGGGCGGCCCACTCCGCCCCGCGGACGGCCCTCGAAATTCACCCCACCTTCTGTCCGACCGACGTCGACAGCCCCTTCGACACCACCGAATGGGAACTCCGAACGGCTGCGATCAAGGGGGAGGACGGCAAGGTGCTCTTCGAGCAGCCGGCCTGTGAGATCCCGGCTGCCTGGAGCCAGTTGGCCACCAACGTGGTCGTGAGCAAGTACTTCTACGGCGAGATTCACACGCCGGAGCGGGAGCACTCGGTGAAGCAACTCGTGCACCGGGTCGCCCGCACGATCGCCGATTGGGGCATCAAGGACGGCTACTTCAAGTCGAAGCAAGACGGCGAGAACTTCTACCGCGACCTCGCCTGGCTGTGTGTCCATCAGCACGGCGCCTTCAACTCGCCGGTCTGGTTCAACGTGGGGCTCTACAACCAGTACGGCGTGAAAGGCGCGCCGTGCAACTGGCGGTGGGACGAGGCGAAGCGTGACGTCGTCATGCCCGACAACCCCTACGAGTATCCGCAGGGCAGCGCCTGCTTCATCCAGAGTGTGAAGGACACGATGGAAGACATCATGGATCTCGCCCGCAGCGAGGCCATGCTCTTCAAGTTCGGCTCCGGCACCGGCACCGACCTTTCCACTCTCCGCAGCCAGCGGGAAAAGCTCGCCGGCGGCGGCAAGCCTTCGGGCCCACTCTCCTTCATGCGGGTCTACGATCAGGTGGCCGCGGTGGTGAAGAGCGGCGGCAAGACCCGCCGCGCCGCCAAGATGCAGTCACTCAAGGTGTTCCATCCCGACATCATGGAATTCATCGAGTGCAAGAGCAAGGAAGAGAAGAAGGCGCGGATCCTGATCGAGAAGGGGGGCTACGACTCCAACTTCAACGGCGAAGCCTACAGTTCGATCCTGTTCCAGAACGCCAACCTGTCGGTCCGCCTCACCGATGATTTCATGGAGGCCGTCGACCGCGACGACACCTGGACCACCCGCTGGGTCACCGACTCGACGAAGGCCGGCCCGAGCTACAAGGCCCGCGAGGTCATGCACCGGATGGCCGAGTGTGCCTGGCAGTGCGGTGATCCGGGCGTGCAGTACGACACCACGATCAACCGCTGGCACACCTGCCCCAACTCCGGCCGGATCAATGCGTCGAATCCGTGCTCCGAGTACATGTTCCTGGACGACACGGCCTGCAACCTCGCCAGCATCAACCTGATGAAGTTTCGCAAGCCCGACGGCCACTTCGACGTCGAGCGGTTTGAGGCCGCCTGCCGGATCTTCTTCGTCGCCCAGGAGATCCTGGTCGATCACGCCAGCTACCCGACGGCGAAGATCGCCCGCAACAGCCACATGTTCAGGCCGCTGGGTCTGGGCTACTCGAACCTGGGCAGCCTGCTCATGGCCGACGGCCTTGCCTACGACAGTGACGAGGGCCGCGGGCTCTGCGGGGCGCTCACCGCGATCCTGCACGGCACCGCCAACCGCACGAGCGCCGAGATGGCCGGTGCCGTGGGGCCGTTCGAGGGCTTCGCGATCAATCGTGAGCCGATGCTGGGCGTGATGCAGATGCACCGCGACGCCGTCGAGAAGATCCACCCGTCGTGCCCCGCCTACCTGCATGACGCGGCCCGGACGATCTGGGACGACGTACTGGCGGGCGGCCGGCGGAACGGCTACCGCAACGCCCAGGCGACGGTGCTCGCTCCGACGGGCACGATCAGCTTTCTGATGGACTGTGACACGACGGGCATCGAGCCGGACATCGCTCTCGTTAAGTACAAGCAGCTGGCCGGCGGCGGCATGCTGAAGATCGTCAACCAGACGGTGCCACTGGCGCTGCGGACGCTCGGCTATGACGAGCCGGCGGTGGAGGGCGTCCTCTCCTTCATCGACAAGAACGACACGATCGAGGGCGCGCCGGGGCTCAAGGACCAGCACCTGGCCGTCTTCGACTGCGCGTTCAAGCCCCGGCTCGGCAAGCGGAGCATCGCCTGGGAGGCGCACGTGAAGATGATGGCGGCAGCCCAGCCCTTCATCTCGGGTGCGATCTCGAAGACGGTCAACATGCCGCGGGAGACCACGCCCGAAGATATCGCCGGCGCCTACATGGAGGGCTGGCGAATGGGCCTGAAGGCCCTTGCCATCTACCGCGACGGCTCCAAGGAAAGCCAGCCGCTCAACACGAGCACGGAGGCCGACAAGACCGCGGCCAAGGTGACGGCGGCTCCCCGCCGGGAACGGCTCCCCGACACCCGGCGCAGCGTGACGCACAAGTTCAACGTGGGCGGTCACGAGGGCTACATCACCGTGGGTCTCTACGATGACGGCCGGCCGGGCGAGCTCTTCATCACGATGGCGAAGGAGGGCAGCACGATCGGTGGTCTGATGGACGCCTTCGGTACCGCGGTGTCGATGAGCCTCCAGTACGGCGTGCCGCTCGAGGTGTATGTGAAGAAGTTCTCCCACACCCGGTTCGAGCCGTGGGGCTACACGAAGAACCCCGACATTCCGGTCGCGAAGAGCCTCGTGGACTACCTCTTCCGTTGGATGGGCACCGAGTTCATTCCTGGCTACCGCGAGGCCAACCGGCCCGGGGGCTACGGTGGCGAGAGCAGCGGCGGGGAGGCCGCTGCCGGGGGCGACACGGAAACAGAGCGTAAGCCCGCCGCCACGACGGCGAGCGGGCTGGCCGATGGCCAAGGAAAGGCCAAGACGAACGGCGAGCTGACGGGCGGTCGCGGCAAGCATCCGGCCGGCGGCAACGGCCAGGCAGCCGCGGCGACGGCGAAGGCCGTGCCCACGAAGGCTGCGACCGCGACGCTTCTGGAGCGGGCCGGGCTGAAGATGGCGGTCGACCCCACGGCGAGCGTGGCCGATCGGCAGACCCAGTTCGCCAAGTTCCAGATCGACGCGCCGGCGTGCGACAATTGCGGCTCGATCACGGTTCGCAACGGCAACTGCTACCTGTGCCACAACTGTGGAAACAGCATGGGGTGCAGCTGATTCGGTGTCGGCCGTGACGGTTGTAGGAGGCGGCGGCTGACGGGATGGAGGTGGTGCCGGGTGGCGGCCGAAGCTACTGGCATCACATTCGACCTGTCGCCGCGTTCCGTCGGAGGTGCCAACCCCATAGCGATGATCCGGATCCCCTGAAAGCCCGAGGCCCAGTGCCTTCGGCCCGGTCCGCATCATTCTCGCAGTGATCTACCCCGTTCGCAGGCGGTTGACAGGTTCGATCCACGGCAGGGCCGCGGTGGCATATGCTTCCGCGGCCCTGCTCTTTTTCGCGGGGCGCCGGCGTTTGCGGCGGCATTTTCCGGCAAGTAGCATCGGGGGAATCGTCCGAAGGCTCGCGGCGACCGCCGCCTGTTTTTGTGGCAGACTTGTCCGTCCCCGTCTTCCGAGGTGCCCTGTGCGTCGCTGGTTTCACTGCCTGCTGATCGGAGCGCTCGCCTGTTCGCTATCGGTCGATACGGCGAAGGCCTGTTGGTACCTCCGCCGCGCGCATGCTGCCCGCGGCTGCGGGCGGCCGGCATGTCCGCCGGTGGTGACGTGGCCGGCGTGTCAGGAGGCGGTGTGTCAGGACGTGATGGTTCACGATTCCGCCTGCTGCGAGGAGGGGGCTCCGGTCCCGACCGCGGTGAGTGCGGAAGTCGTGACTCCGGAGCAGCCGTCTGAGCCGATCGCTGCCATCGAACCGACCCCGACGCCAGTTGAACCGATCGTGCCCCCGCAGCCTCCCGCCGAGACCGGCGTCGCCGCCGTCGCTCCGGTCGTGCCGCACCTGCAGCCGGCCATTGATACCGAGCGGGATGTGGCGCCGGCGGTGGCGATCGAGCCCGCCCCCGCGGAGCCAGCGGTGGAGGCGGAGCCCACACCCGAACCGGCCCCGATCGTGGCTGCCGTCGAGCCTCCTGCACCGCCGGTGAATACGAACCTCTTCGAAGAGGTCGAGGCGGATGCGGATGCTGCGTTGCTCGCTCCTGCCCCCACCGAACCTGCCTCCCAGCCCGACGAGCCGACCCCCACGCCCGCCGCTGAGGAGCCCGCCGCTGAGGAGCCCGCCGCCCCATCGGCTGCCGACCCGTTCGGCGCCGCCGGCAGCGAGCCGCTGCGGCGCTGGATCGACGACACGGGCAGCTACGCGACCGTGGGCATGCTCGTGGAACTGCGAGCGGACGGCGTCGAGATTCGCAAGGGCAACGGCCGCTCCGTGATCGTGCCCCTGGATCGGCTCAGCGATCACGACCGGTCCTACGCCGCGGCCGCCGGAGCCCGGCTGGCCGCGGAGCGGACGGCGTCGTCCAGCGCGACGGCCGGACTGTAACGATCACTTGTCGTTCAGCAAGGCCACGGTCGCGAAGGCCTTGCCTTCGAGCATCTCGAGCGACGCGCCACCGCCGGTGGAGACGTGGCTCACCTTGTCGGCGTAGCCCATCTGCTCCACGGCGGCCGCCGAGTCGCCGCCACCGATGATTGTGATCGCCCCCTTGGCGGTCGCCTCGGCGACGGCATCCGCCACGGCCTTCGTGCCCGCGTCGAACGGCGGCAACTCGAACACCCCCATCGGGCCGTTCCAGACGACGGTGCCGGCGTTCCGGATGATGTCGGCGTAGCGGCGGGCCGTCTCCGGGCCGATGTCGAGGCCCTCGAAGCCGTCGGGAATCGCGCCGGCCTGCACAACCTGCTTGTTCGCCGCGGCCGAAAAGTCGTCGGCGCAGTGCGTGTCGATGGGGAGCACGAGTTTCGAGCCCCCCTTGGCCAGCAGTTCGCGGGCCAACTCCACCTTGTCGGGCTCGACGAGCGACGTGCCCGTCGAGCCTCCCTGGGCCAGCGAAAACGTGTAGGCCATCGCACCGCCGATGAGCACGTGGTCACAGATCGAGAGCAGGTTCGTGATCACGGCGATCTTGTCGGACACCTTCTTGCCACCGAGGATCGCCACGAACGGCCGCTTGGGATTCGCGATGGCATCCGACAGGTATTGGATCTCCTTCTCCACCAGGAAGCCCGACACGGCGGGCTTGCCGGCGGCCTTCATGGCCACGGGCACGGCGTGCATGCTCGCCTCCGTGCGGTGGCAGGTGCCGAACGCATCGTTGACGTAGGCGTCGGCGAGCCTGGCGATGCCGGCGACATACGCCGCATCGTCCCCCTTCTTCTCCCCCTTGTTGAACCGCACGTTCTCCAGCACGAGCACGCCGCCGACCGGAAGCGAAGTGGCCTTGGCCTGCGAGTCGGGGCCGCCGGTGTCGGCCGCCAGCGCGACCGGTGCACCGAGGAGTTCACCGAGTCGCTTCGCCACCGGTGCCAGCGAGAAGGCCGCCTCGTGCCCCGTGCCGGCCGGTCGACCGAGGTGCGACATCAGCACCGCCTTGCCGCCGCGATCGAGAATCGACCGGATCGTGGGCAGCGCCATGCGGATTCGACGGTCGTCGGTGATCGTCCCGGCCTCGTCCTGCGGCACGTTGAAATCGACGCGAACGAGAATCGTCTTGCCCCGAGGATCGATGTCGGCGATGGACTGCTTGGCCATGGTGGCGGGCGCTCCTGGTGGTTGGTGAGGATGGTGGGTTGGTACGAGATGGTCGGGCCGGTGCGGCGGCATTGTAATCAGGTGCCGACGGAACGACGGGCATCGCCGCGGGGGGTGGGGTACACTCGCCGTTCAAGGCCGCCCGGGATCGGCCAGCGCGCCGGCCCGCGACCGAACGGGACCTGATGGAGAGGAGACCGGATATGTCAGGCAGCCGCTTGCATCTGGTGGCCATGTGCATGGTCGTGGCTGCGGGGAGCCATGCCTGCGGTGGCCGCGTGGCCGCGGCGCCGCCGAACGTCGTCGTGATCCTCGCGGATGATCTCGGCTTCTCCGATCTCGGCTGCTACGGCGGGGAGATCGACACGCCACACCTCGATCGGCTCGCCGCCGGTGGCCTGCGGTTCACGCAGGGCTACAACACGGCCCGCTGCTGGCCGAGCCGCGCCGCGCTCCTCACCGGGTACTACGCCCAGTCGATCCACCGCGATGCCCTGCCGAGAGGCACGGGCGGCACCGAATGCCGGCGGCCGGCATGGGCCCGCCTGCTGCCGGAACTCCTCGCGGCGGCGGGCTACCGCTCCTACCATTCCGGCAAGTGGCACATCGACGGGGATCCGCGGCGGCAGGGGTTCAGCCGCACGCTGCGGGTCAATCCCGGGGGGGAGAATGACTATTTCGATCCGGTGGGGGCCACAGTCGATGGCCGGCCGATCGAGGCGGGCGGGGGCTACTACGTGACGACGGCGATCGGCGAGCACGCCGTGGCGTGCCTCCAGGATCATGCCGCCCGGCACTCCGGCCTGCCCTTTTTCAGCTACGTCGCCTTCACCGCGCCCCACTTTCCGCTCCAGGCGCCGCAGGAACTCGTCGCGAAATACGCGAACCGCTACCTCGCCGGCTGGGATGCGGTGCGGGCGGCCCGGTTCGAGCGGCTCGCCGCCGGCGACCTGGTCCGCGCGTCCCTCGCGCCGCTCGAGCCGCAACTGCCCCCCTTCTACGATGTGGAGCCCAGCGTCCTGGCCCGCTTCGGGGCGGGCGAGATCGATCGGTCGCTGCCGTGGGCCGAGCTGACTCCCGAGCAGCGGGCGTTTCAGGCCACGAAGATGGCGATCTACGCCGCGATGATCGAGATGATGGATCGGGCCGTGGGACGGATCGTCGGGCAACTCGAGGCGATGCAGGCCATCGACGACACGCTGATCCTGTTCCTGAGCGACAATGGCAGCTCGGCCGAGATTCTGATCCGGGGCAAGGGGCACGATCCGACGCTGCCCTTGGGCGCGGCGGGCACGTTTCCCTGTCTCGGCCCCGGCTGGTCGAGCTGCGCCAACACGCCGTTTCGCCGGCACAAGATGTGGGTGCATGAAGGGGGCATCGCCACGCCTTGGATCGCCCACTGGCCCAGGGGCATCGCTGCCGCCAACGCCCTACGGACGCAGCCGGTGCACGTGATCGACGTCGTGCCGACGGTGCTCGAGCTGGCCGGCGTCGTGCCGCCGCCGGAGCATGCGGGCACCAAGGTGCCCCCCCTGCAGGGCCGAAGCTTCGCCGCGTGCTTTTCCGATCCGGCCGCTCCGCCGCCGCACGAGACGTTGTGGTGGTGTCACGAGGGCAACCGAGCCGTCCGCGTCGGTGACTGGAAGCTCGTCGCCGCGAAGGGTGACCCCTGGGAGCTCTACGACCTGGCCGGCGACCGCACCGAAACCTCGAACCTGGCAGCCGCCCAGCCCGAGCGGGTGGCGACGCTCGAGCGGGAATGGAACGCGGTCAGCGCCGAATGCCGGCAGCTGGCCGACCTGGACACGCGGCGGCCCAACATCATCTACGTGATGACCGACGATCAGGGCTACGGCGACATCGCCGCCCTCGGGAATCCGGTGCTTGCGACGCCGAACCTCGACCGCATGCACCGCGAGAGCGTGCGGCTCACCGAGTTTCACGTGAGCCCCACCTGCGCCCCCACCCGTGCGGCGCTGCTCACCGGCCGGCACGAGTTTCGCTCGGGCGTCACCCACACGGTCTGCGAGCGGGAGCGGCTGGCCCTCTCGGCGGTCACGCTCCCGGAGTTGTTGCGGCGGCGCGCCGGCTACGCCACCGGGATCTTCGGCAAATGGCACCTCGGCGACGAGGATGCGTATCAGCCGGGCAGTCGCGGCTTCGATCGGGTGTTCATCCACGGTGGCGGCGGCATTGGCCAGTCGTATCCCGGCAGCTGTGGCGACGCCCCTGGCAACACCTACTTCGATCCGGTGATCCGCAGTGACGGGACGTTCGTGAAGACCAAGGGCTATTGCACCGACGTCTTCTTCGATGCGGCACTCGCCTGGATCGACGGCCGGCGGAAGACAGGCGAGCCCTTTTTCTGCGTCCTCACGCCCAACGCGCCCCACGACCCGCTCGACTGCCCAACCGGCTCCGACACACCCTGGCTCGCGCCGCTCGAGGCCGCGGGGATCGCCGATCCGAAGGTGCGGGGGAGGGTCGCGAAATTCTACGGTATGATCGCGAACATCGACGCCAACATGGGCCGGCTGCTTGGGCGACTCGATGAATGGGGACTCGCCGAGAATACCCTCGTCGTCTTCACGACCGACAACGGCACTGCCACCGGGGCGCCGGTATTCAATGCCGGGATGCGTGGGCAGAAGGGGACGGTCTATCGCGGCGGCACACGGGTGCCCGTATTCTGGCGGTGGCAGGGCACGCTGCCGGCGGGCATGGACGTGCCGGAACTGACCGCGCACGTCGACGTGCTGCCGACCCTGTGCGACGTCGCCGGAATCGCCCTGCCGCAGGCGGTCGAAGAGAAGGTCGAGGGGCGGAGTTTTCTGCCGCTTCTCCAGGGGGCTCGAGCCGCCTGGCCCGACCGGCCCCTCGTGACCCACGTGGGCCGTTGGGATCGCGGCCAGGCTGCCCAGAGTGCCTACCGCAATTGTCGCATCCGCGAGGGTCGGTGGAGCCTCGTGAACACCCGCAATCGACCCGATGGCTGGGAACTCTACGACATTGCGAGCGATCCGGCCGAGCAGCACGATCGTGCCGCTGCGCAGCCCGAGATCGTGAAGCGTCTGGCCGCCACCTACGACGCCTGGTGGCGGAGTGTGCAGCCGGACCTCGTGAATGAAGACCTCGACGGCCCGGCGGAGAATCCGTTCAAGACGGCCTACCGAAAGCAATTCGATCAGCCTCCGGCCACGAGGCCCGCGGCCGAGGGGCGGTCTCCGCGTCAGCCCAACATCGTTTTTTTTCTCTGCGATGATCTCGGGAGTGGAGACCTCGGCTGCACCGGTTCGCGAGACATCCAGACGCCCAGTATCGACGCGCTCTTCGCCCGCGGCACGCGGCTCTCGCGGCACTGGGCCGGCAGTGCGGTGTGCGCGCCGAGTCGCTGCGTGCTCATGACGGGCAGGCATCCAGGGCATGCGGCGATTCGGAGCAATCGCGAGGTGCAGCCGGAGGGACAGGTGCCGCTGCCGGCCGGCACCGTCACGCTCGTGAACCTCCTGCGAGCCGCCGGTTACGCGACGGGGGGCTTCGGCAAGTGGGGGCTCGGAGCCCCGGGCAGTGATTCGGATCCGATCGCCTGCGGCTTCGAGTCGTTCTTCGGCTTCAACTGCCAACGGCAGGCCCATACGTATTACCCGCGTCATCTCTGGGACGGCCGCTCCCGGGTGCCACTCGACGGCACGCAGTATGCGGCCGACCTGATCGCGGAGCGGCAACTCGCCTTCATCAAGGCCAACGCCGGCCGGCCGTTCTTTCTCTACATGCCGACGACGGTGCCGCACCTGGCCCTCCAGGTGCCCGCCGATGAGCCATCGCTGGCCGACTACGAGCGTCACTTCGGCGCCGAGACTCCCTATCTCGGTGGCAACGGCTACGTCCCCTGCCCGCGGCCGCTGGCGACCTACGCCGCGATGATCACCCGCATGGACCGTGAGGTGGGCCGGATCGTAAAGGAGCTCGACGACCTCGGCCTCACCGACGACACGATCTTCGTGTTCTCCAGCGACAACGGAGCCACCTGGCCGGGGCTCGGCGGCATCGACACGGCCAGGCTCGCAAGCAACGGTGCGCTGCGGGACTGGAAGGGTTCGCCCTACGAGGGCGGACTGCGGGTGCCGACGGTCGCCGTGTGGCCGGGCCACATCCCGGCGGGCAGGACGATCGAAGCTCCGACCGGTTTCGAGGACTGGCTCCCGACGCTGCTCGACCTCGCCGGCCTGCGTGACCGGATTCCGTCCGACATCGACGGGGTCAGCCTCGCGGCGGCACTTCAGGGCAAGGAGCCACCGCCCGAGCGGCTACTCTATCGCGAGCTCACTGAGCGGAGGTGGCAGGCCGCCCTCGATACGAACGGCCGCTGGAAGGCCGTCCGCAAGGCCGTCGGCACAAAACGGTCTGGCCAGGGGGCGACGACCGAGCTCTATGACCTCGCGGCCGACCCCGGCGAAACGACCGACGTCGCCGCCGGCCATCCCGACATGGTCGCGCGGATGGAGGCGATCCTCGCCCATGAGCACGTGCCGCATCCCGACTGGCCGCTCGCCCGGGCGGATGTCGAATCACGGGCCCAGACGCATGCAGCCGCCGGTGTCGTCCGCCCGAACGTGGTCATCATTTTCGTCGACGACCTCGGCTACGGTGACATCGGTCCGTTCGGTTGCACGAAGCACGCGACACCGGTGCTCGACCGCATGGCCGCGCAGGGCATGAAGCTGACGAGTTTCTATGCCGCTCCGGTCTGTTCGGTGTCGCGGGCGCAACTGCTCACGGGCTGCTATGGGCTGCGGGTCGGCGTGCCGTGGGTCTATTATCCGGCCGATCCGCATGGCCTGCATCCGGCGGAAGTCACGCTCGCCGAGCGGCTAAAGGCCCTCGGCTACACGACGGCCTGCATCGGCAAGTGGCACCTCGGCGATCAGCCCGAGTTTCTGCCGACCCGCCAGGGCTTCGATCGATACTACGGCATCCCCTATTCCAACGACATGCAGCGGGTGTCGCTCGAGACGGGCGAGCGTGTCGTGCCACTGCTGCGGAACGACAAGGTCGCCGAGTTGCTGACCGACGAGATGCAGGCTGCGATCGTGGAAAAGACCACCGCGGAGGCCGTGCGGTTCATCGAGGAGGCGCAGGACGAGCCGTTCTTTCTCTACATGCCTCACACGGCGGTTCACGCGCCGCTCGTCCCGGGGAAGGACTTCCGGGGAACAAGCGCCAACGGCGCCTTCGGCGACTGGGTCGCGGAACTCGACTGGAGCGTGGGCGAGGTGCTCGGGGCGATCGAGCGGCGGAAACTCTCTGGGCAGACGCTCGTGATCTTCACGAGCGACAACGGCCCGTGGGTGAGCGTCGTCGGCGAGCGCACGAGCGCCGGTCCCCTGCGGGGCAGCAAAGGGAGCACCTGGGAGGGGGGCGTGCGGGTGCCGACAATCGCCTGGTGGCCGGGCCGCATCCCGGCGGGCATGACCTGCGACACCGTGGCGGGCACCATCGACCTGCTGCCGACCATCGTCACCATCGCCGGAGGCGTGGTGTCGGCAGAGCCGGTGATCGATGGCCGGGACATGTCGGGCCTGCTCTTCGGCACGTCACGGGAGCCGCCGAGACTGGCGCACTACTATTTCGCACGCGATGGGCTGCAGGCGGTGCGGCAGGGATCCTGGAAGCTGGCGATCGCGCCGCAGGCCGGCGGGATGGGCCCGAAAAACACCCAGCCTCCGGAACCGGCATCGCTCGATGCGCCCCGGCTCTACGACCTCGACCGTGACATTGGCGAGACGACGAACGTCGCGGCTGGGCATCCGGAGATCGTCGCTGGCCTGCGGGCCCTCGCCGTGGCGATGCAGCAGGAACTCGGTCGCCCGGACTCGCCGGCCCGCCGGCCTGCCGGTCGCGTAGCCGACCCGCAGACCATCTATCCGACGGCGGCCGCGGATCGGTCGGGACCCGAGCGACGCACGAAGGTCGTCCGGCCCACCCCGGCACCAGCCGGCTGACGACGCGTGCAGCCGCACGGTGTAGACTGCCGCACCCTCGGGAACACCTCATGGCCACGGACGAACAGCCCTCCGGCAGCCGGCTCGGCAGGGCCTTGTTTTGGCTCTATGTGCTGCTCTATGGCGGCTTCATGGTGCTGGTGCTGGCCCGCCCCGACCTGCTTTCGTGGCGGCCGTTCGGCGGCGTGAATCTGGCGATCGCCGCCGGCATGGGGCTGATCGCATCCGCCTTCATCCTCGCCGTCGTCTACATGGTGGCCCGGGCAGGCCGCTGACAGGAACCACGCAGGATGCTTCACGACACCTCTCCGCTGGCCGTTCTCATCTTCGCCACCTTCGTGGTCGGCGTGATCGGGCTCTCCTTCTGGCTGGGCCGCAAGAAGCAGTCGGCCCAGGAGTATTACGCCGCCCACGGGCAGGTGCACTGGTTCGTGAACGGCATCGCATTCGCCGGGGACTATCTCTCGGCGGCATCGTTTCTCGGTATCTGTGGGATGATCGCCTTCTCAGGCTACGACGGCTTCCTCTACTCGATCGGCTTTCTGGCCGGCTGGGTGGTGGCGCTGTTCGTGATCGCAGAGCCGATCAAGGCACTGGGGCGATTCACGTTCGCCGACGCACTCGACGCCAGGTTCAACAGCCGCGGCATCAAGCTCGCCGTCGCCATCTCGACGCTCGTGGTCAGCGTCTTCTACCTGATCCCACAGATGGTCGGTGCCGGCTCGCTGATCACGCCCCTCCTCGGCCTGCCCCATGCCGTGGGCGTGATCCTGGTGGGGGTGGCCGTGACGCTGATCGTCGTCACGGCCGGCATGGTCTCGACCACGTGGGTGCAGTTCATCAAGGGCTCACTCCTCGTCTTCTTCTGCGGCGTGCTGACGATGCTGATTCTGGGCCGGGGGCTCCAGGTGAACGCCGGCCGCCCCGGCATGGAGAACCTGGCGGCCCAGGTGAGGACGACCCGGCCCGATGGCACCGTGCTCATCGACGGCCGTCCGCAGTCGAAGGATCACGACCTGCGGCCCGTGGGCACGATCATGCGGCTGCCGGAGCGATATGCCGGCACGACCGCGACGGGTGCGCTCCGTCCCTTGGAATACCTGGCCGCCCTCGAGGATTCCACGATCGTGACCTGGTCGGCGAAGCGGCATGTCGACGCAGAGGGTACGCACGTCACCTATTCGCCCACGGAGCGCAAGGGATCGGAGTTGCTCACGCCCGGGGGCTTCTTCAAGGGGCTCACGACGGGGAAGCTCACCGACCGGCTCGACTTCGCGAGCCTCATGCTCGCCCTGTTCTGTGGCACCGCGTCGCTCCCACACATCCTCATCCGCTACTACACCGTCAAGGACGCCGCGGCCGCCCGCAAGAGCACGGTCGTGGGGATCGCGGCGATCGGCGTGTTCTACGTGCTGACGCTGTATCTCGGACTGGGGGCGATGACCAGCGGCGCCCTCGACCCGACCGACACCAACATGGCGGCGCCGCTGCTCGCGAAATCGTTTAGCACCACGCTGTTCGCAATCATCTCCGCGATCGCATTCACCACGGTGCTCGGCACGGTGAGCGGGCTCATCATGGCTGGCAGCGGGGCCGTGGCCCACGACCTCGTCGAGAATGTGTGTGGCGTGCGGATGACCGACCATGAGAAGGTGCGGTGCGGCAAGATCGCCGCCATGGTCCTGGGGGTGATCGCCATGGCCCTCGGCATCCTGTTCAAGAGTTTCAACGTGAGCTTTCTGGTCGGCTGGGCATTCAACATCGCCGCCAGCGCCAATCTGCCGGCCCTCGTCATGCTGCTGTTCTGGCCGCGGACGACGAAGCAGGGGATCGTCGCGGCCGTCACGGCGGGTATGCTCTCCTCGCTGGCCTGGATCCTCTTGTCGGCCGACACCTTCGAGAAGGTCTACGGCCTACCCCGCGACCTGTCGCCGATGCCCTTCAGCCAGCCCGGACTCGTGACGATACCCCTGGGGTTCGCGGTGCTCGTCGGCGTCTCGCTCCTGACGCCGCCCCCCGTCCATCCTGCCCGCCACCGCTAGCCGCCAGATGCATCGTTCCCCCGCCGCCGACCAGCCCGTCATCGCCTGCACCGCCCGGCATCTCCCGGCGATCCGGGCGATCTACAACCATGCGATTCTGCACTCGACGTCGCTCTATGAGTACCACGAGCGAACCGACGCGGTGATGCAGGAGTGGTTCGAGGTGCGGGAGCGAGACCAGACGCCGATTCTGGGCATCGAGTGGGAGCCCGGCGTGCTCGCCGGCTTCGCGACGTGGGGGCCCTTCCGGCTGCGGCCGGCCTACAAGTACACGGTTGAGCACTCCGTCTACGTCGACGAGCGGTTTCGCGGCTGCGGCTTCGGCCGCCGGCTCCTCGAGGCGATCATCGCAGAAGCGCGGAGCCGCGACCTGCATACGCTCGTCGCCGGCATCGATGCCTCGAATGCCGCGAGCATCGGCCTGCACCGATCGCTCGGCTTCACCAGTTGCGGCACGGTCTACGAGGCCGGCTTCAAGTTCGGTCGCTGGCTCGATCTGGAGTTCTGGCAGCTCGTGCTCGAGACACCGGCCCGGCCCGTCGACGGCTGATGGGGCGGCCGCGTGGCGCCGCCGGCGTCTCGGCCGCTGCCGGATCGTAGGCCACACTCAAGACCTTCGACCCCCCCCGGCCGATCGCCACAATCGTGTGGGGAATCGCCGCCTGGATATAGAGACTGTCGCCGGTCGTGAGGTCGATCTTCTCCTCACCGTACGTCACCATGACGTCACCCGCGAGCACGAGCAGAAAACGCTCGCCATCGTGGCTGTCCGGCTGCTTCCGGCTGCCGCCACCGGCCACGTGGAGGATGACCGGATGCATCCTCCGGTTTCGCCACTGGTCGGCCAGCGACTCCTGCACGATGCCGCCGCGGGCCGGCACGATCGTGCCGTTGCCGCACTTCACGACCACGTACTGGGGCGGAATCGAGAGTCCCTCGACGAGCGCATCCACGCCACATTCGAGCACCTCGGCGAGTCGCACGAGGCCTTCGAGCGATGGCGCCAGCTGGCCGTTTTCGAGCTTCGAGAGCCAGCTGACCGTGAAATCGGTGCGGGAAACGACCTCCTCGAGCGTGAGCCGCCGGGCGAGACGAATGGCCCGGACACGTCGGCCGAGATCGGCAAGATTCACAGCGTGATGCATGGCGGAGGCAAGTATGCTTCCGCGGCCACACACCTACAAGAGGGGTCGAACCGCCCTCGTTCGTGGGAGGGGGCAGCGTCCCTCGCGCGAAGCCCCTCTGGGCTCCGCCCGTGGCAGGACGCGTGTCAGGCGCCGGGCCGACGGAAGTGCCGGTATGCCTGGAGCACGTCGTGTAGGTCCGCCGAGATTTCGATCTCGTCCTCGGCGAAATCGGACAGCCACGTGCGGCTGCTCGAGACGGCGTCTGCCAGGAGTGGCAGAACCTCGCCCAGCGACACCCGAACGGTGCTGGTGGCGGGGGCTGCGGCCATCAATTTGAGGCCCCCGGCCTCGAGTTCCGGACCGGTGTAAACGCGGAGTTGACGAATCGCCATGGTGCACACTCCCTTGCCATGAACTTCTCGAGCGGGAGGCCGTCGTGTCGGCCCATCAGGCCGTACCGTCCTCATGACGGTCGGCGCTGCCCGCTGGGAACTTCATCGGCAGCCGTCGCCGTCAAGGTTTGGCCGAATTCCCGGGCCATGACGGTTTTGCCGGCTGCGGCTGGCAAGGCGGGCAGACTGGAGTGGTGCGTCAAGCTGCGCCGGCGGGGCCAGCCCCACGGCCGGCGCGGAAGGCTTCGCCGATGCTCTTGGGCACCAAGGCCTCGGCTTCGAGCAGCCGGGCCCGGTTCTCGGCCGTGGCCGCCTTCATCTCCTGCTCCCGAGCGATCGCGACGCTCCGGCGCTCTTCCGCCTTCGCCCGGGCCACCCGCGTGTCGGCCTCGGCCTGGTCTGCCTGCAGCCGGGCACCGATGTTCTCGCCCACCTCGATGTCCGCGATGTCGATCGAGACGATCTGAAACGCCGTCTGGGCGTCCAGGCCGCGCTGCAGCACCGCCTTCGAGATCGTGTCGGGATGTTCCATCACCTCGAAGTGGCTGGGGGCCGAGCCGATCGACGTGATGATCCCCTCGCCCACGCGGGCGATGATCGTTTCTTCTGTCGCGCCGCCGATGAGCTGCTGCAGATTGGTCCGCACGGTCACGCGGGCCCGGATCTTGAGTTCGACGCCGTTCTTCGCCACGGCCGACAAGGTCGACTTGCCACTGGCCGTGTCGGGGCAGTCGATCACCTTCGGATTCACGCTCGTCTGCACCGCGTCGAGCACGTCGCGGCCGGCCAGGTCGATGGCACAGGCGCGATCGAAATCGAGATCCAGGTCGGCCCGCTGGGCGGCGATCAGTGCCCGGATCACGCGCGGGACGTCACCGCCGGCGAGATAGTGGGCCTCGAGGCGGCGACCGGAGATGTCGGAGCCAAGTCCCGCCTGAATGGCCATGATCCGCGCCTGCACGATCGTGCGGGCATTCACCTTCCGCAGGCTCATGCCGAGCAGTTCGAGGAAGCCGACGCGGGCCTTCGACCAATACGCCTGAAACCACAATTGGCCGTAGTTGAAGACCAGCAGCAGCATCGTCAGGGCGAGGATGCCCAGGAGGATGCCGGCGGCGACGAGGGCGGGGAACGGGAGGGGCAGGGCGGGGTCGTTCATGGGGAACTCGGGAAGGGGCCGGGGAGAGCGCCTGGTGCGACGGTCAAGCGTAGTTCGGGAATCCGGCCCTTCCAAATTGCCGGCCGAAACCGCGAGGTGCCGGCACGCGGGCGGCAACTGTCTCGTCGCGGGACCTCGAAGACTCGGTCCACATGCTCCTCGAGCAGTCGCCGACCCCCGTGCCTCCCGTTCAGGGGCGCGGGCGTGTTTTCAACCCTCGATCCAGCCGCCGCCGAGGAGTTCGTCGTCGCGGTAGCAGACGGCTGGCTGGCCCGGGGAGATCGCGCCGGGGGAGGCGTCAGGGCCGCCCGTGAACCGGGCCCTGAAGCGGTGTCCGGGCAGTGGCGTGACGATGGCCGGGGCCGCCGGCCGTTGGGCGCGGCATTGCACGAGGCACTCGAAGGGGGCGGTGGGCGGTGGGGCGAGCCACGTGGCATCGGTGGCCAGGAGTTCCTGCTCCGGCACGGCGTCACGCGGGCCCACGACCACGCGGCAGGCCTCGGCCTCGATCCGGATCACATAGAGCCGTTCGCCGGTGGCGATGCCGAGCCCTTCCCGCTGGCCCACCGTGAAGTGCTCGATCCCCGGATGGCGTCCGAGCACTCGGCCGCTCGGGTCGACGATCTCGCCGGCCCGTGAGCCACCGAGCCGACGGCTCACGAGGGCCGCATGTCGACCCGGTGCGACGAAACAAATCTCCTGACTGTCGGGCTTGTCCGCCGTCGCGAGCCCGAGCGTCGCCGCCCGTGCCCGAACCTCCGCCTTCGGCAGGCCGCCGACCGGCAGGAGCATCCGTGCGAGTCGGTCGCGGGACACCTCGAAGAGCACGTACGACTGGTCACGAGCCCGTTCGAGCCCCCGGAGGAGTCGGCGTTCGCCCGATTCGTCGGCTGCCAGCCGCGCATAGTGGCCCGTCGCCACGTGGGTCGCACCGATTGCGTCGGCATGCTCGAACAGCCGGCCGAACTTCAGCCACGAGTTGCACCGCACACATGGGTTCGGCGTCCGACCGCGGCCGTATTCGTCGGCGAAGTAGTCGATGATCCGGCCGAAGTCCGCCGTGAGGTCGAGCGGATAGAGCGGGATCCCGAGTCGATCCGCCACACGGCGGGCATCGACCGCATCGGCCACGCTGCAACAGCCCTGATGGCCGGCCCGGGCGGGCTCCACGATCGGCAGGCTGTCGTCGGCCTCCTCGGGCCGCCCCTGCCTCATGAACACACCTATGCAGTCGTAGCCCTGCTCGACGAGCAGGGCCGCCGCCACGCTCGAATCGACACCCCCCGACATCGCGACGACGACCCGGGAACGTGCCATGGTGTGGTCAGTATACGAGTACGCTCTCCACCCGGTGCGGCGCGAGTCGCTCGCGGCCGCCGAGCGGCTCGATCTCGACGAGGAACACCGCCCCGGCCACGATGCCTCCGGCCCTCTCGACAAGCCGCATGCACGCCGCCGCCGTGCCTCCGGTGGCGAGCACGTCATCAACGACGAGCACCCGACTGCCGGGCCGAAGCACGCCCGCGTGCATCTCGAGACGGTCGCGGCCGTACTCGAGATCGTATTCGTGGGTGATCGTGTCGGCCGGTAGTTTGCCCGGCTTCCGCACCGGGATCACGCCGACCTCGAGGGCGAGGGCGAGCGGGCCGGCGAACAGGAACCCCCGGGCCTCAACCGCCGCGATCGCGTCGAGGCCGGCTCCGCGCCACGGCTCGGCCATCCGCACGATCGCCTCCGCGAACGCCGCCGCGTCGGCGAGCAGCGGCGTGATGTCGCGAAACAGGATGCCCGGCTTGGGGAAGTCGGGGATCGGGCGGATGTGGGTGGCGAGATCCATGAGGGGGCTCCTGGAGCAGTGGTCGATCAGGCGCCCTGCCGCAGCCTGATCGTGGCCCGTGGTGCCCCGTCGATCTCCGCGGCGAGCGTAGCAAGCGTCTCCGCCTCGATCTGCCGCACCCGCTCCCGCGTCAGCCCCAGCACGCCACCGATCTCCTTGAGCGTCATCGGCTCGGCTCCCGCGAGGCCGAACCGAAGCCGGATGATCGTCGCCGCCCGCTCGTCGAGGGTGTCGATCCGCCGCAAGACGTGCCGCAGGGTGTCGGCGTCGAGCAGCACTTCCGCCGGACACTTGGCGTTTTCGTCGCGGATGAGCTCACCGAGCGACCAGCTGCCCTCGGTCTGCTCCGTCTGCGGCGCGGCCTGATGGACGTGGATCGCCTTCTTGATGATCGGCAGCTTCTTGCGGGCGAGGCCCAGGCTCCGGGCCACCTCCTCGGGCGTCGGCACGCGGCTCAAGGCGTCCGTGAGCCGGGCCGTGGCCCGCCGCCACTTCGAAAGCAGCTCGACCATGTAGGCGGGAATCCGGATCGCCTTGCCGGAGTTGATCAGCGCCCGCTTGATCGATTGCTTGATCCAATAGCTCGCATAGGTGCTGAACCGCGTGCCGATGTCGGGGTCGAAACCCTCGACGGCGCGGAGCAGCCCGAGGTTGCCCTCTTCGATGAGGTCGGGCAACGGCAGGCCGCGATTGGCGTAGCCACGTGCGATGTTGACCACCAGCCGCAGGTTCGCGCGGACCATGTGATCGCGGGCGGAGGCGTCGCCGTTGGCGATCGCCCGAGCGAGCCGCTTCTCGTCGTCTGCGGTGAGCAGCGACGTCTCGTTGATCTCGCGCAGATAGGTCTCGAGCGGGTTCTGCACGGCGGAAGTTGGCTTGGAGCGACGTGTGGGCATGGCGGGTGGAGACTCCGGGCGCGAGGCTGTGGATGATGGATGATGCGATGACGGCACGGAACCGGCGGAGAGATCCGCCGCAGCGCGGACGAGCGACTCGTTCCGGCACGCTGGAAGGTATCGGCGGTGCATGGCGGGGACTGCATAAAGCCCGCGGAGAAGGCAGAGCGAATCGCATGGCGCGGCCATGCGGGCTGGCGCGGTCGTATGACGCTGCGCGGAAATCCTGGAGCGCGTCGTGGGGTCAGGGCGCGGCGACGGCAGGCTCGACGGGACGGCCGGGGCCGACGACGCGGTCGAGAAACGCGAGCAGGGCGGTCGCTGCAGGTGTCGCTGCGCCGAGGGGGATCGCATGGCCGGCATCGAGGAGCACGAGCGTGTGATCGACGCCGGCAGCGGCCAGCGCGCGGTCGAATC
>Ga0315904_10001612_pt1 | contig 35918 bp, 34 predicted proteins | sample LakEriMetagenome_6_FD_203529 | JGI IMG/M metagenome (GOLD analysis project Ga0315904, IMG submission 203529) | Freshwater fungal communities from buoy surface, Lake Erie, Ohio, United States - Buoy 12 MA120 | ecosystem: Environmental > Aquatic > Freshwater > Lake | place: USA: Lake Erie, Ohio...
GTCAATGTTGGCTCTTTCCCGACCACGCTCCTGCCCTCGCCCGATGGAAAGTATGTGATCGTCAGCAGTCTGGGCGCTCGCTCGCAGCTCACGGTTTTAGATGCCAAGACCGGAAAAGTGGTAAGTACGCTCGCTCCCAAGGCTATTGGCAACAAGAAACCGGGCCTGTACTTTGGGCTTGCCTTTGTGGGAAATACTCTCTATGCGGCGCGTGGCTCCGATGATGTGGTGAGCACGCTCCAGCTCTCCCCTGAGGGGACTCTTTCAGAGATGGAAAGTGTGCTACAGGTGCCCAAAGCAGCAGGCGTGGCGGCGGGAGCGGGTTATGTGGCGGTCACGAGCAGTGAGGGCGACCCGAAGAACGGCCTCAAGGGAAGCATGACGCTTTTGGATCCACAGGGCACGCCGAAGAGAATTGGCCTGCCGGGCTACCCACTCGGGGTGGCGTATGCCAGCGGGAAGTTCTATGTTGCCAGCGAGCAAGCCGGTGGCGTGGATGTCATAGACCCCGTGCTAGGGCAAGTGCTACGGCGCATCGAGACGGGTGCGCAGAGCACTAGTTTATTGGTGGATGGCACGCGGCTCTTCGTGGCCAATGCGGGCTCGGACACGGTGAGCGTGGTGGATACGGCGACGGATAGAGTCACCAAGACGATTCTGCTGCGCCCGGCTGAGGCGCGGGGGATTCCTGGGGTGACGCCGATGGGGATGGCTCTCGCCCGCCCCACCCCCAAGACTGGGGGAGCCAGTGTTCTCTATGTGGCCTGCGCCGATCTGAATGCGGTGGCGGTTGTTGATCTGAGCTCCGGGAGCCTGCGTGGCTACTTGCCTGCGGGCTGGTACCCGACCGCTGTGGCTTACACGGGCTCCCCCAATCTTGGGGGCGGGGGGGGCGGCGGATTATTGATTGCCAATGCAAAAGGCGTCAACGCACGCAACCCCAATGGAAAGCCTGCGGAAGTGGCGAAGGGAGTTCAGCCGCAGTACATCCAGAACATTATTGAGGGAACCGTCAGCCGAATCGCCAGCCCCATGGTGACAAAAGAGACGACGCAGCAGGTGCTGGCCAACAATGCACTCAATCGGGCGCGCCAGACACTGAAAAATCCGGGGATTGAGCACGTGATCTATGTGGTGAAAGAGAACCGGACCTATGATCAGGTGCTGGGCGATCTGGGCAGGGGCAATGGCGACCCGAGCCTGACGCTCTTTGGCCGTGATGTCACGCCCAACTTACACGCGCTTGCAGAGCGCTTTGTCTTGCTCGATAACTTCTACTGCGCCGCCGAAGTCTCAGGCGATGGCTGGAACTACTCGGTGAGTGGGATGGCCAGCGAGTATGTCGCCCGCAACGTCCCCTACGGCTACACGGGAAAGTCGCGCCCCTACGACTACGAGGGCACCAACAACGGCGCGGTTCCTGACCGGCTGGGGGTCAAAGATGTCGGCACGGCTCCCGGTGGCTATCTCTGGGACAAGGCGATTGCCAAGAAGGTCTCCCTCCGCAACTACGGCCTGTTCACCGACTCGCTCACCGCGCCCCGCACCACGGCAGAAGAGGGGACTACCGACGAGCGCACGGTGCCACTTAAGAAAGCCCTTGAAGGCGTGACCAGCGATGAGTTCCGGGTCTACGACACGAGCTACGCCGACTCAGAAGCGTGGGTGAAGCATGGCCTGCCGCCTGCCCCCAAACAAAAAGTTAGCTATGGCAAGAAGGGCGATAAGGCGCGCATGACGGCGTGGCTACGCGACTATCAGGCGCTTCTGGCGGCAGGCAAAGTCCCGAAGCTGATGCTGCTTCGCCTTGGGCGGGATCACACGGCAGGGACGGCGGCAGGCCAGTCGAGTCCGCGCGCTATGGTCGCCGACAACGACTATGCCGTCGGGCAGCTAGTAGAAGCCATCAGCCATGGGCCACTCTGGAAGAAAACGGCGATCTTCATCCTAGAGGACGATGCCCAGAACGGCTACGACCATGTGGATGCCCACCGCTCGATTGGCTTTGTGATCAGCCCGTTTGTTCCTAAAGCGAGCCACGATAGCCGCTTTTTCAACACCGATTCCATGCTCCACACGATGGAGCAGCTTCTCGGCTTAGACCCGATGACCCTCTATGATGCGACGGCTCCCGTGATGGCAGTCTTTGGTGCAAAGCCCGAAAACGATGCGCCCTACACCGCGATCTTGCCAAGCAAGCAGATTATCGGGGAAGTGAACGGACGGACGGCGTACCGAGCGAAAGACAGCGAGCGCCTGCTCAACCCGTTAGTCGAAGAGTCCGAACCGGATGAAGAGCTCAACGAGATTCTGTGGCGGTCGATAAAGGGTGAACACTCCGCCTTGCCACAGCGTCCTAGGAAGCACTGAGGCGTTTCTTGGGAGCCCCGACGAGGCGAAACGACTGGTGCTGGATGTGCTCAAGAGAGACACCAATAACACGAGATTGCCCTTGAGGGGGTAGAGCGCTTCATGATGCCCAATAAACCAAAGTAGGTCTAGGGCAGGCAGTCGAGCTCGTTTAAGAGCTGTGTGGACCAGGTGGTGATACGGCTGCGTGTTAGGCTCCAGGCATCGTCGGTGTCGAGAGCAAGCCCGAAGAACTGTCCATTCTCCACGCCTCGGGAAGCGTTGAAAGTATAGCCTTCTGTGGGCCAGCTTCCGATGAGGCGTGCGCCGCGTGCGCGAAACTCTACCGCGAGGATTCCCTGAGCATCTTGAAACGTCTCGGGGTAGCACAGCGAGTCGCCAGAGCCAAAAAACGTCACGGGCTTGCCGTCGAGCCGTAGCTCTCCCATCCGTCGGAGAAAACACTCCCAGCCGCACTGAAGCTGGCCATCGTCCCAGGTGGGGCACCCCAGAACCAGCGCATCGAACTCAAAGAGCTTGCTCGGGTCGGTGCCGCTGACACTGATCGCCCGCACGGTTGCCTCGCTCTGGCTACACAAAACACGTGTGATCTCGTCGGCGGCCTCTTCAGTATTGCCGGTCGTGCTGCCATAAAACACCCCGATTGATCGTACTTGCATGGGCTCTAGGGTAGCAGAGCCTCATCACACTTCACCTCGACGATTTGACAGATTTAGGGAGTTATCCACAGGTTATCCACAGGCTGTGGATAACTTTTCAAGAAGATTCTGTTGCGTAATCCGCTACAATACGACTATGTGGCGATGGCAAGAGAAAATGATTCGGGTGGCGGTCTACACCGATGCAGGGACGAGCAAGGATCTCACGGCGGTGCTGAAGGCGCTGGCAAAGTTTCCCGAGCTTGCGGTGGAGACGCTTAAGGTGAAAGACATCCAGGCGGGACGGCTCTCGGAGTTTGCGCTGGTGGTTTTTCCGGGTGGCTCGGGTGGCGGCGAGGGGCGGGCACTAGGGGAGGAGGGGCGCGAGAGAGTTCGTCAGTTTGTGCGTGAGGGCAAGGGCTACATCGGGATCTGCGCGGGGGCGTATCTGGCGAGCTGCGACTATCCCTGGTCGCTGAACGTGCTCAATGCGAAAGTTCTCGACAAGCAGCACTGGGCACGGGGCAATGGCACGGTCGAGATTCGCCTCTCCGACGAGGGCAAGGCCCTGTTAAAGCGCCCCGAGCAGCCTCAGGTAAGCATTTCCTACCGTCAGGGACCGCTGCTTGCTCCTGCGGGAAAGCCGGGGCTGCCGCCCTACAAAGAGCTGGCACGCTATGTGGGGGAAGTGGCGCTCAAAGGCGCACCTAAGGGAGTCATGCCCGGCACGACGGCGATTGCGGCGGCGGAGTTTGGCAAGGGCCGCGTGGTCTGCTTTAGCCCCCACCCGGAGAAGACACCGGGCCTAGAGGACTTTCTGCGCCACGCCGTTACCTGGATTCACGAGTCCCGATAGCCGTGCATCCGGACCTCTTGCTCCAGGTGCGCTTGTAAGTGCATAAGCTGCGGTGTGTGGGGAAGTGCTTGAAGCTGCTGGCGTAGCTCGGGACCGTCGAGAGCGCGGGCGAGGCGGACGAGGTGACGGAAGTGGCGGTGCCAGCCCTCGAAGGCGAGGCGGCGCAGGAGCACGGCACGGACACGGCACTTTTGCTGCGGGGAGAGCTGATCCTCACGCAGAAGCTGCTTGACGAGGTGCGCGATAGCGGGATGGAATCGCGCTTGGGTCTCTAGTTCCTCGACGAGCGGCTCAGGGTCTAAAGGCTTGCCGTCTCTGTGCCGCTGGAGAGTGAGAGAGAGCTCCGTGGAGGGCATCCCAATATGGCGGAAGAGATCCCAGTAGCGCCGGTGCACTTCCTCGAAGTGGGTGTAGGCTTCGTCGGAGTCGAGGCGATGCAAGGCGGCGTTGCGCCACTCGTGGAAGAGGACCTTGCTTCGGTCGTGCTGTGCGAGCCATGCCTCCCGCCGATCGCGTGCTTGCTCGCGCTCCATGGCGCGGCGGTCGCGGTCTGCGGCGATACGCTCGCGTTTCTGGCTACGGCTCTCCGGCAGGCGTTTCTTGAGTTTCACCTGAGGACATTTTACCCTGAAGCAGCGCTAAAAAGGCCGCACAGGCCTCAGGAGTCTCAAAGGCACGCTTGGGAATCAGGATCGGGGGGAGCGCCACGGCGTTCTCGTCACCGTCTTCTTTATGCTCTAGCTCCACCCCGATCAGCTTCTCAAGATCAGTGACCGCTTTCAGGGCGCTCCAGTAGAAAAGCACCTCACGGCTCCGATGCGGCTCGGCCTGGGAGAGTCCCTTTTCTTCCAGCGAGACAGTCAGAGTCTGGGTATTCTTGGGCTTCATCGTGGCAAGCTGTTGGCGCAGGGAGTTGGTCTGCCAGCGACCCAGCGCGGGAGCTAGCACCATAAACGCCGCGAGGCCCATAAAGATCCAGGCGATGGTGTCCCAGCCCCGGTTCAGCGCGAGCCAGCCCAGGATGGCCAGCATCGCCACTAGCTTGAGGGGCGGCTGGACATTGAGCTTCTTGCGCTTGTGCTCCAGCCACTCCCACTGGTCTTCCAGATTGTGCTCAAAAGTAACACTAAGGCTCATACGATCTCTTCCTCGTGGCTTACGGGTTTGGTTGCCTGCGTGGCGGCCTGGCGGGCATTGACCTCGGCCAGAAACGCGCTACGGCTCTCGTCGGTTTCAAAGGCGCGGTGGGGAATCACCACCACTTCCAGCAGGCCAAAGGGCAGAAAGAGATGGCTCTCTGTCTCGATCGCCTCACTAATAGTACCCCAGTAGATCAGCCGCTCGCCACGTGAGCTGGCCACACGCAGGCCATTTTCTTCCAAAGAGACGGTTCGTCCGCCGAGCCACTGCTGGAAGCCCTCGGAGTTTACCCAGCGCTTGCCGCGCCTCTCACGGAGCTGTGGCAGTGCCTGGAGCAAGTAAAGCCCAACCCCCAGCGCGATTAGAAGCGCGAGATTGCTGGCGGCGCGAGAGACCAGCATCCAGACCACGATGGCAAAGGCAACCGCAATCGTATCGTTCTCTTTACGCTCCTTCTGGCGGCGCTCGGGGCGCTGCCAGAGATACTTCATCAGGGCCACACCATCATCTTTGGTTAGTTCGTAGGTAATGCTCATTTTCGTTTCCGATCCTTGTACTCTCAAGGACAGTAGCCAAGCAAAAATGGTTACAGAAGGAGTTTTAGAGCACGCTCCCGAATGTGAATGTATGAAACGCGAACTGACTCTGGCTGAGCGCTTGGGCTACAAGGCCACCGACAAGCTACTGCTCATCCACGCGGACGATGTCGGGATGTGTCACTCGGTAAATATGGCAACCACGCAAGCAATGGAGAGAGGTGTGGTGACCTGCGCGAGCATCATGGTGCCCTGCCCTTGGTTCCCTGAGATCGCCGCCTACAGCCGCGAGCATCCCGAGAAAGACTTCGGCCTGCATCTCACGCTCACCAGCGAGTGGAAGCACTACCGCTGGAAGCCGCTCACCGCCGCAAAAGAGACCCCCGGCCTGCTCGACAAGGAGGGCTATATCCACCGCGACGAAGCCGATACCGCGCGTTTCGCGAAGCCCGCTGAGGTCGAGAAAGAGATCCGGGCACAGATCGCCCGCGCCAAAGAGTTCGGCCTCAAGCCCACGCATATTGACTCGCACATGGGGACGCTCTTTATTGGAGGCTTCTATCCGGTCTATACCAAAGTGGGCCGCGAGACGGGCCTGATGCCCATGGTTCTCTACCCCACCCCCGAGCGCATCGCGCAGGCCACGAAAGACTTCGGCCAGCGCGACCCCCTCGGCTCGTACAACGCACTTAAGAAACAGAACTTTGTTGCGCTGGACTACTTAAAAGAAGGCGCAGAAGGCAGCACGCTGGAGACACGCCGCAAGCACTACTACGATGCCCTCCGCGCTCTCAAACCCGGTGTTACGGAGTTCATTGTCCATCTTAGCCTGGATGACGCGGAGATTCGGCATATCACCGGTAACTGGGAAGCCCGCTGGAACGAGTACCAGATCATGATCGACCCCCGCACCCGCACTCTCATTGACGAGCTAGGCATCAAGCTCATCGGCTACCGAGAGCTGAGCAAGCTCGCCTTTCGTTCTCTCAAGAGCTGAACTCTCTGAGCGGCCACCGTGATTCGGACGACGGCACCGCTCTCGAAATCCCTCGTCGGTTACCGATTCCAATCGGTGGACTTCCCACGGGCGATGGGCAGCAAGTTGGGAACCGGCTCGCCGGTGCGGAGGCTGGTCAGACCGGCTTGGGCAAGCTGGACGATGTAGGCTTTGCGGCAGCCTTGCGAGACGTTCACGCCGCTCTTGTGCATGGTGAGTGACCAGAACGCGACAATCGAGCCTGCCGGGACGGGCACGGGGATTCCCTGGTTCGGGTCGTCGAGGCTGTGGCAGGCGAGGCCAATCGGGGTTTGCTCGTGGGGCACCAAGCCGTTCTTGTGCGAGCCGGGCAGTACCCAGACACAGCCGTTTTCGATAGTCGCCTCGTTGAGCGCGATCCAGAGCGTCAGATACGGCGAAGGCGTCACGGGGGTATAGCCGTCGTCCTGGTGCCACGGGAACTGTTTTTCCCCCTCGGGCATCTTGAAGACGGCTTGGTTCCAGTAGAGATCCACCTCGGGGCCAAGCAATGCTACGCCCAGCTCGGTAATCTCAGAGCGGCGACAAAACGCCAGAATCTCGGGGTCGTTCTCGGCCAGATGCGACGTAAACGTGATCTCGCTCGCGCGGGAGATTCCCTGCGTGCCGCCACTAGCCGCAATCGCCGCTTCATGGCGCTTCTGGTAGCTCTCAATGCGCTCCGTCACCGCCGTCAGCACATCGGGCGGGAAAACCCGCTCCAAGACCACAAAACCATCGTTTTCCAGCGCCAGCCGCTGCGTCTCTGTCAGCTCCATAGCCACTATGGTAGCATAAACGCGATGAAAGTGATCTACGAACCCGCGATTGCTTCCCATGCGCCGGAGCTGTACCGTGTGGATGCGCTGGCGCAGAATGCTATCGAGGGATGGGATGGCTTCGATGCCGACGCGCAGGCACTCTATGAGGCCGATGGCTACTTGGTCGTCCGTGGGGCGCTCTCTGTTGAGCAAGTTCTCGCGGCACAAAAAGAGCTGCTCGCAATGACCCTGGCCGACGACCCGCGCTGTGGCTCGATGGCCTACGAAGGCACGCTCCCCGAGCACCTGCGCCGCGTTGAGGTGTTACCCGGCGGCGCTCCTGTCTCCCAGTTCTCGCTGGGGCAAGACGGTGCAGGCCAGCCTGAACTCGCCGCGGAGGAGCGGGCGCGTTATGTCCGTAAGTTCATGGACTTCACCGCGCAGCACCCGCCGCTCGCCGAGATCGCGCAGCTTCCAGGGTTGCTGGCCGTGGTCGAGGCACTGGGGGGCGAGCCGATGCAGCTCTTTCAGGAGATGGCTCTGCTCAAGCCGCCGCACGGCCGTGAGAAGCCCTGGCACCAGGACCATGCCTACTTCAACTTCCCCCTCACCACCAAGATCGTCGGTGTCTGGATCGCGCTCGAAGACGTGCGACCCGAGAACGGCTGCATGTTTGTCCTGGCAGGCGGGCATAAAGACGGCCCACGCACCCACTTCATGCGCCGCGACTGGCAGCTCTGTGATGCGGAGTCCGAGGGCTTTGTCAGCACCGCTGTCCCGATGCAGGCAGGCGATCTGCTGCTCTTCGACGGTAAGCTCCCGCACGGCACCCCGATCAACCAAACCGACGAGACCCGCTGGGCGCTTCAGTACCACTATCTCCCGCAAAGTGCCCTCAAAGTCGAAGATGCCGTGCGTCTCGCCGCCTTCGGGGCCGAGGGCAAAGACGTTTCTTGCTAGAGCAGGAGAATCGTCAATGGCCGTGGAATGGGAGATCAGCTTCTGAGGGAGGAGCAAGCGATGGATGAGTTTACCGAAGAGGGTGTGAGCCGTCGAAAGTTTTTGCAAGCGGTGGGAGGGATTGCGCTAGGGAGTGCCGCCCTGGAGCTCCTGCCGACAAGCGCCCACGCCGAGCCGCCTAAGGCGGAGACACTGGTCAAGACACTCTTTGAGAGCTTGACCCCCAAGCAGCGGGAGACGCTCTGCATGCCGTGGGAGCACCCGAAGCGCAGCATGGTGGGTGCCAACTGGGCCATTGTGAAGCCCACGATAGGAGAAATCTTTACCGCTGACCAGCAAAAGATGGTCGAGGGAGTCTTGCGGGGAGTTACGAGCGAGGAGTGGTTTCCAAGAGTCCTCCAGCAGATGAAAGACGACGGCGGTGGGCTCGATGCCTACCACGTGGCGCTCTTTGGTGATCCCAAGAGCAAGAGCGGCAAGTTTGAGTGGGTGCTCACGGGTCGCCATGTGACGCTCCGCGCCGATGGGCACTCCAACGCCAACGCGGCCTTTGGTGGCCCGATCTTCTACGGTCATGCTCCCAAAGATACTGAAGACCCCAGCCATCCTGGCAATGTCTACTGGCAGCAGGCACAGCAAGCCAACGCGGTATTTCAAGCCCTCGACGGCAAGCAGCGCGGTGCTGCACTTTTAGAGAAGGCCCCCAGCGAAGATCAGATCAAGCTCCAGGGCAAGAGCGGCGAGTTTGCAGGAATCGCCATTGGCGAGCTCTCCAAAGACCAGAAGAAGCTCGTGCAGAAGACCATGCAGAGCCTGCTCGCCCCCTACCGTCCTTCCGATGCCAGCGATGCGATGGCGGCCATTGCGGCCAACGGAGGGCTGGATAAGATACACCTCGCGTTTTATAAACAAGAGGATCTGGGCGGCGATGGTGTCTGGGATATCTGGCGGCTGGAAGGCCCGGCGCTTGTCTGGCACTTCCGAGGTGCGCCGCATGTCCACACCTGGGTCAATATCGCCAAGGACGCCAAGATGGCAGATGGCCATACGTAAAAAAAATCAGGGCCACGAATGGCAATTCGTGGCTCTGTCAAAGAAGTCTTAAAGCCCTAAGCGGTTAGGCTCGCGCGGGATCGGCGGCTGGGGGCAGACTACTTTTCGCTGGCGGGGCGTGAGGCGCTCCAGAAACTCTGGTGAGACTTGGTAGGGGTGGCGAAAATTCCCCCACGATGGCCCATAACGATAGACCACGATGCGCCGCTCACCGGGGTTGACCCGCTTGGCGGAGCCATGCGCGATGGCGTCTACAAAGAGAAGCGCATCGCCTGCGTTTAAGTGCACCTCGATCGCACCCTCCATGCCATCGGCGGAGCGCACCTCGCCGCCCTTCATCTGGTGTTGGCCCATGTCCGGGTGGGTGAAGTTGGACTTGTGGCTGGATGGAATCACCATGGTCGCACCGTCACCAGGCCCAATATCACTTAGCGCCATGAGGATATTGATCTGTCCACAGTGAAAGCGCCCGTTCTGGTAGCGAAACTGGCAGCGGGTCACGCCATCAGCGCCGCCCGAGTGAATCCCAATCGCCTCGCCGGGGCCACGCAGGTTGGCGAAGTTCTCATCGATAAAGAGCGGCCCGTGGTGCCAGTCAAATGTCCCCTCGCCACCGACAAAGTGCTTCACTTTAGCAAACCAGCCCGGATGGTCAATCAGGCGCTCAAAGGGCTCGCCCGCCTCGTAGATCTGCTGGAGATTGATCCCCTCCGCGCCGCCGTAGCTATGGGCATGCACCCCGCCGTACCACTCGCCCGGTGCCAGCGGCGGCTGGAGCTGCTTGATGTTGTCAAGAATCGCATTGAGCTCTGCGAGATGCTCTTTCGTCAGTACATTACGCAGAGTGATAAAGCCATTGAGGTCGAAGAAGTACGCCTCACGCGCCGTCACCGGCAAATCATTGAGAGTTGTTTCATGTTGCTCAATCATCATAGTATTACTCCGCCCGCAGCTCTAGCTCGGTGAGGCCACTGCGGGAGTCTCCTCGGTGGGTGAAGACGATGCGGATCTTAGTGGTCATGACCCGCGTAAATGTCGCCGTATTGAGGGCGCTTCCGGCAGGTACTTGGGGAGACTTGACGAGGTTCTCGACATCGCGCCACTGGCCCTCTGCCGAGAAATACTGCACGGTAAAGCTCTCGGGGGGCTGGACACCGCCATGGTCGTCGTAGATTGCCAGCTCTGCCCGGCTGACCTCTTTTGCCACGCCAAAGTCCACTTCGAACCAGTCGGTTTTCTTCGGAGAGCCATAGCTCGTCCAGCGGTTGACCGGAGTCGGTTTGTAGTTGACCTTGCCATCGATTGCCTTCTCAGGCAAGCCGCCATAGATATCGTGAAACGAGGCCGTTGCCTTTGGAAAGCCCTGGCCCGTCGGGTTGAAGGCAAGGTTTCCGGGTCGTGGCGGCGGGGGCGTGTAGGGTAGGGTTCCCGTTCCCCATGCCTCAAGCTCCGTCAGTCCCGTAAAGCCGCCTATCGCGTGGACAAAGACGGCGCGTAGGCGGGCAATCTCACGCGACGCAAACGTGATGCTCGTGAAGCGGTGCCCAATGGGCTTGGCGCTCCCCAGTGGCTTCCACGTCGTGCCGTCAAAGTGCTCCAGGGTCACGCTCTGTGGAGCTATAATCCCCGTGCCATCGTCGAGGAAGGCAAGCTTTACGGTATCGATGCGCCGTGCCGTGCCAAAGTCCACCTCCAGCCAGTCGGACGTATGGGGCGAGCCCTGCGTGGTCCAGCGGTTGGGCGGATGCACCGTGTAGCGGTAGTTGCCGTCGTTGACTGCCTCCAGCGAGGTCTTGGGGTCGGTGAAGCTGGCCGTCAGGCGCGGGTAGTAGTCACCGTCGTTATTGACCGCGAAGTTAAGCCGCGTGGGCCTGATAGGAGCTTTCTTGGGCGCTGCTGGGAGCTTTGCCACGAGCTTGCCCAGAGTCGAGCGGGTGGCAAGCACCTTGCCATCGACGAGCACCTGCAGCCCCGCTCCCTTTTTGTAGTGCGTCCCATCACGATCCCAGACAATGCTCAGAGTATGGCCCCGGTAGGCAAGATCATCGAGCGCGAAGTACGGCCACTCGCTAGGCGCTAATGGCTCCAGCTCTAGGGTGTTATCACTGCGTGGCTTCAGGCCCACGAGCCCTGTAATCACCAAGTCGTTGAAGCTGCTATGGAAGTAGTGCTCGCTGTGGTTGTAGCCATCGTGGCCCGCGAACGAGCCCGTATCGGGGTTGAGCGCCTCAGCCAGATACGGCACGCCATCTTTGCGGTGCGAGATCGCAAAGATATGCAGCAGCTTGAGATAGTCCATGCGCGTGACGGCCTTTTGTGAGTAGTTGTGCAGGAGGTTGGCCATCGCCTTGAGAGTCTGCGCCGTCGCGTAGGGCCACGACTGCCCACTCCACCAGCAGCAGCTCGTCTTAAGCACAAAGAGCGGGTCGTTGCGCTCGACCGTCGTGGGGCCGAACTTGGAGAAAAAGTACTCCGGATCCATCAGAAACTTCCACGCCGACTCAAATCCCGGATCGGGAAGGTTGAACTGCCAGGGAATATAGCCGTGCTCCTCACGCCCGTGTGGGCTTCCCGCAAACTTCCCCGACTGGTAGGTCAGCGTGTGCTTCTTGACGATATTGCCCTCCGCATCGCTCTCATCGCGCATCGACATGGGGAAGAAAAACTCCCGCTTGGGGTCCCAGAGCAGCTTCTGGACATTGGCCTTGAGCGAGGCCGCTTTTGCCTGGTAGGTCTGTGCAGTCGCTTTGTCGCCCGCCCGCTCCGCAACCCTAGCAATGGCGAGGGCATCGGCATACATGTAGGCATTGAAGCCGGGGCGGTAGCCGTTGGCACCGCGCAGAATATCCTTGGTCTGGCGGCTGTTGATATTGAACTCCATGCCATCGTCGTGGCCGTTCTGCCAAAAGAGCCCTACCTCGGGCACGAACTGGCGTGCCTCCCAGCCCTGGTAGTTCTTGATCAGCTCGGGGAGCAGGTCGGTCACCAAGGTATCATCGGGGTGCACGGTGTAGGCGGCCCAGATGCCATCGGCGAGCCAGCAGCCGTAGTTGCGGGGCTGTGCGCCGGGGGTGTGAAACCAGTAGCGGGCGTAGTCTTGGGCGTACTGTGGATCGCGCAGCCAGCGCACCTCGTAGAGCTGGTGTCCGACGGGGCAGCTAATCGCGCCGTAGGCACCGCTCCAGAAAGGACGGTCAATAAACTCCGTGAAGCTGTAGCCGCTGTTGGGTGAGCCGTAGGTCAGGTGCTTGGTGATGAGCTCCCAGCGGTAGTACCACGTGGTCACCAGCTCAGAGTCAGGACAGTCAAAGAAGGGAATATTGGCCTTGTACCAGGCCCAGTCGCGGTTATCCCACCAAGTCTGGGCGTCGAGAGCTTTCTGCTTATCAAGGATGCTAGCGGGCGGTGCCGCTTCGGCAGTGAGGGGTTCAAGGGCAAGAGACATGGCAAGTGAACAGAGCGTCCGTCGGCGGATTTTCGGGGCAGGCATCGTAGCCCAAGTGTACCGGATTTCAGGGCTATAATAAGTCCATGCGTCTTGCCCGAATCTTCAGCGACCATGTGGTGCTCCAGCGCGAGCGGCCCGTTCCGATCTGGGGCTGGGGGGAGCCTGGCGAGTCCGTCCGTGTTGCGTTTGGAGGGCAGAGTCTTGCGACCACCACGGATCGCTCTGGCAAGTGGCGCGTGCAGCTTGCCCCGATGCCCGTCAGCGCCAGCCCGCAGGAGCTCACGGTCACGGGGAACACCACGATTCGTGTGAGCGATGTGCTTGTCGGCGATGTCTGGCTCTGTAGCGGGCAGTCCAACATGGCTTTCGGGCTCGGGGGCTGTGATGCCGAGGCGGATATCCAAAGCGCGACGTTTCCCGCGATTCGTTTTCTGCACTACTGGGAGCGCTTCGCCGCGGAGCCACAGGACGATATCGACTCCCGCTGGCAGCAGGTCAACCCTACGACAGCGGGCAGTTGCATGGCGGTCGCGTTCTACTTTGCACGTCGGGTTTACCAAGAGACTAAGATTCCCATTGGGTTGGTCGCCTGCACCGTGGGCGGCACGGAGATCGAGTGCTGGATGCCACCGGAGGCGTTCCGTACCCCGTCACTTCGCCCCATTGAGAAACGCCTTGATGAGGCGATTGCACAGTACCAGGCCACTTTGCCCGGTGCCGTGGATGCCATGGAACGCTGGCTGGCCGTCGCCAAGCAAGCCCTCGCCCAGAGTCGTCCCGTGCCTAATCCGCCGCGCTACCCGCTCCCTCCCAACGAGGATCGCAATGGGACCTGGGTGCGCACACAGTCGCTCTTTAAGGGCATGGTCGCCCCGCTCACCTCGCTGGCCATCAAGGGCGTTCTTTGGTATCAGGGCGAGAACAACGGCGATGAGCTGAAGCCCTATATCGAGAAGCAGCAGGCATTGATAGAGAGCTGGCGCGCCCGCTGGGGCTACGACTTTCCCTTTTACTTTGTGCAGCTCGCCAGCTGGCTTAAACCATCGACGGTGCCCTCGGGCGACGACAGCTCGCCCCGCTGGCAGCGCTGTCGTGAGGCACAGCTTGCCAGCCTTAAGCTCCCCAAGACTGGCATGGCGGTGACGATTGATATCGGCGACCCAGGTGATATCCACCCCAAGAACAAGCTTGATGTGGGTGAGCGGCTGGCGCTCTGGGCACTTGCAAAGGACTATGGGCGCACGGGCTTGGTCTACAGCGGCCCAATCTACAAAGCCATGCAGATCGAGGGCAGGCAGATTCGGCTTCAGTTCGACCACCTGGGCGGTGGGCTGATGGTGGGCAAGAAAGAGGGTCGTCGCCCTGTGGTCGAGGACAAAAACGGGGCGCTCAAGCGCTTTGCCATTGCGGGCGCGGATCGTGTGTGGCAGTGGGCCGACGCGAAGATCGAAGGCGGCACCGTCGTGGTCTCTTCCTCACGCGTCACGCAACCCACCGCCGTCCGCTACGCCTACGCCCTCAACCCGGAGGGCTGTAATCTCTACAACCGTGCTGGCCTCCCCGCGTTCCCCTTCCGCACGGATAAGGGGGACTGAGACAAGTCAGACAAATAACTCCGCACGGCTCACCAGCACCGCTTGGCCACAGAGCAGAATCCGCTCCCCACGCACACTAAGCTTGACCACTCCCCCGCGTGCGCTGGCCTGGTAGCCGACCAGCTCGGACTTGCCACGTTTGGCTTCCCAGTACGGCCCCAGAGCGCAGTGCGCCGAGCCCGTGACCGGGTCCTCGTTCACCCCAACCGCGGGGGCGAAGAAGCGTGAGAGAAAGTCAAACTCAGGGGTGTCGCTCGGCGCTGTGACAATCACCCCGCGCACCGGGAGGCTCGCCAGCGCCATGACATTGGGCGTGAGCCTGCGCAAGGTCGCGGCGTCCGCAACCTCAACGAGATAGTCCATCGTGTTGATGCCCACAAAGCGCGGCTCCGCTCCCAGCGCCTCCGTGAGGCCCGCGGGTGGGGCGCAAGGGCTAATGGCTTTAGTCGGAAAGTCCATCGCAATCCACTCGCCGTCGCGCTTGCAGCTCAGCCAGCCACTGAGCGTGTGAAAACGTGCTTCAGAGTTCTGGGGAAGCGCTCCGGCCTGCCAGAGGGTGAAGGCACTTGCTAGCGTCGCGTGGCCACAGAGTGCCACTTCCGCGCCCGGCGTGAACCAGCGTAGGTGGTAGCCCCCCGACGCTAGTGGGTAGAGAAACGCCGTCTCGGACAGATTCATTTCCTGCGCGACGCGCTGCATCCAGCCTGCGTCGCGCGGCCCCTCGGTGAGACAGACCGCCGCTGGGTTGCCGCCAAACGGCTTATCGGTGAAGGCATCGACAACATAGAGTGTGTGGCTCACTACGGCTTCTTTCGGGTGTGGGTGAGGAGCCAGGTAAAGAGTTCCGGATTATCGTAGGTCTGGGTCCAGGAGTCGTGCTGGGCTTCGGGATAGACCGTGAACTTTACCTCGGCGGCACCGGCTTTCTTGAGCGCGTCCACCATGTCCTGCGACTCCTGAAGGGGAACCGTTGTGTCTTTTGCGCCATGAAAGACCCAGATCGGCATGTTCTTGAGCGCCCGTGCTCCCTGCCGCGCTTGTCCACCGCCACAGATCGGAGCGATCGCCGCAAAGCGCTCGGGGTTGGCCGTGGCCCACGCCCAGGTGCCGTAGCCTCCCATCGAGAGCCCGGTCAGATAGACCCGGTCGGTGTCGGCGCTATGCTTTGCCAGTACGTCATCGAGTAGTGCGTTGAGCGTCTCCACATCCCAGCCACGCCGCGGAAAGACCGGCGCCTGCGGCGAGACGACAATAAACGGGAGGTCTTGGCCCTGCGCGATCAGCTTGGGCGGGCCGTGCACCTTCACTTTCTCCAAGTCCGTGCCGCTCTCACCCGAGCCGTGCAGAAAGACCATCACCGGCCATTTCTTCGCCGGGTCTTTACCGTAGTCCTTGGGCAAGTAAAGTAAGTAGCCCGCCTTGAGAACTTTCGTGACACTCTTCTCCAGCGCCAGCGGCTTCTGCTGTCCCGCCACAGTCGTCTCTTGTGCCAGCGCAGGCACCGCGCCCAGCGCCAGGAGCGCTAGAAAAATACATCTTCGTTGCATACGCAGAGATTCACCACAAGGGGCCGGGTATCCTACAAAATATGTTTTCCTCCCGGCTCGCACCGCTCGCCACCCTCCGGCTCCGCGAAGGGTTTATGGCTCAAGTGCTATCCCCTTCGCAGGGAGGAACGACCGATCAGCCGAAGGGGGTCGGCGGTAGTGCCGCCGGGGGGATGTAAAACCATGAATGAACCCACTGCCTATGTCACCGGAGCCGACCGTGGCCTCGGGCTGGCGCTCACCGAAGCGCTCCTTTTGCGCGGTTTTCGCGTCTTTGCCGGTGAGTATGGCCTTGATGCATCCGGGCTCGACACCCTCGCCGAGACCTACGGCGAGCGCCTGCACCGCCTGCCTCTCGATGTCGCCTGCGATCGCTCGGTTCTTCGGGCGGCGGATAAGCTGCGTGAGCACTGCCAACAATTAGATTTACTTATCAACAACGCCGCGATTCTGGGAGACTTCACGGGCGGCATCACCGATCCGCTGGACTTTACGCTGATGCAAGAGGTCTACAATGTCAACTCCCTGGGGCCGCTACGGGTGGCGCAGTCGGTGTTTGGTCACTTGACACGGGGGAGCTTGAAGAAGCTGGTGAATATCTCATCAGAGGCAGGCAGCATGGAGCAGTCGCGGCGTACCAACCGTAAGCTGCGCTACGGCTACTGCATGTCCAAGGCCGCCCTCAATGTCCAGACCGTCATTCTCGCCAACCACGCCGCAGAGCACGGGATCGAGAGCTATCTCTTTGATCCGGGCTGGATGCGCAGCTTTATGCACGGCACCAAGAACCTTAACGCAACCCAATCCACCGACGAGACGGCGGAGAAGATCCTCGCCACCGTCCTCGACCGCCCCCACCCCGACTACCTCTACATGACCCGCGACGGCCACCGCTACGACTGGTAAGGACCCGAAATGAAACGAATTCTACCTGCCACCCTGGCCTTCTTTACATTACTCACGCTGGCGTGGGGAGGCAAGCCGAATCAAGTCGATCTCTCGGTGGTGGCTCTACGCGCCGCGATAGAGAAGTCGCTGCCTCTGCTGGCGGCGGGTGCGCGCGGCTCACGAGAGAAGCGTGCGCAGTGCTTTACCTGTCATAGTCAAGGCCTGACCATTCTTGCGCTCTCGGCGGCAAGAGCAAAGGGGTTTAAAACTCAGGATGAGGAGCTTCGCAAGCAGGTCAAGTTCACGGTAGATTTCCTCGCCACCAACCAGAAGCAGTACCTTGTGGGGAAGGGGCAAGGTGGCCAGATCGACACGGCGGGCTACGCGCTCTGGGCGCTGGATGCGGCAGACGAAAAGCCCGATGCGACCACAGGAGCTGTAGCGGAGTATTTCCTGCGCTGGCAGAGTGAGCTGGACTACTGGAAGCCGACCAATCGTCGCCCTCCGACTCAGCAGAGCCTGTTTACATCATCATATCTCGCGCTGTATGGCCTAAAAGTCTTTGGTACGCCTGAGCAGAAAGAGCGCCGGGAGCAGCGCTTTGCGCAAGTACGGGCCTGGCTGCTCAAAACACCTGCCCAAGACACCGAGGATCGCGTCTTTCGCCTGCGTGCTCTCCAAGTCGTGGATGCCCCCGCGGCGGAGCTGCGCAAAGCGGCTCAGGAGCTACTGCAAAAGCAAAAGCCTGACGGCGGCTGGGCACAGCTCGACACCATGGAGACGGATGTCTATGCCACGGCCACGGCGCTGGTCGCACTCAACGAAGCCGGAGGGCTTGCCACCACGTCTGCGGTCTACCTCAAGGGCCTGCGCTATCTTCTCGAAAAGCAGCTCCCCGATGGCTCCTGGCACGTCGTGACCCGAAGCGTCCCTATCCAGACCTACTTTGAGTCTGGCTACCCGCACGGCAAAGACCAGTTTGTCTCCGTCAGCGCCGCCGCCTGGGCAACCATCGCACTCACACACGCACTGCCCTAAGAATCGTGGTAAATACATGCTCCCTTTCTGGAGTGGAGCCTTATGGACTAATTATATATAAAGGGGGAACCAAGATGAAACCGTGTGGTTGGGTAGTATATGAAAAAGACACCGCTCAAACAACTTAGCAACCTCTGTTTCGCTCTAGGCTTTGCCTCTATAATCGGCTCGATCGCGATCTGGTTTTTCACCGGTGGGAAAGGAGCCGACACCCAAGCACACGCCGAGCGTTTTGGTATCTTCGTCGGGCTATGGGCACCGACTTTCTTGATCCTATCCAATCGCTTTGATCGCTATGCGGAAAATGGCGTCTAGGAGGTAGGCAGGCTCCCGACGCGGAATAGAGAGCTATGGCGCTTTCTTCTTATCTCGAAACCTACCCGACACTTGATGAGCGGGTCTTTGTGCACAACTCGGCGCAGGTGATTGGCGATGTCACGCTGGGCGAGGATGTCTCGGTGTGGTGCAACGCGGTACTGCGCGGCGATGTGCACAAGATCGTGATCGGTAAGGGAACCAACTTCCAGGATCTGGTGATGGGGCACGTCACCCATGTCGGCTACAATGGCTCAAAGGGCGCACCGCTGACCATTGGGGAGTATGTCACGGTGGGCCACTCGTGCGTCTTGCATGGCTGCACGATTGGGGATGAGTCGCTGGTGGGGATGGGCTCGATTGTCTTGGATAACGCGGTGATCGAGCGCCATGTGATGCTCGGGGCGGGGAGTCTGGTCGCGCCAGGGAAGGTTCTGGAGAGCGGGTTTCTCTATCTGGGATGCCCTGCTGTCAAGATTCGGCCCCTCACCGCCGACGAGATTGCGTTTCTGCGCTACTCGGCGGAGCACTACATCCAGACCAAAGACAACTACCTGCGCACGGTATAATCTCCGTATGCTTTTTTCAAGACTGTCCCAACAACGAGGTGACAAACCTGCCCGCAGTGAAGTGATCCAGCCGATCCGCAACGAGACATTTAACAAGAACGGCACGGCCAAAGAGCGCAGGCAGGGCGGCAACCCGCGCATGGTCAATGGGATCTTTGCCTTCGATGGCTCGATGGACGGCAACCGCCAGGTAGACCCGCAGCTCGCGGTAGGCGGCGGCTTTGTGCTGCATGGCACCAACAGCGGAATCATCATCTACGACAAAAAAGGCAACTTTGTTCAAGGCGTCTCGCAGAAAGCCTTCAACGACGGCATTGACCCTAAGATGTTCTTCGATGTCCATAACCAGGTCTTTGCCTTCGATCTCTGGTGGTACTACGATGCGGCGAAGACCAAGCCGGTCAATATCTCGGTCTCCGAAACGAGTGACCCGCGCGGTGCGTGGAACACCTACCCGATCTCGATCACCCAGGCCGTGGATGGCGGCGGCAATGGCTACAGCCGCAAGTGGTTTGGCTACAGCTTCCCCGGTGGCCCCGAGCGGACGATTGTGATGAAGATGGCCGAGCTCAAGGCCGGCAAGCCCGCCACGGCGTGGCACTTTGCGGGCAGCCTCGGCCACCCGGTCAACACGCTCGACCCGATGGACGACCTCTACTTCGTGGACCTCACGGAGAGTGAGATTGTCCTGACACGCGTCACCGATGCGGGCGATGGGACACCTAAGATTGCCTCGGTGGTGCGCAAGCCCCATGGCTTCACGCACTTTGGCTGGCCGCCGCAGTCGCCGCAGAAGGGGACAGGGCAGAGGACGTCGTCGGGAGATCGGAATCCCAAGAACCTGGTGATCCAGAACAAGCACCTCTGGTTCTCGCACGTGGTGGATTTCCAGGGCCGCGCCGCCGTGCAGTGGCACCAGTTCACGCTGGAGGGGGTCGAGGTGCAGGGTGGGCGGATCGCGCACCCGACCAATGGCTACATTCAGACCACGATCGCGGTCAATAAAAACAACGATGTCCTGATCGGCTTCCAAGAGACCGGCCCTGAGATGTTCATCAGCCCGCGCTACGCCATGCGCAAAGCGAACGATCCCAAGGGCACGACCCGCCCGGTGCAGAGCCTCGGGGAGGGCGAGGGCGCAACCGACGGGGTCGCGTGGGGCGACTACTCCTGCACCGTGATGGACGGCGACAACCGCACTGACCTCTGGACCATCCAGAGCCGCGCCAACCCCAAAGGCCGCGGCGAGTGCGTCATCGCCAGAATAACGCCTAAATGACCGTCCGCCGATTGAAATCGGCGTCTGAGGGCCTTCGACCACAAAGTCGCTCCGCGACTAAGAATTAAGGGTAGGTTACTGCCACCGTAGCGCCTTCTGGCTTTTCTCGACGATGCGTTTGGCATGACCATCGGCGAAGGTGAAGCCTAAGCTACTCGCGTGCCGCTTCTGGGCGACTGTTGTGCCGTTGTCGCTCTCGAAAAACAGCACGACTTCGGCGGGATGCTCTAGCGCCTCTAGCTTTTTCTTACTAAGGGCCTTGTTCATTGCGTAGCTCGTCCCAAGTTTCTCTAATGGGCACTTAAGCGGCGTTTTCAGATACGGCTTCAGGGCGTCTTCCCAGTTTTCTGCTGGGGGAAGTGTCTCGTGGTGATCCTGCGCGTACATCATTGCGGCGGTTCCTAGCTGCTTCAGGTTCGAGAGGCACTGGGTCTCACTGGCCTTCGTGGCCGCGCAGGCAATGTGAAAGACTCCAGCAAAGACCAGCCAGAGGCTGGTGAGTAGCAGAGTCCAGATCCCGACTAAGCCGAGAAGAAGCTTGCGGTAGCGAGTCTGTCGCCAGCGCTGCTCCACACGATACGCCGCAAAGCCCAGCCCAATGGCGGCGATTACCGGGACAATGCCCCAGGCCGTGTGGCTCAAAGCACCATAAAAGGCGATACTGCGCTCACTCATGGGCTATTCTATCTGAGATTAGACCAGACGAGCGCCGTTGGGGACGGGGCGCTCGGGCTGGGCGAGGACGATAGCGCCGGTTTCGTCGGCGAATCCTGTTACCAAAACCTCTCCGGCCTAAAGTCGATCCAGAGCTTGATCGCGGGCCGCCGCGCCTCGGGGAAGGCCTCGGCAGCGACGACCGTCCCGACGCGCAATTCGATGCGCTCGAACTCTTCCCTAGTCAGGTCGTTGCTCACTTTGCCAGCTCCGCCAGCTCGATCAGCTGCCGCACGAGGGGCTTGCCCAGGGTCTTGGGGACACTGGTATTGACCTGGAGTGCCATGCTGAGCTTGTGCTCGGGGAAGTAGAGGAGCTCGGTGAGGTAGCCAGGGAAAAAGCCGCTGTGGCCCCAGGCAACTCCCAGCGGCGTGGGGCGGATCATGGTTCCCAGGCCGTAGGTGACATCGGGACCGAGCTGAGCAGGAACCCCGTGCACCTGCTCCTCGTGCAGCTCCTGTGAGAACGCCTTTGTCTCATAGAGCTGCTTGCCCCAGCGAGCGAGGTCCTTGGCGGTGGATGCCATCCCGCCGCCACACCACTCTACTTGCGGATTGAAGGCAAGCTGACCGTCTTTGAGCATGGTATCGGAGCCTCCGAAGGGATTGTCTTTTCCGGCGTAGCCCTGCACCAGGCGGGGAATCCGACGGCGGTCCGAGGGGAGGGTGTCTTTGAGCTGGAAGGGCTTCAGGAGCCGTTTCTTGGCTTCGTCGTAGTAGCGCGACCGCGTGATGTGCTCGATCACCATGCCTAGCACGATAAAGTTGGTATCGGAGTACTCCCAGCCCTGGCCGGCGGCGAAGGGGGCTTTGGTGTCAAAAATATAGGCTAACCGCTCCTCGGGCTTCCAGACCTTATCGGGGTGCGCGAGCAGGTCGCGGACAAACTCGTCTTTGAACTCGAAGCGCACCAGCCCGCTGGTATGGCGCATGAGCTGGCGAAGGGTAAGCTCGGCGGCATTGGGCAGGCGGCCAAACCAAGGCTCTTTCCCCAGGTAGACTGAGAGCTTCTCATCGAGGACGAGCTTCTTCTCTTGCACGAGCTGAAGCACCACGGCGGCGACATAGGTCTTGCCGACACTTCCCTGGAGCATCCGGTCGGTGGGCTTCATCGCGACTTTACGCTCCTTGTCCGCCCAGCCCACCACCAGCCCCTGCGGCGCTTCGTTGCCGCGCACGACGCCAAGGCTTGCGCCGGGAAAAGAGGCGGACTCCTGCCAGTGCTGCAGTGCAGCTTGAAGAGAGGTTTGTTTCATTCTATTCTCCGGGGACTTTCAATCCCTGACTCATCGATCATTTTTGTGGTGGCTGGCTGGTGAGCTGGACGAGGGCTTCTAACACTCTTGCGCGGCGCATGGGGTCTAAGATCAGGAACCGATCCCGTCCGTTGTTCTTGGGCGTGAAGCGCGTGAAACCATCGTTTTCCACCGTGACTTGGCCGTGGGGCGAGAGGGCGAAGAAGTCGCGATCGGGCTGGGCGGCGTAGAGGCAGCTGGCCAGGTCCCAGCAGGGGCGCTCCTCACCGGGCTGGCAGTAGGCTCTGTAGGCCAGCGGGATCGGGTGGGCGGGGACATAAGAAAAATCCTGCTCGATGCTCTTGACCGGGTAGCGCAGGGCGTTGCCGATCTCGAAGCCTCCCCAGATAATGGAGGTCGGCCAGTCTTTGGCGAGCTTCTGTGCGGCGGGAATGTCTTGGGTGACATTGTACTCGCAGAAGTGGTTATTACTCTCAACAGTTGCGAATGCGCCCGCCATGATCGAGAGCACTTTAACTTTCTTGAGAACTAAGTCGCGGTCTTTGGGATCGTCGAGGAGCTTGGCGAGATTGGAGAAAAAGCCGACTTGGGCAATCGCCACAGAGCCATCGGGCTGGGACTGGAGGGTCTTGCGGATCAAGTCCACGGCATCCAGGGCACGGTCCGGGTTGATGCGGTGGGGGAACTTCTCCGCCACCTTGAGATAGGTGCTCGGGTCGCCGGGCTTGCCGTCGCGCTTGACCCCGATGGGAATCTCGGGGCGGCCATAGAACGTATTGACCGCATCCGTAAAGCGGGCAGACCAGGGATCGACGCGGGTGAGGGTGACCGCGAGAATTTTACATGCCCCGCGCGACTGCAAGCTGTGCAGGACCGCAAGGGCGAGGGCATCGTCCACATCGTTGCCCATGTCGGTGTCAAAGATAATCGAAGTCATAGGAGCTCCCGTGCGGCTTGTTCTACCTGATCGGGTGTGATGGTGTCTAGTGCCGCACGGATAGCATCGTCGGTGGGCTTTACTCCCTCGGCGAGGGGGGAGACAAGGCTCCGGTGGCGTGGGCCGTCGTAGTGCCAGCGGGCGAACTTGGTCGGGCCAAAGATTCCCACCGTAGACAGCCCGACCCCGGCGGCTAAGTGTAGCAAGCCACCGTCGTTGCCGATCCATAAGTCGCAGCAGGAGATCAGGGCCATCGCCTCACGGAGCTTGGTCTTCCCGGCGAGCATCAAGGGCTTGTGGCGCATTGCGGCCTCGACGGCCTCGGCTGCCTTGCGCTCCGTGTCGGTGCCAAAGAGAACAACCCGCGCCCCATACTTCTCACTCAACCGATCCCCGACAAGTGCGTAGTGCTCGGCCTTCCACTCACGGACATAGGGATCGTTGGCGCCGGGCTGCATCCCGATAAAGCGCTCGCCTTCACTTGCTAAGCGTGCTTTTGCGGCGGCTTTTTCGTCGTCTTTGACCCACAGAATCGGACTGTGATCGTAGGTTCCGGGCGCAATAGCTTGCAGTAAATCTAAATAAGCCACAATCTCGCTCTTATCCCAGAGATACGGCACACAGTGGGTCAGCATAAACCCGCGCCCCTCGGCATTGAAGCCAACCCGCTGCTTTGCACCGCAAACGAGCCCCAAGATTCCCGCATGAAACGAGCGGTCCACGAGAAAGCAAAGATCGGGATGATCCAGCTTTTTGGTGAGTGCGAGAAGCCCGTCGTCTTGCTTATAGGCAATAAGTAAGTCGGTGTAGGGGCAGCTTTCGAGAAGCTGGATCGCCGCGCCGCCCGCCATCAGGGTCACATGGCTCTCGGGGTAGGCTTGCTTGATCCCGCGCAAGAGCGGTGTCACGATAAGCGTATCGCCCATGTACTTGTGCTTGGTAACAACGGCGATCTTTTTCATGGCCTATTCCACGGTGAACTGTGCCGAATGAAGCTGGGCATAGACTCCATTTTTCTCTAGCAGCTCGGTGTGGGTGCCGCGCTCGACGATCTTTCCGGCTTCCATGACGAGAATTTGGTCCGCGGCCAGAATGGTGGAGAGGCGGTGGGCGATAGCGAACGTGGTGCGGCCCTCAGAGAGGCGCGTGAGGGCGTCTTGGATCAGGCGCTCACTCTGGGTGTCGAGGGCGCTGGTGGCTTCATCCAGAATCAGAATCTGGGGGTTCTTGAGGATCGCGCGAGCAATTGCGATGCGTTGCTTCTCGCCGCCGGAGAGCTTGTAGCCCCGCTCCCCGACCACGGTGTCGTAGCCTTCGGGGAGTGAGGCGATATGGTCGTGGATCGCGGCGGCTTGTGCGGCCTCGATGAGCTGTGCATCGGTGGCATCGGGCCTGCCGTATCGTAAATTTTCGCGGATGGTGTCGTGGACAAGATAGGTCTCTTGCGTCACCACGCCAATGGCCTGCCCAAGAGTCGCCAGCGGCAGGCGCTTGATCTCGTGGCCGTCAATACGCACCGTCCCCGAGTCGGCATCGTAGAGGCGTGGAATGAGATACGTCATGGTTGTCTTGCCCGAGCCGCTAGGCCCCACTAAGGCAACCAGCTGGCCCGGATGGGCGACAAAGCTAATCTCCGAAAGCGTTTGTTTGTCGTCATCGTAGGCGAACGAGACGCCTTCAAAGCTCACCTCGCCGCGAACGTCCTCAGATTTGAGCGCAATCGCGTCTTTGGGCTCCGGGTCGCGGATGTCTTGCCTCAGGTTCATGTAGTCGAAGATACGCTCGAACAGCCCCAGTGCGGTGAGGACTTCGACTTGGACATTAAACAGACTCGTCAGCGGGAAGAATAGCCGGCCCTGGAGCGATGTGAAAGCGACAATCAGTCCGATGGTGAGGCGCTGCGACTCGCCGTGGGCCATGAAGTACCCGGCGAGCCAGAAGACCAACGCGGGCGTGAGGCTAAAGGTCAGCGGGATCAGGCTAAAGAAGATTCGCATGATCGTGGACTGGAGAATCTGCGTCGCCGTGAGCGCCTCGTTTTCTTTGGCGAACTTGGCCAGTGTCCGCACTTGTTGTCCGCTGGTCTTCGTGAGCAAGACACCCGACACCGAGAGTGTCTCCTGCATTGTCGCGGAGAGATCCGCGTTTTGCTCAGCGGAGACCTTGCGCATCGCGCCCATCTTCATCCCGAGCTTGGCGGAGACCACGGCAAAGACGGGCAGAATGCTAAGCGCCAGTAGGGTCAGTCGCCAGTCCAGCGCGATCATGTAGATCAGTGTTGAGATGACAATCGTGACATTGTTGAGGAAGTTGGCGATGGTATCCGAGAGCACGCCTTGCACGCCGCCGACATCGGAGATCAGGCGCGACTGGATCTCTCCCGTGCGCGTCGTGGTAAAGAAGCGCAGGCTCATCCCCTGCAAGTGGTCAAAGAGATTCAGGCGTAGATCACGCATGATCTTCTGGCCCACCAGCACTGAGAGCCAGCCAAACCAGAGCGAGAAGCCACTGGAGGCGATGGTCATCAGGAGCGTCAGGAGCGTGTACTTGGTCACGACCCCGAAGTCCTGCTTGCCAAAGCCCACATCCACAATGGTTCGCAGATACGCTGGTGGAAATAGGCCCAAGAATGCCGAGATCAGCACCAGCACACAGATCAAAGCGAGCTGCCGTCGGTACGGGACAAACGTCGCAATAACGCGCTTTACCGTCTCCGGATTCGGCTTTTTTGGTACTCCCCCTGGCCCTCCCGGACCTCCCATTCGAAAACCCATGACCGATTGTATCGTAAAAAAAGAGAACTTTTGTTTCTAGCCCTGATGAGATCCCCCCTGATAGAATGGAGGTGCTATGTATCTCAAACGCCGCCGTTTTTTGGGTCTGCTTTCTTTGCTGGTTCTGGGGTGTCAAACCTCCCAGCCTCCTACGACAGCACGTCCTGCCGCCTCGTCGTCTGTTCGTTTTGTGGAAGTCGCAGAGAAAGCCGGTCTGAAGTTTTCGTGGACGGCTCCTGGAAAGCGCCCGTTAAATATTCTCCAGACCATCGGCAACGGCTGTGCGTTTCTGGACTACGATGGTGATAGCAACTTAGATATTCTGTTAGTGGGCCCTAAGCCTGGTCTCTTTCGTGGGGATGGCAAGGGGAATTTTGTAGACGTGACCTCGTCTGTGTTAGGAAATCTCTCGGGATACTTTCTCGGTGTTGCGGTTGGTGATTACGACGGCGATGGCTTCGCCGATATATATCTCTCGGGGTACCGCGAGGGGCGCTTGCTTCACAATGAGGCAGGCAAGAGCTTCAACGATGTGACCGCACTTTCGGGGCTTAAGCCACAGCCCTGGGGAACCGCGTGTGGGTTTTCCGATCTGAATGGCGATGGTAAGCTTGATCTCTACGTGGCCAACTACGCAGAGTTTGGCCCGACCACCGAGCCGCAGCTGTGCAAGTTCCGCACGGAGAAACACGGCGAGCTTCTGAGCTCTTGTGGCCCAACACGCTATATTGGGCTGAAGGGAACCCTCTGGCAGGGGGATGGCAAACGCTTCACAGAGATTACTCAGGCGGCAGGGCTCAGTACGCAAAATGGTCGAGGACTCGGGGTGGCATTTGCAGACATCCATGGCAAGGGATTTCCGAGTATTGCCCTCGCCAACGACGAAGCCCCCGGCGATTTTTTTAGTGCCCGTGGTGGTGGGAAGTTCGAAAATATCGGGCAGGCAGCAGGTGTGGCAACCGACTTAGAGGGGAAAGTCCACGGTGGGATGGGTATTGACTGGGGGGACTACGACAACGATGGTAAGCTTGATTTGTTTGTGGCGACGTTTCGCAACGAGGTCAAGAACCTCTACCACAACGATGGTGACGAAGCATTTAGCGACAAGAGCAATGCTGTTGGGATTGGGCAAGCGGCGCTGCCGTATGTGAGCTTTGGCTGCAAGTTCCTTGATGCCGACAACGATGGTTGGCTAGATTTAATCATTACCAATGGCCATGTCCAAGACAATATCGAGCTGATTGAGGACACCACCTACCGCCAGAAGACCCTGCTTCTCCACAGCCAGAAGGGGGTTTTCACCGATGTGGGAGCAAGCTCGGGAATCGCGAGCCTTCCCCCCATTGTGGGCCGTGGCCTTGCCGTGGGCGACTACGACAACGACGGGCACATGGACGTGCTTATTGTTGATAGTGAGGGGAAACCACTCCTCTTAAATAATCAGAGTGCCCCGCAGGGCTGGGTAGGATTTGACTGTGGAGGGCGCTACGGAGCCATACTCACCCTCAAGCTCACCAGCGGCGAGATCCGTGTTCGGCAGTGTCAGAGCGCGGGCTCGTACCTCTCGGCCTCCGATGCACGGGTACACTTCGGGCTAGGGAAGGACTCCGTGGAGAGCCTCACCGTGAAGTGGCCTTCTGGCAAGAGCGAGACCTGGAAGGGGTTTACTACCGGTAAGTACCTTACCCTTCAGCCAGGCCAAGCGCCGCACTAAGGCTTTTTGGGGTTGGGGACTTTGGCGGTGTCTACCGTCTCACGCATCGTGGCATCCATGAGCGCCTGAAGGCCCCGTGCCGCTTGCTCCGGGTGGGTCTTGAGCATCTTCACCATGCCTTGCTGCTGAAGCGACTTCTCTTTCTCACCTGTTTGGAGATAGAGCTTGGCCAGCTTCTCATGGATCGCGATATCTGCCGGGTGAGCCAGCTCCTGCTCAACAAGGCGGCGGATCTCATCTGCGGTGCGCGAGACCATAGTAGCCAGCTCCTGAACTTCTTTGGCCTTTTCTGGTTTTCCTATCTTTCGGTAAGCCTGTGCCATCAGGCGGAGGGCACTAATCTCGCGTGGCTTGGCCTCAAGAACCTCCGACAGAAGAATCCCGGCATCGGCAGCTTGTTGTGGATCGTTCTTATCCAGAAGAACCTGAGCGAGGGCTTGCTTTACGACAGGGACATCGGGCTCAAGCTGTAGGGAGAGGCGTAGGTGCTTCTCCGCCTCGGCTGCCCGTGCGGGGGTGCTCTGCTGGGTGGTGAGGTGGTAGCCTAGCATGTAGTGAGTCTGGGCATCGCGCGGAGCGGCAGTGAGTCGGCGGCGCAGAAGAGCCTCAGACTCGGCAGGTTTGTAGTTGGCCCGGTAGGCGTCAGCCATGGGGGTCAGAAAATCTGTGCGCTCGGGATCGAGCTGAGCCGCTTTTTGGTAAGCGGCAAGGGAGAGATCGTAGCGAAGCCCTTGGTAGAAGTAGCTCTTACCCAGCGCGATCCAGACCTCGATATTGTTTGGATCAAGCTTGCTCGCCTTCTCCAAGTTCTCTAGAGCCAACCGGTGCAACTTGAGCGCTGTGGCCGCCCGTCCCAGCCCAATCACGCCTGGTAGCCAGTCCGGGCGCTTAGCGAGAACCTGGCGGTACTGCAGGGCGGCCTTGATTGCCGCTCCCCCGGCGAGTAAGACATCGGCATAGGCTAGCTGTGCCTCAAGTGAGTCGGGAGCCAGTGTCATGGCCTTCTTAGCGGCAAGCTCTGCCTCGCGATAGCGGCCGTTGCGGCGGAGCGCCTCCGACCAAAGAAGCTGCGCCTCAAGCAGCTCGGGATTGGCTGTGGCAAGTCGCTCGCGGTAGGAGAAGCCGCTGCGTGCACGATCCCGGCGCGCTCGACCATCAAAATAGCTATTAAGATAGCTCCCCTGCGAGTAGCGTAGAGTAACCTCGCCCGGACCATTGGGACAGAGCGCCTTGGCAATCTCTAGATCCGTAGCTCCTGTCGGAAGCGCCTCGGTGCGCTTGAGTGCCTCGGCGATCGCTGCGGTGTCGCTTGCACCGCCTTTTTGGGCTTCCCCAAGAACAGAGCGTGCCGCAGGGCGCTGCCCTGAGGCGGTGAGGCAGGCGGCCCAGGTGCGCCAGAGTAGCTCATCACGCATCCCGGTCTGAATGGCTTTGGCGAGCACATCTGCGGCATCGGCAAAGCGATTGATCTCCGCAAGACGTCCGGCCAGAAGTACAAGGGCAGGGCCATCGCTCGAGTTATTCTGCGCATAGCGCTCCAGCTCATCCAGGTAGGCTTCGCGAAGCCAAGTCGCATGGTTGGCTTGAACCACCGAGCGAGCCCCAAGCGCTAGAAGGGCAAGAGCGAGAGCCGCCCCCAGCCAGCGAAGACGCGGATGGAGAGCGGCTTTTTTCGTTGTCACAGACATAAAGGCAGTAAAGACAGCATGCAGAAGGCGAGGCTACTTAATGCCCAGCTGAGCACGAATCTTAGCCTTTACCTCAGGAGGGGTATTGGGGTTATTGAGTGACTCGGCCATCTGCGGGGGGATATTGGCAGGAGCGGTAGCAGGCGCAGCGTTCTTGCTGGCATCAGCGGCAATCGTTGCTGCTGAGTCTTTCACAGGCTCATCTTTCTTGCAACCCACAAGGCTGAAACCAGCCGTCAGAATCGCGAGGAGCAACGAAAGGCGAAGTGTTTTTGACATGAAAGTTTCCTTTTTAAGTTCAGGTTCAAGATAAAGACGCACCGCACAAAAGGCGGTGCGTCCCCATTAGGCTATGATATCCCGCTTTTACGGAGTGAAGACTGTCATAGACTTGGCATTCTTGAACAGATAGAAGTCGTTCCTGCGAACCGCTCCCCACGTCAGTGCCTTGACATGACCGTCGGCGAAGACATAGTTACCGTTTTGCATGTGGCCGACCGAGCCTGCGTTGGAGTTGAAGGCACCATCACAGCCACCCGAGGTTGCTGCATCTTGGCCGCGAAGACGACCCGCCAGCTTCCAGGTGTCACAGCCTGTCCAGAGGGAGCCCCAAGGCGAGCCATAGTTGATGTCACCACCGTTGATGTCCACCACCTCGATAGTCTCCGCAGGAGCATCCATCGCAGCAAGCGCGACTGGGTTGGAGTTCCAGTTGGACATACCCGTGTTCGGATCGGGCTGAGCTCCTCCTAGAGCAGCACGCTCGCGGGTGTTGATGCGGCCTACAGAGCTATAGGTACGGGTTCTGGCATTGGTGTTGAACCGACCGTCCCAGAAGTTGCCCAGTCCATAGCCATTTGTCGCTCTGCGCTGAACACTCGGACAGGCCCACATGTCGGTGTTCTTGGTATACGGCTCAAGCAGACACTCCAACGGCACAACCGCCTGACCACCACCATTGATGGGAGGGTTCGCGACAAAGAGAGTCGGCAGGGTCTCGTCGTAGTCCTGCACATACATCATCAGACCAAGACCGATCTGCTTAAGGTTAGAAACGCAGGAGATGGCACGAGCGCGCTCACGTGCCTGGGCAAAGACAGGGAACAAAATCGCGGCGAGAATCGCGATAATCGCGATCACGACAAGAAGCTCAATAAGCGTAAATGCCTTTTTAGCGGAAGAAATACGAGTCATTTAAATCCTCTCAGAATACCAAGGTTAAGTTGCGATCTCCGACCAACACAAACATAGCACCGGGCAAGCTTGACCATCCATGAGTGTAGCGCTTCAAAGCGCTTTAAAAAACGTGTCCGATTCCGTTGAATATCCTACCATAATGAGACAGCAACGTCTATGCCTCAGAGCTCTCTGTATGAAAAAAAGATTAATTTTTTTCCGGAATATGAATCTTATGGTCTGCCATGGTCATGGGGATCTCGGAGCCTGCCAGCGCTTTTCGAGCGGGCATGTGACAGCCAATGCACTTCTCTTTCGGGTTCACCGGACAGGGTTTCTGTGAAGGAGTTTGAGGTGAGTGGCACTTCAGACAAGCCCGCTCATAAAATACCGGCTGCGTTTTCGCGTTTTCGTGGGGGCTGTGGCAAGTCAAACAAGAGAGCTTGTCAGAGCTTTTCTGGAAGCACTTGCTCTCCATAAGCCCGTAGGTCTGCATTCGGTTGGAAACATCTTTCGGAAGGTGGGCTACCTCCACATCCTCGCGCGTGCCGTGGCACTTTCCGCACCGCACATTGAGCTGTGATGCGGGTAGCTTGCCCAGAGCCTCCATACGCCCTGACTTCTCGTCCCCCGTGCGAGCCGCACGCACATGGGCGCCTCCTGCTCCATGGCAAGACTCACACCCAACTCCAAAGAAGCGCTTCTCTGGCTTGCCACCCGCTTCAGGAACCGTCACCGCGTGGCAGAGCATGCATTTCTGAGCATTAGAAATGGGGTGGACTTTCCCTAGCGAGCCGGCTGCTAGTTTCTCCTGCCCCGGGGTGATGTACCATTTCTTCTTCAGGGGAAAGTAGCTCATTCGGAACTCCGCCATCTGGCCATCCTCTAGAAAAGCCACATAGGTCACCCCCGTCTTACCTGAGCCTACCGCCAGATCTAGCGCTGCTGTGGCCTCTGTCTGTGAGGGAATGGCGACCTGAAAACCCTTTGCTTGCTCGCTCAGCACAAACTCTGTGTTGGGGATATCTCCCTTTGGAGGAACTCGTGTGCCTAGCTCATGGGCTGTGAGGGTATTGAGGGTGAGGGCATGGTAGCTCTGGGCATGGCTCTTGGCAATATCGGGGTGGCACTCCGTGCAGGCAGTATTGCCCACAAACTCTTCGACAACCGTGGTGGGTTTGGGCTTTGGCGACGCGGGAGTGAGGCTTGGATCCCCTAGACACCCCGCCATCAGGAACAACAGAAAGGTCATTCCTAGTCCCAGTGCTCTTCGTAAAACCGCCTGACGTTGCATTATTAACCGATTATACCTCTCTGTCTTGATTGAGAGTATTGAGTGACTCGTGGCGACGGGTGAATCGCATCGAAATCGGTTGGGGGAAAATCTCCTCAGGAGGACAACCCCATGAATCTCTTAGAAAAATTCAAAGTTGCCATCGTCAAGTGGGCAGACTCACAGCGAGAATGACTCAAGCAAGGCTTCAGCATTGAAGCCATTCCCTCGCACGATACTATCAGACACGTGGCACCTGACCACGAGGAAAAGCTTATTTCTCCTATTGCCAAATGCTCATACCGTTCCCAAAATAAATATTCTTTTGAATACCAGGGAACCATTAGCCAAGTGGTGACTATGAGAAATATAACGAGCATTACCCATTATCTCCAAATCGTGAGAGTTCTATAACAACCGTCGAAACTCCACTGGTTTGTAGAAAAAATAGAGAATCAAGAAGAAAATAATGAACGAAATAGTAATCGAGATCCCCAAAGACCCAACAGAAGCAAGCCAAGTAATGACGAGCCGCGAAGCTCAAGCCCGTGAGATCGTCAAGCACGCCGATGAGCAACCGCATACGTCACTGAAAGAAAAGCTGGAGTCTACTCTTGATAACACGGTTGGGGCCGGAACCACCGATAAAGTCAGTGGCACCGCCAAAGAGATGCTGGGCAAAGTTGAGGAGCGCGTTGGCGAGCTCCTGGGAAACCGTGAGACCCAAGCCCGTGGGATTGTTCACCGGGCGGATGGCAAGGCGCAGCACACACTCGGCGCACTAAAAGAAGAGACACAAGACGCTATGGACGATGCTGCCGAAGCTCTCCATCAGGCCGCAGAAGCGGCAAAGAAGATCGTATAATGAAAACAACACTTTTACTCGTCGGCGCACTGATCGCGCCGCTTGCTCTCTCTTCCCCACAGGCTCACGCACAGACCCGGCAGGTCCGTCTTGAGTCTGGCGCCGTGATTCCCGTCTTTCTCGATAAAGACCTGAGCAGCAAGACCGCCCGCACCGGAGAGAAGTTCTCGGCGACCGTTCGCTATGGCAATGAGGATGCGGGAATGCCACAGGGCACCCGAATCGAAGGCGTGATTCGTGAGGTTCAGCGCTTCTCAGACGGCAAGCCGGGCGTTCTGGATCTTGATTTCCGGCGGATGGTAACTCCGGGCGGCCAGAGCCGCGCTCTCTCGGGTTCCCTGATCGCGCTCAATGGCAAGACCACAACGGCATCGGATGGCAGGCTGACTGCAACGGGCGACAAAGGCACGGATCGGAATAAGTTCATCGGAATTGGAGCGGGCAGCGGCCTGCTGATCGGGGCTCTGGCCAAGAAAGATGCTCTGCTCAGCACGATCTTGGGTGCGGGGGCGGGCTATCTCTTCAATGAGTTTGCGAACAAGCCAAAGACCGGCGATGTCAACTTGAAATCCGGCACCGAGTTTGGGATTCGCTTGGATCGTGGCCTGACATTTCAGTCGAATCAAGCGCAGGGGGACTGGCACCGCTCCGACAAGGCCTCTGTCCAGACCATCAGCGATGCTCGTTACTCCAACAACGAGACCTACAAAAATACGTATCAAGATATTGGAATGTTCATCGATGGAAAAGAAGTCACTTTTGGTTCCGCAAAGCCTTTTATGCGTAGCGGCCAGGTCATGATGCCTCTGGACTCGGTGTCTCGGGCGGCGAATTTTAGCTACCGCTACAACCGATCCAATCACATCCTCACCGCACGAAACGGCTCGCTTCGTATGGACATCAACAGCCGTGTCGCCGTGATGGACAGGCGGCGCTACTGGCTCCCGGTTGCCTGCGAGCTACGCGAGGACACGGTCTTCGCTCCCCTCCCGTTTCTCAATATCGTCACGGGTGGCACCACGGTCTGGGATGCCGATAGCCGCACGGCGATCTTGACCACAAAACGACGTTAATGGAAAAAATAGGCGATTGAGGTTTATACCCTTCTGAGCCAGCTACATGCGGACCATAGCCTAGAGATGAACGACATCTGCTCTGTCAAAAAAGACGAAGCAGGTGAGATCAATCTCCACCAGTTTCCGTTGGCGTACTCGCCCGCAAGTTCCGAACACGCGGGAGCGGCGGTAAACAACGGCTTCTGGGGAATGATGATCGGGGCGCTTTTCCTAAACCCAGTTTTAGGAGGCATGATCGGAGCTAGCACGGGCACTTTGGCAGATAACACCGGCTCCGTCACTGTCTTTGACAGTACCAACCATGACTTCTTACGCAACCTACCCGCACAGATGCAAGCCGATAGCTCTGCCATCTTCATTTGGATCGCCGATGCAGTGTCAAGTCCATTTTTGGCGGCCCTCCATGACTTTGGCGGAATGCTACTAAGAACATCACTTCCGAAGAGCAAGGTCGCTCTGTTAAAAGAAACACTCGCGGCACCATAACTTCCGAAAAGACAAATGCCAGACAAGCTCTGGTACAGCCTCTGTCAGCTCATCGAGGTCTTGCCCCTCAGTAGGCTCTCCCTACGGTCCCGTCAGGATTTATGGTTTGCCTCTGTATTCATCCAGAAGTCTAAGGGCCGTCGTTTGGAAACGGGCTCTTTCCTCGGGGGGGAAGTGATAATGTTTCTTCTCTTCCTCGGAAGGGTAAATCCTCTCGTACTCGGACACATCGTACTCCTGCCCACATCGCTCGCACTTGATGCGCCTATATCCCTCTCGCAGCGGCTTCTTGGGCGCTGGAGATGGTGATGGGGCAGAGGCCGCCCGCTCCCAGCATCGGCCCGTGGTAGCTCCCCAGGGCCGGGCGGCGATCAGACTCACCAGCCCCACCGAGGCCGCGATACCCAGGAGGGCAAGGGTGATTTTCTTTGATCGGTTCATGGTTTCTCTGTCCTCTTGGCGGACTGGCTACAGGTATCGTCGTAGATGCCTGCTTCATCGTAACAGTCTTTCATGAGAAAACGGTCAAGTAAACAAAGGGCCAGAAGCCCCGTCGCCAACACTCCAATGCCACCGACGATGCATCGAAAGACATTGTAGGCTATATGTTTGGGCGCTTCATAATTTCCCACGACTTCATTATCAGAGGGAAGCCGAGGGCTGTCAAGCAAAACGCGAAGAAGAAATTGAGAAAAACAAAAGCCTCCGCAGGACACGGAGGCTGATAGCCCGTATGGGATTCGAACCCATGATCTCCTGGCTGAGAACCAGGCATCCTGGACCCCTAGACGAACGGGCCACAAGTGTTTTGGGAAAAACACACGGAGATGACGGGGCTCGAACCCGCGACCTCTGCCTTGACAGGGCAGCGCTCTAACCGACTGAGCTACACCTCCACAAAACTACCAAACCGCTATCTTCTCAAATGGGCGAAGAGGGATTTGAACCCCCGACCACCTGTTTGTAAGACAGGCGCTCTACCGCTGAGCTATTCGCCCTCAAGCAGATGCAGGGGAGATTGTAGCATGCAGAGACGGAGTTGTCAAGCTAGATTGCTCACCGCGCGAGTATAATCTTTTTGGGAGGTCGTTTCAATGGAGAGTACTTCGTCTTGGCAACTGCAGCAGGCCAAGCTCCTCACGTAGGCACAGCGGGTCGAGATCCGTGCCCAGGTCGCGCTCCAGAAAAAGAAGCTGGATACCGCGATTGTCTGGCTGGAGTCCTCGAGAAGCCGGCCTCACCTACCTACTTTCTAGCGCCTACGGCACGATGGATCCGCCGCAGTTTGACACGGCGATCTCGCTGCTGGAGCAGGCACAAGCGCTGGGCCACGAGCCAGGCAAGTCAGGCAAGTAAGACGAAAATGCCGTACACTTAGAGCATGTTACGTCTCTCTGTGATTACCGATGAGATTGCGCAGGACCTCTCCCACGCCCTCGCCGTTATGGCGGAGTATGGCCTCAAGGAAGCGGAGCTGCGCAATGTCTACGGCAAGTATATTGTGGATGCCGATGAAGAGCTACTCGTGCGTGTTGAGCAGGATCTAGCGGCAGCAGGCTTTACGGTCCCCTGTATTGATACCCCTCTGTATAAGTGCGCTCTGGGAGGCGCCGAAGAGGCCATGGGGGCCACGCACAATGCCCAGGAGCGCACTCTGGCCGACCAGCTCCCTCTGCTAGAGAAGAGTATCGCGCTGGCCAAGCGCTTCAACGCGCCCTACATCCGTATCTTTGCCTTCTGGAAGCGTGGGCCACTGACCCCGCAGATAGAGGACCAGATCGCCGAGGCACTCGCGCCCGCTTGTAAAGTGGCAGAAGCGGCGGGTGTGACGCTGCTCCTGGAGAACGAGCACGCGTGCTACTTAGGCACCGGGGCAGAGACAGCACGCATGGTGGCGCGGCTAAACTCTCCCGCACTCAAGATGCTCTGGGATCCGGGCAATGCACTCTGCG
>Ga0315904_10001613_pt1 | contig 35917 bp, 22 predicted proteins | sample LakEriMetagenome_6_FD_203529 | JGI IMG/M metagenome (GOLD analysis project Ga0315904, IMG submission 203529) | Freshwater fungal communities from buoy surface, Lake Erie, Ohio, United States - Buoy 12 MA120 | ecosystem: Environmental > Aquatic > Freshwater > Lake | place: USA: Lake Erie, Ohio...
CCATCTCCGTCGGCCTGATAATCTCCATGTTGACCGGCCCGATCCTGAGCCGACAATGGCTCAGCGGGGACTTGGCGAATATCGTCGTGCTCGTCGATGAATCGGCAAGCATGCAACTGGACGACCAGAACAAATCGATGCGCCGAAGTGCGCGCGTTGTGAACTGGCTGGTGGGTGAAAAAGATCGTCCGGAGGACAGCGATCGCAAAGGTTGGCTCGCCCAGGCGAGTTCCGCGTTTCATCTGCAAGTACTTGGGTTCGGTTCGTCCGAACAGGACGGTGCGCTGAGACCGGTATGGGATTCCGCAGTGGATCCGGGCAGCAAATCGGTGCCGATCGATTTCAAGAGCGATGGCAAGCGGTCAGCGATCGGCGAGGCGCTCGATGCGGTTGCGGCTGGCTCGCTTCCGCTGGCAGCGGTTGTTTTGTTCAGCGACGGCCAATCCAATACCGGAGTGGGTTTAGAAGTTGTTGCGGATCGGCTGCGCGACCGAAAGATCCCTGTCTATGCGGTCGGATTGGGGCGTCTGGACGAACCGGACGACATTGCCGTCCTGGCCGTGGAGCATCCCAAATCGATGATCGCCTCGGATGTCTTTCAAGGGACGGCGACGATCAAGCAACAGCTGCCCAATCGCACCCCTTTTCGATTCATCGTCAAGAAAGAAGGACAAGTCCTTTGGTCCGAGTCGTTGGTCGCGGACGGTGCACCGACGCGCACGCTGGACTATCGATTCGACGGCAAGCTTCTGTTCGAAGGAATCCCGGCTGAGTCGCGGACCATGAATCGCTTGGCACCCATCGATCTGGAGTTTGAGGTCGTACTCGACGGAGAGGATTCGATGGCGAGCAACAATTCGCTCGAGTCGACGTTGTGGAGAGTCACGAGAAAAAATCGCGTGCTGGTCATGGATCCGCGCGGGCGGTGGGAATCGCGGTACATCAAAAATGCCTTGGAGCGAGACTCCGCCTGGGAAGTCGATGCAATCCTAGGCCCCACCCTCGTCGAGGAGCGACGCTTTCCAGCGAGCCGCGACGAGTTGCTCCCATTCGATGTCCTGATCGTAACGATCGACAGCGCGACGGCATGGAGCGATGTGCAGCGTCGCTGGGTCGCAGACCATGTTGCCGAAACGGGAGCCGGGTTTCTCTGGATCGACAGCGGTCGCGAGCGAAATCTACCATCGAAGGACACGGAGTTCGAATGGCTGCCCGTCGCCATCGATGCCGAGCCAGAGCCGGCGGAGATTCAGCGATTGGAGTTGTTGCCAGGCGTGTGGTCAGAGCGAGCCTTTGCCTTCGAAGCGGACGAGCAGGCCAATGCCAAGCTGTGGGCCTCCTTCCCCCCGCCTCGGCTCGCTCGACGCATCGTTGCGAAGCCTGGGGCAGAGGTGTTCGTGACGGGACGAATGAAATCCTCGGAGTCGGGTGATGCGATTCCGATGATTGTGAGGCGCCGATTCGGCCAAGGGAACGTGGTCTACATCGCCCATGACGAATCCTGGCGTTGGCGTTACAACGTTGCGGATTTGTACCATCAGCGTTTTTGGAGCCAGATCGCGCAGTGGGCGATGCAGACGCCGTTTGCCATGGAGAACGAGTTCGTGGCCTTTGACATCGGCGATCGAACATGCGACGTCGGCGCCGTGATCCCGATTCGTGCCCAGCTCAAGAATGCCGATCGAAGCCTCCTGGCGGGCGCTCGCCCCTATGCGGTGATCTCCCGAGAAGGAGTGCGCATCGACAGCATTCCGCTGACCGAGTATCCGGCGGGATCGGGGATGGTTGCGGGTGCCTCTCCCCCAATGCTGGAAGGAAAATACTCGCTATCGCTCGAAGTCCCTGGCATGCCGCAGGAAAACACTCCCTGGGAATGTGAGATCCAAGTGCGGTCCAAGTCGTATGTCGAACTGCAGTCCCTCGCGCGCAATGAAGCAGGGCTCAAGGTTTTGGCGGATCGGACCGGGGGAGCCTATGTGGCGGAATCCGAAATGGACTTGCTCAGCGATCTCTTGAAACCTCGGCAATCGGGTAAACTCGAGGAATCGCGATGGACTCTGTGGCAGAGCTATCCGTGGTTCATTGCGATCGTGGCATTATTGACCCTGGAATGGCTGTTCCGAAAACGAGCAGGGTTGGTTTGATGAGCAGCGCAGCGACAATCCCATCGGGGACCTCAAGCGATGAGCATTCGCCCAGCGGCATCGCTCCCGTATCCGCGTGGTTGCGTCGGTTCCGGTTGCGCCGGGCGTGGCTGATGAGGGCTCGCGGATTGGCTCGCGGGGGGCTCGCCCTGTTGGCGGGCGTCGCGTGCCTGCTGCTTCTCGATGCGATGGAGATCTTGTCGGACCCGTGGCGCAGCATTTTCACGATCGTTATCGAAGTTACCGCGTTGGGAGTGGCGCTTGCATTTGGCTTGATCAAGCCGTGGATGCGAGCGCCCATGACGCAGGTCGCTCGCGATGTCGAGGAATCGTATCCCGCCTTGCGAGAACAGTTGCTCGCGTGTGTGGAACTCAGTTCGGTTCGCGACGAGGATTGCAATTTCAGCGAGGATTTTCTAGCGGTCTTGCAGGGACGCGTGGCCCGCACGCTTCGCGAGCGATCGGTTCGCGACCTGCTGCCATGGTCGATGGTTCGCGGCTCTTGCCTTGCAGTTCTCGCGAGCTGGCTCGCGCTGCTCGGCCTCTGTTTTATTCCTGACTTGGAAATGGCGCAGCGACTGCGCCGCGCGCTGATCCCGTTCTCGCATATCGAACAGGCACCCCGAATCGTTATCGAAGTAATCAAGCCTGCTCGCCCCTCGATGGTGGTTCCAGAGAACCAAGCGGTGGAATTCGAGATCCAACTCACGGGTGTCGACGCGGATCGGTCCACGATGGAATGGCGATCCACCAACGGCGGACCGCAATCCTCGGACCGAACCGAAAGAATGAGTCGGATCGGCCAATACCCAGCTCGATACGCTTGCTCATTGCCGATCGCTACGGACGCAATCGAGTACCGGTTCCAAGTTGGCGGTCACCGCACGGATTGGCGAACCATACGACCTGCTCCGCGACCGCGCATCGAGCGGTTCAAGCATCGAGTCCACTTCCCGGAGTATACGGGTCTTCCCCCTTCCGAGTTGACAAGCGATCGCGGTGCGTTGACAACGCTCATAGGGGCTCGCGTTGAGGTCGGTATCGAGCCATCGCTTCCTTTGGAATCGGCAACAGCGATTTGGGAGCGCATGGATACCGGTGAACGGGAATCCCTGCCGCTGGGTTATGTCGACGACCGTGCTCTCTGGGGTTTCGATCGAGAGTGCGACGGGGATGCGAGATACCAATTGAAGCTGCGAGCTCGCCTCCCGGAGAGCGACGAAGTCATTGAGAACACGTTTAGCCCAACCCACGAATGGAATGTGGTGTCGGATCATCCGCCCGCAGTGGCGTGGACGGCCACCGAGAAAACCTTATGGGATGCGCCGCCGCAAGGGGAGAAGGCGTGGATTATTGCCCCCTCGGACTTGATCCCGCTAACCGCACATTTCGCCGACGACCTACCGGGCGCGTCGATCGAAGTTCAAATTGCTGTCAATCGCGGTTCGTGGATCGAGGCCGATGTGGATGTGTCGATTGTCGACGACATTGGCGCGCGATCCGGACGTACGGTCCCAGACTGGTTGGAATCCAATGCGTGGGTGCCGCTCGATGGCGTCGAGCAATCTACGCGTTCCACTGCGAATTGGGTCTGGGACCCGATGACATCGGGAGCATCATCGGGCGACATGATCGCGGTCCGAATTGCGGTCCGTGATTCTTTGAAGCAGGTGACGTATTCTCCGGTCCTTGAATTCAGCCTTGCATCGGCGGGTTTTGATCGCAACAGGCACCAGGCGTTGCTGGCACGCGCTTCGCTGGTACCGGAGTTGGAGCGATTGTCGAGTGAGATCCGTGTGTCGAAGGACAAGCTGCTGCCTCGGCTGCAACTTGCCAGGTCAGGAAATATGCCCGCTGACGATCGATCGGCGCTCGCGGAGGAATTGCGGCAGGCCGAGACGCAGTGGAGTGACGGAGCTCGAGCGGTTCGCGGGTTGGCAGCCCGCGTGGTGCAACAACTACCTCGACCACTCGACCAGAGCGAAACCGAATTCGTCGTCCGAATGATTTCCAAAATCGAACGGGAGTACGCGTCGCTCCTGGAGGGGGCGGCGCACGCCGTCACCATGGAAATCGGCCAGCAACCGAGGCTCGTCGAGCGTGTTTACGAATGCATCGATCATGCCATGCTCGGGGTTCAGGAAGCGGACGATCATGCGCAGCGGCTCGTCGATATCTATCGGCAATTCGTCGGCCATGAAGCGTTGACCGCGTTGACCAAGGATCTTCTGTATCTCAAAAAGCACGAAGATGAGCAAGTCGATCGGCTTCATAAGATGGACTTTGCGATGCTGGCCCGTTCCCAAAAGATCGCCATTCAGTATATCGATACGATCGAACAACTCGCGCGTAAAATCGAACCTGCGGTATCGCAGCATCTGCAAAATGCATCTCGGACCTGGTACCGGAACTTGGACCAGATGCGCCTCGACTTGAACCATCGCATTCACCAAGAGCCGACCTCCGAGAATTTTGCGGAACTGGCGAACGAGGCCAAGCGGTTTGCGGAGACTCTGCGGCAACAACACTGGGCCTTCAACATGGATGGCGGACTGTGGTGGAATATCACGGATCTGCGGCGAGATCTGATCCGGCGTGGATCGGGCACCCATCTCAGAATGCAGCAGGCGGTCGACCATCTGGAACGGAATCAGTTCGAGATGGTCGACCCCAAACTCGACAGTGATCTGTTGCAACAGCTGCGGGCTCTCGCGATCCACTCTGCGGAGCTACGAGTTCGAGCTGGGGCAAGCCAAATGGCCGATCGCAAGGAATTGCATCAGCAGCGGATTCCTGTGGATTCCCATTTCGCTTCCGACATGAGTTTGGCCATCGGCGCTTGGGAGTCTCAGTTCGAGCTATGGGCAGCTTCGCCCGCCGTAAGCCGAGAGAGCAAGATCCAGAGGGAGATTGTGGTCAGAGTTATCCAAGCCTACCGAATTCTCGAGGTGGCCCACGAGATGCAGGACGTTCGCGTCGCAGGGGAAACTCTGATGCGGGACGAGCGATACGAGTGGGAATCGCTCGAAGGGAGATTGGCCCATGCGCGTATCTGGGACAGCCTGCTGCATCGAATGGAAATGGTACACCAAACGATGAAGGAGATTGGGTTTCCGATTCAGACTGCCGAAACCTTCCGAATACTGACGGGGAACGAAACCAGCAACATTCTCCGGAGCAAGATGGATCTTCGACGAAAGGCTTCCGATGACGACTTGGTCAGCGCCGCGGCGGAACTCGAAGTGTGGGTCGACACGTTGCGGGAGGCAGAGAGGCTTGCTCAACCCGTCGTGGAGGCGGCTAGGCGTTACCTCGCTTCGCTCACTCCATCGCTAGTCGAGTTAGCTCGTCGCGCCGCCGAAGAGACGCGGACTCTGGAGGAGCAGAGCAAGACAACCATGGAAAACACGACGTCACCCAAGGACATGGAACAGCAGTGGGAAACCACCCAGCGGAGCATCGACCGATTGCAGAACGCTCTTCTTGAAAACGCGATGCAACAAGACATTCTCGATCCAGGACAGTTGGAGATTGCCAAGGACAGCGACCGAGCTCGCCAATGGCTTCAAACCTTGCGACCTCCGATGCAATCCGCGACCGAGTCGCTCCTCCGCGCTCAGAAGGCGGCTGAGGATGCCGCTGAAATGGCAACCGCTATCTCCCAAGCTCAACAAAGCCAGGATCAGATGGCCTCTGCCCTTGAGACGCTTGAGAAACACTTTTCGCTGCTCGAACAGCGAGCCGCAGATCCCTCGAGCGAATCGAATCCCCAGATTCAGGAATCGAGGGATCGACTGCACGAGCAAACGCAACGGGACCGACAGCCCTTGAAAAGCTATGACCAGGCCGATCGATTGTCCGAGATGGCAAGGCTGGATCCGGAAGCTCTGCTCCGCGAACTCGAACAGGAACTTGAACGCAACGAACCGATGCAGCGCGAGTTATCCCAGTTGTCCCAACACGCTGCTACCGATGCGGTTGCACAACTCAAGAACGCCGCGAATGAAGAAAGGTCGATCGCGAGTTCGATCGAGAATGCGGATGTGGCGCGCCGGGGAGCCAAGGAGCTGCAGACCCAAAAACTGCGGTATCTCGCCGATACCACCGACCGAATCGCCGTCAGCTTGCTCGAAAAATCTTCCCAGGTTGTGCAACGGATGAACCTGCCTGAAACGCGACGGTCCATCCACGAGGTCATCGAGGCATTGAGGGTCTCAGCGCAGGAGGCACGCAATACGAACTCTCTGCAGCCCGCGTTGGAGCTGGAGGACCGATGGCGATCCCTGCTCGCAGCGAACGAAGCGGCGCAGCAGAAACTAGACGCCCTGAAACCGAACATCCAGAATAAGATCGAACAAGCCGTCTCCAAGAATGACCAGCAACGGGAGGGGCAGCTCACGGAAATGAGGTCCTGGCAATCCCTGATGCGCGACGACGCCCTGCAGCGTGCCAAGGATCAGAGCCGCGACTTGCAACAGATGTCTGAGGGAATTCGCAAACATGCTGAACAGAAAAATCAGGAACTGCAGAAGACTCTACAAGACCGACAGAGAGTAATGGATGAATTCCGGTTGCATCCTGATCGCGTCGGGCTGCGAGGCGAGATCGTCCGACAAACAATCGTCGCCGCGCAAGCGTCGGCAGAGTTGGAACATTCCGCGCGATTGGCCGATTCCGCGCAAGACCTCGCCAAGGAATCCACGGATCGGGCAACCGCCATCGCGAACGCGCCGCGCGCGAACTTGGATCACCCCAACCCGATCGCTTCCTTAGCCGAGGAACAACTCGACGCTGCAGCGAAGGAACTGCTCGGGCTCCAGCAAGCGATGCGGAACGCGACGGAAGCCCTGGCGAGTTTGCAGGAACCAGCGCCCACTGCGTTGGCACTGTCGCAAGCCGTTGAGCGTCAAAACCGAATTGGTCGTACCGTCGATCAGATTGTCGATCAACTGGCTCGCAGCGCACGACATGAAGAGCGGCTGAAAAATTCCGAGGGGAGCAAGACGCTGGAAGAACAATCCCAAGCCATCCAAGATGCTGGCAAACAACAAGTTGCCCAGGCGCAGAGAGAATTGAGTCAAGCTGCGGAAAAAGCCCAACGATCCGAACTGGAACACGCATGGCGATCCCGCAGTGCTGCGACGCCAACATCCCCCCCTGCTCAAAGCGCGGGGGTTGCCCAGCAGCAAACCGACGAAGCCGCGCAAACCCTCTCCCAGCTCGCTCAAAAGCGTGAACAAAGCGTTGCGCCGAAGCCGGATTCCGGCGAGACAGCCTCGCGCGGTTCGCCCGGAAAATCTCAGGACTCGTCCAGTGGTCTCCATACCCCCAAGGAGATGGCCCGCATGCTCGATTTGTTGGACCAGCAGCTGCGAGCCATGGCGAGTCCAGCCCAGGCCCGATCCTCTCAAGCCGATCCAGCGCAAACTCCGCCAGCCGCCCCGCAGTCGCAACCTTCGAAAGAACCGCCAAGTGGTCGGGGATCGCGATCTGCAGCGGCATCGCAGGCAAAGGGGGATTCCCGGAAGGATAGCGGTCCGAGCGATGGGAATGGTTCCGCCAAGGCGCTGCGGGAATCGGCTGACCGGATTGCGGCTCAACTGCAACGCGAACGGATGACGCGAGATCGGCAGCAGTCCGAGAGCGCATCCGCTTCCAGCAACACGTCCACCACCGCATCGACAGAGCGTCCCGACGATCAAGGACGGAGCGAGAATCCGCCGGTCGGTGATTCGAGGTTGCCATCGCTCCCGACGTTATCCGGCCAGGATTGGGGGCGACTGCGAGGACAGCGGGCCGAGGAGGTGACTCAAGGCCGGCGCGATGCGGTGGATCCCGAGTATTCCGATGCGATCCGAGCCTACTTCCGCGCTCTGGGCGAGCAGCGGTGATCGCGAGTCCGCCTCGCGATGGACGCGAGGCAACAGTCTAGCGGCGGTGGAAGTTGTACTCCGTATTCGCCATATCAAAGTCTTTGTCGGTCAGTCCAACGTTGATTTTGATTTTCTGATACGTGTACTCTTCGATGATCTCGTTTTCTTGCTTGTCGTTCTTGTCCCAACCGAAGGCGATGTAACGCACGGGGATCTTCCACTCATCATCCAAGAAGATTTCGGCAATGTGGAAATCAAAGTGCGGTTGCTTTTCGGGGTGCACAACCCGCAGGATAGTACAGTTGCGTCCACCGACTTTTCCGCCTGGATACAGGTCGACCAAGCAGTGACCGTGCCGCCGATCCTTTTCTCCTCGTTCAATCAATTTGACGACGAGATTCTCCAAACCGATGTCAGTCAACGGGTAACGCTGACCCTTCATCGCCAGAAATCCGGTCGGCTCCAAGTGGTGAGTACCCAGCATGCGTTTGTAGCCACCTTCATGGGCAATCAACTTGCCGTCGTTTCGGTTTTCAACGTAGATCACCTCGCGTCCCTTGGCCGATGCGGGTTGCAGGAACTGAAGATAGACGCTGAAGGGAACGACCACGTTATTGTCGACCACCTTGCGATTGCGCACTTTGATGAACATGAATTCATTTTCGCCCAACTCTTCGTCGATCCGTTCCCGCTTTACGAGCACGGCCGTGTAATCGTTGATCTGGCTTTGCATCAGCGTCAGGGATTGGCGAGCCAACTCCAGGGCCGGATCGAGTGGGTGCGGAGCATTGACAGGGACCCCCGCAGGCGTCGCCGCGTTCTTCGACACGCGGAACACGGGTTCCGACAACTTGCTGTTGGCGGCGTCCGAGGGTGATCCAGAGGCGGGAGGCTGTTGTGCTAGCAAACCCTGGGACAGGAACGCTGACAGGCCCAAACCCAGTACGCCACGTCCCCATTTCGAATACGTCGATCGAACCATCTGTCTCATACTCCGTTGTTTTGCTCTCATTTGCCGGGGGTCGACGTCATTCCTCTACAGTCGCGAATCCTCCGCTCGTTTGATTCATCGAACGCCCCTAACATATGCAATCACAAAAAGAGGATACATCGCTACAATCGTCATCCTGTGACATTGCTTTCTCTAAGCCGCTCGACGCAATGAAGGCTCATTCGATGAGAAGCCCACATGGGATGAGGTGCTTGGAGGCCGGTCGATTGCGGGATTCAGTACGGATGCAAGCCGGACGAGTGCTGCATCGACCGACAACTCGCAGGTGAAGGAATGGGTAGGAATCGCATGGGTTGGAGTGGAAGGTGTGCGGAAAGCCAGCATTGAGCCACGCGGAGCATTGGTCTTGAGTGATTCCGCGAGTGCTAGGGCGGTCTCGTAGGATCTCATTTTCAGTGCGCCGGGTGCCGGGCTGCCATGGCGAAACCCGCCTGCGGCGAAAAACGAAAAACACGGGATTTGCAGGTAGTTCGCGACCTCTTCGACCGTCGCGGCCAGAGGGGAGCGAGCAGCGACGAGCCATGCATCGACCCCGCAAATCCAGTCCAGGCTATCCGACGGGTCGGAAGCGACGTTGATGGCTTGTGTTGGGAAATTCCACCGAACAGGGTCTGCCATGCTGGGACCTGACAGAACACCGACGAGGAGCCCGGGGGACATCCAGCGCAGTTCCTGCACCGTTTGCTCTACCAACGATTCCAGGACCGAATCCGACAGGGGCGAGACCGAGACGGACGGGGATTCCCGATCGCAAAGAATTCCGAGGCAGGGACTGTCCGTTGGGATGCCGTTCATGGCCCGCCATGTCGCTCCTCGCCAGGTTCTATCGCAACCCAAGTCGACTGTGCGCATGCTGTTCTCGTGATCGCCGCAAATTGGTAGACGTGTCGTTCCTAGGCCATGAGGCTTTTCGTCCTGCGGACTGTAGAAAATTCGTCCGCTAGAGGTCCAGGTCAGTTATCGGACCAGCATCTGAATGGCGGCGACGGCAGAGAACGCCAAGATCACGAAATCAAACGCCCGTTGGGGGATTCGGTGGACAATCATACGGCCTGCCATCAACCCTGCCAAAATCAAGGGCACCAGCAGCAGATTCACCACCAGCGTGTCGCCTCGAATGAGTCCCAGGTTCAGGCTGAATGGAATTTTGGCGAGGTTGAGCAGGAGAAAGAACCAGGCTGCCGTGGCGACGAATTCCTGTTTCGGAAGGCCGATTGCGAGCAGGAAAAGTCCGAAGACGGGGCCGGCGGCGTTCGCGAGCATGGTCGTGATTCCCACGAGTATTCCCATGCACCATGCGAACCAGTTCGCATGGGGTACCTCGGTCCACCAGGACTCCCGAACCATGCGCAGGATCTGCATCGTAGCCAAGACCAGAATGATGCCGCCGATAAGCGGACGATAGGCCGACTCTTCGATTCGGTGCATCATCAACCAGCCGACTACCACTCCCACAATCGCGGGTGGCATCATCCGCAGAATGTAAGTCCAATTCGCATGCTTGCCGTACATGAACATCGCCATCGTATCGCCGGCGATCAGCATCGGCAGGACAATTCCGGTCGAGGTCCGCGCGCCGAACACATGGGCAAAGATCAGGACATGAACGAGGCTTACTCCAGAGAATCCGCTCTTGGTGATCCCGATTCCGAACGCGGCGATCGCCAGCAGCAACCCGTTGTCGATCGCGATCTCCCGCATGGTGCGCACCAACTGGTCGGGTTCCATCGTCAGGATCTACGCCTCGGGTGCGGGGCGTTTGTGTCATTCAACTCTTGGAGTACCTCGTCGGTGCTTTCCGGATCCACACGACGGCACGCGGCGATCAATTGTTCGCCGATCGCATCCAACGGCAACTCCCATTCCTCGGGAGTGGTGTTCTCCGGAGCGATACCGCTGATCTCGTTTAACAACAAGATGAACCGAAGTACGTGGCGGAACAGCATGCCTTCCTGTTTCTGCAGACCGTGGGCGAGAATGTATTTGTTGAAGTCCCCCTCGAATTGCAACAACTCCGAGACAACCCACACGCTTCGTGTGTAGACGTCATGCACACCGGGAAAATCGTAGTCGAACAGGCGACGAAGTTTTTCGCCGAGTGCCAACGGGCGCGGGGGTGGCTGGAACGGTCGGTGGCTGCCGCCGGATTCGGAATCCTCTTCGTCCTCATCCCGAACCCCGGTGATCTCCTCGACGCCGGCGAGGCCGAGTTCCAAAAGTTTGGGGTGCAAAATTTCGGTAGCCAGCGGGCCGAACGGGAGTTGGTCCGGGGGTGGGACACGCACCGTCTTGGCGATGTTCGCGGGAAGTTCGAGGACACTTTCCAGGGCTTGGATCTTTTCGCAATCGTTCGCGAATTGAAGATGGCCGATCAGAAACAATCCGTAGATGGGATTGACCGATCGGATCTCCGAGAGCAACTCCAAACGCGGCCGCGGAACAATCCGATCAGGCCGGTAGTTTTCGAGCTCATAACCGCGTTCGGCAGCCTCATCGGTGGCGGAGCCGGATTCCTGCTCTTCCTCATCCTCGGCCGGTTCGGCATCTTGGGCGGACGCGGTCGCAGAGGAGGGCAACGCGAGCCAACCGCGCGGTTGGGGAGGAGCATTGCGAGGCGTGGGGGACGCGCTCGCATTCGATTTCGGCTGGGGCTTAGGGTCCAAGTCGAGAAAGCCGGCGGTCCAAAGAGTGACCAGCATGCGATTGAGTTCGATTTGCGCCTTCGCGATCTCCAGCGGTGGGAGCAAGCGTTTGCCGACGAGATCTCGCAAGGGCTGCACCTCGGGATTCAGCCTGAGCATGTGGGCCAGGAGCCGCCATGGAAGGTGGCCGCGGCTGGCCAGTTTGGCCGATGGAGCGATTCGCAGTTTCTCGAATTGCTCTTTGCTCCAATACGTCTCGCCCGCGCGGCGCGTGGGCATTTTCTTCTTCAGTTGCTTCTTGGCCTTGATCAGGTTCGGATCGCGTGTGTCTTCCGGGATTTGATCGTACTGGAGTTTCCAGCGGTTGTATTTGACGTCGTCTTCGTGCGCCATCGCATACACGAACCCCTCGCGATCGAATTGAGGGCGACCGGCGCGACCGAAAATCTGCTGAGCTGTGCTGGGCTCGATCACCTTTTGCTTGCCGTAGGGGCCTTTCACCAACCGGGGCAGGATCACGCTGCGCGCCGGAAGGTTGATCCCGGCCGAGAGGGTCTCGGTGCACACGCAAATGCTAAGCAGCTTTTCTTGGAAGAGTTGCTCGACGATCCGGCGATACTTGGGGAGGATCCCCGCATGATGAATGCCGACACCGCGGATCAAGATCTGTTTGAGTTTCGGCCCCGCTCCCTGCGATAGATCGAACGATTCGAGCCTCTTGCTGATGATCGACTGCCGATTCTTGTCGATGAGCTTCTTGCCCTTCAGCAGATCGGCGACTTGCCAGCACTGATCTCGATTGAAGCAAAAGACGAGACCCGGTGTTCTGCGGCGGATCTCATCGCCTTCGGCGATCCGTTCCAGGTGTTCGTCCAGGTATGAGTCATCCACCCATTCGAATTGGAGAGGGACCTTCCGATCAGTGCTTTGAACCAATTCGACCTTCCGGCCGTGGGCGCGTAGCATCCAACTGCAAAACTCGACGCTGTTGCCTATCGTGGCCGACAGCAGCATGAGCCGTACGTGCTGCGGCAGCATTCCGATGCTCAATTCCCAGACGATGCCGCGTTCGGGATCGTTGAAGCTGTGAAATTCGTCCATGATCACCGAGGCCACGTCGTCCATCGGGTCGGCGTCGATCTGCAGCAATCGATTCAGCAGGATCTCGGCCACGACCACCAGCACCGGCGCATCGGGATTGACCCGTCGGTTTCCGGTGACCAATCCCACGGAGGACATCGGATAGCCCCAGCGAACCACCGTGCTCTGCAGTTCCTGAAGCTTTTGATCGGTCAGGGCGATCAGAGGGGTGGTGTAGTAGCAGCGTTGGCCGGTCCGGAGAGCCTCGTAAACCGCTCCTTCCGCGATCAGAGTCTTGCCGGTCCCCGTCGGAGCGCAGACCAGCACTCCATGATCGGACGTGAACCAAGCCAGGAGCGATTCTTCTTGAACCGGATAAGGCGGGTAGAGCAATTGCTCGAAATAATCCGATGCGATCCGGTCGCGCTCATCCGATGGGGTAGATTTGATGGACATTTGCCAGAAGTGTAACAAAAATCCAGGATTGTGCAGGAGAACTCATGGTGAGCGCAGGCGCGATGCAAGCGGAAGCCTCGGAATTCGATGCGGTCGCTGATCACTACGAACTGGCGTTGCAGCAAGGGTTGCGGGTTTCCGGCGAATCCTCAGCGTATTTCGCAGCCCATCGCATGGAGTGGCTCCAGCGCCGGTTGGTCGCACTGGGGGCTTCCATGGCTGGCAAGCACGGGATCGACTTTGGGTGCGGAACCGGCAACAGCCTCCCCCACCTGCAACGCATTCTCGGTCTGGCATCCGTGACGGGACTGGATCCATCGTTGCAATCGTTACGCGTTGCACAGCGATTGCATCCGGATCCTTCGTTCCATTTCGAAACCCCCGACGCCTATGCGGAGTATGCGGGCGCGGATCTGGTGTTCTGCAATGGAGTCTTTCATCATATTCCTCCCGGCGAACGGTCCCGCTGTGTCGCCCGGATCCGGGAGTTTCTAGGCAATCGAGGGATCTTCGCCTTCTGGGAGAACAACCCTTGGAATCCGGGGACCCGCTACGTGATGAAGCGAATCCCGTTCGACCGCGATGCGATCCCTCTCTCGATTCCCGAGTCCCGGCGCATGCTGGAAGAGGCAGGGTTTGGAATCCTGTGCGTTGACACCTGTTTTTATTTCCCTCGTCTTTTGGGCTTTCTGAGACGATTCGAGCCATGGCTTTGCAAAGTCCCCTTGGGGGCGCAATACTTGATCCTTGCCAAGAAATTGCCTTGATTGCATCTCTCTCCCAAAGGCGGCGAACGTGACCCTCGGAAACCTGAAGTGGCTGAGTCTTTTGGCCTTGATCTGCGTCTTTTGTTACGGCAATGCCCGGTCGCTGCGCGGTGTCCGGGACTTGTCGCTCGCGATGAACATCGTGGACCAAGTCTACGTCGAACCAACCGATTCGAAGAAACTGTATCAAGCAGCCATGACCGGTATGCTCAAATCGCTGGATGCCAACACCAGCTACATCGCGCAGGAACAACTACCCTCGTTTGAATCGATCTTTGAACAAGAATTCGGCGGCCTGGGGCTTGCGCTCGACGGCCCGCCGAGGCGCCCCGAGTTGACGGTTGTCGCGACCATCTTCAATTCGCCTGCGTTTCGTGCCGGCTTGCGACCGGGTGATGTCCTAGCGAGCATCGATGGAACCATTGTACGCACATGGAGTTCCAGCGATGTCACAGACAAACTACGAGGTAGGGAAGGAACATCGGTGCTGCTAGCGATCGATCGAGATGGTCAACTGTTGGAGAAGACGCTGATGCGAGAGCGGATCGAGATCGAAAGCGTGCTGGGAGACCAACGGAGAAAAAACGGAACCTGGGATTTTCTGCTCCAAGCGGACCCGAGGATCGCCTACATTCGGATCGAACTGTTTGGAGAGAAAACGGTAGATGAGGTCAAGAAGGCGATCGGGGGTTGCTCACCGCAACCACAGGGAGTCATTCTCGACTTGCGAGACAACGCCGGTGGATTGCTCCTGGCGGCTGCCCAAATCTGCGACCTGTTTCTCGATGATGGTCCCATCGTCACGACCAAAGGAAGAAACGAGAGGATCGATGACCAGCTCGCCGCTGTTCCAGGAACGATTCTTCCCAACCGTTGCCCGATCGTCATTTTGATCAACGAGAACTCTGCCAGTGCCAGTGAAATCCTGGCCGGCTGCCTCAAGGATCGCGAGCGAGCAACGCTGGTCGGCACCCGATCGTTCGGAAAAGGGAGCGTGCAAAACGTTATCCCGATCGAGGGTGGAAAAGCGGCGATCCGACTCACCACGGCGTATTACTACCCGCCTAGCGGACGACGGATCCACCGACGCAATCAACCCGACGAACGGGAATGGGGGATCGATCCGAGTCCGGGTTGCGAAGTCGCCATGAACGACCAGCAACTCGAAGCCACCGTGGCTCGCTTCCAAGCAAGAAGCCTGCCGAACTCTGGACAGCAGGATCGCGTCAAGCTCGAGCCTTCCACCGCCGGCGATCCTAGCGTCCAAGTCGATCCCCAGCTGAAATTCGCGATGGAATGGATCCAAAAGCAACTGCCAGCGAACGCTCCGTGACCCTAAAGGCCCTTCGGGGATAGCGTGAGTGCGGCGTATGGCGGAGCGGTTCTACAGTTGCGGACCACTGACACTCGAACCGCCGCGCATGTTCCGAGCCAGAGCCGACAACTGCTTCAAGCTGTCGCAATAGGCAGAGAATTGCATCTTCGGGCGAAGTCGATCCGTGAGGGCTTGTCCGCCCACCACGAGCATCACCCCTTTGGGAAGCTCGCGGCTGAACGCATCGAATCGCTTGAGAAACGCCTCATCGTCATCGATGTTGGTGACACTCAGCCAAAAGATCTTGGGCATGTATTTCTTCGCAGCGACCAACAGACTCTCCAGTGGTACCGAAGATCCGAGATTGATCGTGCGCCATCCCGCCTCTCGGAAAATAATCTCGATCAACTGATTCGCTACCTGATACGGGTCGCCATTGCTCGTTCCTCCCATCGCTAACGGGGCGGAGTTCATCGGCTCCTGCACCAATCGTCGCAGTTCATGGATCAGCCGGATGCAAATCTCACAACCCCGACGCTCTTGATACACGTCGAGGTCGCCACATCTCCAAAGATTTCCGATGGAATGAAACGTCGGGGCCAGCAGTTCATCCGCCACCGAAGCCATGCTTCCTTGCATCGCATACCAAGTGCTGATCGATTTGCGACATTGCTGTTCGTCCCCGGCGATCAATGCAGCCTCAAACTGCTTTTGCATCGTTCCGTGGCCGGCCTCGTCGGTAGTTCTGCTTCCCGATAGGGAGGATAGCCGCTCGAGCTCGTCCCGCGTGCGCTGCCGCTCTTCGCTCAGCCCGATCGCTGTCGGATCCACCAAGCGGCGGTTGGTCGATTCCAGGAACTCCATCAAGTGTTCGAGTGGGATTCGTCGGTGTCCTCCCAAAGTGCGGTCGGTCCGAATCACCCCGCGGTCGCACCATCGCTTGACCGAGGACTCGCTCACTTGGAGAGCTTGCGCGACCTGCTTGGGACTGAAACTGTGTTCGATCGACACCGAATTACCTCAACAGTGACTCACATTACCCCGAAAACGTTCTTCGGGATCGTTTTGGTTGTCTGGAAAATCGTTCACGGAGACCGATTTCGCCTTCTCGCACATCCTGCATTGTAGGCCGAGAGGCAGCAGTTCAGCAAGTCCATTGCGGAAATATTAGGGGATTGGGCGTTTTGGGTCGCTTGACGGAATTGCTGAAATTCGTCCCGGCACCGCTTGCTCCTCCACGTCGTGAACGATATAACAAGGATTCTGGTGAACGATTTGAATGTTTTTTCGGTAGTTTCCGAAGTCCAAATCATTCATTTTGACCATTTGTGCCGATTACCAGGCTTTGCCAGAAGAAAAGGGAACATGCCGATGACTCAGACGATCGAAGCCAAGAAACCGGGACAGGCTCGCAAGAAGGTGGTGCGGACGGGTGAGCGTTCGAGTCGTTCGGCACTGCCGGCGACGTTTGATTTCGCGCCCCTGGAATCCTCCTTCGTCCACTACTGCCAGTTGGTCTGTCCGAAGCTCGACACCCAGGAGAGTCTCTCGAGAACCTCGAAGGCTTTGTTGACGACGGAACTTGAGTTTATCGCGAACGCGGGCTTTGCTGCGGCGGGTGCTGCGGAAAGGATTTTTGAAGACGGAGACTTGATCCCCGGCGAGCGGCACGGGAACGATCGGACGAAGACTCCGGACCTTCCGCCCCACTTGGCTCGCCTCTGCGAAGCCAAGTTGCTCACTGCGGATGAGGAGAAATTGGTTTTTGAACGAATGAACTTCCTCAAGTTCAAGGCAAACCAACTTCGGCAGCAACTGACGCTCGACGATCCGTGCGACTGGACGGTTCGCCGCATTCAAGCCCTGATGATTGCCGCGGACTGGTACCGCGACCGAATGATCAAGTCGAACATGCGATTGGTCATCTCGATCGTCAAGAAGTTTGTCAACAAACAGAACGGATTCGACGATCTGCTCTCGGACGGAATCATCGCCTTGCTACGCGCGGTGGACAAGTTCGACGTTGGCTTGGGCTTTCGGTTCAGTACCTACGCAACACAAGTAGTTCGTCGGAACACGTATCGCCGTGTTATGGAGAAGCAGAAGGAGCGGCAACGAGTGACGCTCAGCATTCACGATTCGAGCATCGATGTGAGCGATGAGCATCGCAGTCCGTCGATGAGTGAAGAGAGATGGCAGAGCCTTCGCGGGCGATTGTCCCTGATGCTCGATCGATTGGATCGCCGTGAGAAATTGATCGTCCGTGCTCGATTTTCCCTCGGCGGACATCGACGGGTCCAGACGTTGCAACGCCTGGCCGACAAGCTGGGGGTTTCCAAAGAGCGTGTTCGCCAGCTTGAAAAGCGGGCGCTTGAGAAGCTGCGGGACCTCGCGCTTGAATCGTCGACTCCCGAGACGGAATCCTTCGTTTAGCGCGATGCCTGACTACTGCGCGTCGGCTCTTTTTGAGCATCCCCGCAACCGCGTCTTTCGGTACCATGCCACCCCCGGTGCAATCGACCGATTGATCCCCCCCTGGGAGCCAGTGCGATTAGCGAGACGCTCCGATTCGCTCGAAACTGGCTCGGAAGTGGAGCTGGTGCAGCGGGTATTCGGGATTCGGAAATCTTGGCTCGCTCGACATACGAAGCTGGTCGAGAACGAACTCTTTGTCGACGAGCAGATCCATGGGCCTTTTGCGCGTTGGGTCCATCGCCACGAATTCGAGGCGGTCGCGCCGGACGCGTGCGCGATGCACGATCGGATCGACTTTCAGCTTCCTCTTTCTCCCTTCTCCAATATCGCGGAACCCTGGGCGCGAGGAAAACTCGACGCGATGTTCGCTTTTCGGCATCGCATCACGGCCGATGACTTGAACTGCCAGCAGCAGTTCGAAGCTCAAATCCGCGACTTGGGTCATGTTCCTCGGATCGCTGTTACGGGTGCCACTGGGCTTTTGGGTAGGCGTGTTGTCGAACTCGCCTCGGTCTTGGGGTGGCATGTCATTCGCATTGCACGGCCCGAGTCCAAGCCGGAAGAGATTCCTTTTCCTCGAACGGTCGAGTCGGTGGTTTGGGATGCGAGAACGTCCACTCCGCCGTCGTCGCTGTCCGATCTCGACGCCGTGATTCACTTGGCGGGCTTTGGGATTGCGGAGGAACGATGGTCGGATGAAGTCAAGAAACGGATCTGGTCGAGTCGCGTCGATGGGACCAAGCGATTGTCGAACGGTCTTGCAGGATTGACCGATCCTCCGCGGCGTTTGGTTTCTGCATCCGGGATCGGTGTCTTCGGCGACCGTGGTGATTCCGTTTGCTCCGAGGAGACGGAACCGGGACGAGACTTTCTTCCGGAGCTTGCCGTCGCATGGGAAGAGGCGGCCCAAGAATTTGCTTCTTCGGCGCACCGAGTTGTTCAAGCCAGGCTCGGCGTTGTGCTGCATCCGCGCGTCGGGGCGTTGCCAAAGTTGCTCGGGCCGGCGCGTTGGGGGATGGGTGGGCCGCTTGGAAGCGGTCAGCAGTACTGGCCTTGGGTTCATATCGACGATGCGGCGAATATCTTGCTGCATCTCGCAATCGCCAAGGATATTTCTGGTCCATACCATGTCATCGCTCCCGAACAGGTGCGTCAGCGGGAGTTTGCGACCACGCTTGGTCGCGTCCTGCATCGACCGGCTTTCTTTCCGACTCCGGCCTGGTTGCTTCGTTTGGCGATTGGCGAGATGGCGGACCCGCTGCTGCTGGCCAGTGTACGAGCTGTGACGCCGAAACTGATTGCGAGCGGTTACCGATTCCGATTTCCGGAGTTGCGTGGCGCGCTCGAAAACTTGCTGGGACTCGAGAAGCTAGCGGGGCGATGAGACGTCGTTGGTCGCGGGATCGACCGTCTCTGCCGCGGATTGCACTTCGTCGATCGAGGATTGCTTGGGTGCCGTTGGGGATGATTTCGCAACGCGCCAATCGACCAGGTGGAGTTCTACTTTCTTGAAGCCCTGAAACTCGTTGATCACAGGCCGAAACGCGAGATCGAACTTTCCGGCATGGGAATTGATTGGTTCGAGCCAGTCGGCTTGGGAAAACGCTACGGCGCGGAGAATCACTCCATGTTGACGGAACCGAGCGTTCAGGTGTTTCTCGCCGTTGCCAAAGCGTTTGGCGGGTTCATGCAGTTCAACATCGCTTGCGACCAAGACGGGTCGAGGGTTCGCGGCTCCGAAGGGAGCCATGCTTTCGATCAACTCCAGTGTTTTGAGATTCAGTTGACCGAAGGTGGCTTCGGCATCGACATGGAGCCGCATTACGGGATCGGTATCTCCGAGCCGTTGTCGGACAAAATCGCAGAATGCTTCTCGGAATTCGGGGATCCTTTGTTCCTCGATGCGGAGGCCGGCGGCAGCCGCATGTCCACCACACCCGATCAAATGATCGCGGCACGCATGAAAGGCGTCGTGCAGGTCGATGAATCCCGCTGAACGCCCACTGCCGGTCGCCGGTTTTTGGCCGGTGGGATCGCTGGAGATGATGACTACCGGTCTCTGGAACTTGTCCGCCAGACGGCTGGCGACGATGCCGATCACTCCTAGGTGCCAACCCGGTGCATGGAGCACCAGGGCAGGTTCCGACGATAGATCGTATTGCTCGCGAGCCTGCTTGGACGCCGCCAATGTCATGCTGCGCTCGAGCGATTCGCGGTCGGCGTTCAGTCGTTCCAGATACTGCGCAAGCGCCTCGGCTCGCTGGGGATCGCGCGTCGTGAGCATTTCCACACCGAGTTGTGCTTGGCCTAGACGGCCTGCTGCGTTGAGACGCGGGATCAGGGTGAAGGCCAGGTCTTCTGCGGACAATGCAGATTTCGTAGAGAGTCCCGTCAATTTCAAGACCGCTTGCAGACCCAGGGGGGCGAGTTTCTGAATGAGCGGGAGTGCGTTGCGGACCAGAATCCGATTCTCGTCGACGAGCGGGACCACATCCGCGACCGTACCCATGGCAGCCAGTCCCATGGCGGACATCAAAAACGCTCGATGCGCATCCTGAACGCGGGCAGAGCCGGATGCCAATTGGCACAATCGCCATGCCAGTTTGAAAGCCACGCCCGCTCCGCACAGTCCGGGAAAGGGGTAGGTGGAGCCGGGCAGATTCGGATGGACAATCGCCACTGCCCGGGGGAGTTCCTTGCCGCAGAGGTGGTGGTCGGTGATGATCAATTCGGCGCCGAGGGCTTCGCAGCGTTTTGCCTCTTCGATTGCCGAGATGCCGCAGTCGACAGTGATGATCAATCGTTTGCCGCGCTGCACCAATCGCTCGATCGATTCCATGCTAAGACCGTAGCTGTCCTCGAGACGATTCGGGACGAAGTACGTGACATCGGCACCGAGCAATTCCAGGCAGGAGATCAAGATCGCCGTCGCGGTCATGCCGTCGGCGTCGTAATCGCCATAGACCACGATCGGCTCGCGATTGGCGACAGCTCGCAGGATCCGATCGCAGGCGGCCTCGATGCCCGGCAAAAGGCCGGGATCCCTTAGGTCGGTAAAGCGAGCCTCCAAAAACGATCGGGCCTGAGCGGGGTCGGAAATCCCGCGTCGGCAGAGGAGTTGAGAAATGACCGGATCGATACCGGTCTGCTCGGCCAGAAGCAAGAAGGTTTTGGGATCATGCCCCCGAAACACCCAGGATTTCGGCAAAGTGTCCCCTCCCTGGTCGACGTGCGGGGCTGTTTATTTCCGTTTTTCAACGTGCAGCGTCACCTTGCGAAGGCGAGGACTGAATTTCTTCAGCTGCAGTTTTTCCGCTCCGGGTTTCCGAAGGAGAACGTAGTTGATGTCGCCGGTTTCCTGGCAAACCAGGAACGTCGTTTCTTTCTTTTTCTTGCTCTTTGCCATGGTTGCAAACAGTCCGTCACATGTATTTGTCCGCCAAAAATCGGACGCGTATTATGCAAAGCGAATGCGATTCTGGCTAGCTCATTTCCGAGTCTCGACCACTTTTGGGGGAATTCGGAACCAGCGCGCCCTGGTTTGCATCCAATTTCGGCCCTGGTCATTCCTTTGGAGATTTCTAGGGTTTAGCGAACGGATCCGGGCGTCATTGCTCGGCGCAACCGTCACAAGCGGACCGCAACCGTTTGAGAACGGGGGAAACGGACGCGGGGGAGCGCTCGGGGTCTGGGGGGCTCAACTAACCTTGGAAAAAGCCGGGGATTTCCAGGCGCGGGACCATCGAGGTCTCGGACGGGTCGGTAGATACTTTTGGTGACAGGTTTTGAGGTATCAGGCGATGAAGAAACGGCAACGTGGACTTGTCTCGAAGCGGAATGCGCGATGGTTGGCGGACCAGATCCGAGAAGGTTTGCTTCAGCAACCGGAAACTCGCAAGTCCCGTGCGATTCGTTTTGAACCGCTCGAGCGACGTGAGTTGATGGCCGCCGACTTCTTCGAGACCACGGAAGCCGCGTCGATGGCGAGCGGACTCGGGCACTCGGCTTCGTCCGCTTTCGTAGCCGCCCCTGTGTCTGGTCTGCAAGGCGAGGGCGAAGCAGCCCCTGATTCGGTCGCCTTCGCCAAAGCCCTCACGGCGGCGGGAGCAAAATTCTACGGCGCCGATTGGTGCCCGTTCTGCTCTCAACAGAAAGCGCTCTTCAACGAAGGGGCGAATTATCTGCCGTTCGTCGAAGTCACCAACCCCAATCGCTCGCTGAATGCGATCGGTACGCAAGAGAACATCACCACCTTCCCCACTTGGAAGTTTGCCAACGGTCAGGTCGCCACGGGGTTGAAGACTCTGGCGGAGCTTTCCACCCTGTCCGGGGTGGCGATTCCAACCAGCTCCGATCCCACCTTCGTCGAGATTCCGAACCAAACGGTCCTTTTTCGTTCGCCATTGCACATACCGGTCGATACCTATGACCCCAATGGCGGCCCATTGACGGTGACGGTGCAAAGCAGCAATCCGTCGGCCATCACCGCCGAGATGGTGACAAATACGAAGTCGCTTCGCATGGTGGTCGATGGATACGGCGAGATGGTATTCCGACTGTTTGCCGACGAAGCGCCGCGACCGGTCGCCCGGATCGAGCAACTGGTCAACTCGGGCTTCTACAACAAGACCGCCACCAACAAGATCATCTTCCATCGCGTGATCGACAACTTTGTCATTCAGGCTGGTGATCCGACAGGAACCGGCAGCGGAGGTTCTACGCTCGGATCAATCAATGACCAGTTCAACGTCAATCTGCAACACAACCGCACCGGCGTGCTGTCCTACGCCAAGTCGACGGACGATACGAATGATTCGCAATTCTTTATCACCGAGGGGCCGCAGCGCCACCTGGATTTCAATCACTCGATTTGGGGGCAGTTGATCCAAGGGGAGTCCGTGCGCGAGGGGATTTCGCGAACCAGTGTCACCAGCAGTCGTCCCACCCAGGAAGTCGTGATCAACTCGATGGAGATTTTCAACGACAACCAAAACGGGCTGGTGCGATTGAAGGCGCAGGGGGCTTCCGGGAGCGCGACGATTACCGTCACGGTGACCAACGCCGCCGGGCGGACGTTCACCCGTACCTTCGTCGCGACTGCGGCTGCGGATACCAACAACGGTGGCCCCTTCCTGAATGACATCACCGTACCACCGATCGCTCCGGGACAGACCGTGACGATTCCTTTGACCGCCCAGGACAAGGAAGGGGATGCGATTTTCTTTGACGCAACCCGTGCCGGTACCGTCCCCTATCAATTTGCGATCGACAACAGCACGGGGCAATTGCAGGTCACCGCACCTGCGAATTTTTCTGGATCTTTCGATATCAACGTCGGCGTTCGAGCTGCTAGTTCGAGTTCGACCTCCGATTTGTTCGACACCCAAAAACTGACCTTCCAAGTCAACACGCCGGTCACCGCTCCGACCGCAGTCGATTTGGTTGCTGCCAGCGATAGCGGTACGAGCGACTCGGACAACCTGACCAATGTCGGCACCATGCAGTTTTCGGTTTCTGGGACGACTTCCGGCGCGACGGTCGAATTGAAGATCGGAGACCAAGTCGTCGGTTCGGCACTCGCAACCGGTGCGACGACGACGATCACAACCAGTCAAATCTCAACGCTGGGCGGAGGAGCTCGCTCGATCGTTGCGACTCAGAGACTTAACAATCAGACCTCGTCGGCCTCTCCAGCCTTGCTGCTGACTTTCGACAACACGCCTCCGACTGCGATCCCCGCAAACAATCTACCCACCCAAGCCAATGTGGGGACGGAGCTTCGTGTCGATTTGGTTCACCCTGATGAAGGAAGAGATCTCCGCTACACCCTCGAAGGGGCTCCCGCAGGAATGGTGATCGATTCGCAGACTGGCGTTTTGACTTGGACTCCCACCGCTGCGCAGATCGGACCTCAATCCGCAACACTTCGAGTGAGCGATGCGGCGGGCAACTCGCAAGCCCAGGTTTTGGCAATCACCGTCGCGGATACACAACGCTTGAGCGTGAAGCTGCAGCCGTTCTCCCTGGATGGTACCGCATTGACTTCGTTGGGCATCAACCAGGAATTCAATCTCCGCGTGATCGTCCAGGACTTGCGTAATCTTACCAGCGGCGGCGGCGTCTTTTCCGCCTACATGGACTTGGTCTACGATGCCTCCAAAGTCGAGTTGGTCGGAACCACTCCCATCGAGTTCGCCGACTTGTTCGGGAACGGGCGAACCTTCGATACGGGAACCGTAGGTGTGATCGAAGAGGTAGGAGCCTTCTCGAGTCTGACCACAGGGCCGGGCAGAAATCCCCAAACCATTCTGGCGGTGCGGATGCGAGCCAAAGCGGCAGGGCAAGCTTTCTTCAGCGTCAACCCAGCCGAGAATACTGGGCGCAAGTTCTCGGTGTTCGGCCAGGACAATGCGGTTCCCGACAACCTTGTCGGCTTTGGTACCTTGACGGTGAACGTCACCCAGAATTTTACTTTGGTCAACGATACTGCCAGCGTTGATGAGGACACGACCAACAACACGATCAATGTCTTGGGCAACGACACGATTGTTCCCGGAAGTAATGCTCAGTTGACGGTCCAAGCGGTCGGGACACCGAGCCAAGGGGGAACGGTGTCCATCGGCACCAATGGGGGCAATGTGGTTTACACGCCCAAACGGGATTTCAACGGCGTGGAAACATTCACGTACACCGCGCGGGACCAGACCGGTGCGACCTCCGTGGCGACCGTGACCATGAATGTGCAACCGGTCAACGACAACCCCGTTGCCAACCCCGATTCGATCACGACGATCCGCTCCAACGATTCCAATATTTTCTTGGATGTTCTCAGCAACGACACGCAAGGTCCGGACACCGGCGAAACACTCCGCGTCACCGCAATTGGGACTGCATCCCAAGGCGGGACTGTTACCATTGACAACAACGGCATCGGGCTTCGCTACACGCCCAAGGCTGGATTCGTGGGCCAGGAAACGGTCACCTACACGATCAGCGATGGCAAGGGTGGGACCGCGAACTCGACCGTTACCATCCAAGTCTCTCCGGCAGTGCCACCTCCAACCGTCGTTGGAGAGTCCTTCACCGTTGCGGAGGATTCAGCTGCTGCGGATTATGATGTGCTGGCGAATGACACTCCCGGGCAGACCGGCGATACGTTGACCATCACCCAGGTCACCGCCACCAGTGGAACCGCGACCATCACTAACAACGGGACGCGCATTCGCTACGTACCGAACGCAAACTTCAATGGAACCGACAGAATCGTTTACGCGGTGCGATCGTCCAACGGAGGGGCCGCACCAGGAACCGTCACGATCACGGTTACCCCGGTCAACGACCCGCCGACGGCCGTGAATGATTCGTTCACCGTGTTGTCGATCCCCAATCAAACCGTCGATGTCTTGAAAAATGACAACAATGTCGACAGCGGCGAAACCCTCACGATCACTGCGGTCACTCAACCCGCTGCGGGCAAGGGAACCGTCGCGATTTCCGCAGACAAGAAGTCGATCCTGTACACCGCCCCCAACACGAATTTCACTGGGCCCGTGGATTTCCAATACACGCTCGGGGATGGCTCAGCACTGACTGCGGTCGGTACCGTTGCCCTCAACGTCGTGAACTTCACGCCTCGCAATGTTGGAGTCCAGGTGGTCGGCAACGTTCAGGGCGTAGCCTTCCAAGTGGCAACCAGCAATACGGTAGGCACGGAGGCGAGCCCTAAGAATCCGACCTACGCTAACAACACAGTCAAGATGGAGAACGTCGGCCCCGGGACTTACGAATTCTCCGTTAAGCCGTTGCCCTTCTTCATTCCCAAGCAAACCAGCGCGGTGGTCCAATCCGCGTTCACCGACGGCGATAACGTTTCCACTCCGATCGAAGTGGGGACTCGCGATCCACGCTTCATGGACTTGAGCGACTTCTCGAGCGTCAATCTCCGGAAGGCCTTCACCGCCGCTGTTCAACCAAGCCAGACGGCCGCGTGGTACAACGGCAACAAAGAATGGCGCAACTTCTCCAACGTCTCCGTCTCGCTGAACCAAGCAGCAACCCAGTTGACTGTCACCACGGTTGACAAGTCCAACGTGACGCGTCAAGCGACGTTGCCAACGACCGATCCCAAGGTGGTCCTACGGGCGCAGGAGGGGCCGAATCGACTGTTCCGCATTGAAGCAGCCCCCAACGAATTGCCATTCACGGTGGTTCCTGCTACAACGACCCCCGCGAATTCGACCAGCAGTGCTTCGGGCGAAGGGGAAGGCGGTTCTGCGAACCGGGTAGCAGCCAGCCAGTCGGCAACCAGCCGCCTCAATCCCAGCTCTGTCGACTCCGCGATGGCCGCCCCGCCCATCGACCTCGACGGGGTGATCGATGAAGTTGCCAAGGGAACGATCAGTCAAGTGACCCTGGCGGACTTCAGAAGCCGCCGGTAAGCATGGCCGCAAAGCAAGACAGGTCCGAAATACGGTTCCTCCAAGGCCGTCAGTCCCGTTGGCGAGAATTCCAATTCACGCTCAAGGTGATGGCCGAGTTCATCAAAGGGTTCCGCGCGCTTCATTTTATCGGCCCTTGCATCACGATCTTTGGATCGGCGCGGCTCAACGAGAACGACCCCAACTACCAGAAGACCCGCGAACTCGCTGCCGCGATCGCTCGGCTCGGGTTCACCATCATGACCGGCGGCGGCCCCGGGATCATGGAAGCCGCCAATCGAGGCGCCAAGGACGTTGGGGGCCGCAGCATTGGAGTCAATATCGAACTCCCTTTCGAACAAAAACCAAACCCCTATCTCGATCGCACAGTCGACATCCGCTACTTCTTTGTTCGCAAGGTGCTGCTTCTCAAGTACTCGTATGGCTTTGTCATCATGCCGGGCGGCTTTGGAACCCTCGACGAGTTTTTTGAAACGATGACCTTGATCCAAACCAAAAAGATCCATCGATTTCCGGTCGTAGTGATGAACCTAGAGTTCCACCAACGGTTGATGGATTACGTCGATCACATGATCGACAAAGGTACCGTATCTCCGGAAGACAAGCAGTTATTCTTCTACACCGACTCGATCCCGATGGCGATCGAGCACCTGCGAACCAATACCATCGACCACTTCAAGCTCACGCACGAAGAAGCCCAACAATGGCGACCGTGGCGTTGGTTGCTCGAAGGTTGACCATCCGCTCCGGTCACTCTGGCAGAGGCTTGCCTTTCGTTTCAGGCAGGAATATGAGGGCGATCAGTCCGACCAGGAAGAAGAAGCTCATGTAGGTGCAGGCATCGCGGAATGCCTGAAGCTTGGCATCCAGCGGCGCGCTCGCCGGTGCAAGATACTTCGCAAGTTCGCCCAACGTGATCGGCCCTGTCGCCGCGACGTAGCGCCCGACGTTGTAGCAAAAACTGGTCCCAGTGCTTCGCAGACGAAGCGGAAATAGTTCAGGGAGATAAACGGCAAATCCAGCGAACAGTGCCAGTTGGCAAAACCCCATCACGCCACTGAGCCAAATCGTGGAGACGCCATTGAAGGTTCGAAAAAAAGCGATCGTAGCGAGCATGGAAGCAACAAAACCGATCGCAAACGCGGTCTTGCGACCGATTCTCTGGCACAGGTATGTGAAGGCCAACATCCCGAAAAATGCGCCGGTGTTCTGAATGATTCCGTTGTACCCGCGCCACGTCGACTGCGCGGCTTTGATCGCCTCCTTGGACACCTCCGGGTTCTCCTTGAGCATCTGCAACTCGATCACGCCATTGATCAGTTCTGGTGCAAAAAAACCGATCCCCCAGACCCCAATCACTCCAGCCACGCAAAGGAGCAAGCCACCCAAAGCCGATTTTCTCCATTGCGGATCGAAGAGCAACGTGGAATAGGATCCGAATTTCACGCCGTTGATTTTTCCCTCGCGCCGCGCGGCTACCCATTTCTCAGGCTCCCGCAATCGCAATTGAATGAAGACACACAGGAACGCCGGCGTGGCTCCGAAGAGAAACATGATCTTCCAGCCGATATTGGGGTCGATCGTCCCTGCTGCACCTAGTTTGCCAACCAAGATACTCAGCAACGCCGCGGTGATATTTCCGAATGCCGAGAGCGCTTGCAGCAATCCCAAGGCAGGAGTCCTTGCGCGCTCCGGAAGGCTGTCCGCAACAAGCGCGACTGCCAACCCAAACACCCCCCCCACTCCCATGCCAGTGATAAAGCGATAGATGAAAAAATCAATCCATCCGACCGAGAACGCACTCAGCCCCGTGCACAACGAATACATCAAGACCGTGATGGCCAAAGTTCGGGCTCGCCCGATCTGATCGCCGATCGAACCAAAAATCAACCCGCCAGTCGCCCAGCCGATCATGAAGATCGATGTCGCATACCCTGCGTATTGAGTGACGACCGGTCCATCGGTCCCAGGGGGCAACAACGCCTTGAGCGCTTCGCCCCTCGCCAAGATAAACACCTGCTGATCCAAACAATCAAAAACCCACGACATGCTGGCCATGGCGAACACAAACCAGTGGTAAGAAGTCAACTCGCTCCACCAGGATGATGCTTTCGTAGACACCGTGTTCTCTGCCATCGCTAAGTTTGTCATCCTGAGAATGGGTTTTCTGACTCTAGGGAAACAACGACGCAGCGTCGCTGTCAATGGACCTGAGTATAGTCTTACCATGCCTTGATTGGGACAGGCGTGATCCCTCAGAAGAGGCTCTTCCCTGGAATCCCTCTTCGCCAAATTGGGGAAACGTCAGGCTTTGACTCCCTTCCCCAGATTCTCGAGCAGTCATAACCCGAATCGAAATTTCCATGCTGGAAGGTAGGGAACCATTCCGCCGAATCCAGAGGAGACGAGGCTGTTCTCGGCTTATTGACCTGATGACCTGCGATGAGAAATGCTGTGATTGATCCCGACGATTTTGTCGATGCCGAAGGTGATGCCCTCGTTGATCTCGCGATTCCCAGCGACGAAAAGGACCGCATCGACCAGCTTTTGAACCGCTACGATGCGCTGCTTGTCCAGGCCGAGGACTTGAGTGCGCAGATCGAGAATTTGCTACGGGAATGGAATCCGGCAGCGCCAGGGCTAATCCCTCCGCCCTCAGACGATCGACCGATGCGATAAAGTATGGCGACGCCGCTGCCCGGCAGGAGCACGGCGGCTCACACGGCATCGACTTCAGGATGCACCGGAATGCTTGGACGATCCAGCTGCGTGACAGTATACTTGTTGCGTGGGCGAGCGTAGGTGCGAGCTTGCCGCCATCGGTTTGATTCAAACGCTACGCATCGGTCTCGGTGCGGGGTGAGCGAGTGGAATGGGATGCTGTGATTGTCGGGGGTGGAGCTGCGGGGCTCTGGGCGGCGGGGACCGCTGCGGCCCGAGGAAAACGGGTTCTGGTCCTCGAGAAGAACAACAAAGCCGGCGTCAAGATCTTGATGTCGGGTGGAACCCGCTGCAACATCACGCACCACTGCGACAGCCGCAAGATCGCTGAAGCGTTCGGGAAGAACGGCCGTGTCCTCCTGTCGGTGCTCAGCCGGTTGACCCCGCAAGACGTGGTGCGCGAATTCGAAGCCGAAGGAGTGGTGACCAAGGTCGAGTCGACGGGCAAAGTTTTTCCGGTCAGCGACCGCGCGATCGACGTCCGGGACGCGGTGGTGCGCCGCATGGCCCGATTTGGAGCGGAAATGATCACCGGCTGCGCGGTTTCGTCGGTCGGCCCCGCTCCGGACGGCATGGGGTTCCAGATACGTGCTGCCACCGCGCGGGAGTCGTTCGATCTCCGTAGCCGTTCGGTGCTGATCACTACGGGAGGTCTCAGTTTCAGCGGTTGCGGCACGACCGGCGATGGGTACCCATGGGCCCAGGCGATGGGGCATTCGATCGTACCGCTTCGCCCTGCCCTGACGCCGTTGGTATCGAACGAAACGTGGGTGCACGAACTCAGCGGCTTGACGTTGGACGATGTTTCGGTCGCGGCCCATCGGGGTGGCATGGGAAATGGCAAGAGCCAATTGGAGCGAGCCACTTCGCGAGGAGGTTTTCTGTGGACCCACACCGGATGCAGTGGACCGACTGCGATGAACGTCTCGCGCTGTTTTTCCGATCCTGATACATCCGTTCAACATTCCCACGATGGTGACTGCCTATTGCTCGATCTACTTCCGGATGATTCTCGCGAGACGATCGAGACGTGGTTGCTCGAAGAGTCTAAGAAAAGCAATCGCGCGATCTCGACGGTGCTGAGCCAGCGCATCCCGAAACGGCTGGCCGACGCGCTGCTCAAGAACCTCGACGCTGCGCGTGATCCGCACATGGCCGAATTGCCCAAGAAACTGCGACAAGGCATCTTGGAGTCCCTGAAGCGTTTCTCCATCCCGATCCATGGAACGCGCGGCTATCCCAAAGCGGAGGTGACGGCCGGAGGGGTCGCAATCGGCGAAGTGAATTTCCAAGACATGCAGAGTCGCAAGCAGCCAGGCTTGTATTTCGCCGGGGAGATTCTCGACCTGGACGGCCCGATCGGCGGCTACAACTTTCAGGCCGCCTGGAGCACGGGACACACGGCCGGTTTGCATCTAGGTTAGCCGTTGCAATCAGTCGTTCGAGCTAGCGCGTGTCGTCAGACTACCTGGAGGTTTGTCGGTTCAAGATATGCTTTACTTTGCGAATCTCATCCGGATCGGGGATTCGGCTCCCGTCAACACGGATCGCACTTCGGAACGAGCCATGAAGTTGGTTGCAGCCGGTTGCATCGAGAATCATGGCGGCATTCGACGAACCAATCCCGCCTGCCGGCAGAAACTGCATTTGTCCTCCATAAGCATCCTGCCATTCCCGCAAATGAGCGATCGAATCGATCGCATGGTCCGCGCCGCCACTGGTCAAAATCCGCCGGTACCCGAGCTCGATCAGCCTCGGGATCGCCCACATCGGGTCAGGGACTCGATCAAACACGCGGTGGACCACCAATTCCACACCTGAAAAACGAGTCGCGACCGCTTCGAAGAAACCCCAGTTCAATGCATCGCCGCGATGACTAGCTCCGACCGCAACACCCGCGCATCCGACATCGAGTGCCGCTTGGATCTCGTCCAGCATCTGCCGCTGCTCGAACTCGTCGAAGCAGAAGTCGCCGGGGCGGGACCGAATCAGCGCGATGACCGGTACCGAACCGATCGCTACCCGCAGTAAATCCAGCGACGGCGTGACCCCTCCGACATCCAGGCGCTCACTCAATTCGATACGATCCGCTCCCGCATCGATGGCGATCCGCACCCCCTCCAAACTCTCAACGCATACCTCGAGCATTCTCGTCTTCGCAATCTCCATCGACAACTTCGGCGCATCTACTTGTTAAATTTTTCTGCCCGAAAACGTTTTCGGTCCGGTCCGATCGAGGTCAGGGCAGTTTCTCGCCGCGAGGGATTATATGTTAAATAGACACAGCCGACAAAAGTCGATTTTCGTTTCCATGAGCCTGAGGCGCTAGCCGATTTTTGAACGTCGTACGAACTCGGCTAGCGCCTCAGGCTCATTTTTGTCGGCTGTGTCTAAATAGGGGGACTCGTAGTCGGGGTGGTCGCTGGCACAAGCACGCGCACGATCGCGAAAATATCGGATGTTGACGAGGATTTCGCAGGGTTGGATCCTAACCCGACGCGCGAGCGAGGGACCAACGAGGAAAGATCTCGATAGCGTCGCGGTCCATCCCTCGCTTGCGCTTTGGGGGCGTCGAAGTCCGGACCGTTTCGGGTATACTTTCCAGCCAGTGATCCGCGTTCTGCGGCGCAGTTTTTCGATCCCTCGTATTTTTGTGAAATATCCATGCACTCTGCGTCCACCCAACCTGCTGTTGTGAATTTCTCCTCGGCTCCCATGTCGGTCGAATTGCGCGAAGTTCCAATCCCCGACATTGGCGATGAGGATTGCTTGATGCAAGTCGCCGCGGTCGGCGTTTGCGGCAGCGATTTGCATCAGTGGGCTGGCGTACACAGCTGGCCGGTCAATTATCCAGTGACCCTCGGTCACGAATTCGCAGGCTGCATCGTTCGAACCGGTGCCCGAGTGACGCACTTCAAGGAAGGGGACCGCGTCTGCAGCGAGACGGCGGCGATCATCGATCCTCATTCTCCGATGACCCGCATTGGCCGCTACAACCTCGATCCCAACCGCAAAGGATTCGGATACGGTACCGACGGCGCGATGACTCGCTTCGTCAAAGTTCCCGCTAGATGTCTGCATCGCGTCCCCGACAACCTTCCACTTCGGTACGCGGCGCTCACCGAACCATGCTGTGTCGCGTTCAGCGCCGTGGTTACCAACGTCAATATCCTTCCCGGCGATCGCGTGGCGGTCCTCGGCCCTGGCCCGATCGGTTTGCTGTGCGGCGCGATGGCGAGGCTTCGAGGCGCCGAGGTTGCGGTGGTCGGACTTCCGCAGGATAGCGTTCGTTTGGAACTGGCTCGTAAACTCGGGTGCACCCCGTTGTTCAACGAACAGCTCAAAGCTTGGGCCAACGAGCGGGATGGCTTGGGCTGTGAAGGGGTCGTTGATGCCGCGGGAGTCTCCGCAACGCTCAAGACAGCGATGGACATCGTCCGCCCAGCGGGATGGATCAGCAAAGTGGGTTGGGGACGGGATCCGTTAGGGTTCTCGATCGATCCGTTGGTGCAGAAGAATGTCACGCTGCAAGGGAGTTTTTCCCATACGTGGGCGATATGGGAAAGGGTCCTCGTTCTGCTGGCTAGCCGCGCCCTCGACGTATCGGCTGTGGTGGGAGGAGCATGGAGCATCGACCATTGGCACGATGCTTTCGAAACCATGCACTCGGGCAAGATCGCCAAGGCAGTTCTGGAAATTACCCCCGAGTTGGCCGTCTAGTTCAACGGTTCGAGCTCAACCGACATCGCGGGGCCTCGCAACGCGGCTTGCACGGCCTCGACCGAACGGTTGGACTTCCCAAGCCATTGGAATCGAATCGACTTGTCGCTCACGGCATCAGCATCCGCCACGGCTTCGATCCGACCGTCGAGTTTCAAGCAGAGGGTCGGCTTGTTGGATCGTTGGTTGAGGATCTCGCGCAAACGCGCACTCCCTTCGCGACTCCAGCGGATCACCACGCTTCGACTGGATCCTTTCTCGACCGACGCGATCCATGTTCCAGGGACCGCGATATCGCTCGCCACCAAGACCTCTTGGCCCGATACCGTATCGCGGCGCACGACCGACTTCGGCAAATCCCCTTCCAAGCTCGTTGAAAACACCGCAGATTCGTCGCTCGAGTTTTGCGAATCCCCCTCGACGCAGATTGCGAGTTTCGGCATCTCCGTAATGGCCAACCGCTCGATCACGTCATCGCATTGGTATCGCCAGCAACGAACGGCAACACGCGTCGGTTCGTCGACAACAACCGTCGTGGAACTCATGTCCGCGAGTCTCGCTTCGATGGAAGTCTTCACGACGCGAGGATCCGCATCCCCAACCGTGCGAAATGGTTGGGTGGTTGGATACAGGCCGAATAGCCAAGCGATGAAAACCGCCAGCAACAGAACTTCGATCCCGGTTTCAGCCAAGGAAACCCACTTCGCGTAACGGGACTCGATACGAAAGAGAGTGGTTGTCAAACCCCATGCAGGTTGAGCTGGATCGCGCAATAGCTGGCCTGTGCGTGCGAACGTCAACCGTGAGCAACGTTTTCGAATCAACTCCATCGCAGCTTCGGCTTCGGATCGATCTTGGGACTTGATCTTGAGCGCGACGCTTCCTAGGTTGCTGTTGGGGAAGCCAGCAAAGGTATGGACCGATTTGGCCGTCAACTGCATCGTCCCCGACATCCACCCAGGCTGGAACTTGACTTGGACCAGTTGATCCCAAGCGACATCGACGGTTTCGATTTGGGATCGAATCCCCCCGAAAAACGCGTCTTCGCTGAAATACTGAAGACCGATTCCGTCGGGATGGACGTGCACAGTTCCTTGGACCTTGGCGAATCCTCCCATCGATTCGCTTTGGAACGGAAGGTAAATCTCGCTCAAGCGTTCCGCCTCCCCTTGCGACACAGGGCGAGTGAAGAGCGGTGGTTGCGGGGAAGTGGACTCGCCGCGGGTGATCGCAGCTTTGAAATCCTCGGCGGAAGCATACCTGGCCGTCGGGCGTCGGTTCAGGGCTTGCATGAGGACTGGGTCGAGCGCGGGATCCAATTCGGGATTGAGATGGCTCGGGGGTTCAAAGTTTCCGACCGGTAGCCGTCGAGTCAGCAACTCATACATCATGACTCCCAGGGCATAGATATCGATCCGATGATCGACTTCGTTGGGGGACTCTAACTGCTCGGGGGCGAGGTAGTGGGCGGTACCGAGCACTTGTTGGGTGGCGGTGATCCGTCGCTCGTCTACTTGGCCGACGATCTTGGCGATTCCAAAATCCGCCAATTTGACTTGTCCGTCTTCGCTGAGGAGCACGTTCTCGGGCTTGATATCGCGATGGATAATTCCTTTGGAGTGCGCCTCCTGAAGCGCATCGGACAGGGCGCACAGGATCCCGATCGCAGAAGGGACGTCGATCGTCATCGACTGCATGGCTTCCCGTAGATTCAGGCCGTGCACGTACTCCATGACAAAGTAGGCCAAGCCGTCGTCGGTCCGCCCGTAGTCGTAGACGGCGACAATGTTGGGATGACTAAGTTTCGCGAGCGCCTTGGCCTCGCGCTCGAAGCGATCCAGGAAACTGGCGTCGCTGCAGATCGCGCGATCGATGACTTTAAGCGCGATATCGCGATCGAGGGAGACCTGTCGGGCCTGGTAGATGGTTCCCATACCGCCACGACCGACGACGCGCAGGATCTGCAACTGCGGGAATTTCGCATTCAACTCGGCCAAGGAATCATCGGCATCGAGGGCTGCATTCGAACCTCGGTAATCGAGCGCGAGTTTCAGCATGCAAACGGGGCACGCACCGTCCTCGCGGAGAACCGAAGCGCATTGTGAACACGATCCCATGGTTAGCCTCCCAGGAAACAAACGACGACTGTCTTCACTAAAGAATTCGTCGTTTTCCGCAGCCGGTTACAGGTCAGCGACAGTTTTTCCGCAAAATGTTTCCCCGCTTCGCAGGTTGCAGCCCTCGGGCGGTTTCGTTCCAGGAATCCTGGTCAGGACAATCCCTTTTGCACGCACGTCAAGAGGGCCTGGATTTCGGATTCGAGTTCGTTCGAATCGTCGATGGTTTCTTGGACGAGCTTGCGTAGGGTTTGGGCGAATCGTTGACGCAGGCGGTGCAGAGCGACTTTCGCAGCACCGGTGGAGACCGCCAGTTGTTTCGAAAGACTGGCGTAGGTTTCGGCATCGGCGGGCTGAGTCAGGAACGGCAACAGGGCGTCGAAGATCGGGAGGCGATGACTCGCGGCGTACTCGGTCCGCAGTTGCTCGATGGCGTTCCGAAGGAGCGACCTGGCCCATTCCTCATCGAAGGCGCGATCTGGATCTGTTTCTGAGGAAGAGGTCGAGGACCACTTCTTCCAAGCTTCTTCGCCCCGCTCCCCGGACAGCGAGACGATCGATCGGTCGCCCCCGCGATAGATCCGCCCTTCGGCCCGCGCACGATCGATCAAAAAACGCTTCCACGAAGTGAGCAAGTAGGAACGGAAACGGCCCCGGGCCGGATCGGCCGACTCCAAAAAATCTCCCTCGAGGATTTTGGCCAGGAAGGCCTGCGTGGCATCCTCGGCGTCTTGGGGGGACATCCCCTGCCGGCGGGCGTGGAAGTAGAGGGGCTGCCAGTATTTTTCAATCAATTGCCCAAGCGCCGGTCGTTGCGACGCGCGATCCTCGCGCGCGGCTCGAAAGACCAAGGTCCATTGGGTGGTCTTCAACACGAATGCAACTCTCTCTCCAGCGGCGGAATGGGTTTGGGCACAGCCGAGAAAAGTCAATTTTCGTTTCCATAAGCCTGAGGCGCTAGCCGAGTTCGTTCGACGTGCAAAAAATCGGCTAGCGCCTCAGGCTCACTTTGGTCGGTTGTGTCGGTTTGGTTCTCCATCCCATTTTACTCGGAAACCGAGCTGTCATAACCGCTTCGACCGAAGATATCCTACCCCTCGTCATGAGAACTGCGTTACAATTCCCGATCGATTCCCTGTTCGATCTGCGAGTCCCTT
>Ga0315904_10001615_pt1 | contig 35900 bp, 30 predicted proteins | sample LakEriMetagenome_6_FD_203529 | JGI IMG/M metagenome (GOLD analysis project Ga0315904, IMG submission 203529) | Freshwater fungal communities from buoy surface, Lake Erie, Ohio, United States - Buoy 12 MA120 | ecosystem: Environmental > Aquatic > Freshwater > Lake | place: USA: Lake Erie, Ohio...
CGCCCGCGATCAGCGCGACGGTCTCCTCGTCGTTCATCGCCATGCGCTTGAAGGTCTCGCGGATGTCACGCGCCGAGGCGAGCGGGTCGGGCTTGCCGTCCGGGCCCTCGGGGTTCACATAGATGAGACCCATCTCGACCGCAGCGAGCGGGTTCTCGAGGAAGCGCTCGCCGGTGTAGCGCTCGGAGCCACGCCAGGCCTTCTCGGCGCCCCAGTAGGTCTCGTCCGCCTCCCACACATCGGCGCGGCCGCCGCCGAAGCCGAAGGTCGTGAAGCCCATCGACTCGAGCGCGACATTGCCCGTGAGGATGAAGAGGTCGCCCCACGAAAGCTTCTTGCCGTACTTCTGCTTGATCGGCCAGAGCAGGCGTCGCGCCTTGTCGAGGTTCGCGTTGTCGGGCCAGCTGTTGAGCGGCGCGAAGCGCTGGAGGCCGGCGCCACCGCCGCCGCGGCCGTCGGCCACGCGGTAGGTTCCCGCTGCGTGCCACGCCATGCGGATGAAGAAAGGCCCATAGTGGCCGTAGTCGGCCGGCCACCACGGCTGCGACGAGGTCATCAGGGTCTTGAGGTCGCCGACCACGGCGTGCAGGTCAAGCGACTTGAACTCCTTCGCGTAGTCGAAGCCAGCGCCCATTGGGTCCGACTTCGACGAGTTGCGCGCGAGCACCGTCAGGTCGAGTTGGTGCGGCCACCAGTCGCGGTTCTGCTTGCCTTCCGCGAGGTTCTTGACGAAGGAGCCCGCAAACGGGCACTTGGAGGGGGCTGTGGCTGTGGTCATGGTTCGACTCCGATGTGCGTACCCGCGTCGATGCGGGAGGAAGAGATTATCACGGCGGCACGACCGCCGTCGGGCAGAACCGACGAGATTCGAGGACGAGCGAATCACCTCCAAGTCGGCGCCGATTCAATCTTCGCGTTCGCATGAAGTTTTCATTGACCCTCGTATCTCAGGGCGTATGGTGAATCTCTCGTGCTCGGCTGGTTCAGAGGATCTTTCCCATGCCTCAGTCTGCCTTCCAACGACTCGCCCGGCTGGCCGCACGCACCGCGGCGTCCACGCTCGTCGCCGCAGCGGCGCACGCAGCGCCGCCCACCTACCGTGTCGAGGTCCTCGGCCCGAACATGTCCGGCTTCGACATGAATGCCTCGGGAACCGTCGTCGGCCGACAACTCAACGCGCAGCAAGTCGGCAAGGCGTTCGTTGCGCGTCGCGGCGAGGCACCGATGTTGCTGCCGACACCCGCAGAATGGCAGAGTTCGGATGCCTACGCGATCAGCCCGAACGGAGTCATCGTGGGCGCGGTGAGCACCGGAACCATCGCCTCGATCGGTTCGCGCGCGGCGGCATGGCACCCCGTGAAGAACGGCTACCAATTTTCGCTGCTCACGCCTTACCCAGGCGACACGCACAGCACCGCGACCGCCGTCAACAGCCACGGCGACATCGTGGGCGGCTCGGGCGGCCTCGGGCTCGGGTCGTATCCGCGTGCGGTGCGGTTCACCGCGGGCCCCGCCCAACTCCTCCCGCAGATCTCGCTACCCGCCGACGTCAATGAGAACCGGGTGGTGCTCGCCTACAACCAACTGCTCGACCTCGACGACATGTCGATCACCACGATCCCGCTGCCGCCCGGCAACTGGCAGGGCTTCGTGGGGATCGACCTCACCGACAATGGAAATTTCTGCGGCTACATCCTCGGTTTCTCGGGCTGCAGCACGTTCCCGCTTCGGTATCGCCCCGGGGTTGGATGGGAGTTCGTCGGCGGCTGCGCCACGACAACCGCCGCGAATTCGATCAACGAGCGTGGCGATGTGACGGCATACGTCGCGAACACCTCGAGTTGGATTGCGCTTGTCGGCGAGGAAAACGCGAATCCCGCGTCGCTGATCGACCCGGCGGACGGCGCGTGGACGATCCTCGGCGTGGGGTCGATCAACAACAGCCGCGCGATGCTTGCGAGCGGCCGACCCCTCGGTGACGCCGTCACGAAACTGTTGCGCTTGGTTCCGATCCGAGTGGAAGACCTCGATGGCGATGGCGTGGTCGGATCATCCGATCTCGGCATCCTCCTGTCCGCGTGGGGCGCGCCAGGCGGCCCTGGCGACATCAACGCCGACGGCGCAGTCGACTCCGCCGATCTCGGCCAACTGCTCGCGGCATGGGGATGAAGCCGCCCCGGTTCGAACGAGGGCCTGAACTTCGCGGCGCGCGAATCCGCTGAGGTGCGACCGCCGAAACATCGCGAATGCTCGACTCGCTTTCCGCGCCCCACTTCCGACCCTGGATGCGTACCTGGCTCCTTGCGGCGGCCGTCTACAACATCCTCTGGGGCGCGTGGGTCGTGCTCGCACCCGACCAGTTGTTCACGCTGGTGGGCATGGATCCGCTGACCGCGCCTGGCCGCGGCATCTGGCAGTGCCTCGGCATGGTGATCGGAGTCTACGGCATCGGATACTGGATCGCGAGCCGCGACCCAGTCCGCCACTGGCCAATCGTCTTCGTCGGACTGCTCGGCAAGATCTTCGGCCCAATCGGGTTCATCTGGACGGCCTCGCGCGGCGAGATCCCATGGGCCTTTGGCGTCACGATCCCGACGAACGACCTCTTGTGGTGGATTCCGTTCGCGCTGACGCTGCGCGCGGCATGGAAGCGGTGAACACGACCGCTGCGTTCATGGCTCGGTCCAGCACCCCCGCCAGACCCCGGACGCATCGCACGTGAACTTCGCGCGCTGGTGGCCTTCGCTTGCGAGGTACAACCAATCGATCGACGTGGCGTTCGTCACGACGAGCGAGAAGTTCGCGCGCCCGGGCAGCGTTTCTGCTTCGGTCGGACGACGATCACGCACGCCCTCTGGCAAGTTCGGCGATGGCGCTTCGCACGTGTCGCCGGGCGCGCGCGGCGCGAGATAGCAGCGTCGACTCGTGACCGCGCTGCGCGACCAGGCGTCATCGGCGCGCAGCCCCTCGGAAACAACCTCCGCCACCGCCGCGATCCGCAGCTGCAGTTTGCGTCCTTCGTCGTAGAAGTGCCATGCGACGCGCGGATTGGCGCGGATCTCCGCGACCTTGCCGCTTCGAAGGTCGGTGTGGCAATGGATCTCGCACGACTCAGGCAGCACGCGCCGCAGCACGACAGCGCGCGAGCACGGCGCCCCGTCGAGCGCGATGGTCGACAGGGTCGGAACATGAAAGCCGTGGCGCCGGTCGACGACGCCACGGCCGAGTTCGTTCCAACAGGAGCGGAGAACCTCTTGCAGGCGCCCGTCCATCGCGATCAATACACCGAATCCGGGAAGTAGAACCGCTTCGCGTTCTCCGGCGTGATGAGCTCGACGTCGATCAGCATGTGCCGAGGCATGTACTTCAGCTTCTCTTCCTTCTTGCCGCCGACGAGGACCGTGGCCGCCATCTCCATGCCCGTCGCGATCATCGACGGCGGATAGGTGATGTTGCCCGGATACATCGGATCCTTGTTCATCACGCGCTTCACGATGTCCTTCATGCCCGCGCCACCGAGGATCCACACTCCTTCGATCCCCTTCTCGACGAGCGCCTGCTCTGCGCCGAGCGCCATGTCGTCGTCCGACGCCCAGATGGCCGTGACCTTCGGGTTCTTCGTGAGCAGCGTCTCGGTGACCTCGAGCGCCTTCTGGCGGTTCCAGTTGGCGGCGGCCTGGCCGACGATCTTGATGCCGGGCTCGGTCTTGAAGACCTCCATCGCGGCGTTCACGCGGTCGGTGTTCACCGTGCAGGGAATGCCCTCGAGCACGATGATGTCGCCCCTCGCCTTGCCCTTGCCGCCGAGTTTCTCGACCATGAACTCGGCGCTCTTGCGTCCGAAGGACTTGTTGTCGCCCTCGATGAAGATGTCGGCGACGGGCTTGAGGAAGCCACGGTCGACGTTCACGATGAGGATCCCGCGGTTCTGCGCTTCCTCGGCGATGGGCGTGATCGGGGCACTCTCGGTTGCGAGGATCACGAGGCCGTCGACCTTCTTCGCCATCAGCGCCTCGATGTCGGCGATCTGCTTCTCGGGGGTCTCCGCGGTCGCGATCGTCCACTCGATGTCGGGGTGAAGCTTCGCGCACTCCTTCGCCCACCAGACGACGCCTGCGGTCCAACCGTGCGAGGCCGCGGGGATCGACACGCCGATTTTGACCGGGGCCTTCGCGGGAACGGACGCCGGGACGGACGCAGGAACAGACTTGGCCTCGGGCGCAGGAGCGGAGGGCGCGCTGGCGGCGAGGCCAAGCGTGGCGGCGACAGCGAGAAGCCCGATGGAAGCGATGGTGTGGAGTCGCATGGTGCGAGGAAGATACCGCGCACGCGCCGGGATCGCTACGCGCGCGATCCACGCTGGACGAGCACCGCGAGCACGATCACCGCACCCTTCACGGCGCCCTGCCAGTACGGGCTCACGCCCGAGATCGTCAGCATGTTGGTGATCATCCCGAGGATCAGGACGCCGAGCACCGTGCCCCAGACGCGGCCGAATCCACCGCGCAGGCTCGTGCCTCCGATCACCACGGCTGCGATCGCGTCGAGTTCGGCCGCGACGCCGAGGCCCGAAGTCGACACAGAGTTCATGCGCGACGCCTGCAGCAGTCCGGCGAGGCCCGCGAGGAACCCCATGATCGCGTAGACGCGGAAGCGCACCCACCCGACGGAAATGCCCGCGTAGCGCGCGGCCGTCTCGTTCGCGCCGACCGCGACCAGATGGCGGCCAAAGCGGCTGCGCGACAGGAACCATTGCGCGACGATCGCGACGAAGAAGAAGACAATGATCGAATACGGCAGCGTGAGCGGCTTGCCGGCCGAGTTGAGCAGCCCGCGGAACACGGGCTCTGCGCCCTCCGCTGCCGCGCCTTCCCATCCGAGCGGAATTCCCTCGCGGCCGAACTTGCGGAAGAGCGTGTCGCTTTGCGATCGGATCTCGCCGGCCTCCGCAATCGCAAGCGCCATCGAGCGATACGCCGCAAGTCCGCCGAGCGTCGCGATGAACGGCGCGATGCGCCCCGCGACGACGAGTGCTCCGTTCAACGATCCGGCGGCAAGCCCGACGAGAAGCGTCGTGCCCACGCCAATCCAGACGGCGCTTCCTTCGCTCCACTCCCGTCCGATCAGCCAGTTCACCGCCGTCAGTCCCACCGCCGCGCTCAGCACCACCATGCTGCCGACCGAGAGATCGATGCCGGCCGAGATGATGACGAGCGTCATGCCGACGGCAAGGATCCCGACCGGCGCGTTCGAGTTGAGAAGCGCCCGCAGATTCTCGGCGTTCAGGAAGTCGAAGCCTTGGTTCCAGCAACTCGCCACGAAGAGCAGCACGAAGGCGACGACGACCCCCCATCGCTCGAGGAAGCGCTGCAGCGAGAACGTGCGTGCATTCGATGCGTCCGTCATGCCGCAGCCTCCCCGTCACCGCGGAGCCCCGACGCCATGCGCACGATGCGCTCTTCGCACCCGCCGGCGCCGAGCCCGGATCGATCGACCTCGCCCACGACGCGGCCCGCACGCATGACCACCACGCGATGCGAAAGCCCGATCAGTTCGGGAAGTTCCGAGCTGATGACGATGCACGCGAGACCGTGCGACGCGAGGTTCGCGATGATCCGGTAGATCTCGGCCTTCGCGCCGACGTCGACGCCGCGCGTCGGCTCGTCGACGATCAACACGCGCGGCCGCGCCTCGAGCCAGCGCGCAAGCGCGAACTTCTGCTGGTTTCCGCCGGAAAGGGCCGAGATCGGAGCCTGCGGCCGAGCGCAGCGGATGGAGAATGACTCGATCCACCGCGCCGTCACGGCCCGCTCCGCGCTTCCGTTCACGTGGGCGCCGAAGATCATGCTGTGACGGTCGAGCGTCGGAAGCGTCATGTTCGCGATCGCCGAAAGCGTCACGTGCAGACCACGCCCCTTGCGGTCCTCGCTCACGTAGGCGATGCCTGCGCGCAGCGCTTCGCGCACTCCGGCGAACGACACCGTCCTCTCGTCGACCAGCAGTTCACCCGCGGCGGCGCGCAACCCCACGATGGCCTCGGCGGTCTCTGTGCGTCCGGCGCCGATCAATCCGGCGAGCCCGACGATCTCGCCGGGGCGGATCGCGAGGTCGACTCCGGCGCTTCGCCCGACCGCGCCGAAAGCCCGCAGTTCCATCGCGGGCGGCGCGTCCTTCGCCACGCCCTTCTCGGGATAGATCGAACCGAGAACGCGACCCACCATCGCGGCCGCAAGGGTCCCCTCATCGGCTTCGACACCATCCCGGCCGCGGAGTGCGCCGTCTGCGCGCGCGAACTCGGAGACGAGCACGCCGTCGCGCAGGACGCTCACGCGATCGGCGACCGCGACGACTTCCTCGAGATGATGCGAGATGAACACGATCGCGTGTCCCTCGTCGCGCAGCGCCCGCATGCGGGCGAGGAGCCTGGCGGCCTCGTGCTCGCCAAGAACAGCCGTCGGCTCGTCGAAGATGAGAACGCGCGCGTCGCTCGCGAGACACTTCGCGATCTCGACGAACTGCGCCTCCGCGACGGAGAGCGAGCCGGCCTCGCGAGACAGTTCGAGTTCCGCGCCAAGCAGCGCGAGCAGCTCGCGCGCGCGCCGCCGTTGCGCGGCGCGATCGACGCCGATTCCGAGTGCGCCGCCGGGCTCGCGCCCGAGCATGATGTTCTCGGCGACGTCGAGCGTGGGCACGAGGTTGAGTTCCTGATGGACCATCGCGATTCCCGCGCGCATGGCGTCGGCCGGCAGGTTGAACGCGACCTCGCGTCCCGCGAGCCAAACCACGCCGGAAGTCGGCCGAACCGACCCCGACAGGACCTTCATCAGCGTGCTCTTTCCGGCGCCGTTCTCGCCGACCACGGCGTGAATCTCGCCCGCGCGGAACGCGACGGTGACGGCGTCGAGCGCGCGCACGCCGGGGTAGTCGACGGTGAGCGCGCGCGCCTCAAGCACCGCGTCCGGCGCGGTCGCGGCCGCTGCGGGACGCGCGGAGGCACCAGCGACATCGCCACCAGCCGGACGCCGGGCGGCATCTCGCGCTGCTTCGATCGGGTCTTGCCTGTCGCCGGACACGGGCCGAGAGCCTACCGTACCCGGGCAAGTTCAGCCGATTCCGGCGAGTTACCGCGCTTGGATGACCTTGATTGGCGCGACGATGCTGGGGTCTTCCGACCCTCGGCCGGGTCCTGTGCTACCTTTCCCGTTCATGTCGACGGCGCGAACACCGAATCCCCACCTCCGGCTCACAGCGGCGATCCTCGTCGCTGTGCTGGCGGCGCTGGCCGGCGGCTTCGCGTCCGACGGCTCCGACCCGCGCGCGCGCCGCGCGGAACTGCAGTCGACGCTGCGCTTGGTGGTGGTGGCCGACGACGTCCGGGCGGGTTCGCTCGCCGACGCCAGTCGATCGCTCGCGCGGCTCGGCGAGGCGCACGGAGCACAGGCCGCCTTGGTCGCATCCGACACCTCGTCGGTGCGCGCCGAACAGTCGATCCGCCGCATCGCGGCCCATGCGCGCACCGCGCTCCTGAAGACCTCCGCGCTGCCTCCGCCGCTGGCGTGACGCGCAAGCGCATGTCCGTCGTGCAGCCCGCTGCCGACGGGGTCTTCGTTCATTCGCACCAATTCGATATTCACGCCGACGCTGCCGTCGGCGCCATTGCAGCTCAAACGTGAGCAGAGAAACACCATGAGTCAGCTTCTCAAAGGTATCCCCGTCCTCGACTGGTTCGTCCGCGTCACCCTTGGCACCAAGAACCAGCGCGACGTCAAGCGCTATCTCAAGATCGTCGACCAGGTCAACGCGCTCGAGCCGGAGATGCGTCGGCTGACCGACGCACAGCTGCGCGCGAAGACCGAGGAGTTCCGCACCCGCACCGCCGGCGGCGAGAAGCCGTACAACATGATCCCCGAGATCTTCGCGGCGGCGCGCGAGGCGATGGACCGCGGCGTCGGCATCCGGAACATCTTCAACCCGGCCCGCAACGCCGATCTCAACATGGATGGCGTCGTCGACGAAAACGATCGTTTCGATGCCTCGCTCCTCCCTTCGTCGGTGCGCACGCTCTACGAGGAGACGGTCGCGGCGATGCGCGCTGCCCCGCCGCGGACGCCGGAGGGCGATCTCCGCGGGAACGAAGTGATGATCGAAGGCTGGCAGTACCTCGACATCCCGGTCGAGATCTACGACGCCGTCCGCGAGATCTTCCCCGAGTCGCGCCCGCCCTTCCGCGCGCGCCCGTTCAACGTGCAGCTGATCGGCGGCATCGTGCTTGCCGAGGGCAAGATCGCCGAGATGAAGACCGGCGAAGGCAAGACGATCGTCGGCCCGCTGGCGTGCTATCTGGCCGCCTGCGAGAAGAAGCAGGTCCACGTCGTCACCGTGAACGACTACCTCGTGCAGCGCGACCGCGACTGGACGTTCCCCTTCTTCCGCGCGCTCGGCCTCACCGTCGGCGCCATCCACCCGCAGCACATGCAGGGCCAGGACCTGAAGAAGGCCGCGTACGCCTGCGACGTCGTCTACGGCACCACCAGCGAGTTCGGATTCGACTATCTGCGCGACAACATGAAGACGCGGCCGGAAGAGCAGCTCCAGAAGGAGCGCGGGTTCGCGATCGTCGACGAGGTCGACTCGATCCTCATTGACGAGGCGCGCACGCCGCTCATCATCTCGGGCCCCGCGCATGCAAGCCAGCCGCGCTACGACCTCGCCGACCAGGTCGCGCGCCACCTCGTGTCGAAGCAGGCCGACTGGAACAACGCCAACGACGAGTGCCGCAGGATCGCCGAGTCGATCGCGGGCTACGAGGGCGATATCCGCAACGCCCGCGAGCGCGCCTCGGTTCCGGCGCTTAAGTCGGGCATGGAGGGAGCGCGCAAGGAACTCGCGACCGCGGAGGCGCGGCGCGACCGATTCCAGCAGTACTACGAGGTCGAGCTCGACAAGAAGAGCGCGACCCTCACGCACGAGGGCGTCGAGGAGGCGCAGCGATTCGCGAAGAAGATCGACCCGAGCGTGGCCAGCTTCTACGTGGGCGACAACATCGACATGCCGCACCTCGTCGAGCAGGCGGTGCGCGCGCACACCGTCTACCAGCGCGACCGCGACTACGTGGTCGCACCCGATGAGAACGGCGTCGAAGGCGTCGTGATCGTCGACCAGAACACGGGCCGCAAGATGGTCGGCCGCCAGTGGTCGGACGGCCTGCATCAGGCGGTCGAGTCGAAGGAGCGCGTCAAGATCAAGGAAGAGACGCAGACGATGGCGACCATCACCATCCAGAACTACTTCAAGCTCTACAAGCGTCTCTCCGGCATGACCGGCACTGCCGACACCGAGGCGACCGAGTTCCATGAGATCTACAGCCTCGACGTCGTCGCGATCCCGACGAATCTGCCGATTTCCCGCGTCGACCGCCAGGACCGCGTCTATCTCTCGCAGAAGGACAAGTGGAACGCGATCGTCGAGGAAGTGAAGCTCTTCAACGATGTCGGCCGGCCGGTGCTCGTCGGCACCACAAGCGTCGAGAAGAGCGAACTGGTGGCGCGCATGCTCGCCACGAAGTACCAGATCCGCCACGAGGTGCTGAACGCGAAGCACCATGAGCGCGAGGCAGAGATCGTGGCCCGTGCCGGCGAGCTCGGCGCCGTGATGATCGCGACCAACATGGCAGGCCGCGGCACCGACATCAAGCTGCGCAACTTCACCCGCGAGCAGCTCATCGAGCACTGGAAGCGTCGCAACATCTGCCCGAAGGAGGCGCGCGTCGAGATGCCCGACGACGAGATCGTCGGCCTCTGCTACCGGCACCTCGGAGAGCGCATCCTCGGAAAGGACGCCGTGCGCGGCAAGGACGCTCCCGACATCCGGGTGATGCTCCTGCGCCACTGGGCGGTCGAGCGCGCGCGCATGCCTGAGAAGAAGGCGGCGGCGCTGCCGCCCGAGCAACTGGCGGAGGCGCTCGACATGATCGGGTTCCCGCCGCTCCACCGGATCGCGGTGTGGAAGCACGTCGAGGAGATGGGCGGCCTGCACATCGTCGGCACCGAGCGGCACGAGAGCCGCCGCATCGACAACCAGCTGCGCGGCCGCGCCGGCCGCCAGGGCGACAACGGCTCGAGCCGCTTCTTCCTCTCGATGGAAGACGACCTGATGAAGCTCTTCGCCGGCAAGGCGATGCTCAAGGTCCTCTCCACCCTCGGCATGAAGGAGGGCGACGACCTCGAGGATCCGATCCTCTCGCGCTCGATCGAGAAGGCGCAGCGGAAGGTCGAGGAGCGCAACTTCCAGATGCGCAAGAGCATCCTCGAGTACGACGAGCCCATGGAGCACCAGCGGCGCGCGTTCTACGGGCTGCGCCAGCCGATCGTCGAAGGCAAGGGCGTGCGCGACCTCGTGCTCCGCTACGTCGACGACTCGATCGAGAAGGCGGCGCAGGACTATCTCGGCCCGATGCACGTGCCCAATACGCTTTCGGAGTGGGTGCGCGAGCACTGCGGCGTGCGCATCGAACCCGAGCGTCTCCTGAAGCGCGACCGCGAGGAGATCGACAGGATCGTGCGCATCGACGCCGCCGAGGAGGCGCAGGAGCAGATTCGCGCCACCGCAGGCGAATGCCTTCCGGTCGAGCTCGAGCCGGCGGAGTGGGATGCAGAGGGCTTCTCGGCGTGGGCGCGCGTCAACTACGGCGCCGAGATCACCCCGGAGGAGATTCGCTCGGCCGACCGCAGCGAGGCGATCGAGCGCGTGGCGGAGGCCGCGCAGCAGAAGTTCGCGGAGATCGACCTCTCGCCGCTCGCCGACTATCTCGTGCCGAACTACGGCGCGAAGCAGCTGGCGAACTGGGCCAACCGCAAGTTCGGCTCGAACTTCGAGGATTCGATCTTCGCCGGGGCGCAGGAGCCGGCCGCGGCGGCGAAGACGCTGATCGAGAAGGCCCGCGAGGTCTACAGGCAGCGCGAACTCTCCTACTCGATTGACTACGTCATCCAGATGACCAACGCGGATCTCGAGCGCGATCGGGTGGCGGCCCTGGGCCGCTTCTGCTCGTTCGTGAACGCCCGCTACGGACTCAAATGGAACGCGGAGATGCTTCCTTCGGCCGACCCGACGGAGATCCGAAGGATGCTGCTCGCGCGGGCGGCGCTGCAGACTCCGGACATGCTGGCGAAGCGCGCCGAGGCCTGCCTCGCCCGCGGACGCGACGCCGACTCCGTGGCGGCGTGGTTCGAGAGCGAGTGCCTGATTCGCCTCTCGGAGAGCGAACGCGAGGAGGTCGCGAGCGACCCGGAGGGCTTCGTGCGCGCCAAGCTCGCCGACCTGCCGCGGCTCGAACTCACGCAGTTCGAGCGCTGGATCATCCTGTCGACGCTCGACAACGCGTGGAAGGACAACCTCCATGCGATGGACCAGATCCGCGACGCGATCGGGCTCCGGGCGTTCAGCCAGAAGGATCCGCGCATCGAGTTCAAGCGCGAGAGCGCACGCGTGTTCGCTGAGATGCAGGAGAACGTTCGCGACCGCGTGACCGACGTCGCCTTCCTCGGCCGCTTCATGCCGCAGGCATCGCGGCCACCCATGCGGCCCCAGCCCGTGGCGGCGATCGCCGCAGGCGAGGGTGCAGGCGAGGGTGCAGGCGAGGTTGGAGGCGAGGGTGGGGACAACGGCGCGGGCGACGGCGCTGGCGAGTCAGCCTCCGCGCCGCAGGCAATGGCCCCGCGACGCGCGGCGCCGCAGCAGCCGCCTGCGGCGGCCGAGCGCGCGCTTGCCTCGGAGTCGCCGGTCGATCCCGCGACCATTCCCGTCGTCGGCCGCAACGAGCCCTGCCCCTGCGGAAGCGGCATGAAGTACCGCCAGTGCCACGGCAAGAAGCCGGAGGCGCAGGCGTGAGCAACTGAACGAGCGCAAGCGCACGCTCGGCAACGACGCCACGCAACCCTCGCCCCGACGGCAGCCGCCGTCGGGGCTTTTCTTCGCGCGAGGTACCCATCGATCGATCTCAATCCGGCAGACTAGGTTCTGTCTGACGGATCCCCGGCCGTCGATCCGCGCGGATCCCAAAGCCTTAGACCTTGGGCTTCGGTGATCCGTCAGACAGAACCTACATCCCGCAGTCAGCCTGCCAATCACCTGAACAGGTCAGGGCGGCACCAGAGTTTGTAAGAAGCTCAATCTGCGATGCGAAGCGCGCTGCAGACATCGCGATTCTCCGCGCCCCTCCGATGCCTCCCCTCGGCTTCGGAGCCAGCAGGTTTCTCCCGTTCCCGTTCCCGTTCCCGTTCTCACTCACAGCAAGGACATCACAACGATGTTCTCGACCCGAGTCTCCCTCGTGGCCGGCGCCGTTGCCGCGACCGCGACCTCCCTCTCGCACGCGGCGATCACGCAGGTGGACTACAGCACCGTGGTCGCCACCGCGACCGAGGATTTCAGCGGATTCGCAAGCGGCGGAAATGCCGCACGCGACGGATTGGTGCAGGGCAATGGCGTCGCGTTCGGCGAGCGATTCGCCGGCCAACAGCTTTCATCGCAGTCCGTGTTCTTTCCGGCGGTCAATGTCAACGGTCAATTCGATACGCTTTCCGGTTCGCCGACATCCCCGCTCACGCTTCTGGCGGGAAGCGCGGACCGCAACCTGTGGATCGGGGACATCGGGCTTCCTGGGGGCTTCATGATGGCCGGCTGTGGCCCGAACGGCTCGGCCTTTGCCCACGGCGGCACCTTCCACGGCAGCGTCGCGCTGCTGTTCGACGAGGACCAGTCGCAACTCGGCTTCCAGATCTTCGGCCAGAACGGCTCGATCGGCGTCGTGAGCTTCTTCCGACGCGATGGCTCGCTGATCGAGACCGTGAACATCGACCTCCCAGGCTTGCAGACGGGCGCTCTCGTCCCTGAGCTGAGCTTCGGATTCCTGCGACATGGCGGCGTCGCAGACATCGCAGGCATGTCGTTCACCAATGTCGATCTCGCGGGCATCGCCATGGACAACTTCATCTTCAGTAGCAGCATCCCCGCCCCCGGCGCCGTGGCTCTGTTCGGCCTCGCCGGCCTCGTCGGCGGACGCCGTCGCCGCGCCTGAACCGCCTCTCAGACGCATGCACGAAAGCCGCCCTGCTCTCCCGAGCGGGGCGGCTTTCTTTGGCACTCCTGTTCGGGCTGGCGTGTGCAGTGAAGCGCGCGGCGACGAGCGGAGACGCACCCGCCACCGCGAGCAGTGTTGCCACGCGCATACCTGCGGGTGAACGACCAGAAAGACCAGAGCCTCCACCGCCCCGCTTTCGCCGCAACCCACGCCTGCGCAAGACAATGCGGGTCACGCCGCGCCCGTGCGCTTGACGGCGCGGCGGAAGTCGCTAGGATTCTCCGCTCTTCGCCTCGTTAGCTCAGTTGGCGAAGACCCGTTCGCGTAAGCGCCGATCAATCCGTGCCTTACGCACACGCCATTCAGGCTGGTAGCAGTACAGGTAGCAGTAGGGAAACGACAACGCAAGACGCGGCGTGATCCCATGTTCTTCTCGGCGACAGCGACTGTGCACGACCCATCGTCGCCTTCGTTGGCCATCACCGCTTAGAACCGCCCACACCGCCCGACCGCCCGACCTCTCACGCGGTGCTCCCGCTCCTGCCCGACCCTGCCCCACCATCAAAGGAAGAGGGCCCGCCGACTCGACCAGAGCCGGCGGGCCCCTTTGAACAACTACGATGCGCGAACCTGCGCTGTTGATTCCGGCGGCAGGCGTCTACGAACGGCTGCCTCCCTCCTCACCCACGACGCCTCCGTGACTCCTCTTCTCAACGCGGTCGGACGACAGCGGGAACCATTTGGGTTTCCGCGCGCGGACGAGGGCATCGAACTCAGCGTCATAGGAGGGATGCGCCGGATCCGTCGAGTCGCGGAGCGTCACGAACAGCTCCGCTTCGGTGAAGCGCCCGCGGATCCGATCCCAGATCTTGTACCGATCGTCGTCGTCTCCTTCGGTCGGCATCACGCGCCTCCCCTCGCGCCACGCCACATTCCGGCATCGAACTCCTCGATGTGCCGTCGGATACCTTCCGCCTGCTTCTTCGGCAGGCTCTCCGCGGCCTCGTGGAGCATTTGATGACTGTGGGCGACCTCAAGGAACAGCGCCTTGATCACCTCTGCGGGGTCGAAACCAGGCTCCTGCGGGCCCATCCTCTGATTGTTCTTGACTGCCATGGATAACGCTTTCTGCGGCTGTTGCCGCGGCTTGCAATTCTGCTGAAAATATCGAACTGGCTTGGTGGTGCAGCATCCAACCTGGATGTCGGCACCTGTCTGTCTTCATCGAACTCGAACTTTCTTCTTGATCTTTCCTCCCTTCTTCTTTGGCTTCTTGCTGGAGGTGGCGGCGCGCGCCTTCGGGGTGCTCGTCCCTCCCCTCCGTGCCTGCTCCAGAGACTGCAAGACCCCCTCGGCCGCATCCCCCAGATGGATGATGACGGACTCGGCCCTCGTGTTCGGCCGCAGCATCTCGCCGTGCAGCACGGCCTGGAACGCGCGGTCGAGGAACGTGGCCTCGGCGGGATGGAGTCTCGAGCGCTTCGCGGCGCTCAGAATCTTGAGCAGTATCACGGCGCCGTCATGCGTGCGATCGACCCGAACCGGCACCTCGCGCACGAAGCCTGCGAGTCCCTCCATCGCCCTCTGCCAGTCCTGGATGACCCTCTCCGATCCCTTCCGATCGCGGGCGATCGCCTCGACGACCAGCGGCTCGATCGCGGCGTGATTGGCGGGAGAGCGTCGCAGGAGCGGGCCCATCATCCGTGCGAGAAGGGACATGCCGTAGATCGCGGCCTCAGCGCCCAGTGAGCTCGACTGCGGGTTTCGTGCAGCGAACTTCTCCGGAAGCATCGCCTCGAGCTTCGCCCAGACTTCGCGCTGGTAGAAGGAGTCTGCATCGAGCTTGCTCTTCATGGTTGCCTCCCTGCTTGCGCCTGCGGGAGACGACCGTCGTCAGCCCGCCGCGCAAGAGTAGAGCTCGAATCGGGTCCGTCAAGGCTTCAAGAGTCGATCCGGAGCAGATCGCCTCTCGGATTCCCAAAAAGTAGTTACGGATTCGGTTACGGTGGTTTTCCGCGATCACCAGCCACGGACTTGACACTGGAGCGCCGAGGACTACCCTCTCGCGGTGGCGCGGACGAGTGGGCGTCACAGCCCTCGGACTGCGCCAGCAGGTGATCCGCGATGCCAAAAGAGAACTTCAAGAACGCGCTGCTCGAGCACGCAACGGCAGATGTCGTGCCGAGCGCCGGCATGTCGGCGGAGATTCCGCACGATTCATCCCTTGAGCGTCCACCCGCCAGCACTCCACGGAAGCGCAACGCGCGGGGGCAGTTCGAGGGGAGGCGTGAGATCACCGATCAGGATGTGGCCAATATCCGCACCCTTGCGCGCCTCGGCCAGTCTGACGGCGCGATCGCGAGAAAGCTCGGGATCTCGCGCCCTGCGGTGACTCAGATCAAGAACGGGAAGAGGAGGCGGCCTTCAAGAGGTAGCACCACGGACGGGGTCCTACCGCCGAGTCCCGCCGATACATGGATCCTGCCATCGAGGCGTCCATAGTGCCCCGCCATCACCGCCGTGGCTTCGCGCGCCGCTTTCCTTGCATGCCGACCCGCACGAGCGTCTTCTTGCGCAGGGCGTCGAGGAACGCTGCGTAGGCCTCGTAGTCCTCGCTCTCGAGATCCACGCTCCACTGGTCGAAGGTCGCCAGCACGAGCGCCAGCGCGGCCTCCTTCGGATCGCTGACACCCGAGAGCTGCGCACCGTCGAGCCACTGGTAGAAGCACTCGTTGTCGTCCCAGCTGATGCGCAGGAGCCCCCAGCGCGAGTCCCCGCCACGGAGCGGCACGAGGTAGAGGTGCTCCTCCATCCGCCAGGTGTAGCCCGGCCGGTCGGCGAGGGTGTGCCCGAGCACCCCGAGCGAGTACGCGCGCTTCGGTACCCGCCCCTGCATCTTCGCAAGCGCCGCCGCGTGGTCGCGCTCCTCCTCTTCTTCCTCATCGCAATCCGCCCGCCGCCGCGGGTACGGATCCGTCATGCAGGAGAGGGTGAAGCCGGCGTGCAGGTCGACTGGGATTGGTGGCATGGACTTCCCCGTATTGACGGACTGCGGGCGTGCGGGAGTTGGTGCCCGAGGGCAGACGGGGGTTCAACCCCGCCGGCGACTTTCAGAACTCACGCCATCGTCACGCCGACCCACGGCCGCTCAGGGGCGATCCGTGGGGTTGCCCGAGGCGGTCACGGGTTGCGGGCGACGCGGAAGCCGAGGTCGGGGTCACGGTCATCCGTGATCGTGGCATCACGGGCGGAGGAACGCGTCGTAGTGCTGCTATAGCAAGAGCCTCCGCGCACGACACGGGTCGATCCAGCCGAAGGGCCCGGCGGATTCGTCGAGGCGCTCGATGCGTAATAGGCGCTTGAATACCAGTCATTGACCCACTCGAACACATTCCCTGACATGTCGTGTAGGCCGAAGCCGTTCGGGGCCTTGCCGCCCACGGGGCGGGTCTGGTTGGACGAGTTCGAGCCGAACCACGCGATGTTCCCGAGCAGCGTGTCGTCGTTCGTGCCTGCTGTCTGTGCGGGCCAGCCGTGGAACGCGGTCGTCGTGCTCGCGCGGTACGCGTACTCCCACTCTGCCTCGGTCGGAAGCCGCATGCCCGTCGCAGAGAGGAAGCCTTGGATCGTGTTCCACGACACCATCTCGACCGGGCGGTTCGGCACCTGCGCGGCAGGCACCTGTGCGCTCGCCGACTGGAAGACCGACGGGTTCGACCCCATCCGCGCCGTCCACTGCGCCTGCGTCACCTCGTAGCGGCCCATGTAGAAGGCGCTCGTCAGCGTCACCGTGTGGACGGGGTTCTCGTCGGAGCCGCAGCTCCACTGGTTCGACGCCGAGCACCCCATGCTGAAGGTCCCCGGCGGTATCAGCACCATCTCGATCTGCGTCGCGTTGTCGCGCACGCGCCACGCGTAGCCCGTCGCCGTGATCGCAGCGCGCAGCGTTGCGCTCGTCACGATGGCGGGATCAGGGTTCTGCTCGAGGACCGTGAACCACTGGACGCCATACTCAAACCCCCGCACCGCCGTCGCCGTTCCGCCGAAGGCGGCCACCACGACATCGCGCAGACCAGCGGAACCCGCCGGCGTGACCGCTGTCAGCGTTGTCGCGTTCACCACCGTCACACTCGTCGCCGCCGCGCCTCCGATCGTCACGGTCGTCGTCGCATCGAAGCCCGAACCGCGGATCGTCACGGTTGTGCCGCCCGAAGTCACGCCGATGGCCGGCGTCACCGACACAATCGACGGCTGCCACATGATCTCGCCCCAGCCTGACAGCAGGACGCCGAGGTCGCCGCTGCTCACCGACCCGTCGCCGTCGAGATCGCCGATCGGTGGATCCTGAAGGCCCCAGAGCGAGAGCAGTGCGCCGAGGTCGGCGCTCGACACGATGCCGTCGAGGTCGAGGTCGCCACGCGCAAACTCGCAGTCGTCGAGCACGCCGTCGGCGTCCTTGTCCTGGGCGCCATTCGCGATCTCGCAACTGTCGGGCGTGCCGTTGCCGTTGCAGTCGCCGTTCGCGGTCGCGATGTCGCAGGAGTCGAGGCGGCCGTTGCCCGTGCAGTCGAGCGCGGGGTTCGCGGCGATCTCGCAGCTGTCGAGCACGAGGTCGGAGTCGCAGTCCTTCCACGGTGCGGTCACGATCTCGTAGGTATCGGGGACGCTGTTGCCGTTGCAGTCGCCTTGGCACGAGTCGGGTACGCCGTTGCCGTCGATGTCGGGCGAGGTGCCCGCGGCGATGTCGCAGGAGTCGGGAACGCCGTTCGTATTGCAGTCAGGCGTGCCGCTCGCGATGTCGCAGGAATCAGGACGGCCGTTCGCATTGCAGTCGGGTGCGAGCCCCTGCGCGATGTCGCAGGAGTCGATCTTCCCGTTCGCGTTGCAGTCGGGCGCGAGGCCCTGCGAGATCTCCCAGCTGTCGGGGAGGTTGTTCGCGTTGCAGTCGGGCTCGCAGCTGTCGGGGATGCCGTTCGAGTTCACATCGGCCGAAGTGCCCGACGCGATGTCGCAGGAATCGGGAATGCTGTTCCCGTTGCAGTCTCGTCCGGGGATGCGCACCTCGCAGGTGTCCTCGATGCCGTTCGCGTTGCAGTCGACGGGCGCAGCCTCGTAGGACAGCGAGATCTCGCAGAGGCCGTCCGAGCACTGCGTGGCGCTGACGAGCGGCGATGCCTCGAGCCGCACCGTGAGCGCGCCGTTGGCGAGGTAGCCGGCGAGCGCCTTCAGCGGGATCGTCACCGTCGCCTCGTCGGGCGTCGCGGGGCAGTCGTTCGCGCCCGAGACGAAGAGCGTGCCGGAGGTCACGCCGTCGAGGCGCAGCGTGAGGAACTCGGAGGAGAGGTTCAGATCGCTGCGGACGCGCACGCGGAGCGTCGCGGCAGATACGGCCGCGGGCAGACCGCTGAAGGTGAACTCGCGCGGAGTGCCCGAGCCGATCGGGCCGAGGTTGCCGGAGGTGCGGTCGACCGTGGGTGTGCCGCAGGTGAGGGCGATCGTGTGATCCGTGCCCCCCGCGATCGCGGTGGCAGGGCCGAGGTCGGCAGGCACGCTGCATTCGCCGTGACCATTGTAGCCCCAGCAGCGCACCGTTCCGTTCGCAAGCAGCGCGATCGTATGAATTCCGCCCCCCGCGATCGCGGTGGCAGGGCCGAGGTCGGCAGGCACGCTGCATTGACCTTGGCCGTTAAGGCCCCAGCAGCGCACCGTTCCGTCCGCGAGCAGCGCGATCGTGTGGTTGAAGCCCCCCGCGATCGCGGTGGCAGGACCGAGGTCGCCCGGCACCGTACATTGGCCATTTGAGTTGCTGCCCCAGCAGCGCACCGTTCCGTTCGCAAGCAGCGCGATCGTGTGATACCCGCCCCCCGCGATCGCGGTGGCAGGGCCGAGGTCGGCAGGCACGCTGCATTCGCCGTCGGCGTTCCTCCCCCAGCAGCGCACCGTTCCGTTCGCACGCAGCGCGATCGTGTGGTTGAAGCCCCCCGCGATCGCGGTGGCAGGGCCGAGGTCGGCAGGCACGCTGCATTCGCCATCGTCATCTCTCCCCCAACAGCGCACCGTTCCGTTCGCAAGCAGCGCGATCGTGTGGAAGCCGCCCCCGGCGATCGCGGTGGCAGGGCCGAGGTCGCCAGGCACCGTACATTGGCCATAGTTGTTGAGACCCCAGCAGCGCACTGTTCCGTCCGCAAGCAGCGCGATCGTGTGGATTCCACGCCCTGCGATCGCGGCCGCCGGGCCGAGATCGCTCGGCACGGTGGATTGGCTCTGGCTGTTTCCGCCCCACGCCCGCACCACCTGCGCCTCGGCCGACGCCGTCGCCGCGAGTGCGAACCCAGAGACCAGAACCCCCGCCAAGTGCTTGCGCATCATGCTGCTCATCCAAAATCCCCTGCTGTCACGAGTCCGAGCCGCGCGCCGCGGCATGCCTTGGCTCCACCGCGGTGACGGAGCGGCGGAGTCCAGACATGAGAACGGAAATCGGGTCGGCGATCAATCCCCGATTCACGATTCAAACAACACAAGACGGTCGCGGCGCGAAGCCACAGCGCCCCGTGAATACAAAAAAAGAACTGAGCCCGTAAAAAATTCTGACCTGAAAAACGGCCTCTTCGCCGAAAATTCCACGAAAGTTGTTTATAAACATTCGCTCCGTAGGCATTTAGACCCTGCGCGCGCCGTCGACGATCCTTGAGGGCTAAAGGAAAGGCCGCCGCGTGGGCGGCCTTCCGGTCAACTGCACGACTTCACGACGATGAAGACCAGCGCGGCGAGGACCACGAAGCCGACGAGGCGTCCACCCCCGCCGCCCCGAGGCCAGCACATAGGCAGCCGTTCGTTCGCCGGCGACCCGCAGGGGCCGTGGATCTCCGCTGTGCCGTGGATCTCGTCCGCGTGCCCGGGGCGTCAGGTCACGGGTTGCTTCTCCGCACCAACTCCCGCTGCGCCCAATCGCGCCACTCGGCGCTGCTGCCACGCAGGGCGATCTCGCGCAGCAGCCCATCCGTGCGGCCATCGTGCCTGCTCCCCTTCACCTGGAGCCGCGCGAGCGCCTGCATCGATGGCAGATGGCCCTCCTCGACCTCAAGCGCCGTGCCGTACATCGCAAGCGCCTCGCCCGTGCGGCCTGCGCGCTCGAGCGTGAGCGCGAGGTTGAATCGCGGGTCGGGGTTGCCCGGCATCAGCTTGCGGGCCCACTCGAACTCGTTGGCCGCCTCGTAGAGCCGCCCCTGCCGCAGATAGACGACTCCGAGGTTGTTGTGCGCGGGGCCGTGGTAGAGGTCCGCGGCAAGCGCCTCGCGCAGAATGGCTTCGGCCTCCTCGTCGGCAGACGCCTCCGCGCTGTCCATCCGCTCGACCGCCTTGCGCGTCAGCACCTCGGCCTTCGTCGAGTTGCGCTCGACCTCCGGCTGCGGCGCGTAGGCGCTCGACGAGACGCGCTGCGGACCGCAGCCCGTCGCGCACGCCGCCGCAAGGAGCGCGCCCGCCACACACAGTGCCGTGAAACCGCGGAGGTCAACTCCATCGCTCATCTTCATGCTCCGTTCCTTGCCGCAGGCGATGCCTGCCGAACCACCACCGTGCCGAGGGTCAGCGTCGCGTCGAACCGCTCCGACTCGCCGCCCATCCATCCTGCCTGCTCGCGCCCCGCCCGCGCCGATGCGCGGGAGAGCTCGACACCTGTGACGACGACGAGAGGCTGCGCCGTCCTCCACTCGGCGAGGAACCGCCCGAGTTCCTCAAGCCCGATCGACTTGAGCCGAACGGTGGTGCGCCGCACGGAGAAACCCCGCGCCTCCGCCGGTTCGCCCATCGTGGCCGACGACGCATCCGTCGCGACGGACGCGAGGACGCGGTCGCCCGCCCCGACTGCCTGGAGCCTCGCCCGGAGCGCCGCCGTCAGGTTCGCCTCCGCCTGCGGCTCGAGCAGCGCGCGGTCGCGCCGGGCCCTGAGCGACAGCACTTCGGCGATGTCGCGCGACGCAGCCGCTGCCAGTTCCTCGCGCTCGGCGAGCTGCACGCGCTTCGCACCGACCCAAGAAACGGCCGAGACCACAAGCATTGCGAACGCCGCGACGAGCAACAGCATCGCGTAGAGCCGCGGGACCCGCGCAATGGCGCCGACGACAGCGGCGTAGACCGATTCGCCGGGGAACCTGCGCGTCATGCATCCCCCTTTGCCGCAGGCGCTGCCCTTCGGAGCGTGAGCGTGAACGCCGCCCCCCGCTCCGTCACCGTGAACTGCACGCCGCCGTCGATCGTCCATCCCTCCGCCGCACGGAAGGAGTCCTCGATCCGCGCGACGACTGCGGCGTCCTTCGCCATCCCACGGACCACCGCCACGCCATCCCGCAGCGAGATGCCGTCGCAGCGCGCCTCGGCGTCGGCCGGCCACAGCGCGATCACCTCGCCGAGGAGCAGCGATGCGTCGGCCAGCACGGGCGCGTCGGAGGCTCGCGTCTGCCGCAGCTTCCGAAGTTCCGTGACGAGGCGGAGGTCGGGGGGCAGGCGGGACCCGTCGTCGGAGCGATACGCGGCGTCGAGGATCTCAGCTCGACGCTCGTCGACCGCGACCGCTGCACGCTCGAAGGCGTCCACGCGACGCCCGGCGCCGGCAATCGCAAGGGCGACGGCGAGCAGCACGATGGCCACGACCGCCGCACGCCGCATCGATCCGAGGCGACGCAGCTCCGGCGGCGCGTAGTCGCCCGTGAGGAACTCGAGCCGCGCCCGATCGACGGGCTCCCCCGCCGCGGCCGTGATGAAGTCCGGGACTTCCTCGGGGACGAGCGACAGCAGCCCGTCGCCCGCGCATTCGGCGAGGCGCATGCGCTCGATCCCGCAGGCGACGATGCGGCCGTCGCGAAGCCTGTGGAACACCGCATGGACATCCTCGAGCGCGACGGGGATCCACGACTCGAAGAGGTAGCCAAGCTCTGCATCCCGGATCCGAGCGCGGCCAAGCGGCTTCGGGTCGAGCAACGCCCAGTAGCAGTCGTGCGCGGGAACGGTCGCGCTCCGCGGATCGGCGGGCAGCATCGCGGCCTCGGAGGTGCTGGGCGACTCGGGAAGCGTGCGCTCGGAAGTCATGCGCCACCTCCGACCCGCGCGCCTGCGCTTGCGTCGACCAGGCGCAGGACGAGCTGGCGGTCACCCTCGCGCAGCGCGACCTCGCGCTCGAGGACCGACGCGATCTCGACCTCGCCCACGCGGTCGCCGCTACGAAGGAGGTGCACGCGGTCGTCCGTCGCGTCGTAGATCGCCGCGACGAGGACCCCATCGACGCGCGACACGGCGATGAGGCTGAGCGAAGCAAGTCGCCCGACGGGTGCATTGGGCTGGCCCTCGGGCGCGGGCGGCTCGGGCGAGAGCCGCCGGGCGAAGAGCGCCGCATCGAGCGGCACGGCAAGAGGTGCGTCAGGGTCGCCCGCGTGCTCGCGAGCGTCGACACCGCCCGCGATCGGAGCGGGAAGCGAAGGCTCGATCCCGAGCGGGCGAAGCGCCCAGATCCCGACCGCGCCCAGCAGCGCAAGACCGACGCCAAGCGTCAAGCCGAGCGCACGCCGTGCATCATGGATCGCCCGTGGCTTCATTCGGTGATCCTCAGCTGCTGGACGAGCCGCCATGATCCGCTGGTACGCGCGTAGGTCAGCCACCACGCGCTGCGCGCCGCGCCGAACCGCACGTCGATGCGGAACGACCACAGGTCGCTCACCCCGACAAACCTGATGGAGCGCTCGCCGATTGCCTCACCGACCGCCTCACCGACTGCCTCAGCAGGCGTGTCCGCGCCAGCCGCTGCGGCGGCATTGCCGCCGGATGCCACCCCGAACGCCCCGCTCGCGCGCCCCACGAGACGCGCCTCGACGACAGCGTCCCACACCGCACGGCCCGTGATCGCCTCGGCTGCGCGAACAAGCGGCTCTGGCGCGGTGTGGACGTTCACCACGATCTCGTCCACGGCATGCGTCGCGACGAGCGCGCCGATCGCCGCATCGCCGCGCTCGGGCCTATCGCCAGACGCGCCTGGCCAGACGCGAATCGCGGGGGACGCGCGGCCCTCGCCGCCGTCCACCCCGTGCGCACCGATGAGGTCGAGCCCCATCGGCTGGAGACTCGGCGTGGCCGCGTCCCGCACGGCGCGCACCACCTCGGGCGGCAGCGTCGTCGCGAGCCCGCGCGCCTCGCGCGCCTCGCGCCAAGGAACCATGCCACGCTGGTCGAACGCAACGATCCGCACGAGAAGCGACGAGGCACCGTCTCGCGCGGCAGTTCCCTCGACCGAAGAAGCCTCGACCGAAGAAGCCTCAAGCGAAGAAACCTCAACCGAAGAAGCCTCAAGCACGACCTCCTCCGCAAGCACCTCGACCGCGGGCAGGACGGCATCGGGCGCAAGCGCCACGCGGTCTGCGCTCCGCGCAAGCCAATCCTCCGCGGCCCGGGCGAGGGACCGCGCCGCGTCGTCGGCGATCTGGCGGTCACGCTCGGCGCGCCGCGCAAGCGACGCCGCCGTCGCGGCCTGCGCCGCCACGGTCGCCGCCGCGAGCCCCACGAGGACGGCCGCGAGCACGAGGAGCAGCGCGACACCACGACGAGGTGCGCCCCGACTCAGAGCCGCCCGAGACATCGGAACCTCCCTTCTCGCGACACGCCGTCGAGCTCGAGTTCGACCACGAGCTCCTCGCGGTCGCCCCCGATCCGCGCCCGCCAGCGCGCGACGCGCTCGGCCATCGGCCTGCGGACACCCGCGCCGTCGGCCGTCGCGTCCTCGAGCCAAAGCACCCCTGTCGCGGCGTCGAGCGCGTACTGCCGCCGCACGCGTCCGCGCGAACCCTCGAGCGACGAGCGCGTGTCGATCACAAGCCTTCCATCCTCGGCAACGAGCACGCGGCGATCGGACCCGTCGCCTGAGGCGCGGGCGCGACCGGGGCCGTCTGCGTCGGCGACGGCGAGGTCGGTCTCGACCATCTGGAGCACCGCCGTGGCCGTGGCGATGGCCGCAGCGCGACGCTCGACGCCGGCCGAGGCGCGCACCGCGGCGGTCGACCAGGAGTAGAGCGCCACCGAGAGCATGCTGGTGACCGCGATCGCAAGGAGCGTCTCGACGAGCGTGAGACCACGCGCCGCACGCCCCCCGCGCGCCGCACGCCGTCGCGGCGCGCGCCGTCGCAGCTCGAGCCGCCGCACGCAGGTCGCGTCGCCAAGGCGGAACATCGCCCAGCGGATCTCGCCCGCCGCCTGCATCGGCGACGGATCGTCTCCGGCGGCGGCCGCGCTCGCTCCCCCCGCGTCGTCGCCAAGCCTCAGTGAGACGGCGTTCAGCAGCTCCACCGTGAGCGCCCCGCCATCGCCGCCCGCCGACCACGAGGCGCGCGTCGACGCCGGGAGTTCGGCAAAGAGGCCCTGATCGAGGATGCGCGGGCCCGCCGCGTCGGGATCGATTCCGAACCGCTCGGGTGCGGCCTCGACGAGATCGGCGCATCGGGCAAGAAGCGCGCGGTGCGCGGCGGCGATCGACTGGACGCCCGCGTCTTCGCGCGAGCCCCCGGGGCCTGTGCCACTGGCCCGCACCGACGCCGAGAGCACAGGCATCGTCGCGACGGCAACCACAGCGAGGAGCGCGGTCGCGACCAGCGCCTCGACGAGCGTGAGGCCCCTTGCCCGAGGTGCGGCCATCATGCGCCGCCCCCCGATTCGACCATCACGGCGCCCGTGAGGCCATGCACGCGCACCACCGCGAGTTCGCCGCCGGTCCGGACATCGCGGAGCCTGACGCGGTAGTCGCGCGAGCGACCGAGCGCGTCGACCGCGATCCGTGCGCCGACCGCCGCGTCGAGGGCGCGCGCGTCAGGACCGCGCCCGAACGACAATGGATCGCTCGAGGTCGCTCCATCGACGATGACCTCCGCGACGACACCACTCGGCAACGCACGCGAGGCGACAACCCCGTCCGCGTCGCGCGCAGCCGCATCGGGCGCAAAGCCGTCTCGCCGCCGCAGGCGCACCTCGAGCCTCGACCCGCCCGCGACGGCGCAAAGATCGACCGCGCCATCGCTGTGCGCAAGGGCGCGCGCCACCGCATCGATCGCCCGCACCGACTCAACCGCCTCCGCACGGACCGCGCCGTTCCCGCCGCGCACGACGCCGCCCGCGAGCACCGCCGCCGCAAGCGACAGAAGCGCGATCGCCGCGAGCACCTCGACGACGGTCATCGCGCGACGCGCACCCCGCGACTGGCGGCACGGGCGGTTCATGGCGTCAGCGCATCCTCGCGCAGCCGCGCCGACGAGATGTCCTGGTCTTCGCCCGCCCCGCCCTGCTTTCCGTCACCGCCGAACGAAACGAGCTCGAACGGCTCGCCGTCGGGCCCGGGCGTGAGATAGAGGTACTGCCGTCCCCACGGGTCGAGCAGCTTCTCGCCCGGCAGGTAGAACGAATGCGTGGCGTTGGCGGCGGGCGCGGTCAGCACGGCGAGCCCCGCGTCGCCCGTCGGATACGCCCCGCGCTCGATGCGGTAGGCCTCCAGCTTGCCAGCGACGATCGTCATGCCCGTCTTCGCAAGCTCCCGCTTCGCCTTCCCGAAGCTGCCCGAGAAGCCGACATAGAGCGTGCCTGCGACGAGGCTCAGGATGACGACGACGGCGAGGACCTCGACAAGCGTCATGCCGCGGAGTGCGGCCGTGCGCGGCGATGGACGGGATTGAGCACGCATTCAGAGCACCTCCTGGAGCCGCATGAGCGGCAGGACCGCGGCCATCACGACGATTCCGATGAAGACCGCGAGCACGACGATCACCGCCGGCTCGAGCAGCGCCGCAAGCCGGTCGATCATGCGGGCAACCTGGCGCTCGTAGCGCTCGCCGAGCCGCACGAGCACGCGGTCGAGGTCGCCGCCCGACTCGCCCACCGCCACCAGGCGTCGCAGCTCGGCGTCGAACCACGCGGGTGCGTCGAGCGCCGCAGAGACCGAGTGACCCGACTCGACGCCGCGCGCCGCGTCGCAGAGCGCCTGCGCGAGCCCGGCCGCGAGGCCGCGGTTCGTCGGGGCGACGACGCGCAGCGCCTCGACGAGCGGCACGCCCGCACGCAGGAGCTCCGCCACCGCGAGGAGGACGCGCGAGACCGCGAGCCTGCGGAGCGCGATCGGAAGCAGACGGTCGGCACGCGCACGCGCAGCAGGCGATGCGCTGCGCACGAGCGCGGGAAGCGCGACGGCGGCAAGCACCGACGCGACGAGCGCGACGACCGCGCCGAGCCACCACCACGCCGCCGCGAACGCGCCGAGATCCATCACCACCTGCGTGAGTCGCGGCACCTCGAGCCGCGCCGAGACGAGGATCGACGCAAGTTGGGGGAGCGTGCGCGTCGCAAGAAAGAGCGCGACCGCAACGCCCACGCAGGCGACGACCGCGGGATAGGCGAGCGCCGACACGAGGCGCTGGCCGAGGCGCGCGGCGCGTCCCTGGCGTTCGGCGAGAAGCTGCAGCGACTCGGCGAGCGTGCCCGCGACCTGCGCGGCATCGATGATCGAGATCTCCGCGGCGTCGAACCACGAGGGCTGCCCGCGCATCGCCTCGGAGAGGCTGTCTCCCGAGCGGAGCCGCTCGCGCATCGCGACGAGCGCGCGGCGAAGCGCACGCGGCATCGCCGCATCGGCCGCGACGATGGTGTCGAACGCATCGACGAGCGGCACGCCCGACGCGAGTAGGTTCGCGAGCGCGTCGAAGAGATCGGCGCGCGCCTCGACGCGGCGCCCGCGGAGCCAGCTTTCGTGCGCGCCGCTCCATCCGGACTCGCTTCGGCGCGACTCGCTCCGGCCAGGCGCCACGGCCCGCGCTTCGTCGCCCGAGCGCCCCCTGCCGGCACCGTCCTGGCCCGCCGCTTCCGCCGCGCGCCGGCGTCGTGGCACAGACCCCCGCTCGGGTTCGAGCGACAGCACCTGGAGCCCGACCGCGCGCAACGCAGCCCGCACCTCGGGCGCAGAATCGCCCGCGACCTCGCCGCGCCGCTCGATCGGGCGCGCCGGATCTCGAAGATCGATCGCTTGGTACTTCCAGACGCTCATCGCTCGGTATCCATGCTCCGCCTACAGCGCGCCGACAAGCACGCGGTTCACTTCCTCCTGCGTCGTCACGCCCTCCGACACGAGCCGTCCGCCCTCCTCGACGAGGGTCGTCATGCCCGCCGCGCGGGCCGCATCGCGAAGCGCGCGCGCATCGGCGCCCGCGGTCAAGAGCGACCGCACCTGCTCGGTCACGAGCAGAAGCTCGAAGACGCCGAGCCGCCCCCGCAACCCGGTCCCGAGGCACTCGCCGCAGCCGGCGCCATCGCACGCCGCGTGCCGGCGGCGCACCAGCCGCTGCGCCAGCACCGCGCTCAGCGACGCCGACACGAGGTACGGCTCGACGCCAAGGTCGACAAGCCGCGTCAGCGCGCTCGGCGCGTCGTTCGTATGCAGGGTCGAGAGCACGAGGTGGCCGGTGAGGCTCGCCTGGATCGCGGTGCGCGCGGTCTCGGCGTCGCGGATCTCGCCCACCATCACGACATCGGGGTCCTGCCGCAGGATGTGCCTGAGCCCCGTCGCGAAGGTGACGCCCTTGCGCGAGTTCACCTGCGATTGGCTCACGCGCAGGCCCGCAGACGAGAGGTCGTACTCGACGGGATCCTCGATCGTCATGATGTTGACGCGCGCGCTTCCGATCGCGGTGAGCGTCGCGTAGAGCGTGGTGGTCTTGCCGCTTCCCGTCGGTCCCGTGACGAGGATGATGCCGTTCGCGCGCGACGCGCGCTCGAGGAAAGGCCCCGCAAGAAGCGCGGGCATCCCGAGCGACGCGAACTCGGTCAGCTGCTGCGCATGGTCGAGGAGGCGCAGCACCGCGCGTTCGCCATGGCTCGTGGGGACGGTCGAGATGCGGAGGTCGATCGGTCGCTCGCCGATCGTGACCGTCGCGCGCCCGTCCTGCGGCACGCGGCGCTCGGCGATGTCCATGCGCCCCATCACCTTCACGCGGCTCACCACCGCCGCGGCGAGCTCTGGCCCGAGCGTGCGCACGTCGTGCAGGACGCCGTCCACCCGGTAGCGCACGATCGTCGCCTCGGGGAGTGGCTGGATGTGGATGTCGCTCGCGCCGCGGCCGAGCGCCTCGAAGAGGATCGCGTCGACGAGCAGGACGACCTTCCCCTTTCCCTCGACATGAAGGAGGTCGCGGTCGGCCTGCGCGAGGAGGCGGTCGACCGATGGAAGGGCCGAGCCGTCCCCCGCCCCGCCGTCGACGCCGCCGTTCGAAGCGGCCAGGGTCGAACGCCCGCCGCCTGCGGCGCGCGCCCGCTCGTACAGCTCGTCGACCATCCGCGCCACCTGCTCGCCGTCTCCCGTGCGCACCGCGAAGTCGCGGCGCAACCGCGCGCGCAGGTTGGCGACCAACGCGGGGGAAGTGCCGGCGGCGACGATGATCGTGCCCCCGAACGCGCCCTCGGCTGCGCCGCCGTCGCGATCGGCGACGACCAGATGCCGCCGCGCGAACTCGCGCGGGATCCGCTCGACGAACGCGGCGGGCAGGTCGGCGGGATACGCGCTCATCGGATCACCTGCGGCTCGACGACCGGGAAGCCGTCGTCCACGCCCGCCTCGCGCGCCGCGCGCTCGCTCGCGTACTTGAGGTCCTCGAAGCCGCCCTGCCGCAGGATGTTCGCGCGGATGAACACATAGAACTTCGACCGAGTGCGCGTGACCGAGCGGCTCTTGAACGCCTCGCCGAGCACGGGGATGTCGCCGATGAACGGGATCTGCGAGATGCCCTCGATGTCGCCCTGCAGCTGGAGGCCGCCGACGGCCACGGTGAACCCGTCGGGAATGGTCACCACGCTCTTCAGCTGGTTCTGCTGGCGCGGCGGCGGAAGCGAGGGGCTCGCCGAGTCGCCCACGAAGTTCGAGATTTCCACCGAGTAGTCGAGGAGGAGGTGGTCGCCCTCCGCGATCTGCGGCGTGACGCTGACGACGGTGCCCGCGTCCTGCGTGCCGCTGAAGCTCGTCGTCGCGACCGTCTGCGAGGCGTTCGTCGAGAGGACGGGCTGCTGGAGCACGCTCGTGAGGAGCGCCTGCTTGTTGTTCGCGACGAGCACCTTGGGGATGTTCAGCGCGCGGCCGCGGCTCAGCGTCTCGAGGGCGCGGACGAGCACGCTGAAGTCGCCGGGGCGCAGCATCAAGGCCGTGGCGCCAGTGCCCGGCGGCGGCGGATTGGTCGTCCCTGCATTCGTCGTCGAGAGCCCGAACAGCGACGAGAGCAGGGTGATCGTGCCATCGGAGACATCGAGCTTCGAGAGCTCGATCCCGAGGTCGACCGCCTGGTCGTCGGTGATGCCGACCACGAGCGCCTCGATCATCACCTGCGACTGGCGCACGTCGATCGACTCGAGCAGCGCGCCGATCCGCTCGAGCATGCGAGAGCTGGCGACGACGATGATCGAGTTCGTGCCCTCGTCGGGCGTGATCGTGAGATCGGCGGAGCGGATCGAACCGATGCCCGCGGAGCCATCCGACGCGGGCGCGCGCCCGCCGCCCGGCCCGCCAGCGCCCACCGCGCCCGTCGTGCCCGCGATCGGGTTGTCGGTCGCAGGCGTGATCGCGGACGCCGCGCCGGGCGTGGGCACGCGAGGGGTCGCCGGCTGCGGAGTCGCGAGCACGGTGCCCGAGGCACCGGCGCCCGCAGCGCCGCCGTTCGCAGCGCCGCGCGCGGCGGCATCGCCCCCTGTCGCGTCCGAGACCGCGTCGATCAGGCCCGCGAGCACCTCGACGACCTCGCCCACAGGTCTGTTGCGGACGACGAAGGTCCGCACCTGCCGGCGCTCGTCGGTCGGGACCGAGGAGAGGCGCTCGAACATCGCCTTGATCGCGGCGTGCTCGCTCGAAGTCGCCGTCACGACAAGCGACGAAGTCAGCTCGTCGCGCACGACCTTCCAGCGGGACGACGAACCCTGCGGTCCGGGATCCTTGCAGCTCGCCTCCATGAGCGTCGCCACGTCCGCGAGCGAGAACCCGCCGACCGAGTAGGTCTCCGTCGTGGCCGCGGGCGGTCGGTCGAACGCAGCGAGGAGCTCCTTCCAGATGGCGATGTCGCGGTCCGTCCCGCAGAGGATGACGCTCGCCCCGTCCGCCGACGCGATCGGCTTGCCGCGCAGCACGGACTTGCTCGCATCCTCGCGTGCGGCGACGGCCGCCTGCGCCGCGGTCACGAGTTCCTGCGCGCGAACGAAGCGCGCGGGCACGGTCTCGACGGTCGTCTCCGCGAGCGGGACATCGATCAGCGACAGGAGATACGACGCCTGCTCGATGCGCGACGCGTAGTCGGACACGAGGATCAGCCCCGCGTCGCCGACGGTCGCCGCGCTTCCGACCTGACGCGAGAGCACCTGCTTGAGCGGTTCGAGCAGCTCCTTCGCGTCACGGTGGCGGGCGCGAAGCACGACGGTCTGGAATCCGCCGCTGCGGCCGTCGAGAGCGCCGTTCGCCGCGTCGGACCGCTCGATCCGCGCGGCGTTGCCCGCCTCCGCCGCGCGCACGATGCTCACGATGCGGCTCCCGGGGCGACGCACGCTCGCAAGCCCGTTCGAGGCGAGCAGCTCGTTGGTCAGCGCCCAGAGCTCCTCCGCGCCAAGCGGGTCGGCGACGCGAATCGTGACACGCGCGGCGAGGTCGGCGGCGGCATACTCGACCTCGAAGCCCTGCTGCGCGGCGCAGAGATCGACGAGACGCGCGAGCGTGACCTCGCCGTTGATGACTGTCTGCACCGCGGGACTCACCGCGCCCGGTCGCGCGGAGTCCTGTGCGACGGCCAGAAGCGGGCGCGCATCGAGCACGCCGGCGAGCGCGAGGCTGGCCAGCATCGCCAGGGAACGGGAATGCGGGTGGCGTAACCTCATGGACAAGCCCTCGTGGATCGCCTCAATCACAGATCGGAGCACGTGCAGGCGCGTCGCTCGCCCCACTCACTCGGCGACGAGCGCGGCTTCGAGCGTGGGGGCTCTGCGCGAAGACGAGCGACCTATGCCTGGCGGCCAGAGCCGCGGCGGAGCCGCACTCGCGCACCCCTGAGCGAAGCATGGAGTTCATCGGGTCCTCCTCAACCAGCGGATTCCCGCCCGGGCGCCTGACACCCCTGACGGGCGGCGCATCGGTCTCACCCAGGCACCTACAAACTAGCGCACGAAGAACACGCGTCCTCGCACCGCTAGGCGCGCGCAAACAGACGCCTCGCCGAAGTGACAGGCTACCGACTCGAGCGATTGGTGCAACGGTGCCAAGCCAACTTTGCTCACAAACATGGCCCCCGCCGTTGACGAGACCGCTCCTGAGGCTCCGCCGCACTGGTGCCACGGAGTCACGCCACGCCGGGATGGCATCACGCGCGACTCCTTCTGTCCGACCCCTGAGGGGCTTGCCCGACTTTTGTGGACGGGTTGAACATGTCCTTCGCTCGCCCATTCGCTGAGCCAATCCGCCGTCGATCAGGCCCACCCTCCCCGGCGTCGTGGGCCGTCGGTGCAGGTTCTAGGGCCGTCCGATCCACTCGCTGATCCCGCACCCCGCCTCGCCACGGACCGCGAAGCGGGTTCGGGAGAGACGATCGAACCGAAGCGCGCTGAAGAAGCCCTCGAGCACCGCATGGTCCAACACGCAACCTTCTCGGGTTCTTCCTTGACGGGGTCATGCTGCCCGCATTCCGTACTCCTCGCGCTGGGTCAGACGGCTCTCGTCGCCGCAGATCGAGCGGCCGTACTGCCTGTCACGCCGTCGAGCCACGATTGCGCGATGACGCGCCCGAAGCGGTCGAGCCCCGGGTAGACGCCCTCGGCCTGCGAGGTCCAGCCGTTCGTGCGGTGTTCCGCTCTCAGTACGCCCCAGGAAGACCTGCGATATCCACGTAGCGGAACCTCCCCGAAACAACCTTCACGGCAGTCCCGTCCGTATCGACCGCCCAGCACTCGACCGCTGTTCCTGAGCCCAAAGCATGATGCACCCTCCCAACGCTTGCGCTTGCGCCGCCCCAGTCGACACACTCTCGCCAGCGGGTCTTCATGTACTCGTCGTCTGTGTAGACCAGCACGGTCCCCACCGGTGGATTACCCGACGCATCCCACTCTCTTACCCCACGCAAGATCAGGTAGACGGCTGGTATCAGCTTGCCGCCGAAACGACGATCGATGACGGCACTTTCCGCCACCAACCATGGTGCCCCCTTGCGCGCGACCAGTGCAGCGGCGGGCTCACTTCTTTCCGGCCAAAGCAGGAGTGTGCCCGCCGCGACGGCGAGAAACGCGACCAAGGCGACCAATCTTCGACGATGTCTCATGGTTGCCTGCACCGCGAGCGTGGGCCGCACTGCTCCTCACGCATTCGACGAACCCGTTCACGCATTGCGTCTCGCAGCTTCTGTACGTCGTAGTTCTCGTCGATTCCCTTCACTATCCCTCCGAGGACCTGAAGGTCAACATCACCCTTCAGCAGGTCCCGCTCGCATTGCCCGACCGCATCACCCACGCATCTCCAGACCTTGTCGTCGCCGATACCGTTCCGACGCAGCGCATGTTCGAGGTCTGAGTCGATGTGATTGAGCGCCATCTGCTGCGCGATCTCGAGCTGTCGGACGAAGTACATTCTGATGGGCGCGTCCCCACAGAAAGAGCGTAGAAGAGTGTCGTACAACATGCCATTCTCGGCACCCAATGTTGTCGCGGGGATCTCTCGCGCATCGAGTCGCCGGAAGAACTCCCGCCATCCAGGGTCTGTGATCGGCATGCCTGAGCCACGCTCTTCGAGCGACCGCGTGAACGGCGTCATGAAGTCGCGCACGACGTTCCGGAGCCACTCCTCGTCTGAGTCGCAATCGACGCACTTGTGGATCGCCTTCAGGATGCACGACTGGGTCTCCACGAAGACGGAGACGTCGTCCTTGTCCCACGGCTCCAGCGCACCCCAGGCCGCAAGGGCCGCTGTGTCAAGTTCGTGACAGGTCCGTACGAGCCTGTCCCTATCCTTCCACCACTTGTCGCCGGTCGCGGTCGACAGCCCACTCGGATCCACCGCCGTGATCGGGCCGCCGCGGACGTACTCGTAGAGGCTGAGCCCATCCACATACCCCGCGGGATCCCGCTCGAGCCATCTGCCGAGCGTCGGGGAGTACGTGCGGAATCGCACCGTGTACAGCCCGCTCTCGTCGTTGAAGATGTAGCCGCAGTAGCCCACGCCGTTGCGGACGCCCTTTGCGAAGAGCCCCGCCTCGCCCACGCCGCCGGAGCTCGACTTGCCGTCGTCGGCGATCGCGATGTCGTAGTCGGACTGCGCGACCTTGCCGTCGCGGTCGAGGTCGGCTTCGACGACGTAGCCCGAGCTACCGATCGTCGTGTTCAGGCGGCTGCGGATCACGCCGTTGTAGTCGTCCTTGTTCACGAAGCCGTCGCCGTTGACGTCCGAGCGCAGCGTGCGCGTGGCCTCGCTGTACGCCGAGTACGCGATCCGGTCGATCACGACGCCGGGCTTGCCCGGGGTCGCGACGGCGGAATTGACGACCTGCCTCATCCTCCGTCATCCCCGATTGAGAGCATCCGTCGCAACGCAGCCGCTCGTTCCGCGGCGACCCCTTTGGTCTCTGCCACCGCGACATAGTCGAGTGCGGTCTTCCCTGCATCGTCCTTCAGCGCGCGGTCGGCGCCACCGTCGAGCAACAGCTCGACGACCTCGACGGATCCGCTGCCAGCCGCCGCCATGAGCGGAGTGGTCCCAATCGGGCTCCGCGCGTCCACGCCGACGCCGAACCCGAGCAACAGCCGGGCGCTCTCGATCGCGTTGCTCTCTGCCGCAGTCCAGAGCAGCGCCGGCCCTTGGTCGAGCAGATCGCCTTGCGTGTGGCGGATCAGAATCGCGAGCACGGCATCATCGACCGGACGGGGAGCGCTTCCGAGCGTGTACTCGAACAGCGTGTACCTCAGGCACTCGCTCGAAGACGCCACGCCGGCATCGAGGATGAGCTGGAGACTCCTCGCCTGTCGCAGCCTGAACGCCTTAGCGATCGCTGAGTGCTGGACAGCACGGGTGCACCGAGTCGCGTCGGCGCCGTGCGACAGAAGCAGCTCGACGATCTCGGGGCTTTCAGCAGCGTACGCCAGCACCGGCTGGGTGAAGGTATCCTCCGCGTTGACGTCGGCTCCGGCGTCGATAAGTGCGGCAACGCAATCGAAATGTCCACCTTCTGCGGCGTACATGAGTGGCGTCCAGCCGCCCATCATCTTGTGCCGATCATGCTCAACCTCGTTCGGGTCAAGTCCGTCGCTCAGCGCCTTCCGCAGTCCTTCAACATCGCCCAACTTCGCGAGACCGTGCAACGATACCTTTGCCGAGGCGCGCTGCCAGCCCCACAGCACGCAGGCGAGTGCGGCGGCCACAAGGAACATCACGAGTGTGACTCGTAGCTTCCGCATGCGAAGACTCCTCTTCACCTGAGCTTGCGCCCCTTCTCAATGCAGCACTGGCTCAGCGCGTCCGCCACGAAATGCCGACAGTTATAGCAACTCAAGCTCCATTCAGAACGGGGCCGGACATGTCGTAGACAATCGATGATCTGGGAGCAGGTTGCCGTCAGGCAGGATGTCCCGATACCGCCGCCTGCGTTAAGTCTCTCATCCGATTGCTCGTCCACGACATGCACCCAACGAAGCTGCCCGTCGGGCAGCATGACCGCTCGGGTGCGCCCTCGCATGGGCTTCATTGCACCCGATGGCAACAGCCGCGCTACCTCGCGGTTGATGGCACGGTTTGCCTGCCACTCGTGATGTCCAGTCCTCGAGTAAGGATCGTTCATCCCGCAGGACTCCAGAACGAAGCCGCCAGAAGCCGGGTTCAGGTTGTCGACTGGAGGACCGAAGAGCGTAGAGCCTCCGAACTCACCCGCAGGCAGCGGAACGCTCCCCGGCTCAGGGCCGCTCTTCAGTCGTCCGTCGGGCATGCGGTGCCTCAGTGGCCAGTAACCGATCGCTTCAAGCGCCTCATAAGTCCCACCACCGGGACCCGATCGTCTGATTCGCCACTCAAGCCACTCGTGCCCCCAGTACTTCTCCCCATCCCGCCTGCCGCCATCCTGCGCGGCGATCCGTACCCCGCATCCCCACTGCATGACTGTCGAGATCGTGCGCGACATCACGCTTGTCGGCACGGTCCAGCGCCCACTCGGATCCACCGCCGTGATCGGCCCGCCGCGCACGTACTCGTACAACCCCATCCCATCCACATACCCCGCCGGATCCCGCTCGAGCCAGCGACCGAGCGTCGGGGAGTACGTGCGGAACCGCACCGTGTAGAGCCCGCTCTCGTCGTTGAACATGTAGCCGCAGTAGCCGACGCCGTTGCGGACGCCCTTCGCGAAGAGCCCCGCCTCGCCGACGCCGCCTGAGCTCGACTTGCCGTCGTCGGCGATCGCGATGTCGTAGTCGGACTGGGCGACCTTGCCGTCGCGGTCGAGGTCGGCCTCGACGACGTAGCCTGCGCTTCCGATCGTCGTGTTCAGACGGCTGCGGATCACGCCGTTGTAGTCGTCCTTGTTCACGAAGCCGTCGCCGTTCACGTCGCTCCTGAGCGTGCGCGTCGCCTCGCCGTAGGCCGAGTACGCGATGCGGTCGATCACGACGCCGGGCTTGCCGGGGGTGGCGACGGCGATGACGCTGAACTGGGCGTCGATCCCGCTTCCGATCGCGCGCAGTGCTCTTGCGCGACGCTTCAATTCTGGAACTTGTAGAACACTTCATACTGAGAGCCAAAGAGCTTGGCTGCATC
>Ga0315904_10001617_pt1 | contig 35882 bp, 51 predicted proteins | sample LakEriMetagenome_6_FD_203529 | JGI IMG/M metagenome (GOLD analysis project Ga0315904, IMG submission 203529) | Freshwater fungal communities from buoy surface, Lake Erie, Ohio, United States - Buoy 12 MA120 | ecosystem: Environmental > Aquatic > Freshwater > Lake | place: USA: Lake Erie, Ohio...
GCCGCAAGTGGACGAGCGTCCACGGCGAGACGCCGACGGAGTTGTGGTCGACGGCGCTTTCCGCGTTGTCGGGTGACCAGGTGAAGCGCGGCCTTCTGGCGTGCCTGACCAACGGCGACCCATGGCCACCGAGCCTGCCGGAGTTCCTCGCCTGGTGCAGGCCTCAGCCGCGGGAGAATGCCGCGGCGTACCGCTGCGTGCCGCAGCTGCCGGCACCCGTGTCGTCACGGGACACAGCACGGGCCGAGCTCGCGAAGCTGCGGGGGTCGCTGCGATGACGCCGTTCGCCCGCTACGTGTTCCTGCTGGAGCGACTGCAGCGACCGCAGGCCCGCCACGATCTCGCCTTCGCCCGCATCCCAGATGGCCAGTTCGAGGAAGCCGTCGCGCTGCGGCGTGAGGGCATGAGCCTGCGCGAGATCGGCGAGCGGTTCCATTGCTCGAGGCAGGCGGTACAGCACTGGTTCCGCCGGCGTGGGGTGCAGCCATGAGCGCCGTCACCACCGTGCTCGACGCGCTGCGCAACGTCGACGTGCTGACGCGCAAGGACATCGGCGAGCTGCTGGAGGCCGAGTGCCTGCCGTCTGCGATCGACACGACTCTCGCGACGATGTGCCGGCGCGGGATGATCGAGCGGCTGGAGTCCGGCGGTTACACGCTGGCGGATGAGATGACCGCAGAGCGTCAGGCGATCATCCGCAAGGCGTCGGAGAGGACGCAGGCGCCGCCGCCGCCCGTGGTCTCGACTGGCGGCAGGCCTCGGCCGGAAACGCCGGACATCGAGCCGGAGCCTGACGACGGGCGGACGCTCAATGCGCGAATCCTGGCGCTGCTGCATCGTGCAGGCGGCCCGCTCAACAGCAGCCAGATTGCGGACCTGCTGCCCGGGGCGCATGTGCCCTCGGTGTACGCGGCATGCGGCAAGCTGGCGCTTCGCCGGCTGCTGCTCAAGCTGGAGCGCGGCCGTTTCGAGCTCGCGCCTGGTGTCGAGGTTGTCGAGGCGCTGGACGAGCCAGAGCCAGAGCTGGAGCCGATGCCCGAGCCCGCGGCCGAGCCTGTTGCGGTCGAGACGCCCGAGCCCGAGCCGCAGCCAGAACCAGAGCCTGAGCCTGAGCCGGCCCCTCGCGTCACGACCACTGCCGAGCTGGTGCAGCGCCATGCGCCACAGCGCACGCAGGACCGCTACAGCGCATCCGCAGAGCTGGACGGGCTCACGCTGCGGGTTGAGGGCACGGACGCGGCACGGGTCGCCTCCGTGGTTGCGGCTGCCTTGTCGGCGTGGGCACGCCCAGCGTAAACGCATGACCCGCGCGCGCGTTTCCATCCCGGCCGCCCCCATCGACGAATGCGCCTGCTGCGCCCGGCGGCACGGCTGGTACGATTTCGCTTGCCGCGCCTGCCTCGGCCGCTACGTGCGCAGCCTGCAGCGCCAATACCGACAGAGCTGGTACCGAGAGGCCGCGCTCGTGCACGGTGACGCCGCGGTGCGGACGTTCATCGAGGACTCGGTCAACACCGCGAGGCGCAGCGCATGAGCCGACGCCGCGCGCAGTACGCGCTCCCACTCGACGGCAGCAAGCCGCGCGCTCGTGCTGTGCCTGGCGACACCAGGCGCGAGACGGACATCCAGCGCGACGTGCTGCGACTCCTGCAGCTGCACCCAGTGGTCGCCTTCGTCCACCGCATCAACACCCGCGTGCTCGACGTCGAGGACGCCAAGAGCCGCACCGGCCGGCGACCGCTGCGCACGGCCCCGACCGGGCACCCTGACATCGCCGGCATGCTGCGCGATGGGCGTGCCCTGTACGTCGAGTGCAAGTCCGCGCGCGGTGCCCTCAGCGAGGCGCAGGAGCGCTTCCTCGCGCAGGTCCGGGCTGCCGGCGGCGTCGCCATCGTTGCGCGCTCCGTCGACGACGTGCTCGCCGCGCTGCCCATGCCGAGCGCATCCGGCTGGCGGGACGTGCTGTGACCAGCGGCACCATCCCGATCGACTGGCTGGCCGTGCTCTCCGAGCTGCGCGCCCACGGCCTGTCCGGGGCCGACATCGGCCGGGCCATCGACGTCCCGACGGGCACGGTCACGTACTGGCTGCAGGGCTACTGCCCGGCTGACATGCGGCACAGCCGAGCCGTGCGACTGCTCGCGCTGTTGGAATCCACGCGCGCCGCAGGAGTATCTATCCGCCCAACCGATCCCGGAGACGCCCATGGCCAAGTCCCGAAACGTCCAAGTTCCAGGCGATGACGCACCCATCGACGAGCCCGTCATCGACGCGCCCGAGCTCGAGGTCGAAGCCGAGGCCGCAGCCGAGGACGACTATCTGCCCGAGCCGGAGCCCGCGTATCGCCTGACCCGCGAGCGCATCGCCCACATGCGCGCCGCCGACGTCGCCGCGATGTTCGCCCAGGTCGACTACCCGGACGGGACGCCGCTCGACGAGACGCTCGCGCCATGCGCCAACGGGGCCATCGAGCAGCGCTATGTCGTTGGCCGACTGCTGACCGCAGACGGCTGGCTGGTCGGTGTCGCAGTGCCGCTGGGCTGAGCGCCTCGCGCCGTGTGCATGCCCAAGAAACCGAAGGCCCCGAAGGTCGCCGCCCAGCCGGTGGCGATGGCGCAGCCCATCGTGCTGACCGACCCCAAGGCGGACCAGGAGCGCATCGCGCAGGAGGCGCGCGTCGCCGCTACGCAGATGGCAGGGGCCACGCAGCGCAAGCGCCGCCAGCAGTCGCTGCTCGCGACCGGCGGGCAGGGCCTGACGAGTAACCGCAGCCTCCTCGCCGAGGCATCCGCGCAGGCCGTGTACTGACCGCATGGATCCCGTCGCGCTCGTCAAGCGCCACCAGCAGCTACGCACCGCGCGCCAGTCGCACGTCGAGGACATATGGCGCGCTTGCTTCGATCACACCTACCCCGCCCGCGGCTCGCAGCTCTACCTGGGCGGAAGCACGGCGGGCACGTACAACGCGAGCCTCGGCAACGCTTCGACGAAGCAGGCCGAGCTCATGGACGCCACCGGCACGGACAGCGCGCGCGTGCTGGCCTCGGCGCTGGTGTCGGCGCTGGTGCCGAGCAATAGCCGCTGGTTCGAGCTGGAGATAGACGGCGTCGACGACGAGGGCCGGCAGTGGCTCGAGGACTCGGCCGAGACCATCTGGCGGAACATCCATGCGTCGAACTTCGACGCCGTCGTCTACGAGGCGATGCTCGACCAGGTGTGCGCCGGCATGGGTCCGCTGTTCGTGGACGAGTCGCCCGACGGCGGCTATCGGTTCACGCACTGGCCCCTGTCGCAGTGTTTCTTCGGCGCGAGCCAGCAGGGCGGGCCGGTCGACATCGTGCACCGTGAGCTCGCCATGACCGGCGAGCAGGCGCTGCGCGAGTACGGAGACGCGCTCTCCGACCAGGCCAAGGGCAAGGCCCGCGCCAAGCCCGACGATCCGCTGCAGTTCGTCTGGGCGCTGTATCCGCGCCCGCTGGAGCTTCAGGCGCCGCCGTTCGCGAAGGGCCTGCCCTACGCCTCGTGCCACGTCGAGCTTCAGACGCGCAAGCTTGTGCGCGAGTCCGGCTATCACGAGCTGCCCGCCATCGTGCCGCGCTGGCAGGTGCTGCCGGACTCGGTGTATGCCATCGGCCCCGTGTTCGAGTGCCTGCCCGATCTGCGCACGCTCAACGAGCTGGTGCGGCTCCAGATGATGGGCATGGACATCGCCGTGGCTGGGATGTGGATCGCAGCGGACGACGGCGTGCTGAATCCGCGCACGGTCAAGATCGGACCGCGCAAGATCATCGTGGCGAACGACGTCAATTCGATGCGGGAGCTGAAGAGCTCCGGCAACCTGCAGGCGTCGCTGATGGAGATCGAACGCCTGCAGCGCGCCATCCGCCGCGCGCTCATGGCGGACCAGCTCACGCCGCAGGACGGCCCGGCGATGACCGCGACCGAGGTACACGTGCGCGTCGAGCTCATCCGCCAGCTGCTCGGCCCGCTCTACGGCCGCATGCAAAGCGAGTTCCTGCAGCCGCTCGTGGCGCGCTGCTTCGGCCTCGCGTACCGCGCCGGGGTACTGGCCCCGCCGCCCGAGTCCCTGCGCGGCCGCACGTGGCGGCTCAAGTACATCAGCCCGCTGTCCCGCGCCCAGCGCCTCGTCGAGGTGCAGGCCATGGACCGCTACGAGCAGAGCCTTGCGGCGATCGCAGCCATCAAGCCCGAGGTGCTCGACAACTACGACTGGGACGAGGCCGCACGCGCCAAGGGCGAAGCGCTCGGCGTCCCGCAGCGCCTCCTGGTCGACGTGGCCCAGCGCGACGCAGCGCGGACCGCCGCGCAGGAGCAGGCCGCAGCGGCACAGCAGGCCGCCACCATGCAGGCCATGAGTAACCCAGACAACCAGGCGCCCATGGCGAGCGCCGCGCAGATGATGAGGTAAGACGATGCCGACGCAATCGGATGTCACGACTGGGCTGGCTACGCTGGGTCCGGACGGCTGGGTAATTCCGCCGAGCAGGCAGACAGTGGGGTCTGCCGCCGCGGTCGCGTTTCAGGCCTCGGCAACCGGGCTGCAGCAGCCGATCGGCGTGCCGTCCGGGTCGAAGGTGATTCAGGCCACCGTCTCCGGCACCGGCTCGGTCTCGGCGACTGTCGAGGTCTATGGCAACACGCAGAACGCGAACAGCGGCGGCGTGCTGCTGGCAACCATCACGCTCGCAGGCACCAACGTCGCGACGGACGGCTTCGCGTTCGATGCGCAATGGCCGTTCGTTTACTTCAACCTGGCGGCAATCAGCGCGTCCTCTTCGGTCGTCGCGCGCCTGGCGGTCTGACATGCCGGTGCAGTTGTCCCCGCAGGCAGCGAACGCGAACGCGCCGGCCTGCTCCTGCGAGTTTTTCACGGGTAACGGTCCGTTCACCGTTCCGCCCGGGGTCTACGAGGTCTACGTCACGGGCTGCGGCGGCGGCGGCGGTGGTGGTGGCGGGCACACTGCCGCTGGAGGCGGCGGCGGTGGCGGCGGGCATGGACTCGGCGTCCTCTGGGAGCCGTACCGTGTCGCTCCCGGCGACGTGCTGACTGTCACCGTTGGCGGCGGCGGCGGCGGCGGAAATGCCGGGGCAAGCGGGACATCTGGATCTCCGTCAATCGTCAGCGGATCGTCCGTGGCGCAGAACTGCTTCGACACGCCAGCAAACACCGACAACAGAATCAACCTCACGGGCGGTAGCGCGGGACAACTCGGCACGTCTGGCGCGGGCGGCAACGGCGGGAATTCAGGCGTCGGCGGTGCGGCCCTCGGTGGGGTCGGGAGCAGCAACGGAAACGACGGGCCGAGAACCGCAATTTATCGCCCACGCTCGACGATCTGTGCTGCCGGGTCTGGCGGCGGTGGCGGGGCTGCGAATTTTCGCGGAGGCGCCGGGCCTGTTGTTGCGGGAGTCAACACCAGTTACGGGAATCCGGGCAACGGAGGCGCGGGCGGCGGCGGCGGCGGTGGCGGCTGCGGAGGCATGTTCGGCTCAGGCAGTAGCGGCGGCACCCAAGGCGGCGCCACGCCGACCACTCCCGTTGGGTTTGGCGCGGGTGGCGGTGGCGGCGCGCAAGGTCAGGCGGGTGCGGCAGGGCTCGCTGGCTTCATCGCAATTTGCTGGGGGTCTGTGCCATGACCGTTTCGCTTTCTCCGTTCGCGGCCGGGCGCGCTAACTCCAACGTCGTCCGGTTTGAGGGGCCGGCGGTAGGCGGCGGCAGCGTCGTTGCGACGTTTGCGGTCCCCGCCGGCGTTTCTGTTCTGTTTCTCACTGGCTGCGCCCCGGGCGCGGGCGGTGGCGGCGGCGCGTCTCCGTCCGGCGGCGGTGGCGGTGGCGGTGGTTCTGGGTCGTTCTGCATCAAGTGGCCGATCTTCGTTCAGTCGGGCGAGGTGCTGACCATAACGCTCCCGCCGCCAACAGCCGGCGGCGCGGCAGGCGCAGCGTCTACAGGCGCGGGCAGCCTGACGATTGCGTCGTCCCTTGGCGCGGCAACGCGAATTGCTCCCCGTCTGTCGGGAGGCCAATGGGCACTTGCCGGCGGCGGTCTTGCCGCCGTAGGAACAGCCACCACTGGGGGCAACGGAGGGTCAAGCGGGCTGCTGACCGGAAACGCCGCCGGCGGGACAGGTGCTGGCACGCAAGGGACTGTCACTGACATCGCTGGCGGGCTTGGGGCCGGCAGGCACTTCGGCGCTGCTGCAGGCGGCGCTCCCAACTTTGGCGGCCCGTCTGTTGCTCAGACCGTGATCCCGGGATTCATTGCCGCATCGACAGGTGACGCAACAAACGGCGGCGGCGGGCACGGCGCCCCGACCCCGTTCTCGCGCTCGGGTCAAGCCGGTAATGGCGGCGCTGCCGGTCAGGCCGCATTCGGCTTCGGCGGCGGCGGTGGTGGTGGTGGCGGCGGTGCCGCAGGCGGCGCGGGTGGTCGTGCGTTCTTGGAGATTGCGTGGTGATTCAGCGAACCGTGTTTGTGAAGGCCGGCGCCATTGCCGAGGTCAGCATGTGCGAGCGCGACTACTGCGATGAGTGGTGCGCGTTGCGCGGCTACGACGGCTGGGCCGAGGCGTCGAGCGAGCCGGCTGACGTGCTGCGCGAGGTCGAGGAGGGCGACGCCCTGACCGCCCCCAAGCTCGCCGGCAAGGCGCGCGAACTGGACAAGAGCAAGGCGACCCTTACCCGCGAGGGCGAGCAATTCGTCGCGAACGGTGCGCGGAACTACGCCAGGCTGCGCTCGGCGCAGGGCAAGAAAGCGGCGAAGGCGCCGAAGTTTCAGGATTGAGCAGGAGACACCCAATGCCCCAGATAGTCAAAGGCACATTCACCGCAGGCGGCTCGGTCAATCTTGGCCAGGTGTCCGACGTGCTGGTCATCCCGACGCCGAGCAACGCGCCGGCCTCTGGCGCGTCGGCCATGAAGGTAACGCTGCTGAACAACGGCCACAGCGTCATCGACGCGAACAACACCGTGAAAACTCAGGTCAGCACCAACAACGGCCAGACCTGGACGGACCAGACGACCTACAACAGCGCGCAGAACCGCACGCAGGTCTCGGTATCGCACGGCCAGCAGTGGCGCCTGGCGCTCGTCTCGCAGCAGCAAGGCCGCTCGCTCGACTACGAGCTTTCGATCGAGTCGTGACCGTAGAGCCCGGGACCTACGTCCGGGTGTTCGAGCAGCACCCGGAAGGCGCGGCCATCCTGGCCGACCTCACGCGCAGGTTCTACGACCAGCCGTCTTTCGTGCCGGGCCAGCCCGACGTCGTCGCCTACCGCGAGGGTCGGCGCTCGGTGCTCGCCTTCATCCTCCAGCAGATAGCCCACATCGAGGTCGAAGATGTTCGTGAACACCCCACTGCGTGAATCCCCAGCTGACGGTGCAGCAGGCAGCCTGCTCGGTTCTGCCGCGATGGACGAGGCCGCGCCGGCAAACACACCAGCAACTGACGCAAACGCACCAGCGCCCGCACCAGCTGCCGATGGCCCCACGCTCGACGAGGCGACCGGCCGCTGGTCGGACGTGCCCGAGAAGTTCTGGGATCCGGAGGCGAAGTCTCTGCGCGTCGACGAGCGCGGGCTGCCGGCCGGACTCATCAAGGCGCACCGCGAGCTGGAGAAACGCTTCGGCGAGGTGCCCGGCAAGGCCGAGGACTACAAGGTCGAACTGGGCGAGGGCGAGCAGCTCGAGTTCGACGAGGAATCCACGAAAGCGTTCGCCGCCCAGGCGCACGAATGGGGCCTGACCCAGAAGCAGTTCAACGCCGCCGTGCGGGCGCATCTCGCGGCCGTGGCTGACCTGCAGGGGCGGGCGCAGACCGCGACCGTCGAAGGCGCGAAGGCCGCGCTGGTGGCGCACTACGGCAGCGAAGCGGCGATGGGTGCCGAGCTGCGCGATGCGTTCCGCGCGTTCAAGCATTTCGCGGACGCCGAGGAGATGGCGGGCATCGACGAGCTGGGCAACAACCCGATCGCCGTGCGCGTGCTGGCCAAGGTGGCGAAGGCACTGGCCGAGGACCGCCCGCCCGGCGGCACCGTGGCGGATGCGACCGCCGCTGAGATCGAAGCGCTGATGAAGGACCGCGCGTCTCCGTATTGGAATCCACGCGCGCCGGGCCACGATGATGCGGTCCGACGAGTGCAGAAGTGGCACGAGATGCAGGTCGCGCGCAATCGCGGCTGACGCGGACACCCGGCAACGGCCCGCGCGCAGGCTCGGCCACGAGCCCCGACCGCAGGCCCGGTGATCGCCGGACACCCTGACAGGGCGAGGACACCCGCAAGTGTTCAACCTCATCAGGAGAGCTAAACCATGAGCTTTCAGATCACCGAAGCGTTCGTAAACCAGTTCAGCGCGAACTTCTACGAACTCGGCCAGCAGGTCAACAGCCGCCTGCGCCCGTACTGCGAAGGCTACGAGGGCATCGTCGGCCAGAGCCGCGCCGTCGAGCGCGTGGGCCGCTCCGAGGCCTACGACATCACCAGCCGCCACGCCGATACCCGCTACGTCGAAGTGCCGCACAGCCGGCGCTGGATCGACCTGCAGGACAAGGCCTGGGCCGAGCTCGTCGACGAGATGGACGAGATCAAGATGCTGGCGGACCCGAAGTCCAAGTACCCGGCGCTCGGCGTCCAGGCGCTGAACCGCGCGATGGACGACATCATCATCAACGCCGCGCGCGGCACGGCCCGCACCGGCACCGGCACGCAGACGCTGCCGTCGGCGCAGACCATCACGGAAGGCGGCTCGGCGGGCCTGACGCTCGCGAAGCTGCTGACCGCGAAGGAGCTGCTCGACTCCGCTGAAATCCAGGCGGACGAGGGGCAGGACATGACCGGGCAGGGCGCCACGCCCTCGCGCGTCATGGTGGTGAGCGCGAAGCAGCTGACCAACCTGTACGGCACGACCGAAATCAAGTCGATGGACTACAACGTGGTCAAGGCTCTCGCGCAGGGCCAGATCGACACGTTCCTCGGCTTCCGGTTCATCCGCTCCGAGCGCCTGCCGAAGACCGGCAACCTGCGCACCGCGCTCTGCTGGGCTCGGCCGTGCATGGCGCTGGGCGTCGGCAAGGACGTGCAGGCCACCATCGACCGCCTGCCGGGCAAGAACAACTCGGTGCAGGTGTACGCCCGCATGTCCATCGGCGCGGTTCGCGTCGAGGACGAAGGCGTCGTCGCCATCCAGTGCTTCGAGTAACAGGAGACAGCACTCATGCCTGATTTCAACGCATCACTGGCGTCGGTACTTGCGACGCCGATCCCGCAGCGGGTCAAGGTCAACGCCTTGGCTGGCCGCCTCCGCGTGTTCGAGGCCGTGTATGTGGCGCCCGCCTCGGGCACCGCACCGGCGATTGCCGACCGCATCATCTGGGGCAAGCTGCCGGTGCGCTCGCGCATCATGGGCCACCTCGCCCAGCTGCAGTGGTCGACCGGCACGGCGAGCTGCACGCTGAACCTCGGCGACAGCATTGCCGCGGCCCGGCACCTGGCGGCGACTGCCATCACCACGGCAGGCACCGCGACGCCCAACGCGGCCAGCTTCGCGAAGGTGGCGGTCGGCGACATCACCAACGGCTCGAACACCATCCTGAACTGCCGCCCCATCGGCGCGTTCCAGGTGGGCGACATCATCACCGTTGGCGCGGGTGTCGTGAATGCCCGCATCACGGGCGTTTCGGGCAGCACGGTCACGATCAGCAACGCGGCCACGGCCACGACCGCCTCGTTGGCGATCACGGTCACCGGCGGCATGTTCGAGACCTCCGACGACAGCGGCCTCGTCCTGCCGACCGGCTTTGCCGGCACGACGGATGACTGCACGCTGATCTCGACGGTGGCCGGCGCGCAGATCGCCAACAACCAGGTGATCCGCCTGACCCTGCCGTACGTGCAGGACTGAGGGCTGAGGGCGGGGCTTCGGCCCCGCCCGATACCTGATGGCCACGTCGCCGGTTTCAATTTCCTCGAATGCGCTGCTCCTGCTGGGGCAGCGTCCTGTCACGTCCTTCGACGAGGCGAGCGACTCCGCGCAGCTCGCGGCCAATCTCTGGGACGACGTGCGCGACTCGACCTTGCGCATGCACCCGTGGAACTGTGCAACGAAGCGCGTCGTGCTGGCCCCGCAGTCCGTGGCCCCTGCCTACGAGTGGCCCTATGCGTTCACGCTGCCGGGCGACTGGCTGCGCACGCTCAGCATCGGGGAGGAGGGCGAGCATTCCAACTTCGTGATGGAGGACGGGGCCATCCTCTACGACGAGGCGGTGCTCAAGCTCCGGTACGTGTATCGCCTCGAGGACGTCGCGCGCTGGGACAGCCTGCTGATTGCCGCGCAGACCGCCGCGATGGCAGTGGCCATGGCCTATCCCGTGACCAAGAGCGCCTCCATGGTGGACGCCATGCAGCAGCGCTTCGCCGCCGTCCTGCAGCAGGCTCGCGCGATCAACGGCCAGGAGGACACCGGGGAGGCGTTTGGCGATTCGCCGCTGCTGTCCGCTCGCCACTACCGCTGACGATGCGCAGCGGTCAGATCCAGACCAACTTCACCGCCGGCGAGATTTCGCCGCGCATGTTCGGCCGCGTCGACCTGCCGCAGTACGCCAACGCGGCGGCGACGATGGAGAACGCCTATCCGGTCATTCAGGGCGGCGCGGTGCGCAGCCCCGGCTCCCGCTACGTGGCCGAGACGAAGACCTCCGGTGCGGCGTGGCTGGTGCCGTTCGTGTTCTCGACGACGCAGGCCTACGTGCTGGAGTTCGGCGTCGGCTATATCCGGTTCTACCGCGACAAGGCGCAGCTGGTGTCCGGCACGCCGGTCGAGGTGGCGAGCCCTTACGCCGCGGCCGATCTGCCGGCGCTGGAGTTCACGCAGCAGGCCGACACGCTGATCGTATTCCACCCCGGCTACTACCCGCGCCGCCTGGTGCGCGAGTCGGACACGCGCTGGAAGTTCACCACGGTTCCGTTCCTCGTGGAACCAGCGGAGGAGGTGGGCGAAGCGCCCAACGTCACCTGCACGCTGTCTGCCACCACGGGCAGCATCACGGCCACGGCCGGCTCATCGCTCTGGACGCAGGCCGACGTCGGGCGACAGATTGCCTTCGGCACTGGGCTTGCCACAATCACGGCCTACACCAGCGCGACGCAGGTGTCGGCCACGGTGGTCGATGCGTTCAGCACGACCGCGCTGCCGAGCGGCGGCTGGGTGCTGACCGAGTCGCCGAAGACGCAATGCACGCCCTCAGCCACTGGCCCGGAGGGAACAGGCGTCACGCTGACGACCGGCACAGCCGCATGGAAGTCGACGAGCTACGACGCCGGCGCCTACGTGTGGATCAACGACGGCCTCGTCGAGATCACATCGGTCACCAGCGGCACGGTAGCGAACGGCATCGTGCGTGTGCCGCTCGCGAGTGCAGCCGCTGCGGCCTCTGGCGGCTGGCGCCGCATGCCGAAGGTGTGGGGCACGCGCTTCGGGTTCCCGAGCACTGGCGTGTTCCATGACCAGCGCCTCATCGCCGCCGGCGCACCCGGCTTGCCGGGCTACGTGTGGGGCACGCGCATCGGTGAGTATCTCAACTTCGCGCGCGGCACCAACGACGACGACGGCTTCAGCTTCGAGATGGTGAGCGCCGAGTACAACCGCGTCCTGCATCTCGTGGCGTCGCGCGTGCTGGTGCCGCTGACCTCTGGCGGCGAGTTTGCGGTGTCGGGCTCCGGCGACCAGGTGCTCGGCCCGGTCAGCGCGCGGCGTGCGGCACTGTCGGACTACGGCTGCGGACAGGCCCGTCCGGTGCGGTTCGGGAACGACATCATCTTCGTGCAGGCGAGCGGCCGGAAGATCCGCGCACTGGCCTACACCAGCGAGCGCGAGGGGTACACCGCGCCGGACCTGACGCGCTTCGCGGAGCACGTCACGGAGTCCGGCATCATCCAGATGGCCATGCAGCGCGAGCCTGAAAGCCTGCTGTGGTGCGTGCGGGCTGACGGCACGCTGGCCGTGCTGACGCTGTACCGCGAGGCGCAGGAGGCGGACCAAGGCTTGAACGGCTGGAGCCGCCGGGTGACGGACGGCTGGTACGAAAGCGTCTGCCGCATTCCGGCCGGCGGCGTCGACCAGGTGTGGGCCGTGGTCCGGCGCACGGTCAACGGCGTGACGAAGCGCTACGTCGAAGTATTCGAGGACGAACGCAACACCGACGCCAGCGTCGTCGGCACGACCTTCGCCACGGTGTCTGGCGCGAGCTGGGCCACCGGCACCGTGACCATCACGCGCAACGCGCACGGCTACACGACGGGCGACACGGTACGTCATCGGCGGTTCGCGCCTGCTGGCTATAACGGCGACTACGTCGTCACGGTGACCGGCCCCAATACCTACACCTATGCGCTGGCCACGAACCCGGGCACGGTCTCCACGCTCGGACAGGCGGGCAAGGCCACGGCCACCTGGTCCGGCCTGTCGCACCTCGAGGCCAAGTCCTGCGACGTGCTGGCGGATGGCGTGGTCATGCCTCGGCAGACCGTGGCGAGCGGCGCGGTGACGCTGCCGCGCGCAGCCTACGAGGTCGAGATAGGGCTCCCGTACACCTCGACCATCAAGCTCCTGCCCATCGAGGTCAGCCCCGGCACTGGCAGCAGTCAGGGCTCGCAGCTGTCCGTGCATGACGTCATCGTGCGGCTCAAGGGCACGCTGGGCCTGACCATCGAGGGCGTGACCATCCCTTTCCGCCAGTTCGGCGCAAGCATCCTCGACCGCGAGGTTCCGCCCTTCACCGGCGACAAGCGCCTCGGCCGGCTGTCGAACCTGTCCGATGGCGGCGTGGTCACGCTCCAGCAGCAGCAGCCGCTGCCGTTCCACGTGCTGGCCGTGGTCCGCAAGTTCACATTCAACGATGGCTAGCCCCTGGCAGTTCCGCGCGTGGACGGATGCCGACCTCGAGCTGGCCGACCGGCTCAAGGCGGCCGACGTCGACGAGGTGCTGGCGGCCAGCGGGTTTGTCCCGGACGTGGCGCTGCGCGAGGCGGTCGACCTGTCCTGGCGCACCGAGGCCATTCTGGTCGACGGGCGCGTCGAGGGCGTCTGGGGGCTCGCGCATGCCGCAAAAGATCACGGCGTGCCGTGGATGCTGTCCAGCGACGTGCTCGTGCAGGACGCGCGGCAGATGGTGCGCGAAGGCCGACGCATCGTCGATGAGTGTCTGCAGATTTACCCGACCTTGTCGAACTGGGTGGACTGCCGGCACGTGGAGTCGCTGCGCTGGCTGCAGCGCATCGGCTTTGCGCCCGTCGAGCTCGATCGCGAGTACGGCGTCGGGCGCATCCCGTTTCTGAGAATGGAGACCGTGCGCAATGTGTGATCCAGTCACCGCGATCGCCGCAGTCGGCACAGGCATGCAGGTGGTCGGCGGCATCAAGAGTGCGAGCGCCGCCCGCAAGCAGGCGAACCAGCAGGCGGCTGGGATGGAGGCCAACGCCGCGCAGCTCGAATGGGAGCGCCAGCAGCGGCAGGCCGATGCGCAGGCCGCGCTCGACGCCGCCATGGTGCGGGGCGCAAAGGTCCGCGAGGTCGGCAAGCGGGACATGGGATCGACCGTGGCAGCGCAGGCCAGCACCGGCATGGCGGTCGATGCTGGCTCCGCGGTCGATGTGCAGATCGAGCTGCAGCGTCGCATCCTCGAGGACGCCGCGCAGGCCGAGCTCGAAGGCGAGCGCATCAAGAAGACCTACGAGGCGCAGGCCAACCAGCTGGGCATGCAGGCGGCTGACCAGCGGCAGGCGGCGGTGAACACGCGGCAGGCCGGCAAGGCCGCGTCCAACTCCATCCTGCTGTCGACCGCCACCAACGTCGCCAGCAACTGGATCAGCTCGCCGCTGCTCAACAAGCCCAGCACCGGCGGCGGTCCGGCGCTGACGAACCTTCGGCCCTACTTCCCGGCGGCGTACAACCGATGAGACAGATCCCGCTCGACCAGTGGGGCCGCGACACGGCCCGAGTGTTTCAGGGGCCGCAGGCGGCGACGCGCGACCCGCGTGCGTTCGTGACCGATGCCGGCGAGGCCATGGGCCGCGCGCTCTCGCAGTCCGGACAGGGGCTGCAGGACACGGCCGCGCAGCTCGCCGTCATGCAGCAGCGCGAGCAGGAGCGGCAGCGCATCGAGGCCGAGCAGGAAGCGGCGCGGCAGGCCCGCGAGCGGCAGATAGCTGAAAGCATTCAGGCGAAGCGCGACGAGCTGGAGGCAGAGGAGAAGCTGGTCGGGCAGACCCGCGCGATCGCCGAGCGCACAGATCTGAACGCCGAGCAGAAGCGGCAGGAGTTCGACAAGCAGTTCGCCGCCGTCTCCGGCCAGTACCGGGGGCGATTCGTCGACCCGCAGGTGTCCGGTGGCTTCGACGTCAGCCTCGACAGCATCCGCATGCGCAACCGCGACGCGCTGGAGCGCGGCATCACCGCGCAGGCGCAGAGCCAGAACGCGGCCAACATCATCGCGACCGTGCCGGTCCTGCAGCGAAAGTATGTGGGGGATCCAGAGCGAGGCGTCGCGGAGATGGAAAAGATCGTGCGCACCTCCGGCGCGGCTGCCGGCTGGGACGCGGCAGAGATTGAAAGCTTCGTGCAGACCGAGCGCGCGTCCATGTTTGCGACCAGCGCGGCGGCGGACATCGAGGCCGACCCGGCCGGCACGCTGGAGCGGCTGCGCGGCGATGGCTACCAGTACCTCGACCCCGACAAGCGGTTGCAGCTCGTGGGCGTGGCGCAGGCCGAGCTGGACCGGCGGCAGGCGCAGGCCGAGCGGCAGGCCATGGCGCGGCTGACGATCGCAGATCGCGCGGTCAACAACGTGGCCGCCATCTACGACGCGGGCGGCATCCCGAAGCCGGCGCTGCTCGCAGAAGCCCAGACGATGGCGCGCGGCACGCCGGCCGAGGCTTCGTTCGACGCGCTGATGGGCACCGTGGCGGACCGTGCGCGCTTCGCGAACCTGCCGCTCGACCAGCAGGCGGCGGAGGTGCAGCTCCTCGATGCAGCTGCGCAGGATCCCGCGGTCGGCGTCGACCGTGCCGAGCTGTCTGCGCTGAACTGGAAGGCGAAGTCCTATAACGCCACGGTCAAGGCCGTGAAGGACGACCCGCTCGGCGCAGCCGCGCAGCGCGGGCTGGTGGAGCTCGACCCGCTCGACCTGACGAGCCCGGAGAATCTCGGGGCCGGCATTCAGGACCGCATGCGCCGGGCCGCCGAGGTCGAAGCGTGGGCGGGGCGGAAGGTGCCGCCGCTGACCCGCGCGGAGATCGACGCGATGGCAGCGCAGCTGCAGAGCGGGCCGGTGCAAACGCAGGAGTTCTACCTGCGGGCGCTGTCGTCGGCGATGGACGATCCGGAGGCCTACCTGTCGGTGCTGCGCGTGATGGCGCCTAAGGCCCCGGCGCTGGCCGATGCAGGTCGTCTGCTGGTGCGCGAGGACACGGAGTCGCAGCGTGCGGGGGAGCTGCTGCTGAAAGGCGAGAGCTATCTCAACGTCCCGCAGGGCGAGTCCAAGAAGGTCCAGATGCCGCAGGCTAACGACCTGGTGCTCGCGTTCGAGGACATGACCGAAGGGGCGTACGGCGCGAATGCCGTGCTCCGTGACTCCGACATGCAGAACTGGATGCGCATCTATGCGGCGCTCTCGGCGCAGGAAGGTGCGTATGCCCAGAAGGACGCAGGGGTCGACACCGACCGCGCCAAGCGCGCGCTGCAGCTCGCGACGGGCGGCGTGGACGAGTACAACGACGTCAACGTCGTACTGCCACGCGGCATGGACGTGGACGAGCTGGGGCGCACCGCGCGCGCCCAGCTGCGCCAGATGCGCGAGGGCGGGCTCATCGCCGGCGGATTCACGCAGGCCCAGCTCGACCGCCTGCCGTTGCAGATTGCGACGCGCAACGGGCGGCAAGGCTACCGCGTGATGCAGGGCGGTGCCTACCTGCTCGACCGCGCCGGCGTGCCGGTGTTCATCGACCTGGGCCGCTGACGTGGCGGTCGAGTTCTTCCCTGACGAGGACGCGCTCATCGAGCGGGATGCCATGCGCAACCCGCTGACGCTCGACAACTACGAGACCCCTGCCTTCGCCGGCTTCGGCTCCGAGCTCTACCGCGCCCCGATGCGGGCGTTCGCCGGGCTGGGTGCGGCGGGCACACTGGCAGCGGCTGGCGCACTGCGCATGCACGGCATCACGGCGGCGGACGACACCCTCTTCAGCACGGTCGACCGCTTCCGGGCGGCGCGGGATTACTGGAGCGCGGAGCCGGGCGAAGTGGGCGTTGCCGGTCGGGTGGTCGGTGGGCTGACGGAGTTCGGCACGCTGCTCGGCCTCGGCCTCGGCAACCCTGCGCTCGCCATCGGCGCGACCGAGCTCAACACGGCGGCCGACCTTGCCACGCAGGGCGTCGACCCCATGACCGCCGTCGGCGCAGGCGTGGCCGAGGCGGCGACCACGGCCGCCGCATTCCAGGTACCGTTCTTCGGCAAGACCCTCGCGCAGCGCATCCTGTTCGGCGCAGGGGCAAACGTGGCGGGCGGGGCCGGCGTGAGCCTTGCCGTGCAGCAGGTGCTGGAGCGCCGCGGCTACGCCCAGCAGGCCGAAGCCTATGACCCGTGGAACCTCGAAGCGCGCGCGGTCGACGTGCTGGCCGGTGCGCTGTTCGGCGGTGTGTCGCATCGGCTGGACGCCCGGCGCGCGCAGGATACCCCGCCTCCACAAGCGGACGCGCCGCCGGCCGACGTGCCGCCAGCTGACGCTACGCTGACGCCAGACCCTGAAGTGCTCGACGCCGTCGCCGCGCTGAACGCTCACCGGCATCGTGTCGTCGACCTGGCACCGGGCCGCCCGCGCACGCCCGAGGCGCTCGACGCCCACGTCGCCGCCATCCGCCAGGCGGTCGGCGAGCTGGCAGCAGACCAGCCCGTCACGGCCTCGGTGCGGGCCGATGACTTCGAGACGCTGCCGCCGTCGCCGGAGGTCGAGGCCGCCCGGCAGGCGATGACCGAAGAGCTGAAGCCAGCGCCGCGCGTGCCGGCGGCACGGGAGACGATGCCAGTCGACGGGCAGCTAGGCGCCCGCCTGACGGAAATAGATCAGCTCCCGCCCGAGGGCGCAACGATAGCCCCTGCGCTGCGCCAAATGTTCGAGGCCGCTGCCCGGGCGAAACCTCAGTTCGACTCCATCGTGCAGGACATCGTGCGCGAGGTGGGCGGCGCGACCGCAATGCTGGCCGATCTGAAAGGCACGAAGCGCGCATTCGACAAGGTCCGCGACGACTACGCGGGCGATGCATCGCAGATTAAGGATCTCGTGCGCGGCACCATTGAGGTCCGTACGCTGGAGCAGGCGCAGGCCGTCATCGAACGCCTCGGCCAACGCTTCGCCATCCTGCCGAAAGGGCAGCGGAACCTGCTACGCGCGGACGTTGAACCAGTCGACGGCTATCGGGATGCGAAATTCAACGTGATGATCGACGGGCACGTCGCCGAAATTCAGGTGAATGTGCCCGCCATGATGGCGGCAAAGAAAGACGCGCACGCAGCCTACGAGGCCCGGAGCAAGATCGAGCGGGCGAGTGCAAAGCGAGAACGAACCCCGGCCGAGCAGGCAGAGATTGATCGGCTGAACGCCGAGATGAAAGCGGTTTACGACTCAGCCTGGGCTGAAGCGACGAGCGCGCGAAATTCATCCCAGGAGACGGGTGCGCCGTTGCGGCGGGCCGATCCGGGGTCAAATGCGCGCGGCTCCGACTTGTCCCAGGCGGTCGATGAGAACGGGGATCCGGGCACGTTGCCCAGCGATACGGGGATGCCCTCGACGTCGAAGACTTCGACGCTGGGCGGAGCTGATGCTGGTAAAAGCATGGATGGCACCTCTAACGGGCGCATTGTAGCACGTACCCCCCAAGGATTGGAGGAAGCCGCCGCGGCCGAAATCCTTCGCCGGTCGCCCGACCTGCAAATCACCGACGACGACGGCAACGTCATCAGCGCTGCCGACGCGCTGGCCGCTGCCGATGCAGAGCTGGCCGCGGCCGAGACCCTTGCCCCAGGCGCGGAGGCGCTCGCGTCCTGCGCCATCCGCTTTATCGGAGACTGACCCATGGCGAGACCTGAGTGCGTGCAGGCAATGCGGCAGGCCATCGGCCGCAACCCGACCGCGGCCGAGGTGCGCGGCATCGAGGAGCGGCTCATCGGCGCGCTGCGCAGGCTGTCGCGTGAAGACCGCCTGAAGGTCATGGCCATGACGCCAGAGCAGCGGCTGCAGGAAGCTGCGCGCGTAGCGGCTGACGAGCTGCTCATCGAGGCCCGCAAGAAGCAGCAGCGCACCACGCTGTCGGTGCTGGCCGTGGGCCGCCTGACGGATTACGTGCGCAGCTATCCCGGCAGGGCGCTGGACGCCCTCGACGAGCTGCTCGCCTTCAGCGCAAAAGCCAAGGGCCGGGTGCAGTCCGTCGAGACGCGGGCCGAGGCCATCCGCGGGGATGCCTGGATTCAGCTGAACGACGCCGGCTTCTGGGACGCGACAAGCCCAACGTGGCTAGGGCTGAAGGAGAACGCGCAAGGCGTCGAGCAGATGGTGCGCGCGCTGCACGGCGAGCAGGTCACGGACGCCAAGGTGATGCGCGCCGCAGAGCAGTGGCGCACCGTGGCCGAAGCTCTGCGTGCGCAGTTCAACGAGGCGGGCGGGCGCATCGGCAAGCTCGACGACTGGGGCATGCCGCATCACCACAGCAGCGCCAAGGTGGCCAAGGCCGGGCGCGACAAGTGGGTCGAGGACGTGATGCCGCACTTGCGCCGGGACCGCTACACCAACCTCGACGGCACGCTGATGGATGACACGCAGCTGCGCGACTTCCTCGGCGAGGCGTGGCTGTCCATTGCGAGCCAGGGCGCGAACAAGCTGGAGCCGGGCAGGGTCCGGGGCACCGGCATGAAAGCGAACCGGCACGCCGAGGAGCGGCAGATCCATTTCCAGAACGCGGACGCCTACATCGAGTATCAACGCCAGTACGGCGAGAAGGGCCTGTACGAGGTGCTGACCAGTCACGTCGACGTCATGGCCCGCGACCTGGCGCTGGTCGAAACCTTCGGCCCCAACCCGGACCATACCTTCCGCCTGCTGCTCGATGCGGCGCAGAAGGAAGCGGCCACGGCAGATCCGGCTAACGTCGGCAAGATCACCAGGCGAGTTCAGCATCTGGAGAAGCTGTTCAACCAGGTGTCAGGCCGGACCCTGCCCATTGCAGATCTGCGAATTTCCCGCTGGTCCGACAACATGAAGGCGCTGCTTATCGCATCGCGGCTAGGCTCTGCCATCGTTTCATCGATCACGGATTTCGCGACGATGCACGTCATCGCGCACATCAACGGCCTGAGCCACACGCAGCTCCTGCGCAACCAGCTCGCCACGCTGAATCCGTTCAACCGGCAAGAGCTGCGGCTCGCGCGGCGCACGGGCTTGGCCATGGACACGCTCATCGGCTCGCTGAACCGTTTCGGCGCTGACACGATGACCACGCTGCCGGCAAAAATCGCGTCGGCGGTCATGCGTGTGCAAGGCTTGAACGCTTTTACAGAAGCCAATCAGCGGGCGTTCGGGATCACGATGATGGACGCCCTCGGCAGCCTCACGCGCGAGAAGGCATTCAGCGAGCTGGACGACATGGATAACCGGCTGCTGCGGTCCAAGGGCGTCACCGAGGCCGACTGGGGCCTGTGGCAGAAGGCGACGCTGGAGGACTTCGGCAACGGCAACGACGGCGTGCTGACGCCTGAGAGCATTGCGCAGATCGACGACGCCACGGTCGCCGACGTCATCCGCCCGCGCCTGAACGAGATCGAGGCCAAGGCCGACGAGGCCATCGACAAGCTGTACGAGCGGAACGCCACGGACCAGATCTGGATCACCCGGCGCATCGAGAAGCTGCAGGCCGCACGCACCCGCGCTGCCGATTTGCTGCAGCAGTACAGCACCCGAGTGAAGGGCAAGACCGACCAGACCACGCAGGCGCTGCGCGATCGCGGCGAGCTGGTCAAGGCCCGCGCCGAGCGCGCTGCGGTCGAGGCCGACATCAACGCTTATCTGCTGGCCCAGAAGCAGCAGGAACAGGTCCGCAATTTCCTGTACGCGGTCGAGGAGGGCGCGGCGGCCGAGGGCATGATGCCGCGTGTCGAGCGCAATGTGCAGGCCGCCAGCCGCCAGCGCGGCGGGATCGGTGAGAAGCTCGGCCGCCGGCTGGCCAAGTCCGAGCGGGCCATCGCCGACCTCGAGCAGCGCATCAAGGTTGCCGAGGCCGACGCGCAGCTGCGCATCGACGGCAAGGACAAAGCGCTGGCCGACCGGCTCGACGCGCAGGCCAAGGAGCTGGCTGGCATGGTGTCCCGCGCGCGCGAGCGGTTCGAGGCGCGGCGCATGCAGATCGACCGCATCGAGCAGCAGGTCGAAGTCCAGAAGGACCGCGCCATCCGGCAGGCCCGGCGCGACGCCATGCTGCGGCTCATCGGCACGGTGACCGAGGAGGTCGACATGGCCGTCATCAAGCCGGGGGCGCGTGAGCGGGCGGCCATGTACGACAACTTGCAACGGGGCACGATCTCAGGCGAGCTGGTGCGCTCGTTCTTTTTGTTCAAGTCGTTTCCCATTGCGATGCTGATGCGGCACTGGCGGCGTGCATCGACGCTGCCGGGCACGGGGCGTGCCGTCTACGCGGCGTCGCTGATTGCGTCCACAACCTTGCTCGGCGCGCTGGTCCTGCAAATCAAGGAGCTGATAAATGGGCGCGATCCAGTGGAAATGAGCAACGCCAAGTTCTGGGGCAAGTCTTTAGCCCAAGGCGGCGCGCTGGGCTTGTACGGCGATTTCCTTTACAGCTCGTCGACGCAAGGCGGGCGCAGCCTGTTGGCGTCTGTTGCAGGCCCGCAGATCGGGCTCCTCGAAGAAGCGATCGCGCTCACGCATGGCAACCTTATGGAGGCCGCGCAAGGCGAAGACACGAATTTCATGCCAGAGTTGACGAAGTTCGTGAAAGGCATCACGCCGGGCAGTAACCTCTGGTATGCGCGCGCGGCGTTCGATCACCTGATCTTCCAACAGCTTCAGGACTATTGGTCCCCCGGCTACATCCGCAACATGAAGCGGCGGGCGCGCAAGGAGTTCGGCCAGGAATACTGGTGGGAGCCCGGGGAAGCCTCCCCGCGGCGCGGTCCAGACTTTGAAAGGGCGTTGGAATGAAACAGCTACTCGAAGGTGTCGGTGCGCTGCTGGTTATCTTTTCCGTGGGCGTGCCAGGCGGCGCGACGTTGTTCGGAGCGTTCTGGCTTATCAAGCTCATACCGCAGCCATGGCAGTCCGGGCTGTTGTTCGTCACGCTGCTCGCCGCGCCGTTCTGGATGGTGGTCTCCGTCACCTGGACGTTCCGCAAGATCGAATCCTTCCTTCGCTGGAGCAAGCTGGCATGACCATCAAGATCCGACCCGACCAGCTCGAGCGCATGAACGACCTCGCGCAGCGTCTCACCGAGGTATTCCTCGAAGAGTGCGACCCGACGCACTGGCCCGACCTCGACAGCCGCGATGGCCGGGGAGATCGTCTGTGGCTGAAGAAGAACGCGGCCAAGACGCTCGCCATCGTCACCCAGCTCGTGTTCGTCGGGCAGCGCATCGAGGGCCGGGACAGCAATGCGCCGACAGAGCACGACCATGACCTTGAGCAGCTGATCGCCCGCGCCGAGCAGCGGGCCGCTGCCATGCTCCGGGCGCACGATGGCGGCGGCAAGAAGACCCCGCATTAGTTTCGTCGCGTTCTTCCTGCTCTGGGCCGAGGTTCAGGGCTGGGAGGTGCCGGAGCTCCACTTTCGGATCTGCCACTGGCTCGAACGCCGGGGGCGTCTGGCCGTGCTCGAGGTGTTCCGTGGCGCGGCCAAGTCCACGATCGTCGCGGTGTATCAGGCGTGGCGGCTTTACTGTGACGCTGGCTGGCGCTTTCTCGACCAGGGAGCGGACGACCCGGTTTCCTACAAGCTTTCGCGTGATACGCGGGCTGTGCTGCGCCGGCATCCGCTCTGCCGCGGCATGCTGCCCGGTGGCCAACCGGGCGCGGCGCGCTTCGACGTCGTCGGCAACCCGGACGCCCGCAATGCCAACGTGACGGCGCACGGGATCATGTCGAACGTGACCGCCGCCCGCGCCGACGAGGTGGTCTTCGACGACATCGAGGTGCCGCGCAACATTCGCAACGCAGAGGCGCGCAACGCCTTGCGGGAGCGCACCAGCGAGGCGACGCACATCCTTGTGCCCGGCGGGCTCAAGCTCTACATCGGCACGCCCCATACGCATGACAGCATCTACGACGAGCAGATCCGCCGCGGCGCGGACGTGCTGAAGATCCCACTGTTCGAGGATCACGTCCGCTACGACAAGCCCGAGCAGCGGCGCTTCCCGTTCAACTTCGAGCCGGCGAGCGATGGGCTCTATGTGTTCATGGGGCCGCGCCTGCTGGTCGAGGGCGTCGACTACCTGGTGCAGGGCAGGGCCGTGGTGTTTGACCAGCCGCCGGGCCAGCCGATCGACATCTACGCGCGGTGCGCGTGGCCGCAGCGGTTCAGCCGCGAGGAGATCGCCTTCCGGCGCGCGGAGTGCAAGACCATCAACGAATGGGACAGCCAGTACCAGCTGAAGGCCAAGCCCATCGGCGCGATCCGGCTCGACCCGTCGCGGATCGTGCCCTACGACGCGGAGCCGGAAATTGCCATGGCGAACGGCTCCGTGCGGCTCATGCTCGGCCGCACCCAGCTGGTGTCAGCGTCAGCCTATTGGGACTGCGCGCTCGGCAAGATCGGCGGCGACACCTCGGCGCTGTCGGTCGTGTTCAGCAATGAGCGCGGCCACCTGTTCTGGCACGTGGCGCAGGCGCTGCGCGGCGACATCTACGACCAGTGCGGCCAGATATTGGAAACCACGCGGCGGCTGCAGCTACCGTCCATCACCGTGGAGACGAACGGTCCGGGCGGCTTCGTACCGCCCATCCTGCGCAAGACGCTAGCAGGCACCGGGGTGTCGGTCGTCGAGGCGTTCCAGCCGGGCACGACCAACAAGGACCGGCGCATCCTCGACGGACTGGAGCCGCCGCTCTCGGGGCGGTTCCTCTGGGCACACACCAGCGTGCTCGACGCCGTCGAGGACCAGATGCGCGACTGGGTGCCGGGCGTGGCCGGGCAGCCGGACGACTTCCTCGACTCCGGCGCTGAAGCCATCAAGGCGCAGCCGGTGCGGATCGGGCGAGTGGTCGGCGAGGTCGCCGGGCAGGCGCGGAGAGACTGGCGCCCCAGCAGTGGCGTGCATGAGGTAGAGCTCGACTTCGGGGGACGATAGTGCCGGTCAACACCAACCAGCCGATCAACAACTACACGGGCAACGGGGCAGCCGTCGCCTACCCGTTCACGTTCTACGTCATTTCGGCGGCGCATCTCGTCGTGACCGTCGACGGGGTCGTGCAGTCGCTCGGCACGAACTACACCATTACCGGCCTGCGCAGCCCGACGGGCGGCACCGTGACCTTCGTCGTGGCGCCTGGCGCAGGGTCTGCCGTCCGGCTCCGGCGGGTCATGCCGTACAGCCGGACAATCGACTATCAGGACGCCGGCGACCTGCTGGCGCAAACGCTGGACGACGACATCGACGGCACCGTCATGCTCATCCAGCAGCTGGAATACCAGGCCCGGTTTTTCCTGCGCAACGCGGACACGCTGGCCGGCGTCTCGCCGCTGATGCCGAGCCCGCAGGCGCTCAAGCTGCTGCGCTGGAACAGCGCCGGCAACGCGCTGGAGAACACCGACGTGGCCGGGCTCATCCCGGGTTTCGTGACCGTCACGAGCTTCGCGCAGGGCCTTCTCGACGACGTCAGCCAGAGCGAAGCGCAGGCCACGCTGGGCGTCACTGGCTCTGCCGACACGGCCAAGCTGACGAGCGCGGCGAATGTGTTCACGAAGACCCAGACCTGGCGCTTTGCGACCGTGGCCAGCGCGGCCACGCTGACGCTGGCGGACGGGAACCTGTTCAACGTCACGGGCACCACGAACATCTCGGCGATCGCCAGCATCGCACCCGGCACGATGGTGGCGCTTCGATTCACCGGCGCGCTGACCATCGCGCACGGCGCATCTCTCGTCCTGCCCGGCGCGGCGGGCATCACCACTGCCGCCGGGGACATCGCCATCTTCTTCGAGGGCGCGGCAGGGGTCTGGTACTGCATGGCCTACACGAAGGCCGACGGCACGCCCGTCGCGCAGACGGCGGCTCCTGGTTCGATCATCGCGTTTGCCGGCACCTCGACGCCTACAGGCTACCTGGAGTGCAACGGCGCCAACGTCAGCCGCACGACCTACGCCGCGCTGTTTGCCGCCGTCGGCACCACCTGGGGCGCGGGCGACGGAGTCACTACCTTTGCCCTGCCGGACCTGCGCCGGCGCACGCTGGTCGGCAAGGGCGGCACGGGCACTGGCGTGCTGGGCAATACGGTCGGCGCCACGGGCGGCGCGGAAACGAACAGTCACACGCATTCCGCGACCGGCCTGTCGGGCTCGTTCACCGTGGGGGTTACAAACACAGGCGCGGCCGGCGGAGGCGTGTGGGTTCTGACTGGGCAAACACAGCCCGTCACCATTTCCGGCAGCACTGCCGGCGCATCCGACACCAACAACATGCCGCCCTCGGCCGTCGTCGGTTACTTCATCAAAATCTAGGGAGCTGCGATGCGCATCGTCTACGCCGCAGAATACTCAGGCACGCGCGCAGAGCTGCTGGCCGCCATCGCAGCACACAAGCACGCCGTGCAGGTGCATCGGTACACCGTGGGCCTGCCCGCGCCGCTGGCGCCCTCGCTGCTCGTCGAGGAGCTGGCCGAGACCGGCGACACGTTCAAGCTTGAATCCGAGTTCGACTATGCCTGGCGCTCGAACGGCGTAGGGGAGCCCGTCAGTGTTTGCAGGGTCGCGCCGGGTGAGCTGCCGCCCGAGGGCTGGGTACTGACCCCGGACGACCCGACCGGCCTCATCGTGGACGCTGACGGCAACCTGCGCGCTGAGACCGCGGCTGAGCTGCTGGCAAAGGCCAAGCGCCAGCGCGAGCTGTACATCAACGCACGGCGGGACGAGTTCATCGCGGGCGGGGTCGACTTCAACGGCTGGCGCTTCGACACCACACCGCAATCCATCGTCAACCTGACGGCGGCGGTCGCCTTCATCCAGGCCGCGCCGCTCGCAAATCTGACCCCGCCCGACACCGTGTCGTGGCGCGATGAGTCCAACGTCGATCGCAAGCTGACGCCGGTCATGCTGATTCAGCTCGGCTCGGCCGTGTTCGGCCGCGTGCAGGGAGCGCACAGCGTCGCCCGCGCCATCAAGGACGCCATTGCCGCGGCTGAGACCATCGAGGCCGTCGAGGCCGCAGACTGGCCCGCCGCATGAGCGAGACCCTCGGCCAGAAGCAGCGGCGCTTCACCCGCCTCGTGGGGCTGCTCATCGAATATGCCTACAACAACGGCATGGAGCTGACCTTCGGCGACGCCTACCGCGACCCGGCGCAGGCGCGCGCGAACGCCGCTGCAGGCAAGGGCATCATCAACAGCCTGCACGTCGAGCGGCTGGCGGTCGACTTCAACCTCTTCATCGGCGGCGTGTACCAGACGGACAGCGCCGCCTACAAAGCGCTCGGCGAATACTGGGAGAGCCTCGCGCCGGATGCCGCATGGGGCGGCAGGTTCAGCCGGCCGGACGGGAACCACTTCAGCATTCGCCACGGCGGGCGCGCATGAGGCCATTACACAGCCGGCATGGACGCCGAGCGACTGAGATTCAGGGACGCGGTACGACCGGCGCTGCTCGCGTACACGGCGCCCCTTTGCATGTGGGAGGCATTGCGGATGAGTGAGGAGCTGCACCAGCGGGTAGGACAGCACAGCGCGACGATCGAGCACCTCCAGTACGAGATGCGCGAAATGCGGCACGAGCTGTCCGAGATCCGCCAGACGCTGGCCGAGGCACGGGGCGGGTGGAAAACCCTGATGCTGGTCGGCGGCGCTGCTGGGGCGGCTGGGGCGGCCATGGCCAAGCTGGCCGCAGTGTTCGGGATCGTGAGGTAAAGGAGAGCGAATGGAATACGTGATTGCTCGGCTCCGAGAGCCGTCTACCTGGCGCGGGCTGGCGCTTCTCGTGGGTGCTTTCGGCGTGCAGCTGCACCCGGACGCCATCCCGGCTATCGGCAGCGCGGTCGCCAGCGTGATCGCCGCCATCGAGGTGTTCCGCCGAGGGTGACGCTGGAAAGTCGCGTCACAGGCGCGTCACAGGCGTTCTCGCGAAATTCTGGGAATCGGGCGTAAGTCTTTGGTACCCGGGGCCGGAATCGAACCGGCATGGCCTTGCGGCCTCCGGATTTTAAGTGCCGTCCCAGACCGGACAGTCCCGAAAATCCCCGTGTTTTCTGGGGCCTGAGAGACTGGAATCGGCCGAAAATGGCCGGGCCGCGTCACGTACGCGTCACAGGCTTCCGCTTCTTTGCCATCTTCCGCATGGCCTGATCGTGGTGCCTGTCCTCGAGGTGGGCGTAGCGGCTCGTCATCTGCATCGTGCTGTGGCCCATCAGGTCTTTCAGCAGGCGCAGGTCGACGCCGGCGTCGATGGCCCAGCTGGCGAAGGTGTGGCGCAGATCGTGGAACCGGACGCCCGGCAGGCCAGCCGCCCGTCGGGCCCTGTCAAAGTCCTTGCGCAACGCCACGACCGTCACTGCCAGCGGCAAGCGCTCGCAGATGTACCGGGCATCGGCCGGCACCGGCACGCGCCGTGGGCGGCCAGACTTGCTGGTCGCCAGCCATAGTGCCCCGTCCCGGTAATGCTCAGGCCGCAGGGCAAGCAATTCGCCTCGACGCAGGCCAGTGGTAGCGGCCAGCCAGATCGCGTCTCTGGTGCCCTCGTGCGCAGCCTGAGAGGCAATCGCGGCGACTTGGTGCTGGTCAAGGTAGACGTGCCGCTCCTGGTTCTCGCGCAGCAGCTCGACGCGCTTGCCGGCCGGGCTGTCGGTCCATCCCCACTTGTACGCGAGATTGCCCAGCCGTCGGAGCAGGGCGAGCTGTCGATTGATGGTGGCCGGGGTGCGGCCTCGCTTCTGGCCGTCTCGGATGACGTCGGCGGCGGCGTCAGCGATGCGGTCGATCGGACGGTCGCAGAATGGCCTGATGACCTTGGCGACGTAGAGCAGGGAATCGAACGACCGGAGCGCGGTGGCTCCGGTCTCTAGGTAGTCGGCAAGTGCGTCCTTAAGGGTACGATTGGGGCTGAGGCCGACCCGCTCGCGCTCGAGGTCGCGCCGCAGTTTCGCCTCGACTTCGAGCGCCGTGGCTTTGGTCCCAACAGTCTGTCGAGCACGGCGTCCGCCGACCTGTACGTCGACCTGCCAGGCGTCGCCACGCTTGCGGACGGGCATGCTGCCTTCTCCTCGCTTTCGTTGACGGCAGCCACCACGGCCGCCTCCGTGAACCGCCAGCCGCGGCGGCTCGACGTCAAGCGTACCGCCGCCAACCTCCCGGAGTCGACCAGGCGCCAGACGGTCTTGGTCGACACCTGCAGGCGGGCAGCAACCTCTTGCGCGGTCAGGAGCATTTCCGGGCCTCCCAGCGTGCGCGCTCGCACTCTCGGCAGCGCCGGCGAATACGCGGCTTCCCGCTCGGCCTGCGGTCCCGGTGCAGCACCAGGTTGTCGCCGGCCAGCTGGTGGCCGCGCGGGCATTGCTTGCGGGGCTGTTGGGATGGGTGGGTCATGGCTTGCCATCCAGCGCCATGTCTATCTTGGCCCTCGCTGGCTCAGGGATTCGGCGCAATCCGTCCTTGTCACAGTCGTTGTCCGCATCGCGGACCATTTCGAGCGCATCGCTCCCATGCAAGGTCGGGAAAGGAAACGCCGGCCCGCCGCTTTTGGTGTTGCTCATCCCTCACCCCCTTGCCGCGTCTATTGCGTAAACATCTGCGAGCCAGCAATCGCACGGCTGCATAAGGGCTGGCCCTTCTCTTTCAAATCTGTCTGATGCGCAGTCAACTGCATGTGGCGCGCTGTTGATGGCCGCCCGTAACGCATCGCGCTCGGCTTCCGCCTCATTTGTTCTCCGTCGCCATACGGCGAGGACGCCTTCGATTTCGTTTAACTCGGCCCGCAGCGCGTCGCGCTCTTTCAGCGCCTCGGCGAGTTCTACCGCGCACTTTTCGTACCTTCGCGAGCGCCATTCCGCTTCGTTCTCCCAAGTTTTCGCCGCTCCCTTCGCGCCTCGGCGAGTTCGGCTTTGGCTGCGACGGCCAGCTCTGGCGCGTCGTGGACTGACCACGCAGTGTCGGGCGGCGGCGGGCCACGAAGCGCATCAACCACGCCGCGCAAAAGGTCGCTCTGACGCTCCACCAATTCATACAAGTGCTCAACATCCCGCCGCGCCTCGGCGAGTTCGGCGCGAGCCTCGTCACGCTCTTCGCGCAACGCATCCCGCTCGTCGCCAACGATGCGCAGCATCTGCCGGCATTCTTCTTCCGTCATGTCGCTGGTGTCGTCAAATTCGCTCACGGCTTGCCCTCCAATGCGGCGCGGGCAATGTCGCAGAAATCGCGGAAGTTGTATCGGTCGCTGGCGATTTTCTCCAGCGCTTCCCTGAAGCGTTTCGCCTCTTGTCTCGCCTGCGCAAGCTCGTCGCGAAAACGCATTGCGGCTAAGGCGTTATGCTCATAGGCACTCCCAAGCTGTTTTTCGTTTTCCCGCGCCTCGGCGAGTTCGGCGGCCAGCTCGTCCACCACGTCTTTCATGCCTTTGATGCAGGCGCTTTTCATCTCAGCCTCGTCGCGCGCGGCGGATAGTTCGTCGAACAATCGCTTGTTCAGTGCGCCAATCTCACGCCGCGCCTCGGAGAGTTCGACGGAAACGCACACAATGGCGCGGCGAATGTCGATGCAAGGTTCTGCGCTGATCGCTTGGGCCAAACGCAGCGCGTCGTCGTAGCTGGCCAATGGGTTCCACGTCATTGTGTCGATGCCACTGGGCGTGAACATCATCATGCCGCGCTCTGGGCAATCCCACTGAGCGTTTAGACCCACCGACTTCGCGGCAAGCTCTAAGAGTTCTTTATCTGTCATGCCTCTATCCCCATCGCCTTCCGCATCTTCGCGCTGTTCGCGGCCCTGATGGCGGCAATGCGTTCGGCCTTTGTGGCTGGCACTGCGCCGGCCGCGACCGCGTCCGCTGCGCTGCGGGCTTCTCTGCTTCTGCGCAGCGTCTCTGCTTGCGCAGCGGTCCGCGCCTTCGACTCGTGGTAGCGTTCGCGCTGTCTCGCCAGCACCTTGTCCCGAGCCTTGGCGTAATAGCGCAGCCACGCCGCGCGCTTCTTCTCCGGGTCTTTCGCTGCCATCACAACCTCCTCGGCCGGCTGCCTTCGACGCAGCCGACATACAGCGATTCGACGTAGCGGTCAGGTCGCGCCTCCTGCGCCTCCAAGTGCTCGCGCACCACGGCCAGACAGCGCTGCTCGTCGATCCCGGTAAACACCATCGTGCTCGTCGGCACGCCCCCATCCAGCCAGGCCAAGAGCAGCCACCAGCCCATCACGCAGCCGCCTCAACATCGGCGAACTCGACCAGCGCCTCTGCCTGCTCGAAGTCCGTCAGCACCGTGCAGCAGGCCTCGACGATGTACTCCAGCGCGTGGCGCGGGTCCTGCTCGAAGTCCATGGCGTGTCCGTAGATCGCACGCACCGCGCCCTTCAGTTCGCGCACCAAGGCCTCGGCCGCGGCCAGCTGCTCGCGCGCCTGGTGCAACTCGCCGAGCAGGCCGACACGGTGCTGCTCGACGCGGTCCAGATCTCTGGACAGGCCATGACAACCCTCGCAGTCGTGGTCGTCGTCATACGGGCTGGTGAGACTTGTCGAGATCATGCCGCGTCCTCCTCGATGTCCTCGCCCGCGACCTCGATGCCGCCGGGTATGTGCTGGATGAGCTCGTCCTGGTTGGCGACGTGCGCGGTGATCATGCCGGCGGCGACGTGGCGCTCGGCCTTCGCCCGGCTGCTGGCGCGCACCAGGCGCGGCGGGCGGACGGTGTTGTCGTCGGCGTGGATGTGAACGACGTAGATGCGTGATTTGGACATGGTCATTTCCTTTCTTGCTTCTGAGGGGAGCGGCCGACGTGTCGCGCGTGGTGTTGCGGGTTGCTGCCCGACGCGCCGGCCGCGATTCGGTTACTCGGGTTGAAGCGCCTTCATGCGCTGGCGGCTCGCCTCTGCGAGCTGGACGCGCTCGGCGTCCTGCAGGTGCGCGCCCATGCTGCGAATGAAGTCGATGCCCTCGGCGTCGCTGGCGCCCTCCAGCAGCTCCAGCAGCTGGGGCAAGGGCAAGTCCTCGGCCCCCGCGTCGCCGCGCTCCTGCCCCGTCTCCGTGGGCTCCACGTCGATCGTGAGCGGGTTGTCCTGCGCGATGCCGGCCTCGGCCTGCTCGTCGAGGCCGACGGCGGTCGCAAGCTCGATGCTGACTGGAAGGTACTTAAAGAGGCGACGGATCACCGTCTTCTTCGCCATTTCCTCGTAGTGGTCGACCCACGGGCCGTTGTTCGCGGCGCGCGACTTGGCGCGGACCTTCTCCACCTCGAGGCGGCTCATCACCTCGAACTGGGTGCCGCCGTCCTTGAGTTTGGCCACGGCGTAGACGAACCGCAGCGGCCCGCGCTCCGCGACGTCCCACGCGGGCACGTGCACCAGATTGCTGTCGAGGCCAAGCTGCACGTCGAAGCGATCGGCCTCGTAGACGACGCGCGCCTCGATGCTGAGGATCTGACCGGAGCGCCGAGCAAGGTCGATCATGCCGCGATAGCCCACGATGAACTGCACCTCGGTGATGCCCTTCTTGCGGTTCTCGAAAGGCAGCAGGTAGGCGTGGCCAAGCGCACCGCCGGGCTCAAGGCCCAGGGCGGCGCACTGCATGATCGCGCCGAGGAACGAAGCCTGGTCGCACCGGCCGAGCGCTGGCGTCTTGCGCACCTCGGTCAGGGCAATGCGCGCAAGGCGCTCCGCGGTCATGTGGCGCGGCAGCGCCAGTGCCATCTGCGCCTTGATGGCGGGGTCGGTCAGCAGTCCGGCGATGGTGTCCGGGCGCTTCTTTGCCGGCGCGTTCGTCACGGCGGCCTTGAGTGCGGTGGTCATGGGTTACCTCTTGCAGAAGATGAACCGGCGCGAGCCGGGCACGGTGGTGGTGGCCGCGGCGAACCGCTCGGCCCATTCGGGGTCGGGTTTGTAGGTCTCGGCGATCGCACGCCAGTCGGTTTTCGTGCTGGCCTTGGCGGCCTTCCAGGTGACGAGCTGCTTGCCGTCGAGCGTCAGCGCTGCGCGCTCGCCGATGGCGACCTTCAGCGCCTCGGTGCGCTGCTCGAGCTCGGCCTCCAGCGCCTCGATCTGCTGGCGCAGCGCGAGCGCCTCGGAGTACGCAGCGAGCTCTGCCTCGCCAGCCTCGACGGCTTGGCCGTTGTCCTCGGGGTAGAGGGTGATGACGTCGCGCGATGAGGTCGGCTCCGGCGCTTTGCGCTGCACGACGCAGCCGTGCCAGAACGCGGAGCAGCGCTCGACGATCGCCGCGATGGTTTCCTCGTCGCGCACGACGCGCTTCTGGACGAACCGTTGGCCGCCGATCAAGCAGGCCACGTCGATCCATTCAAGGCCGGTGACCGCGAGGTACCACATGCACTGAGCGGCGTAGTGGACGGGGACGGCGTCCTCGTCGTCGCCACGGCCCCAGTCCGCGGACTTGAAGGCTGAGGCGGTCTTGCACTCCAGCAAGCCATCAGCACCGACGAGGCGCCCGGCCTCGACGCGGGCGAAGTGCCCGACGGCGCGGTCGATGTTCGCCAGCATCCAGTCGGCATCCGGCGCGTGCAGCGTGGCATGCACTTCGATGATGGGGCGCTCGGCGCGCTTGCTGTACTCGTCGGCGACGACGCCTTCCAGCACCGTGCCCCAATAGGCAGGCTCGCCGAGGTCGCGGTCGACGACCGGGCCGGTCTTCTGCAGGTACACGTCGAGCGGTGTCGCCCACGGCGAGAGGCCAAGGATGGCGGCAACGTCGCTGCCGCCGATGCCGCGCTGGCGCTGGGCCAGCCATTCAATGCGGGGTGCCGCGGCTACTCGCATGTCGCAGCCCTCCAAACCTGGACGAGCCAGCGGCCGTCGGAGTGCTTCGGCTTGCTGACCGTCGTGCCGTAGCCGACCGGGTGGTAGTCGCGGACGTAGCGACTGGCCGCGTCGAGCAGGGCGTCGAGGTCGTCGCTCGCCATCGACAGCACAACCTCGGACCCGGTGCGCCGGATGATTGCCTGCTGTACCGCGCTCATGCCGGCACCATCCAATAGTCGGCGGTGATGCCGTACTCGACGTGCGTGTCGCGCAGGTCGGCGATCAAACAGAGCGCATGCTCGAACTGATGGGTGAACATCGACTGGCGCACGGTCGCGCCGCCAGCGATGTAGGTCCGGAAATACACCAGGTACTCCGGGCTCATCGCGCAGCCCCCAGTACAACGAAGGCCAGCACGGTCGCCCAGCCGTAGAAGCGCACCCGGCGCTCGACGGTGGCGCTGTGCCACCGCGACAGCCACGCACGGCGGCGGGCGGTCTCGTAGTCGATCTGGATCATGTCTCCTCCCGTCTCGCGCCGAGGGGCGCGGTGTGGGAAAGACAATAGCAGGGCTAAACTATGTGTGCAATAGCACTGCTAAACTTCGATAGAACAGAAAGCCAGCCGCATGTGGAATAAAGAGACGGACGGGGATACCCCAGAAAAGACGACGCCCCGGCGGCTGCAACCGTCGAGGCGTCTGGTGTTCCACCCATAAGCTGGGGGTGGGAGCAATCACTGGTCGTGATGCGTGAAGGATAGACGCGCTATGCCCGCTCTGCAACTTTGTCGTCGAGCTTCACGATAAAGTCGATGTAGCCCTGATTGGCAAGGGCCACCGAAACGTAGCCCAGCACGTCCCGGCGGACGGGTTCAGGCACTGCGGACAGTTTGATTGCCAGCTCGACGACGTCGGCCGGGATCTCGCCGGGCACCAAAGTCCCGTAATCGAAATCGGGACGGATGTCGCGCGGCGAGCATTGAAGCAAGTGCGCGAACTTGAGAACGGCAACCGGGCCAAGCGCGGTATGACCGTTCATGTACTGGCTGATGAGGCCAGGGCTGCGCTCCAGGCGCTCGGCCGCGATCTGTTGAGTCAGGCCCAGCTCGCGGGCTTTTCCCTTCCACAGCCTTTTCAGGTTGTCGGAAGCTTCGCGATCCGCCTGTGTAATTTTCCTGTTCACGCCCATGACTTCAGTGTGGCGTATGGGGTTGCAGAAAACGCTTAGCCCTGCTAAAAATGACAAACATTAGCAGGGCTAAACTATGACGCTGAGCGAATACATGCAGACCACGACGCAGGCCAAGTTTGCCGCCCAGTGCGGCGTGTCTTGCGGAACGGTGAGTCACTGGCTGCGCGGTCGCGTGCGCATCACGGCTGAACGTGCTCGGCAAATTGAGCACGTCACGCGTGGTGCCGTGACCGCCCTTGACCTCCGCCCCGACATCTTCGGCGAGCCCCGGCAAGGGGCTGCCGCATGACCGTCGATCACCCACGGAGCGCGGCTTCCGTCGGTACCGAGCTTGTGGCCGAGCTGGCCCGCGTGAAGGCGGAGGCGGAGCGCGTGGCGTTCGAGAAGGACCAGGCGCTGCTCAGCCGGCTGGCGGCGATGGATGCCCATCTCGAAATGCTGAGTCGAGCCGTTCTTTCTCTGCTTGAAAGGCAAGTCGAGCCGTGCCCGTCAGGGGTGACAGAGGCCGACCTGCTGCGAGCAGCAGGAAGTGTGCGCGTGCGTGATGTCGCTCGGCATCTGGCAGCGCTGCAATCAGCGCCAGACACGCGCAGGTTAGAGCGTCTAAGCGACCAGTTAGCGTCTCTGAGTCGGACATCGGAGCCCCCTTGTGATGCTTGAACGTGTGACAGCGGCAAGCGTAGCAGGGCGGGCTCCGGCCTTTGTCGCGGAGGTTGTCGCATGACTGTGGACCATCCCAATCGCGCGGCTCCGGCCGGACGTCGGGCCAGCCTCGACGTGCTGGATCTCCTCACGGCAGATGACCCTCCCTGCCCACTTTCCGCCGAGGCCGACGAGCTCGGCGGGCTCTTTATCGCGCTGGGCTGGTGTCTGCCGGCCGGCATTGTGTGCTGGGCGTTGGGTGTTCTGGTGATCATGTGATGGGAGATTTACCCGACGCACCCGCAAAGTCCCGCAAGTTCGCAGGACTAATTCGGCAGAAGCTTGCGGAGCATGGACAGGCCCCGGTCGCCCGCGCCTGCGGCGTCGACGTGGCCACGGTGTCGCGCTGGGTCAGCGAGGGTCGCATCGACCAGCTGGCCGCGATGCTCGACGTGCTTGGCCTGAAGGTCATTCCCGCACACCTGAAGGTCTACCCCGAAGCGGAGATCGAAGCACTGCTCACGCTGGCCCAGTCGCGCCTGTCGCGGCTGACGCATGCGAGCGAGCTGGCGGAGGACGACGAGTGACTGACGACCAGCGAGAAGCGTGGGCCGAGCGGGCCGCGATCATCGAGTTCGACGCCGGGTTGTCGCGCGCGGAGGCCGAGCGCCTGGCACTGGCCAGCCTGTCGTCGCCTGAACCCGAAGAGGGCGCGCGGTGAACTTCTTCAAGCTTTACATCGGCGACTACCAGCGGGACACCGCAGCCCTGTCGCTGGCCGAGCACGGCGCCTATCTGCTGATGCTCCAGCACTACTACGCCACCGAGCGCCCCCTCCCGACCGGGCGCGAGCTCTACCGCCTGATGCGCGCCGAGACGCGCCTAGAGCGCGAGGCGGTCGACTCCGTGGCCCGGCGATTCTGGCGCGTCACCGACGATGGTCTGGTCAACGAGCGGGCCGATGTCGAGCTGCGGAAGGCAGAGCATCAACGCACGGTGAACCGTGAGATCGGAAAGCGCGGAGGTCGTCCGAAAAAAACCGAATCGGTTTCCGAATCGGTTAGCGAATCGGAACCGAAGCATAACCCTAACCAGACACCAGACTATAACTCCCCCCCTCCCTCCCTTCGGTCGGGAGCCCCCCCTCGAGAGGCGAGGGGTTCGCGATTGCCCCCGGATTGGACCCCATCGGCCGACGGCTGGGCCTTCGCCTGCCGGGCCATCGGCACGACCAGGGCACCGCAGGAGCTGGCGAAGTTCGCGGACTACTGGGCGGCGAAATCCGGGGCCGGAGGCCGTGCCCTCGACTGGGAGGCGGTCTGGCGAAACTGGGTGCGAAAGGCGGTGGAGTATGCGGAAAGCAGGGGAACTGGCAGCGGCGGAAGCGGCGGCAATGGCGCGCGGAAGTCAGTCGTCGACAGAGTCCGGGAGGCCAACCGGGAAGCCCTCGAAGGCGATGGCGACGTTCTGGCTGCGCATGGCGGAAATCTACGGCCGCAAGTGGACGAGCGTCCACGGCGAGACGCCGACGGAGTTGTGGTCGACGGCGCTTTCCGCGTTGTCGGGTGACCAGGTGAAGCGCGGCCTTCTGGCGTGCCTGACCAACGGCGACCCATGGCCCCCGAGCCTGCCGGAGTTCCTCGCCTGGTGCAGGCCTCAGCCGCGGGAGAATGCCGCGGCGTACCGCTGCGTGCCGCAGCTGCCGGCGCCCGTGTCGTCACGGGACACAGCACGGGCCGAGCTTGCGAAGCTGCGGGGGTCGCTGCGATGACGCCGTTCGCCCGCTACGTGTTCCTGCTGGAGCGACTGCAGCGACCGCAGGCCCGCCACGA
>Ga0315904_10001619_pt1 | contig 35829 bp, 46 predicted proteins | sample LakEriMetagenome_6_FD_203529 | JGI IMG/M metagenome (GOLD analysis project Ga0315904, IMG submission 203529) | Freshwater fungal communities from buoy surface, Lake Erie, Ohio, United States - Buoy 12 MA120 | ecosystem: Environmental > Aquatic > Freshwater > Lake | place: USA: Lake Erie, Ohio...
ATACCCATGGGGGTCGTCACCTGGGGACTGTTCGTGTGCACGGTCGGGGCCGACGTGCAGGGCGATCGCATCGAGGCGTATCGCTGGGCCTGGGGGCGCGGCCTCGAGCGGCAGATTGTCGAGCGCGCGGTCTTCTACGGCGACCCGTCGCAGGCCGAGACCGAGCCCGGCAGCCCCTGGGCGGCGCTTACCGAGTGGCGCAGGGCGCCGGTGCTGCACGCCAGCGGCAAGCCGGTGCCGACGCTGGCATGCTTCATCGACTCGGGTGGCCACCACACCCAGGCGGTCTACAGCTACGCCCGAACGCACAAGCTCTTCCACGTCTACGCAATCAAGGGCAGCTCGCAGCCCGGGCGCGCAATCCTGGGCAAGCCCACGCCGCAGGACGTCAACTGGCGGGGCAACCGGGTCAAGGGTGGCGTGCAGCTGTGGCCGATCGGCACCGACAGCGCCAAGGCCGAGATCTACGGGCGCTTGCGCACCACCGAGCCGGGCCCGGGCTACGTGCACCTGTCCAGGCACATGGCGCCCGAGGTCTTCGAGCAGCTCACCGCGGAGCGGCTGGTAACCCGCTACGTCAAGGGCCGGCCTCGCCTCGAGTGGGTCAAGACGCCCGGCCGGCGCAACGAGGCGCTCGACTGCGGCGTGTACGCGCTGGCGGCGGCGCACTTCGTCGGCATGGACCGGTGGCGCGAGGGCGAGTGGGCACGCTGGCAGGCAAGGGTAGAAAGCCGCGACCTGTTCGACGCCGCCGCGCCTGCCGAGACGACTGCGCCGGTGGACGAGACGACTGCGCCGGTGGACGAGACGACCGCGCCGGCGGGCGAAACGCAAGCGGCTGCGGCCGAGACGCCGACCGCTCCTGCCCAGGCCGCCGCCACGCCCGCGCCCGCCAAGCCGCGCCGGCCGGCGCCGCCCAGTTTCCAGAGACCTCGAGGCCGAACATGGTGATTGACCGAGACATCATCCGCGACATCATCCGACGCATCCAGTCGGCCGAGGAGGCCGCGCAGCGCCGGCTCGACGCGGAGCTGGCCCGCAAGATCGAGCTCGAGGCCCGCCAGTCGTGGGGCGGATGCAAGGTGCACGTCCCGTCGCGCCCGTGCGCGGTCGAGCGCGCCGAGCGTGTCGAGCGGGCGTACCTCGAGGGACACCGTGTCGCCGACATCGCCGCGGCCGAGGGCGTGACGACCCGCACGGTGCTCAACATCGTCCGTCGCACGAGTAGGTGAAAAACGCGGGTGGAAATTTCACCCCCTGGTCGGGCTCAATAGGCCATGGCCACGCCCACCACTGAGCCAGGCTCCATCGTGGCTGGCGACACAGCCAAGTGGCTGCGGTCGCTGGACGAGTACCCCGCATCGCAGAGCTGGGTGCTGTCGTACACGCTCGTCAGCGCGGCGCAGCGCTACACCTTCACCGCGACGGCCAGCGGCGACGACCACCTGGTCAACGTGGCCGCCACCACGACGCAATCGTGGGCCGCCGGCACCTACAGCTGGGTCGCGCGCGTCTCGAAGGCCGGCGAGGTCTTCACCGTCGGCTCGGGAACGATCGTCGTGCGGCCGTCGTTCGGCGCTGCCGTCGACGCGCGCAGCCATGCTCGCAAGGTGCTCGAGGCGATCGAGGCGGTGCTCGAGGGGCGCGCAACCAGCGAAGTCGCCCAGTACGAGATCGCCGGCCGGTCGTTGCGCTACATCGAGCCGGCCGAGCTCCTGAAGCTGCGCGACCGCTATCGCGCCGAGGTCGCACGCGAGGACGCGGCGCAACAGGTCGCCGCTGGGCTGCCTGACAGTCGCCGCGTGTTCGTGCGCTTTGCCCGCTGAGGTCTTCTGATGGCACGACCTGGACTGGCGCAGCGATGGCGCGCCCGGCTGGCGCAACTGATCGCGCCGCCGCCGACGCCTCGCCGCCTTGGCATGCGCCGCTTCGACGCGGCGCGCATCGATCGCCTCACGGGCAACTGGCTGGCGACCTCGGCATCGATCAACGAAGAGCTTCGCACCGACCTCGACAAGCTGCGGATGCGCGGCCGCGACCTGGTCAAGAACAACGACTACGCTCGCAAGTTCGTGTCGATGTGCCAGACCAACATCGTGGGCCCCGACGGCTTCAAGCTGCAGGCGCGCATTGAGAACCGGCCGGGCGTGCCGGACGGCCTCGCCAACGGGGCGATCGAGGCCGCCTTTGCGGAGTGGGCGCGTGCTGCCGACATCACCGGCACGATGAGCCTGCGCGACCTTTGCGAGACGCTGATCGGGCAGCTGCCCTCCGACGGCGAGTTCCTCGCCAAGTTCATCCGCGGCCCGGAGGCGGGCAACCGCTTCAACTTCGCGGTGCAGCTCATCGACGTCGACCGCATCGACACCCAGTACAACACGACCGCGACCGGCACCGGCAACCGCATCACGATGGGCGTCGAGCGCGACACAGCCGGCCGGCCGGTGGCCCTGTGGCTGTTCGATGGCCACCCGAACGACGGGCCCAACAGCTCGAGGACCCGCGTGCGGGTCAGCACCGACGACGTGCTGCACCGGTTCAAGGTCGTCACACCGGGTCAGGCGCGCGGCGTGCCGTGGATGGCGCCCGGGATGCTGAGCCTGCATCACCTGGGCGGGTTCAAGCTGGCGGCGCTGCTGGCGGCCGAGCACGGCGCGAACCACTTCGGCTTCTTCCACAGCCCGGACGGCGTCAGCCCCGTCGGGGCTGTCGACGAGGAGGACCAGCCGATCACGACCAGCCAGCCGGGCACCTTCGACACGCTGCCGCCGGGCGTGACCTTCACGCCGTTCGAGTCGAAGTACCCGTCCGACAACTTCGGGCCGTTCGTGAAGGTGACGCTGCAGAGGATCGCCTCTGGATGGGGCGTGGCCTACCACTCGCTGGCCAACGACCTCGAAGGCGTGTCGTTCAGCTCCATCCGCAGCGGCACGCTCGAGGAGCGCGATCGCTGGGCCGCAGACCAGAGCTGGTTCATCGGGGCCTTCCTCGAACCGCTGTACGCGGCCTGGCTGCAGCAGGCGCTGCTCAGCTCGGCGATCGTGCTGCCCAACGGCAGCGCCCTCCCGGCGGCCAAGATCGACAAGTTCCAGGCGCACGAATGGCAGGGGCGGCGCTGGGAGTGGGTCGACCCGAAGACCGACATGGAGGCGAAGATCCTCAGCGTGAAGGCCGGCTTGATGGCCCCGCAGGATCTTGCCGCGCAGATGGGCTACGACTTCGACGCCACGCTGGCCAAGATCAAGGCCGCGCAGGAGCTGGCCTCGTCGTATGGCGTCGCGCTGCATGCCTACGACGGCGCGCCAGGTGCCGTCCCGGCCGCGCCCGATGCGCCGGCCGATGACCCCGCTGCCCGCGATGCGGCGCCGACCGAGGTCGCGCTCGCCATCGACACGGCCAACCGCGCGATCGAGGCACTGCGGGATCGGCCGGCGCCGGCCGCCGCGCCGGTCTCGGTGCACCTGGGCATCGATCGCGAACAGGCAGCCGGCATGGCGCGCGAGCTCGAGCAGCTGCACCGAGCCACGCTGCAGCAGATCAGAGAGGACGTCCAGGCCATGCCGATCGTCATCCCCGCGCCCGTCGTGAACGTGGCCGCGCCCGTCGTCAATGTCGCGGCGCCCGAGGTCACGGTCGAGGCCAACATGCCGCCGCCCGAGGTCGTCGTCAATCACCCGACCATGGCCATCCAGACCGTCGAGCGCAACGACGCCGGCGACATCCTTCAGACCACAACCCGGTACGCCTGATGTCCGACAACACCGCGCTGAACCCAGGCACCGGTGGCGACCTGATCGCCACCGACGAGCTGGTCGCCGTGAATGGGCTGCCTGCCGACCCAGGCCTGAAAGTCCAGCGTGTGAAGGTTGGCTTCGGCGGGGACGGGCAACTGCACGATGTCAGCCCTACCGCGCCGATGCCGGTCACCGACGGGGCGGTGCAGGACCTCCTGCTGCGTCTGCTCGGCATCTCCGTTTCGCCGTTCGGCTACGACAAGTCGCTGCAGCGGTATCGCCAGACGGCGGTGATCGAGTCCGGGACAGTCACCACCGTGACAACGGTCACCACGGTCACCACGGTGACCACGGTTGCTGCCGTGAACAACCTGGCGGCCATCGGCGGCTACAACGCGCAGATGCAGGTGCTGGACCAGAACCGCGCCGCGTGGGCCGCCTGCGTGCGAGCAAGGATCACCTGAGATGCCCAACACCTTCAAGAAGGTCATCGACACGCTGGTGTGGCGACAGGTCGCGCCTGCGCCCAACGCGCACGCCGCGGCGGCCTGCCTGGCCTCGGACCTGCGCAACGACGTCAGCCGCAACCCGTTCGCCTATCAGCTCGTCAGCGCTGCGGTCCTGAACCGATTCAACATCGTCACGAAGGCGTGGCATTTCGTGCAGAACCCGGGCCTCGCCGGGACGTTCGGCGCGGGCGCCGCCGCGGCGTTCGTGCCGTCGTTGGGCCTCGTCGGCACGCTGGCTGCAGGAGCGACGACGACCAGCGTCGTGCTGAGCACCGCGCTGCCCACTGCCGTCGGCCTGAACATGCTGGCCAGCCGCGGCGGCTCTGGCGACTTCGGCTTCCGGCTGCGAATCATCGACACGGTGGCCGGCAAGACCGAGGAGCGCTGGATCACCGGGAACACCGCCGGCACCGCGCCCACCATCAACGTCGGCGCCGCCTTCACGTTCACGCCGGCAACCGGCGCGCGCTACGAGATCCTGGGCGGTCGGCTTTTCATGCTGGGCGCCGGCACGACCGCCGCGAACATCTGGCGGTCGTTCGAGGTGGCGAGCAACACGCTGTCCACCGGACTTTCGACGACCGGCTTGCCGGCCACCATTGCCACCGACTCGGCAATCGCCGTGCTCGACGAGCTGTACGTGCCCTACAACCACGCCCCGGGCGAAGGGATGGTCAAGGGCTCGTTCCTGTACGACACCGGCTTGAACGCGCTGAGCGCAACCGGTTCGGCGGCGTCCACACTCACCGGCCAGGCAAGCGGCGGCGACGCGGTCATCGCGGCCAACGAGTACCGGAACTTTCAGATCCGGATCGTGCAGGACACGGTCACGCCGGGCGCTGTCGGTCAGCGACGGATCATCGCCTCGCACACCGCGGGCCCCTCGCCGGTCTTCACGCTCGGCACCGCCTGGACGACGCAGCCGAGTTCGAGCGCCAAGTACGTGATCGAGCAGCCCAACCTGCTGCTGCTGCGATCAAGCGCCACGACGACGGTCTACGCGTGGAACTACACCGACGCGACCATCAACAACGGCACGAACAACATCCCGGCGAACAGCTGGTCGACCACCTACTTCGGCGCGGCGCCGGCGGCCAACGCGGCCGGCGGCATCTGGGCGCCGTCGTTTGGCATCCAGCCCGACTCCGGGCGCAACGCCAGGCACAGCTTCAACTACTTCTTCCGGGGCGGCGCCGTCACGCTGGACGTGCTTGACATCGCCGGCTCGATCACCGGCACCTGGACTGGCGCGATCACCTACGACGGCAGCACCACGCTCGGCACCGGCACCAGCGGCGTCTACTCGCCCTTCGGCAGCGAAGGCCGCATGACCTACATCAACGCCTACACGGCGTCGGCCATCTCGCAGATCTTCCGGTTCGATGCCCAGAACAGGGTGCTGTCGCCCTACGCGCCGACCGACTTCCTGCAGGCCGGAACGGCGGCTGTCGGCAACCGCATGGCGGCGTACTGCGCGATCGACGGCACCGACAAGTACGACGTGGTTCTCCTCAACGCGCACCTCTCCACGGTGACGCAGGAACTGGTGGTGCTCGTATGAGCCTCGAAGACCTGATCCGGCTGCTCGAGGCGCGCCTGGCCGCGCTGAACACCGCGATGGCCACGGCGACGTCGGTGGGTGACCTCGCGCGGATCGGCCAGCTCGAGGTCGAGGTGGTGACCACGCAGGACACGCTGGATCGGGTGCGTTCGCTGCTCGGGTAGCCATGCTGCTGCCCCTGCTGCTGAACAACCTGCTGGCTCAGCAGCCGCCCGAGCCGCAGCCAGCCTCTGGTGGCGGCCGTGCGCGCCGGTCGGTGCACTGGATACCGTTGAGCCCGCAACCAGGGCCGAGCAACCCCGACGCGCCGATCCGCCGGCGTCGTCGCGATGACGAGCTGATCGCGCTGTTCAAGCCCTGAGAGGTGAAAAAGTGGGGTGGAAATTTCACCCCCCGGTCGGGCTCAATACCCTCATGAGCCGCGCCGCCAAACTCCCCGCCAAGCTCGAGCGCGCTTTCGCCGTCGAAAGCCGCGCCGTCGACGAGGCCAACCGCACCGCCACGCTGGCCTTCGCCTCCGAGCTGCCGTACGAGCGCTGGTGGGGCGTCGAGATCCTCGACTGCACGGCGCCCGCCATGCGGATGAGCCGCCTGACCTCCGGCGCGAACCTGCTGGTCGATCACGACATGCGCGACGTCGTTGGCGTCGTCGAGTCGGTCTCGATCGACGCGGACCGCGTGGCCCGCGCGGCCGTGCGCTTCGGGCGCAGCGCCCGCGCCGAGGAGGTCTGGCGCGACGTCGTCGACGGGATCCGTCGCAACGTGAGCGTCGGCTACATGATCCACAAGGCCGTGCTGGTCGAGACGAGCGACAACGTCGAGACCTACCGCGTGACCGACTGGGAGCCGTTCGAGATTTCGCTCGTGTCCGTGCCCGCCGACCCCTCCGTCGGCGTGGGCCGCAGCCTCGAGACCGTCACCGTCGCCGTGACGGTCAGCAGCAGCGAGGACGAAGAGCAAGACCCGGCCGCCGATGCGGCCGAAGACGCCGACGAGCAAGTCGAGTCTTCCGCAATGCCCGCCGAGGCGGCCGACCGTACCCATCCCAAGAGCAAGACCATGAATCAGACCATCGAAGTGCCCGAGCAGCGCAACCACGCCGCGGAAATCTCGAAGCTCGCTTCGAGCATCCCTGGCGCCCAGGAGCACGCGCTCCGGTCGATCCAGGCCGGCCACACCGTCGAGCAGTTCCAGGCCGACCTGCTGCGCACGATGGCCAACAAGCCGATGCCGACGCCCGATGTCGGGCTCGCGCCGAAGGAGACGCAGCGCTACTCGATCACCCGTGCGATCCGCGCGATGGTCGATCGCGACTGGACTGCCGCTGGCTTCGAGCGCGAGTGCCACCAGGCTGTCCTGAAGCGTTCGGGTCTTGGTGATGCGCCGAACGGCGGGTTCTTCGTGCCCTACGAGGTTCAGAAGCGCGACCTGACGGCCGGCACCGGCTCGCAGGGCGGGTTCCTCGTGGCCACCGACCTTCTGGCCAGCAACTTCGTCGAGTTGCTGCGCAACCGGACCGTCGTCGGGCAGCTCGGCGCGACCATGATCAGCGGCCTGGTGGGCAACGTCACCATCCCCCGCCAGACCACCGCCAACACGGCCACATGGCTGGCGAACGAGGCGTCGACAATCACCGAGACCAACGCGGCCTTCGGACAGATCGCGATGTCGCCTAAGCACGTCGGCGCGTACCAGGAGATCTCGCGTCAGCTGCTCATGCAGTCCTCGCCGAGCGTGGACATGCTGGTGATGAACGACCTGTCGCGCGTGATCGCGATCGCGATCGATCTGGCCGCGCTCGAGGGCAGCGGCGCTTCGGGTCAGCCGACCGGCATCTCGCAGACCGCTGGCATTGGCTCGGTCACCGGCACGTCGCTGGCCTACGCCGGCATCCTCGAGTTCCAGAGCGACGTTGCGGGCGGCAATGCCCTGGCGGAAAACTGCGCCTACGTCACCACGCCGGCCGTGGCGGCACTGCTGTCCGGGCGTCAGCGGTTCGCATCGACGGACACCCCGCTGTGGGATGGCAACCTGCTCGACGGTCGCATGTCCGGGTTCCGTGCCCTCAGCACGCTGCAGGTCACTGCCGCCACCATGATCTTCGGCGACTTCAGCCAGGTCATCATTGGCGACTGGGGCCAGCTCGAGATCGCGATGAACCCGTACGCGAACTTCCAGGCGGCCATCACCGGCATCCGCGCGATCCAGACGGTCGACGTCGGCATCCGGTACGCAGCCGCGTTCTCGCGCGCGACCTCGATCACCTGATAGGGCAGGCCGGCGCCTCCTGGCGTCGGCCGCCAGCCTGTCATGGCCGATTCAATCAACACGGTGCGCGTCGAGGTTCTGCGGGCGTTCTTCCTGCGCGGGCACTCCTGCGCGGCGGGCACCGTGGTCGACGTTTCCGAGGCGCTGGCGCGCGAGCTGGTCTACGCGAACAAGGCACGGCTCGTGCCTGGTGAGCAGGCCGATGCCCTGTCCGTCGAGGTGGAGGCGCCGGCGCCAGCTCGCAAGAAGAAGGGGTCCCGCGAATGAGCATCTTCAACTTCCCGTCTGCCGCCACCGTCGAGACGCTGGTGGCAGCACAAAGCGCCGCGTCGACGGTGACCAGCGCCGGCATCGATCTGCTGCCCTACGACGGGCCGATCCTGGTCATCCAGAACGGCGGCGCCGGTACCGGCACGCTGGACGGCAAGCTGCAGGACAGCGCCGACAACGTGTCGTTCGCCGATGTCTCCGGCCTGACGTTTCCGCAGAAGGGCACGACGGCGGCGACGCAGTCTCTCGCCGTGCAGACGCGCACCCTGCGTCGGTACGTGCGGTACGTCGGCACGATCGTCACCGGCCCGCATCTGCTGAGCGTGGAACTGGCCGGCTTCCGCAAGATCGTCTGATCGTCATGACCGAGAGTCTCCCGGCCTTCTTCGCCGACTTCGCGGTGTCGTGCACCGTGAATGGCGTCGCGCGCCGGGGGATTTTCGACGCCGGTTCGCGCTTGGGTGCGGTCGGCATGGCCGGCATCACGACGGTGCAGCCGACGCTGACGCTGCCCACCGCCGACGTGTCGGCCAATCCGGTCGGCCAGGCCGTCGTTGTCAACGCGGTGAGCTACGTCGTCGCCGAGCACGATGTCGATGGCACCGGCATCAGCACGCTGATCCTCGAGCGCGCCTGATGTCCGCGCACGCAGCCATCCAGCTGGCGATCGTCAACGCGCTGCTCGCGGCGCCGGCGGCCGCCGGCGGCAACGTCCGCAGCAACGCGACGCGCCCGATGGCGGCCGGCTCGAGCACCGGCGTCGTGGTGCGAACGATGCAGTCGCGCGCGGCCACGCCGCAGGTGCTGGGCGGCCCGTATGACTGGACGACCCTGTTCCAGGTCGAGTGCCTTGCCCGTGCTTCGGCCGGATCGTCCGATCCGGTGGCGGCTGTCGACGCGTTGCTCGACCTGGTGTGGTCGCGCCTGTCGACGCTCAACACCGCAGGCCTGGGCGTCATGGACGTGCGGATGCAGCCGCAGATCGACTGGCTCGTGGACGACGGCGAGACGCCGGTCGTGGCCGCGACCGTGAGCCTGCAAGTCAATCACCGGACCAACAGCACCACGCTTGCCGCGTGGACGTGAGACTACAGATGCCTCAGAAGACCCCCTCCGATCCTGCTCCGAGCCCCGCGCCCGCGCGGCCGCCGGAGGGCACGCCGCCCGAGGGCGGACGCTGGACATGGGATGGCACCGGCTGGGTGCCCCTGCCTGAAACCGAGTCGAAGGAGTAAACCATGGGCCGCCTCGTCCGTCGGACCGCCATCCTCGCGAAAGTCGAGACCGTCTACGGAACCGATTCGGTTCCCACCGGTGCCGCGAACGCGATTCTCGTCAGCAATGCCAGCTTCGAGATCAACTACAACAACGTCAACCGCGACCTGATCCGGCCGTACCTGGGCGGCTCCGAGCAGCTCGTCGGCACGCGCTTCGTGCAGCTGCAGTTCGACGTCGAGCTGGCCAACTCCGGCACCGCCGGCACAGCGCCCGCCTGGGCGCCGCTGCTGCGGGCCTGCGGCTTCGCCGAGGCCGTGCTGACCACGCCGGCGCGCGTGGAGTACACGCCCGTGTCGGCGAGCTTCACGTCGCTGTCGATCTACTACCACATCGACGGCGTGCGCCGCGTGGCGCTTGGCTGCATGGGCACCGCCGAGATCATGCTGAACGAGGGCGAGCGGCCGATGTTCCGCTTCACCTTCACCGGCCTGGATGGCGGCCGCACGGCGGTGGCCGATCCGTCCGTGACGCTGTCGTCGTTCCGCGTGCCGCAGGTGGTGTCGGACGTTAACTCGGGCGACATCAACCTGGGCTGCACGTACGCGACCGGCGTGCTGAGCAGCGGCACTGTCTTCCCCAGCCGCGGCCTGTCGATCAACGTCGGCAACACGGTGAGCCGCAAGGCGCTGCTCGGTGGCCAGAGCGTCATCATCTCCGGCCGCGAGATGACCGGCTCGGCGAACCTGGACCTCACCCAAGCGCAGGAGGTCACCTTCATGAGCGACATCGCCGCGAACACCACGACCACCCTGGGCTTCACCCACAGCACCGGCGCGGGCGTCGGCATCCTGCTGCACGCTCCGGTCGTGCAGCGGATCGACCCGTCCGATGTCGAGTACGAGGGCGAATTCCAGATGGGCCTGAACCTGCGCTTCATGCCCAGCAGCGGCAACGACGAGCTGCGGCTCGTCTGCCTGTAAGGGGGCCGCGTGAGTTTTCGCCTGGTCGTCAGCGACACGATCACCGTCCCCGTCGCCGGCCGGCTGCCCGATGCGGCCGGCAAGATGCAGCCCTTCAGCTTCTCGCTGAAGGCGCGGCGCTTGCCGGCTTCCGAGCTGAAGGCCTCGGTCGATACCTCCGAGGTCACCGTGCCCGAGTTCCTCGGCGGCCTGGTGCACGGCTGGTCCGGCGTGCTCGACGAGGAGGGGCGCGAGCTGCCCTTCAGCCACGAGGCGCTGGGGCAGCTCTTTGAGATCGTCGGGATGGCCGGCCTGGCGTTCGGCGCCTACATCGAGGCGTGTGGGGCCCGGGGCAAGGAAAAAAACTGATCGAGGCGGCTCGCCTGCTCGCGCGCGGCGAACTCACCCTGCACAGCGATGCTGACGACCCGCCATCCGACCTCGACGACGCGCTGGCGGCGTTCGGCCTGGTGCTGGACGACGACCCTGACGATCCGCGCTTTCACCTCTGGTCCGAGAACCGGGAGACGCTGCACTTCTGGCTTGGCGTGCAGACACAGTGGCGCGTCGGCATGGGGGGCGCCACTGGCCTGGACTACGCCGGCGTCGAAGCGTATCTGCGCATGCGTGCCGTGCGCGCCCCTGCGCGCCGCGCGCGGCTCCTGCTCGAGCTGCAGGTCATGGAGCGCGCAACGCTCGAGGAGTGGCAACGCATGCAGGCCGAGCGCGATCGCCGGCCGCGTCGCTGACGCGAGGCTCGGATGACCGAGAACGTCGGCATCCGGATCAGCCTGTCGGGCGCTCAGACCGTCAGCGCGGGGCTGGCCGGCGTCAACAAGGAGATCGGCGCGCTGCAGGGCGGCGCGGTGAAGGTCGCCGATGCCCTGCGCGGCATGGGCGCCGCGCTCGTGGCCGGCCTGTCCGTCGGGGCGCTGGCGGCCTGGACGCGCCAGACCATCAACGCGCTCGACGCCATGAACGACGTGGCCGACGCGACGGGCGCGAGCATCGAGTCGATCAGCCGGCTCGAGGCGGTGGCTCTGCGCACCGGCGCGACGATGGACACCGTCGCGGGTTCGCTGGTGAAGCTCAACCAGCAGCTCGCCGCCGCCAAGCCCGACAACGAAGCGGGCATGGCGCTGAAGATGATCGGCCTCGAGGCCGAGGCGCTGCGCCGGATCGACCCCGCCGACGCCCTGCGCCAGGTCGCCATCGCGCTTGCGCAGTTCGAGAGCGACGGCGCGAAGGCGCGCATCGTGCAGGAGCTGTTCGGCAAGTCGATCCGCGAGGTCGCGCCGCTGCTCAACGACCTGGCCGAGGCGGGCGAGGTCTCGGCAACGGTGACGGCCAAGCAGGTGGCGGAGGCCGAGCGGTTCAACAAGCAGCTCTTCCTGCTCTCGGCCAACCTGACGCAGACCGCGCGCTCGGTCACAAGCGACTTCCTGCCCGCCATCAACGGGCTGCTCGAGCGGGTCAACCAGATCGACGACAACAAGCTGCAGCGCTTCATCGACCGGATGATGACGCTGGGCTCGCCGGCGTTCGCCGTGATCATGCGCCAGCTGCAGGGGGCCGTGGCCAGTGCAAGCGGGGCCATGGCGCTGCCGTCGACGGGCGCAGATCCCGGTCGCGCGGCTATCAACCCCGAGCCGACCAAGAAGGCCCTGGGCAACATCGACAAGGCGCTGGCCAACAACAAGGCCGCCGCCAAGGCCGCGCAGGACGCGCTGAAGGCCTACCAGGATGAGCTCGAGCTGTACGCGAAGCGCGCGCTGAAAGCCATCCAGGCGGTGGACGACGCCGAGGAGGCTGCCAACAAGGCGCTGGCCGAGGACGCCAAGCAGCTTGCCGCCAACTACCAGCGGCGGATCGAAGGCATCGACCAGGCCGAAGAGGCCATGAACAAGTCGCTGCAGACCGCGCAGGACATGGTCGACGGGATTGTGCGCGAGACCGAGCAGCTGCAGATGTCGAACGTCGAGCGCCAGGTGTCGATCGCGCTGCTCGAGCTCGAGCGGGCAGGACTGGAGAAGGGCACCTACGCCTACGAGCAGTACGCCGCCAAGATCCGCGCGGCGGTCGTCGGGCGCGAGAACGTGCGCGAGTCGATCGAGCGCCAGCGCGACATTGCCGCCGAGTACCAGCGCATGGCCGACCAGGTCGGGCAGTCGCTCACCAACGCGCTGATGGATGGCGGTCGCAACGCCGCCGACTACATCAAGGGCCTCTTCCGCACCATGGTGCTGCGGCCGGTCATCCAGGCGGTCGTCGGAGGCGCGCTGGGCGTTGCGCCGTCGTCGTTGGGCGGCGGTAGCGCGTCCAGTGGCGTCGGCGGGACGCTGTCCATGCTGTCGTCGGTCAACACCGCGTACTCGGCGATCACGCGCGGCTTTGCCAGCGTCGGCGCGAACGTCTCCGAGGCTCTGCTGCGGGCTGGCGACTACCTGGCCACCAGCTCGAGCAACATGATGGCCTCCGCCGGCGAGTGGCTGCAGAACGTCTCCCAGGGCGCGGGCACGCTCGCGGCCAGCATCGCCGGAGCGGCTGCGGGCTACTTCGCCAAGAACGCGATCTCGCGCGGCTACAGCGTCTCGCGCGGCATGGACACGATTCAGAACATCGCCATCGCCGTGGGCAGCTACATCAGCCCGGTTCTGGGCACGATCGTCGGCGCGGTGTCCGGGCTCATCAACCGGGCGTTCGGCCGGCGCCTGCGCGACACCGGCATCCGCGGCACGTTCGGCGGTGAGTCGGGTTTCACCGGGGAGTCGTACCGGTTCTACCAGGGCGGATGGTTCCGCTCGGACCGGACGACGACCGATCAGCTCGACACCGGGACGCAGCGCAGCCTGGCCAACGCGTTCCGCCAGATGCAGCTGAGCACAGCGCAGATGGGCGCCATCCTGAACCGGCCGCTCGATGCGATCGTCAACTTCACCCGCGACGTCCAGGTGTCGCTGCAGGGTCTGTCCGACGAGCAGGCCGCCAAGGCGCTGCAGGACGAGCTGACCGCGGTGGCCGAGGCGCTGGCCGAGGCAGCGCTGGGCACGAGCGAGTTCTCGCGCGAGGGCGAGACGGCGGTGGCGACGCTCGAGCGCCTGTCGCGCTCGCTGCTGTCGGTCAACGCGATCTTCGACACGCTCGGGTACACCGCCTACGCGGCCGGCCTGGCCGGCGCCGACATGGCCTCGCAGCTGGCCGACAGCGCCGGTGGGCTCGAGAACCTCAGCTCGATCACGACGGCCTACTACGAGACCTTCTACAGCGAGGCCGAGCGCGCCGAGACGACGACCCGCCAGGTCAGCGAAGCGCTGGGGAACCTGGGCCTGACGATGCCGGCCACGCGCGAGGCGTTCCGGCAGCTCGTCGAGGCGCAGGATCTCACCACGGCGGCCGGTCGTCAGACGTTCGTTGCGCTGCTCAACCTCGCGCCGGCGTTCGCGAGCGTGGTGCAGGAGGTGCAGGCCACGACCGACGCCACCGACGAGCTGGCAGCCGCGGCGGAGGCTCTGCGCCTCGAGCAGGAGCGGGCGGCCGAAGTGGCGCGCGAGCGCGCGGGCCTCGAGCGCGAGCTGCTGCAGGTGCAGGGCGACACGGCAGCACTGCGGGCGCTGGATCTGGCCGCGCTGGACGAGTCGAACCGGGCGCTGCAGCAGCGCATCTGGGCAATCCAGGACGAGGCGGCGGCGCAGGAGCGGCTTGCCGCCGTGGCGAACCAGCGCGCGGGCCTCGAGCGCGAGCTGCTGCAGGTGCAGGGCGACACGGCGGCGCTCCGGGCGCTGGATCTGGCTGCGCTGGACGAGTCGAACCGGGCGCTGCAGCAGCGCATCTGGGCGATTCAGGACGAGGCGGCGGCGCTCGAGCAGCGTCGCAACGAGGAGGCTGCCGCCCTCGAGCGTTGGCGCAGCGAGGAGGCCGCCGCGCTCGACCAGTGGCGCGAATCGATGAGCGCTGCCGCCGCGCGCGCGCAGTCGGACTTCGAGGATGCGCAGCGCGCATCGGATGCGGCGCTGTCTCGCGTCAAGGACGCGATCGAGGCGGAGAGGACTGCCGCGGTGCAGGCCCTGCGCGATCAGGCCGAGGCGCAGGCGGCGATCTACGAGTCGCAGAAGCGCGCAGCCGAGCTGGCCCGGGACGCCGCAGCCGAGCAGGTGGAGGCGGTGCGGGAGGTGTTCGCGCTGGTGGGCGATCAGCTCAACGCGGTGCGCGGGGCGGCCGGCCTGGGCATGTCGGCGGCTGCCGGCGCTGCGTTCATCGAGCAGGCGATCGTCGCAGCTCGAGCAACCGGATATCTGCCCTCGACCGACCAGCTCGGTGCGGCCATCGAAGCGGCGCGTGGCGGTCTCGACTCGCGCCAGTTCTCGAGCGCGGTGGAGTTCCGGCGTGCCCAGGTCCGCCTCGCGATCAGCCTCGAGGATCTGCAGGCGGTGGCCGGCGACCAGCTGGACCGTGCGCAGGCGGCTCTGAGCGTCCAAGAGCTGCAGCTCGCGGCGCTGGACGCCGCCATGTCGCAGAGCGCCGACCAGTTCGAGCAGCAGATCGCGCAGACCGAGGCCATGTATGACGCGCAGATCGCTGCGGCCGAGGCGCAGCTCGCCGAGCTGCGTGGCATCTCGACTGGCATCTTGAGCGTTGCCGAGGCCATGGCGCAGCTGTCCGGCGCGTTGCAGGCCGAGAGCGCTGCTCGAACCGCGGCCGCCTCTGCTGCGGCGTCGGCCCGGACCGCGGGACAGGCGACGGTGTCGCCGTCAAGAATCGCGGGCCTCTACAACGACCTGGTCGTCGGCGGGTCGATGAACGAAGCGCAGTTCGTGACCGCGGCCCGGCAGTACGGCGTGACCGACGATCAGCTGGTGGCTGCGCAGGCGCTGGTTCTGGCGCAGCGCGCGGGGCAGCGCTTTGCGGCTGGCGGCGCGTTCGCAGGCGGCGTCGTGACGCGTCCGTCGGCCTTTCCTCTCGGCCTGATGGGCGAGGCCGGCCCCGAGGCGATCATGCCGCTGTCGCGGGGCCCGAACGGCGCGCTCGGCGTTCGCGCGTTCGGCAGCGATGAGATGGTCGCCGAGCTGCAGGCGGTGCGCGCTGAGCTCGAGGGGCTCCGAGCAGAGGCGCGCGCGACGGCGGTGCATACCAGCAAGGCAGCGCGCATCCTCGATCGCGTCACGCCCGACGGCAACAGCCTGCAGACGGTGGCGGCGCCATGAAGGTGATCAAGCCCAAGGCCTACGCGCCGTCGATGCTCGCATCGACCACAGCCGTCGAGACCTACGCCGCCTGGTCGTCGGCCACGACCTACGCGCTGAACGCCATCGTCGACTATGGCACGAGCCTGTACCAGAGCTTGCAGGCCTCGAACCTGAACAAGCAGCCGGACACGAACCCGACCTGGTGGCTGCGCATCGGTCCGGATAACACCCACGCGATGTTCGACGCGCAGGTGTCCACCGCCACGACCGCGACCAACGTCCTGACCGTTGCGGTCAACGTCGGCGCGATCAACAGCGTGGCGGCCGTCGGCCTGGTGGGCACGACGCTGCACCTGATGCTGAAGCAGACGCCGGACTCGTTCACGTCGCGCGCCTCGAGCGCGACGTACGTGGACGCGGCTGGCGTGCTGCAGCTGGCCAGCTCGAACGTCGCGCGATACACCTACGACCCGGTCACCAAGGCCCCGCTGGGGCTGCTGGTCGAGGCTGCGGCCACGAACCTGCTGCTCAACTCGGTGCTCGCCGGCACCAGCCTGGCGACCCAGTCGGTCACCGTGACGGCCGCGCAGCACACGCTGTCGTTCTACGGGTCGGGGTCCGTGGTGCTGTCGGGCGCTGCCACAGGCACGCTTGCCGGCGCTGGCGCTTACCCGGCCAGGGCGTCGCTGACGTTCACGCCCACCGCCGGATCGTTGACCGTGACGGTCAGCGGGACCGTGCAATTCGCGCAGCTCGAGCTGGGAGCGGCGGCCACGAGTTTCATCCCGACAGCAGGCTCGGCCGTGACGCGCGCCGCTGATGTCGGGTCGGCCGGAACGATCGTCTACCAGAAAACCCTGTCGCTCGACGGCACGATTATCTCCGACTGGTACCAGTATTTTTTCGAGGAGTCGGTGCAGCTCGGCGAGATCGTCGTCACCGACGTGACGCCTTATCCGAACGCGCAGTTGCACATCAGCCTGCAGAAAGCCGGCGCGGTGGAAATCGGGAATCTCCTGTTCGGGTCTTTCTATGACCTTGGGGAAACCGAGTTCGGCGCCTCGGCCGGCATCACCGATTATTCGGTGAAGGAAACCGATGAATTCGGCGACGTGACGTTCGTTCCGCGCACATTCGCGAAACGGATGACCGCGCGCATGGAACTGGCCGCCGGCCAGATGAACAAGGTGCAGCGCGTATTGGCCGACGTGCGTGCGACGCCGTGCGTCTGGATTGGCGCCGACGACGCGCAGCTCTACGCGCCGCTGATCGTCTACGGCTGGTACCGCGATTTTTCGATCGACGTCGCCTATCCCACGACCAGCTACGTGAGCCTCGAGGTCGAAGGCCTCACCTGACCGGAAATCATCATGCCGATCACTCCGCTACCTACTCCGCCAAGCCGGCAGGACCCTGCGAACTTCAGCAGCCGCTCGGACGCGTTTCTCGGCGCACTGCCGACGTTCGCGACCGAGGCGAATGCGACGGCCAGCCAGGTGAACTCCGACGCTGCCGCCGCGGCAAGTTCCGCTGCAGCTGCTGCTGCATCGGCTGGCGGTGCGACCGCTGCCTCCGGCGTCGTCAAATGGGTCAGCGGGACGACCTACGCCGAGGGCGCTGCTGTCTGGTCGCCCGCCACCTTCCTGACGTATCGGCGCAAGACGGCCGGCGCCGGAACGACCGATCCGAGTACTGACACGACGAACTGGGCGCCCATCGCCGGCACCGGCAACGTTTCCACCAGCTCGGGCGTCACCACGGTTCAGGGCACGGCCACGGTAGGCGCCACGGTCAAGCTGCTCGAGGGCAGCAACAACGGCACGCACGCGGTCAATCTCCGGGCGCCTGCGTCTGTCGCTGCTGATGTCACTCTGACATTGCCAGGCACGGCGGGATCTCCCGGCCAGGTGATGACGACCGACGGGAGCGGGAATCTATCTTTCGCCACCTCGCAATCCGCCAACCTCCAAGTCTTCACCAGCAGCGGCACATGGACGAAGCCTGCCGGCGCTCAGTTTGTCATGGTGGAGCTTTGGGGCGCGGGCGGGGGCGGGGGGAGTGGGGCGAGAACGGCGAGCGGGACCAATACGTCCGGGGCCGGCGGGGGAGGGGGCGGTGCGCGGGCGGTGCAGATGTTCCGCGCATCCGACCTTGCCGGCAGCTACACCGTCACCATCGGCGCGGGCGGAACGGGAGGGGCGGCGCAGACCGTCAACAGCACTTTTGGCAACGCCGGCACAGTAGGCGGAAACACGACTTTCGGCAGCGTAATGACCGCCTTTGGTGGCGGTGGCGGCAGCGGTGGGTTTGGAAACAACCAAGCGGCTGGCGGTGGTGGTGGTGGTACGGGCGGCGCGGGCGCAACGTCTCCTAGTCAATCTAGCTCGTTGAACGGTGGTTTTCCTCGCAACAGCAGCACTTTTGGATCAAGTTCCGCTCCGAACAACACGGGCGGGGGCGGGGCGGCTAGTTCTAATGGCGACATCGGCAACGCCGAATGGGGCGGCGGTAGCGGCGGGGCCACCTCTCCTAGCCCGACTGCCAGTTCAGGCGGCAGTTCCATCTTTGGCGGCGCTGGCGGTGGTAGTGGGGGAGGGATGACCACTGCCCCAACTGCCACTTCTGGAACAGCAGGCGGTGCGACGAACTCTTACAGCGGCGGCGGCGGCGGCGCAGGCGGCGCAGTTGATAATCCGGGCACGGCAGGCACGCAGAGCGCCACAACCGGCTCAGGCAACGGCGGTGGTGGTGGCGGGTCATCCATTACAGGCACAGGCGGCGCAGGCGCAGCAGGCGGCGCAGGCGGCGGTGGCGGTGGCGGTGGCGGCGCAAGCCTCAACGGCTTCAACTCCGGCGCAGGCGGCCCCGGCGGCGCAGGCTACGCCCGCATCTACTCGTGGTGAGCGACATGAGACACGCAATCGTTCAAGGCGGAATCGTCGTCAACGTGGTGCTGGCCGAGCCCGAGTTCGCGGCCGAGCAGGGATGGGTGCTTGCGCCCGCCGAGGTATCGACCGGGTGGCTCTACGACGGGTCCACCTTCAGCCCGCCGCCTCCCATCGTGCGCGACCCGGCCGAGATTCAAGCCGAGATCGAAGCGGCCGTGCAAAAGCGGCTCGACGATTTCGCCGCCACCCGCTACTACAACGGCATCCTTTCAGCCTGCACCTACGCCAGCAGCCCGACGCCCAAGTTCGCGGCCGAGGGGCAGTATTGCGTGCAGGCACGCGATGCGACCTGGGCGCGCTGTTACGAGATCCTGAGCGCGGTGCAGGCCGGCACGCGGCCTATGCCGACGGGGTATGCCGACATCGAGTCGGAGTTGCCGGTGCTGACCTGGCCGGCGTGAGGAACTGGACATGCCGGATGCAGCCGACATCAGCCGCCTCGAGGCCAAGGTCGACAAGCTCACCGATGCGGTGATGCGCCTGGTGCTCATCGAGGAGCGACAGACGACCCAGGGCGAGCGAATCGGAGCCGTTGAACAGCGCCAAGCAGCTGCCGAGGTCGCAATCGCCAAGACCGACCGCATGCTGATGATGTGGATCAACCGCGGGATCGGCGTGTGGGCGGTCGCCGTGCTCCTGTTCACCATCTGGACCCAGGTTGGGAACTGGAAGTGACGCTGTACCCGAACTGGCGCAAAATCCTGCGCCGCGCCTGGTCGATCCGCCTCATGCTGCTGGCCGGGGCGCTGTCCGCCGTCGAGGTCGCGCTGCCATTCTTCGCCGACCAGTTCCCGCGAGGCACCTTCGCAGCGCTTTCCGGGCTTGCAGTCGGAGCAGCCTTCGTCGCGCGCCTGGTGGCGCAGAGGGACGTGTGACCGCAGAGCGGCGGCCGCCGCGCGCGCGGCGCATCGCAGCCGCCACCGCGGTCGCTGTAGGCATTGCGATCCCCGCCGAGGGCCTGCGGACCGTCGCGTATCGAGACCCGGTGGGCATCCCGACGATCTGCTTCGGTAGCACCCGCGGCGTGCAGATGGGCGATCGCGCGACCGTCGAGCAGTGCCATCAGCTGCTCACCGCCGAGATGCGCGAGGCGGTTGAGGCAGTCGATCGATGCCGGCCTGGCTTGCCCACCGGCGTCCTGGCGGCGTTCGGGGACGCGGCCTACAACGTCGGCGAGCACATCGCATGCGACTCCAGGCGCTCGACGGCCGCCCGGCTGCTAGACGCCGGCGAGCTCGAGCAGGCATGCCGACAGCTGCCGCGCTGGAACAGGGCGCGCGTGGTCGGCGTGCTGGTCGAGCTGCCCGGCCTGACGAAGCGGCGGGCCGAGAACATGCGCGTCTGTCTGGACGGCGTCAGAGAGGCGTCGTGATCGATCCTCGCTGGCTTGTTGTGGGCGCGCTGGTGGCGTTCGGCGCGACCAGTGGCTGGTTGGCCAGGGGAGTGCTCGCCGATCGCACAGAGGCCCGTCTGGAGGCACAGCGGGCCGATGACGCGGCGCAAGCCTCTCAGGCGCTTGCCCGGGCATCCGAGCGCGCACGGGCCGAGGAGCAGCGACGAGCGGCACGACATCAGGAGGTGGTGCGAGATGCGATGGAACAGGCAAATGCGGCTCGCCGGGACGCTGCCGATGCTCATGGCGCTGCTGAGCAGTTGCGCGGCACCCTCTTCCAACAGGTCTCCAGTGGCACTGGAAGCCGCTCCTGTGGCGATTCCGCAACTGCCCGAGGTGGCGAGGCAGCCAGCGCTTCCGGCCTGGTGCTCGCCGACGTGTGCAGCCGCGGTGGCGCGCGAGCTGCAGAGCTGGCGGCTGCGCTTGATGCCGCCCGAAGCGCAGGCCTCGCCTGCGAGCGAGCCTACGACGCGCTGAAGGGGCCCTGACCAGGCCTCAATTTGTGGGGCCATTTCTGCCACGGGTGGTGCATTTCGGGCCGGTTTTGCGCCATGCGCGCACGTTTCCGCCTCTGGCGTTCAGAGGAGAGAGGGGTGCGCGCGGTGCGCCTATCGCACTCAAAATCCGGTGCCCGCGAGGGCGTGCGGGTTCGAGTCCCGCCTCCGGCACCACTTACGAATCAGGCACTTACATCCTAAGCCGCCGCCTTTTTCTTGGGCGTCGCGCCGATCGTGTGGGGCCGTTTCTGCCCGATGGTCCCCACGGCGGCGGCCAAAGTGGCCGCATTCAGGTGGGCGTAGCGCTTCGTCGACCGGGGGTCGCGGTGGCCCAGGATCTGCCCCACGACGTACAGGTTCACGCCCGCGTTCACCATCGCCGAGGCGGCCGAGTGGCGCAGATCGTGGAAGTGCACCTCGGGCATCCCGGCGGCCGCGCGTGTCCGGGCGAAGGCGTGCTGGATCGTGCTCTTCGAGGTCTTCAGCGGTAGCCGGTCGACCAGGTGGGCGATCTTGGGATGCGGCGGCACGGCGCGCACGTCGCCGTTCTTGGTGTCGCGCAGCATGATCAGCCCGCGCTCTAGCTCGGCCGTGCGCAGCTCGCCCAGGCGCAGGCCACTGTAGAACGCCAGCCGGATCGCCACCCGCGTGTCCGCGTGCGTGCAGGCCCTGGCCAGCCGCAGCATCTGCTCGCGGTCGATGTAGACCTGGCGCTCGTTGCGCACCGTCGGCAGCACCATCCTGGCCGTCGGGTCGCTCTCCGTGAGCCCGTGAGCCTTCCAGGCGTGCCTGCAGGCGGCCTTGAGCAGCGCGAGGCGGTTGCGTGCCGTGGCCACGCTGATCTCGTGTTCGGCGCGCCGCGCGCTCGCCGGGATGAGCCTGCGGGTGGCTACTTCGCGGGCGATCTCGGGGAGCTGCGACATCGGCCGGCCGACGAAGGCCCAGGCAATCGCGCCCAGGTGCTCGGCGGCGCTGCGGTGGCTCTTCAGGTGCTGCTTGTCGGCCAGGTAGAGGCCGACCGCGGTCTCGATCAGCGGGTCTGTTTGGTCGATGCCAGCCGCAACGGCGCAGAGGCGTGCGGTCTCGGCAGCATCGAAGGCGTCAGCTTGGGCTCGACTCCAGCCTTCCGGAAGCAGTCGAGAATGCCGGTGGCGGACGCCCGCCAGACTGCGCTTGAACTGCCACCGCCAGCGCTTGTTGCGGGGGTCCCATTGGATCGACATGCTGCCCTGTAGGTGTCGACATCGGCCTGCTCGAAGCGTACCGCATCGCCGAATCGGTAGTGCGCAAGCCGGCCCGAGGCCGCCAGCTCGTAGACTTTGCGCTTGCTCAGCCCGAGCTGGGCCGCGACGTCGGCCGCAGTCAGCACGCCGGCCCCTTCAGCGCCTGCTCGATGGCTTGCAGCGTCTCGTCGTACTCGGCCAGCGTGTGCTGCGCCTCTGGCGGGTAGGTGCCGTTCGGCTGCAGCTCGGAGTCGGCCACGGCCATGCGGTCGATCGCAATGCAAGCCTGAGCCTGCAGCAGCGCCTCGCGCATGGCTTCGAGCTGAGCGGTGCGGATCTTGCGGGCCATCGTCAGAACCTCTTGCCGCCCTCGGCCGCCCGGGCCTGCAGCGTGTGGTCGGCGCGCCGCGCGTTGTAGCTCATCTTTTCGGCCAGTGCGCCGGCCAGATCCAGGCCAAGCCCGCCGGCCATGTCGCAGATCCGGATCACCGCGTCGGCCAGCTCGACCTCGAGCATCGGCCGGTGCGGCAGGTGGTCGTCGGCCAGGCGCTTGCGGGCGCCCTCCATCGCCTCGCTGATCTCGGAGTGCACCAGGCAGAGAAGCTCGCCGACGTTACGCGGCGGCTGGCTGTGAGCCTCGATTGCCCAGTTGCATGTGAGGTCGGCACCGGTGACGATGTCAGTCCACCATCCCTGCCGGCGCGCCTGGCCGTGGCAGATCTCAACGAGCTTCTCGACGTGGTGGTGCAGCAGCACCTCCTGGTTGGACATGGGCTTGTGCGTCATGCCCGGCCCTCCGCTTTCGAGCACGCCTCGCGCTCGGCTTCCTCAGCCGCTCGAATGGCACGCTCCACCTTGGCCAGCAGGCTGTTTGGGCCGTCGTTCACAATCGACGGATGCCAGTCCATCAGCTTGATGATCTCGTCGCGTTTCATTCGTGCTCCACGAAGATGCGCCAGCACCGCCGTCAGATGATCCAGCCGCGCATGGCGCGACGGTGGCAGTGTTCGCAGGTCATTGCGGCACCCTCCGAAACTCGACCACCCAGACCCACGGGTTCGCGTCCCATGAGCCGGGGCCGTTGATGGATTCCCACAGGGCGCGGTAGGCCAAATGGGGGAAAGCGGTTGGTATCTTGAAGTCACGGCCAGCCTGTTGCAGTGACGCTGAATCGCCTGCGAGCGGACCGCGATACCACCCGGGGAAGCCAGCGCCGCGCTCGATTCCCTCCGCTATCGCATCCACCTCGCTGATGTCCTGCAGGCGCTCCACGCGGACGCCGGTGACTTCAAGAGTGATGCGGCTGGCCCAGCGGGGCATGTGGATGGATGGCGACCACCGGCCGCCGTTTGGGTCATCCGCGTCTGCCCGATAGACCGTGCTCGCGGGCCGGCTCGGGATGCTGACGCTGGCCTCCCAGCAGTAGTCGGCCGGCTCGTGGATGAATGACTCCCGCACCCACAGCCGATCGCCGGGCTGGCCGTAGGGGCAGAGCCGAGCCTTGTGCTCGTCGCCCGCGATCTCGCACGGCGCCATGTGGCAGCCGAAGTCAGGGTCTTTGCGCGGCTTCACCACCCTCCGCGTCTGCGTCTTCGTGCCAGCCAAGATCGCGCGCACCATCGGCGCGCTGAACAGGATCGGGCGCTCTTTCATGCCGCCCCCCGCATCGCGCGCAGTTCGTAGCCCGTCTTGATCGGTGCCGGCACCTTCAGCAGCCGGCCCGACGGCCCGCGCCACTGCCAGCGCATTCCGATCACGGCCCGCGCGAGGTCCATGCCGTAGCCGCTGGAGTGGTCGCACGCATCCTCCTCGACGCTGCCGTAGCACCAGCCGCCGCACTCGTCGCTCAGCCACTGGCGAACCACCATGCAGTGCCCGCAGGTCTTGTGCACGGTGATGCGGCCATCCCAGACGTAGGTTTCGCGGAGATACCGCTCTCCCGTGCCGATGCGGCGCGCGCACTCCGCGCACTTGTGCTCGCGGCGGGCGGTCACATACCGCCCCGGCCCGAGGCCGGTGACGGTGCCGTCGGCGTCGTCGACCATGCACATCAGAACGCCCCCTTTGCGACCTGGAAGCAAGGCACGCCGGCTGCTCGCCACATGGCCACCACTTTGTCGCGGTCGTCGAAGACGGCAGTCAGGCGAGCAAACTCCGGCTGCTCGAGATCGTGCAGCCACTGCCGCTTGAGATCCTCGTCTGGCGTGTAGTCTCCGGCGGCGCGCATGCGAAAACGTTCCGGTGCGCCAAAAGGCCACGCGGGCAGAAAGCCGTTTGGCTTTCCAAAGCAGCCGTGTTTGCAGAGCCACTCGACTGTCTGAGTCTTGACCTCATCGCTGCGCCCTGACCAGATCCAGCATTCGGCTCCGGCTTTGCGCAGGGATTGCAAGGTGCGAATTACCGGCACGTTCGGCTGGTCGTCCACGCACGCAGCGAAGAACTTGCGCCAGCGGTCTGGGTCTTCCTTGTTGTCCAGAAGGTGCTGGCGGTGCTCGGTGAGCGCCAGCGTGCCGTCCAGGTCGAAGATGTAAAGCGGGGTCATTGCGTGCCTTCCGCTTGGACTCGACGCCACATGAACGCGGGCGGCTCGCGCATCACCCACAGATGCCGCATGTTGGCTACGTTCACCACATCACCGGCCGGCGGATACAGCTCCACGGCAACAGCCATTGGGTACCCGCACTGCGCCTTGATGTCCTGCAGCTCGTCCCACGTCAGGTTGTCGCTCCAGCGGTCGCCGGTCAGCGTCGTCCGGTTCACGGTAAGCCTCACGCAAGCTGGCGCGGGCGCGTCAAATTCCTGAACCAGGTAGTCACGCGAGCGCCAGACACGCCGCTGCGGGCCTTGCGGGTTTGGCCACTCCTCGCGTGGGATGAGCCGCAATTCGCCCGGCATCTTGGCGTTTTTCCGTTGCAGTTCGCGCCGCTGCGCCCGAGTCGTCACAATGCTCATGGCCGGCCCTCCGCTTTGTCGATCGCGGCGCGGGCCGCCCGGTGCAACGGTGAGATGACGCCGTCGCCGTGCGCGCTGGCGTGGTGGTCCCACAGGCCGACGATGCCGATCAGCGCCTGCAGCAAATCCGGGGCAGCGGCCATCAACTGCACATTGGCCGGCAGCGCCGAGTGCGCGGTGGTGTTCTCGGTGGTCGAGAGCTTGGCGACGGTCGTGCTGTCGGCCTCGACGATGAAGGCAACGGCGCCGCCCTCGAAGAGGTACTGCCATGGCCCCGGGGTGTGGCGCGGCCTCGGCTCCCGCTCCCGCATCGACTGCGTCAACTTGTGCGCCGTCCAGTCTCTGAACCATGTGCGCAGGAACTCGCGAGACGATTGCCGCACATGGCACCTAGCCAGCCCGTCGATGATCTGGTCAAGCTGGTCAACGCTGGGCTCTCGCGGCGGCTCCTGCCCCTCCTGCTCCAGCGCGGCGCGCTGACAGTGTTTGCGTATGCGGCACCACGGCATCCCGGTGCAGTCGCTCTCCTCGGCGCACTGCTCCGGCCGCGCCAGCGCGGCGCGGAGGGCTGGGGTTTGCATCAGAACGCCTTCCCGCCGCCAGCCCTGCGGCTATCCGGCTTGTGGTCTTCGCGCTTGGCGTTGTAGGCCAGCTTCTCGGCGATGGCGCCCGGCAGATCCAGGCCCAGGCCACCGGCCATGTCAAAGATGCGGATCACGGCGTCGGCGAGTTCGACCTCGAGCATCGGCCGGTGCGGCAGGTGGTCGTCGGCCAGGCGCTTGCGGGCGCCCTCCATCGCTTCGCTGATCTCTGAGTGCACCAGGCAGAGAAGCTCGCCGACGTTGCGCGGCGGCTGGCTGTGAGCCTCGATTGCCCAGTTGCATGTGAGGTCGGCACCGGTGACGATGTCAGTCCACCATCCCTGCCGGCGCGCCTGGCCGTGGCAGATCTCGACCAGCTTCTCGACGTGGTGGTGCAGAAGCACTTCCTGGTTCGACATGGGTTTGCTCATCGAATCCTGTGCACCGTGCGCTGGGTGATGCCTGCGGGCAACTGCTCGTCGGCAGTCTTCTCCGGCTCCATAAACGTGCTCGCGCCGCCTCCGCTCTCCTTGAGGTAGTCGGTCTCGACGCGCGCAAGCTCGATCAGCCTCTTGCTCAGCTCGTTGACGCCGCGGGCCTGCTCGGCCTCGATGCTGCCGTCGCGCACCTGGGCGATGGTCTCGAACAGGACGGCGCGCAGCGCGCCGATCGTGTGGTCATTGGCCGCCATCGCGGACCTCCTTCTGACGGTTGAGAATGCGGGTGAGCACGCCGCGCAGCCGCGACAGCTGGGCGATCTCCGGCCCATGCCGGTGCACGCTGTTGCGCCGGCCAAGCTCGGCCCGCGAGACGCACTCGAGCAGCTCGACGCGGATGCAGGCCGGGTCGGTCGAGCGCTGCTGCTGGTCCTTCCAGGCGATCAGGTGGCCCTCTGGCACCGGGCCGTGCGCCTGCTCCCAGACGTACCGGTGGTACATCACCCAGTCGTGCGGCGGGTACCCGGTCTCGCGTACCTTGATTTGCAGGTAGTTCGATGGGCCAATGCGAAGGCTGCCGAGCGCCGCCGCGTTGTGCGGGCGGTGGCCTGGCTTGAAAACGGTCGCCGGCGACATCACCACGCCCTTGCGCCCTTTGGTCCATGGGACGTTGCCCGGCTGGAAGCGCGAGCCCATGCCGCGCACGCCGTCCAAGCGCCCGCCGGCCGGGCCGTTGAGGAACTCCGCGGCCTTGCGAAGTCCCATCGCGCCGGCGCGTTTTGCCACCGCCGAGTAGGTCGCCCCGAACTCGTCGGCCAGCTCCTGCGTGCGTGTCGTCGCGAAGGCCTCGCGCAGGCGCTCGAGCTGCTGCTCGGTCGGCCGCCAGCGCGGCTGGTTGATGCCGCGGCTGCGTGTCATTGCGCTGCCACCGCCTTCGCCGCCCAGGCGCGCATGTCGGCCAGTGCCTGGGCGTACCCGCGCTGGTATGCCTGCTTCTCGATGCGCTCGACCTCGGCATCGCCGAGCCCCATGAGCCCTTGCGGGATCCACGAGGCCGGCGTGCGCGCTGACGGCACTGACGCATCGCCAGGATGTCGAGGGCTGCACCGGTACACCAGGCGCCTGCCGACGCCGACGACCGTATCGACAACGCCCTGCTCGATCATCGGTTTGAGCAGCGTGACGACCTGTTTCGGTGCGCAGTCGCCGGCCACCGAGAGCTCGGCCGCATTCGCGCCAGTGAGCCCGCGCGCGCGCAGCAGCTCCATCATGCGATCAGCTTTGGTCATGCGGCTGCCTCCGCGCCCGATGCGGCCTGCTGCGCAGCCGTGTCTTGCAGGCGCATCGCCAACAGCCGCGACCGCTGGATGGCCAGCGCCCTGACGTCAAGGTAGGGCAGCGCCTCGCGCGCCGCGTCGACCGCGCGCGACACGGCGTGCAGCTCGTGGTCATACATGCGCTCGAGCGCTTCGGGCTGCCCGGCCGCGCGGCGAGCCGCAGCACGGTCCGCGGCGGCGTTCATCGCCAGCGCCGCGCTCGAGATCGCAATCGAGAGTTCGTGGCGCTTGCCGAAGCGCATCAGCGTCACCGGGCCGATGGTGTTGAGCAGCGTGGCAATGGCGTCGAAGTGATCGGCCGTCGGCGCGCGCAGGTGCAGGCCGGTCTCCGCCAGGCGGAAGCACTCCTCGAACATGTCGAGCAGGCCCTGCGTGATCGGCGCGTTCACCAGGCGCGGCCGGTACGGGCGCCGCGGGCGCTTACCGGTCGGCATGATGCGTGAGCAGGTCGACCACGATGCGCCGAAGGTGCTCGAAGCCGCGGTCGTTGGTGATGACGTGATCGGCTGGCGCATCGTCGAGCGCCACTTCGCTCTCGTGGCCGCGACCGATGACGCCGGGCCGAACAACGCGCCACAGCTCGCCGCCCACGTTGCGCAGCCACGCGGCCTCGTTGGGGAAGCGCACGTCGGTCACCAGCAGCATCGGCCGCTGCTCCTCGACGGCCAGCAGCCGCGCCCGCAACGCAGGCAAGATGAAGTAGTGGATGTCTGCCCGATAGCGCCGCCAGTCGCCCCAGGTCTGCATGATGGTGCGCGGGGTGATTGCCGGCAGGCTGGCGAGGTGCCACGACCACTCGACGAAGCCGGCATCGGTGCACCGATTCAGCGCTAGGCAGTCCTGCGGGATGGTCTTGCGAAGCGGGTCGGACAAGAGCCGCACGTCGACCCCGAACGCGGCAGCAACCTCTTCGCGCAGTACGGTCGCGAAAGCGAAGCGTGCCGCGCCAGGCACGAGTTCCTGCACGATGTCGGCCGTCGTGTCCTTGCCGGCGCCGGCCGCGCCCGTAAGCCCAATGATCCTCATCGCCGCGTCTCCGCAGGGCGCTGGGCAGCCGCGGCGGCGGCAGTGCCAGACCGCAGCTCGAACAGCACCCGCGCCACGATGGCGCGGCGCAGCTCGGGATCGCGCGCGGTCCGCAGCGACAGCGCCCGGCGGTGAGCCTGGCGCAGGATCTCGGCCGGGCTCATGGGATGAGCCCGGTTGCCAGTCCAATGCCGACCACCAGCATGGCGATCGCCAGGGCGACTCCGACCAGCCGGTCGGGGTTGCGTTCGATCTTGCGGATGGTCAGTCGGGCATGCGGCCCGAACGCCTCAGCCAGCGACCGCGGCGCCATCGCGCGCGCGTGGCCGCGGCTGTGCGCGGCTCCGATGACGACCCGGGGGCCAGCGGCTTGGTGGTAGGACATTGCAGTCTCCGATGCGCAGGATGCGCGATCGGATTATGCGAGCCCGCATGATTGACGTCAATGCCGCGTCGCATTACTGCCCGAGCACGATCACGGCCTGGACCGGTCGTGGATGCAGGTCAGCGAAGCTGCAGCGGCAACGCCCTTGGAAACCCGTTTTCTGAGCAGGGTTCTTTCTGACAGCAGGGCCGGGCTGAAGTCAGCCCTTGCCGGGCCCTTTGGCGCGATGCGGGAGCATTGCGATGACCCTACCCGCGCGCGTCATGCTGCGGGCTTCAGCCGTTTGCGACTTGCCCGTAGCTGTTCACGACGCGCCATCACTTTGTCGTAGGCGTCGAGCATCGCCTCCTCGACAATCGCGCGCTCCGCGGCGTCTAGCATTGCCCAGTAGAGCTCAGGGAACCGCTCGTGCGGCCATTGTGACGGTGCATCGACAGGTGCGGAGGCGGAAGCCGAGCCGCTGCCTTCGTCGCCGCTCATTTTCTGAAACAGCGCCGTTGCTGTCTCGTCGCTGTAGATCGCGTCGACTGGGATGTTGAAGTGCGACGCAATGCGCTCGGCACTTGCCCTGGTCGGGCTTGCCACCTGGCCGGCACAGATCTTGTGCAGCGTGGGTTGGAACCCGGGCTGACGCATGCGCTTTGCGACGGCCAGGGTTCCGCCTGCGCGTTGCACAAGCCACGCGATGAAGTCGCTAGCTTTCATTGCGCGACTATGCAACCGCGAATATTTCGACGGGGAATTGTCAAGCAATGCGCCGTCGCATAGACTGTCCGGCATGCGCACCACATGCCAGATTCTCCGAGCCTTGCTGGACCTAGGTCTGAGCCAGACCGAGATTGCTCGCCGAACCGGAATTCCGCAGCCTCGGCTGAGCCGGTGGGCGGCTGGTGAAGTCCCGGCCAGCGCCGACGACGTGCTGAGGCTTGCCGACCTGCACGGGGAACTTGTTGATCGAAGCGACGCATCGTCGTTGGCGGTCAATGGTGCTGGCTACTGACAGGCGCACGCATGCGTGAACCCTCCGTCGAGCTTCGTGCTCAGGTCCCGCGGCGGCTGATCGACATGCTCGATGCGGTGTCGATGGCCCGCGGGGTCAACCGCACCGAGCTGCTGATCGAGGTGCTGGACACCTGGCACCAGACCCGGGTGCGAGAGGCCACTTTGATTCACCGACTCGTGCGGGGCAAGGCCGTGCCCCCGGAGTCCGTGGGCGGGCTCGACGTATGAGCTGCCGCAATGTCACCGGACGTGATGGGATCGTGAGCTGCGTCACGAAAGCGGCTCGGGAAGTGTGTTCGGGCTGGCGCGCAGTCTGGCTCGGCAACCACTGCCGCTGTCTCCTCGACCGGGAGCCGGGCCCGGAACTGCGCAACCCGGCACCCACACTGAGGGCGCCATGAAGCTCGGCGACAAGGTCCGCATCACCGCCGGCAAGGGCAAGGGCCATCACGGCGTCGTCGTTGCCATCCGCGGCCAGGCGGTGACCGTAAGGTCGGCCACCCTCGGCCTGGGCGACGGCCTTGGGCAGGAGTACGACGTGCCGGCCTCGCTGCTCGAGCCAGCACCCTATGCCGGGCCCGCCGAGCCGCGCCGCGCGCTGCCCTGGCGGCCCTACCAGCCGCAGCCGTTCAGCCCACCGCGCGCGGGCTCAGATCGCGCCTCGCGGCTGCCGTCGATCATGGGTGGCGTGCAAGTCGCGCCGCGGTGGGCCCGCTGATGCCCGGGGTGGCGTGAGCAGCCATGCAGTCGAGCATCGACATCGCGCAGGTGGCGCGAGAGGCCCTCGCCGCCGCCGATCGGCTGGTGCCCGACTGGTTGCCCGACGGCCGCCGCTCGGGCCACGAATGGCAGGCCCGCAACCCGCTGCGCAGCGATCGCTCGATCGGATCGTTCAGCGTCAACCTCACGACCGGCGCCTGGGCCGACTTCGCCAGTGGCGACAAGGGCGGCGACCTGGTCTCGCTGTACGCCTACCTGCACGGCATGAAACAGGGCGACGCGGCCCGGGAGGTCGCGCGCTCGATCGGCATGACGCCGGCCGCGTCGCTGTCGTCTTCTGCCCCTACGCCTGCGCCCGCGCCTCGCCTGGCCTACGCCACCGACTGGCGGCCGCTGTTGCCCGTTCCGGCCCACGCGCCGCCCGCGCCGGTGGCCCACATCAAGCGCGGCCGACCGCAGGCCACCTGGACCTACCGTGGCCGCGCGGGCGAGCTGCTGGGGCACGTCTACCGGTTCACGACCAGCGATGGCGGCAAGGAGATCCTGCCGGTCGTCTGGGCGCGCCACGAGCGCACCGGCGAGGAGCAGTGGCGCTGGATGCAGTGGACGCAGCCGCGGCCGCTCTACGGCCTCGACCGGCTGCTCGACGACCGGCCGGTGCTGCTGGTCGAGGGCGAGAAGTGTGCCGATGCCGCGCACCAGATGCTCGGCGAGCAGTGGTGCGTCCTGACATGGCCGGGCGGCGGCAAGGCCGTCGCGAAGGCCGACTGGCAGCCCCTGGCGCGCCGCAGCGTCCTGATCTGGCCCGACTGCGACGCCCAGCGCGACTCGGGCGGCGCGCTGCTGCCGGAGCCTCGACAGCCGGGCATCGCAGCCGCCGAGGCGATCGCGGCGCGCCTGATCGAGCTCGGCGCGAAGGTCGGCATCGTCCGCATCCCTGCGCCTGGGGCGAAGGCTGCCGGATGGGATGTCGCCGACGCCATCGCCGAAGGCATGACGCTCGAGGCCGTGCAGGCCCTTCTGGCGGATCGCCGGCTGCCAGTCGCTGCGCCCCCCGCGCCGACGCCTGCTGCGCCAGCAGACGACTGGACGGCGCGCCTGCTGTGGAAGCGTGGCGAGTGTTCGCCGTGCCTGTCCAACGTCGTGGCCATTTTGGCCAACCATGAGGCGTGGGACGGCGTGATCGCGTTCGACGAGTTCGCCTACCGGACCATCAAGCGCAAGCCCATCCCGGGCGCGCGCTCGGCCGACGTCGGCGAGTGGCGCGACGCCGACACCACCGCCGTGAGGATCTGGCTTACCGAGCAGTACGGCATGGTGGTCGGGCCGCAGGACGTCGATTCCGCGGTCGACCTCGTCGCCCAGATGCACGCCTTCCACCCTGTCCGCGAGTACCTCGACGGTCTGCGGTGGGATGGCGTGTCGCGCCTCGACCTCTGGCTGGACGACTACCTGGGCGTCGCACGGTCGGAGTACACGACCCGCGTCGCCCGATGGTTCCTCATCGCGATGGTGGCCAGGGTCTACGACCCGGGCGTGAAGTTCGACTACTGCCTGGTGCTCGAGGGCGGCCAGGGCCTGCGCAAGTCGTCAGCGCTGCGGATCCTCGCAGGCGAGTTCTTCTCGGACACCGAGCTGGACCTGACGAACAAGGACGCGATGTCGTCCATCCGCGGCAAGTGGCTGCACGAGTTCGCCGAGATGGGCAGCCTTGCCCGGGCCGAGAACACGCGGCAAAAGTCGTTCCTGTCGCGCCAGATCGACGAGTTCCGCCCGACCTACGCGCGCCGGGAGATTCGCTGCCCGCGCCAGCTCGTGTTCGCGGGCACCACCAACGACTGGCAGTGGAACAAGGACCCGACCGGCGGGCGGCGCTTCTGGCCCATCGAGATCGGGGCCGAGATCGACACCGATGCGCTGCGGGCCAACCGCGACCAGCTCTTCGCCGAGGCCGTCCAGGCGTACCGGGCTGGCGAGCGCTACTGGCCGCAGGCCGACGAGCAGCGCGTGATCTTCGACCCGCAGCAGCTGCAGCGCGAGGCGGAAGACGGTCTGTTCGACATGCTGCACGACTGGATCGAGGACCTGCCGCGCGCCGAGTTCACGATGGGCGAAGTGCTCGCGGAGGCCCTGAAGCTCGATGCCGGGCGGATCACGCGCGACGTGACCACCCGCGTCGGTCAACTGCTCAAGAAGCTCGGCTGCGGCCGGAAGGAGAAGAGGAACGGGACGGTTCGGTTCGTCTACGTGGCGCCGGCCTGGTCGAAGTACCAGCAGGCCGCGCAGGCTTCCAGGACGACAGGTGGCGGAGACAGAGATGGGTTGCCGGTTTGAGCCCGAAAAGTTCCACACCTGTTCCACACCTTCCACACCTCCGCGCGGAGGTATGGAAGGCGGAAACCCGCGCCAATGCTGGAGGTTCCATACCTTCCATACCTTCCACACCTTCCTCCGCGCACCCGCACGGGGGCGTGGGCGCGCACGCACGCGTGTACGCCCACGCGCGTGTGCTTTCAACCCTTGAGGTATGGAAGGTATGGAAGAGTCAGTAGTGGCGCGGGTTTCCGGGCTCCACACCTCCTCGGGAGGTGTGGAACGAGGTGTGGAAGGTGTGGCAGGTGTGGAACCCCGCGCCGTGCGGCCGCCGGGCTGGATGCGTGAGGCGATGCCGACCACGGCGGCCTGGGTTGACGAGCTGCGGCGCGTGTTCGGCGCCGACCAGGTCGACCCGTCTATCCGCGCAGGGATGGGCGGCGTGCCCGGCAAGTTCCACGCGATCGAGAATGGCCACGAGATTGGCACCCCGACGCGGGGCCGGGCATGAAGCTCGACCTGTCCGTGGCCGGCCTGGACAAGGTGCGCAAGCACATCGCCGTGCTCAGCAGCGACCAGCTCAACCAGGCGTGTGCCAAGGCCCTGACCGACATCGCCTTTCAGACGCGCAAGGCGATGCAGGAGGAGATGCGCGCGGTCTTCGACCGTCCCACGCCCTACGTGGTGTCGAGCGTGATCGTGCGGCCGGCCACGCCAGACCGCCTCGAGGCCAACGTCCTGCCGACCTACGGCGGAGGCAAGGGCATCGACCCGCAGCAGATCCTCGCCGCGCAGGCCGGGGGCGGGGCGCGGCGCGACAAGCGCTCGGAGTCGGCGCTGCGGCGCGTGGGCCTGCTGCCAGCCGGCTACCAGACCGCGATCCCCGAGCAGCCGTACCCGGGCAGCGACGACGGGCGCGGCAACCTGCGAGGGCCGTTCATCGTGCGCCTGCTGTCCTACCTGCAGGCGTTCGGAGAGCAGGGCTACCGGGCCAACATGACGGCGCGCCGCCGGGCCAAGCTCGAGGCGCGCGGTGTCACCGCCGAGGGGTACCGCACGATCGCCGGCGTGGCGTTCTTCGTCGCGATCCCGGGCCGGGCGCGCACGCGGCACCTGGCGCCCGGCATCTGGGCAAAGTCCGGCACCGGTGGCGTGGTGCTCAAGCCGGTGCTGATGTTCGTGCGCGCGGGCACCTACAGCCGGCGGCTCGACATGGCGCGAGTCGCGCGCACCGCAATCCCTCCTGGCCGACTCGAGGCGCGCCTGCGCTATCGCATCCGCCAGGCCGCGGGAGTCTGACGATGGCCTCCCCCCCGGTTTGGGTCCTCCTCCAAAGGCTCGAGTAAGGGTAATTCGAACCACGCTCTCACGTTAGTGAGCACTCTCGTCGCTTTGTACGCCAGCTCGTAACGTCATGCCAGTCGGTACGATTCAGACGATCACCCAGGCCGAGTATGCGCGCCGGCGCGGGTGCACCGAGGGCGCCGTGCGCCGCGCCGTGCGCGACGGCCGGATCTCGCTCATCGATGGCCGCATCGACCCAGTCGCTGCGGATGCCCAGTGGCTGCGCAACACGCGGGTGCGCGCCGGCAGCCGGCCAGCCGAGGACGCCAACCTGGCGAGCGCTCGCGGCTCGAGCGGCGGCCGCGGCCGCGACGACGAGGCGGACGACTACTGGACGAGCAAAGGGCGGCGCGAGCGCGCCGAGGCCGAGCTGGCCGAGCTGAAGCTGGCCGAGCAGCGCGGCGAGCTGGTGCGCGCGGCCGACGTTCGCGCCCAGCACGCCGGGCGGCTGGCGATGCTGCGCGAGAGTCTGCTGCAGCTGCCGGCGCGCATGGCGCCGCTGCTGGCCGTCGAGGGCGACGCGGCCCGGTGCCACGACATCCTGCAGCGCGAGCTGCATGGCGTGCTCGAGCTCGCCACCCAGGCCTGACGATGGGCGCGCGCGAACCGGTCGAGCTGGTCGATGCCAAGGCGCTGATCGACGCGCTGTGGCGCGAGTTCATGGCGCCGCCGGCCGCCGGCACCGTAACGCAGTGGGCCGAGCGCAACCGCGTGCTGTCGGGCAAGGACTCGGCCGAGCCGGGCCCGTATCGCGTCGCGCGCACGCCGTACTCGCGCGAGCCCATGGATTGCCTGAGCCAGACGAGCCCGGTGGTCGAGGTGGTGCTGCAGTGGGGCGCGCAGACGTCGAAGACGACGATCGGCAGCAACTGGCTGGGCTACCTGGTGGACGTGAACCCGGGCCCGATCATGATCGTGCAGCCCACGATCGACCTGGCCAAGCGCTACAGCCGCCAGCGCCTGGCGCCGATGGTCGAGGAGTCGCCGGCGCTGCGGCGTCGCATCCGCGAGAACCGCTCGCGCGACGAGGCCAACACCACGCTGCTCAAGGAGTTCACCGGCGGCTTCATGGCGGTGGCCGGGGCCAACAGCGCGGCCGGCCTGCGCTCGATGCCGGTGCGCGACCTGTTCCTGGACGAGATCGACGGCTACCCGCTCGACGTCGACGGCGAGGGTGATCCGGTCAAGCTGGCGGAGGCGCGGCAGTCGACGTTCAGCCGGCGCAAGCGCCTGCTGACCAGCACGCCGACCACGAAGGGCTTTTCGCGCATCGAGCAGCGCTACCTGGCGAGCGACCGCTGCCGCTACCACGTGCCGTGCCCGCACTGCGCCGAGCTGCAGCCGCTCGAGTGGGGTGCCGACAAGCCGCACGGCATCAAGTGGGACCGCGATCCCGACGGCCACGCCCGGCCCGAGACGGTGCGCTACGTCTGCCGGGCGTGCGGCGTGGAGATCGCCGAGCACCACAAGACCGCCATGCTGGCCGCCGGCCGATGGGTGGCCGAGTCGCCCGGGGCATCGGACGGGCGGGTGCGTGGCTTCCACCTGTCGTCGCTCTACAGCCCGCTGGGCTGGCTGAGCTGGGCCGAGCTGGTGACCGAGTGGGAGGCGGCGATGGCCGCCGCCCGTACCGGCGACGTGAGCCTGCTGCGCGTGTTCGTCAACACGCGGCTGGCCGAGACGTTCGAGGAGCAGGGCGACCGGGCCGACGAGCACTCCCTGCGCCGTCGCGCGACCGACATCCCCATGGGGGTCGTCACCTGGGGACTGTTCGTCTGCACGGTCGGGGCCGACGTGCAGGGCGATCGCATCGAGGCGTATCGCTGGGCCTGGGGGCGCGGTCTCGAGCGGCAGATTGTCGAGCGCGCGGTCTTCTACGGCGACCCGTCGCAGGCCGAGACCGAGCCCGGCAGCCCCTGGGCGGCGCTTACCGAGTGGCGCAGGGCGCCGGTGCTGCACGCCAGCGGCA
>Ga0315904_10001620_pt1 | contig 35812 bp, 56 predicted proteins | sample LakEriMetagenome_6_FD_203529 | JGI IMG/M metagenome (GOLD analysis project Ga0315904, IMG submission 203529) | Freshwater fungal communities from buoy surface, Lake Erie, Ohio, United States - Buoy 12 MA120 | ecosystem: Environmental > Aquatic > Freshwater > Lake | place: USA: Lake Erie, Ohio...
CCGGTGGAAACTATCCAACCTTCGAGCTGGGTTTTGAACCAAGTTCCGATCAACTTGTATTTATGAACAGAAGCGCATCGACATCCTATAACCACCGCTTGGTAACGACTGCGCAGTATCGTGACCCATCGGCTTGGTATCACCTCGTCATTGCATACGACAGCAGCCTCGCCACAAGCACCGACCGCATCAAGATGTGGATCAACGGGGTGCAGATTACTTCGTTCTCAACCGCAACCTATCCGGCGCAAAATCTGGACAGCCAGTTGGCGAACAATACCTACTCGCAGCCCGCTGACATTGGCAGCTTTGCAAATGGAAGCAGGTATTTCGACGGCTACATGGCCGAGGTGAACTTCATCGACGGCCAAGCCCTGACGCCCAGCAGTTTCGGCCAGACCGACGCAACGACCGGCGTGTGGGTGCCGAAGAAGTACGCTGGCAGCTACGGCACCAACGGCTTCTATCTGAAGTTCGCTGACGCCTCTGCGGCCACCGCAGCCGCCATCGGCAAGGACAGCAGCGGCAACGGCAACAACTGGACGCCCAGCGGCATCTCGGTGACCTCTGGCACGACGTTCGACCAGAGCCTCGACACGCCGACGCTGGGTTATCCGGTCTGGTCGCCAATCGACAAGGCGACGGTGACGGTCAGCGAGGGCAACACGGCTGCGGTTCCGGCCGCCGATGTCCACGCCATCCGCGCCACGATGGCGTTGCCAGCGACCGGCAAATGGTACTGGGAAGTCGCCGTGTCTGCTTTGGGATACGGAACGGGTCTTGGCATTGCCGATAACGCATCCAACCTGACAGCCAACGCATCAAGCCCGGAAACTCGCACCTATCAGTTCGGTTCTTGGTTCAACTCGTTCAACGGTGGAGTTGTCCAGTATGGAACCAACCAAAATGTGCTTGGGGCAACCAACTGGACTGCCGCAAGCCAGCCCGCAGCCAACGACATCATCATGATTGCCGTCGATATGGACAACGGCTCGATGTGGGTCGGGAAGAACGGCACATGGTTCAATAGTAGCGGCACCGCGAACCCCGCGACTAACACGGACCCGCGTTGGACTGGCCTTAGTGGCACGACATGGTTTCCTTATATGTCGGGCTACGGTTCGGTAACGCCCGTCACCTGCCGCATCAATTTCGGCCAGCGCGCCTTCGCCTACACGCCGCCCAGCGGGTTCAAGGCGCTGAACACCGAGAACATCACCTCGACTGCGGTGTCCACCAGCGGCAGCTTCACCGGCAATGCGGCTGCAGATGGTCCGTTCATCTGGGCCAATGGCAACCCCGCCACGCTGACGATCAACGGCAATTCCGTCACGTTCGGCACGGACGCCGACAAGACGGCGGGCGGCTTCAAGCTGCGAACCTCGTCGGCCTCGTACAACACGAGCGGGACCAATAATTGGACCTCGACTGCCGGCAACCGTTTCGTGCAGAACAAGAAACCCAATAACGCCCAGGTGAACCCATGAGATACGCACTCCCCGACGGCCAGACCGTCCGCATCGACCAGGAGTTCGAAATGGGCGGCGTGCGGTATCCGTCCAACTGGCTGCGCTCCATGAACCACGACGAGCGCATGGCGTTCGGCGCGGTCGAGCTGCCGGAGCCCGAGCCGCCGGTGACGCCGTATGTCCCGACGGTGTTCGACGAGATTCGAAACCTGGAGGCGCTGATTACGCCCCGCCGACTGCGCGAAGCTGTGCTCACGCCGGAAGGCAAGGCGTGGCTTGAAGGCATCGAGGCGCAAATCTCTGCGCTGCGTCCGCCCAAGCAGGAGGTGGCACCGTGAACGAGACCACAAAGCACGCAATCGACGCGGCATCGTTTGGCACTGCGGTTGCTACCGTGGCTGGATGGCTCCCTTCGCTCGCGGCGGTCTTCACGATCATCTGGACCGGCATCCGCATCTACGAGACGAAAACCGTTCAGCACATCATCAGCCGCTTCCGAAAGCCCGCCGCGTGATTGATGGAAGCGCTGGAAGCTGTACTTAAGCTGTGGCCGCTTGCGATCGGCTTCATCACGCTCGTGATCGTGCTAGCGAAGCTAGACCAGCGCGTCCTCGTGATCGAGGAGAAGGTCAAGGCTCTGTTTGATCTTTGGAACAAGAAAGGTTGACGATGCCGACGCAAGAGGAAAAGCAAGCTGCGATGAGCGAAGCGATGGCTGCATCCGCCTCTAAGAGCGCGCTTGTCGAGAAGGTCGTGTTTGCGGCCGTGCCTATTTTGTTCTCTTGCGTTGTTTACCTCATGACCTCGTTGAGCAGCGCGCACAACGAGATCATCGTCCTAAAGGGCAAGATTGCGGTGGTGGTGAACGCCGAGAACAAGGCCATCCCGCCGCAGGGCACAACGATCGATATGGCGCAGATCCGCGAGAATCTGAACGACAAGATCGACCGCGTCGAACGTGACGCTGCGCTGTCGCGCGCCGCAATGACACTAGACCGTGAGCGCAGCATGGCGGCGATCGACAAATCCCGCCTCGACATGGCTGCAGACGCTGCGGCTGCAAGGGCTGCAATTCGCTACGAAATAAGCGCGCTTCGAGCCGAACTCGACAAGCGCATCGCGCTACTGGAGAAGAAGTGATGGACCTGCTCAAGATCGTTGGTGCGGTTGCGCCGACCATCGCGACCGCCATCGGCGGACCGCTTGGCGGCATGGCGATGAAGGTCGTCGCCGACGTGCTCGGGCTGCCGGCGGAAAGCAGCGAGAAGGACGTATCGAAGGCGATGGCGGCGGCAACGCCCGACCAACTTTTGGCGCTCAAGCAGGCTGACCAGGACTTCGCCGTACGCATGCGGGAACTCGACATCGACCTTGAGAAGATCTCCGCGTCGGACCGCGACAGCGCCAGGCGGCGCGAGGCGCAGGTGCGAGACTGGATGCCGCGGGTGTTGGCTTTCGTCGTGGTCGCAGGGTTCATGGCGACGGTGTTCCTCGTGTTGCTCGGGTACGTCGATGGGATGAAGGACCCGTTGATGGCTACTACTGTCGGCACGCTGATCGGGTTCGTCAGCGCCAAATGCGAACAGGTCGTGGCGTACTATTTCGGCTCGTCAAGCTCGTCGCAGCAGAAGACGCAGCTGCTGGCCGGGGGCAAGCAGTGACCGCGGCAACGTGGCCGCAGGCCTTTGCCTCGCTCCTCAAGCACGAGGGCGGATACGTCAACCATCCAAGCGACCCCGGCGGCCGCACCAACCTGGGCGTCACGCAACGTGTCTGGGAAGAGTGGGTCGGCCACCCAGTCGACGAGGCCGCCATGCGCGCGCTGACACCTGCAATGGTGGAGCCGCTCTATCGCAAGCGGTACTGGGACAAGATCCGCGGCGACAACCTGCCGGCCGGCATCGATCTGGCGGTTATGGACTACGCGGTAAACAGCGGCCCGGGCCGGGCGGCGAAGACATTGCAGGAGGCCGTCGGCATCGCTGCGGATGGGTCAATTGGGCCGAAAACGCTGGCGGCGGTGTCTGACGCAGACGCCCTGACGGTCATCGGCGAGATCTGCAACCTGCGCCTCGCGTTCCTCCGATCGCTTCCAACTTGGCCGACCTTTGGCAAGGGCTGGTGGGCTCGCGTCGAGAACGTGCGTAAGGAGGCGTCGTCGCTGGCGCGTCACCCCTCGCAGGAATAGACCGTTTCAGACCGGCGCAGCTTGCACCACTCCAGTTTGGTCGTGAACGAGGCGTCGCGGAACAGCACCCGGTTGGTCGGCTGGATCGTCAGGCGACCGCGCTGCGTTCGCATGAACATGAACTCCTTGGCCTGCGCCGGCGCGTGCGTATAGGCGTCGCTCACCGGGATGGCGGTGAACAGGTAATCCGCGGCTAGCTCGTCATCAGCCGCCCGCACGATGGCGTCAAGGCCGTCGAGGTAGTCGTAGATGTGCAGCGAGAACTGCGAGCCATAGCAGTCCCATGTTTGCGCGTCCTTGATCGTCCAAGGTGGCGGGTCGTCGCAGAACGCCAGCGCGTGGGGCGGCAGGTCTCGGTAGACCGCGCCGCATTCCAGCAGCACCGTGCAGCCCCATGCGCGGCCAGGATGACTATGCAGGCCGAACCAGACCGCCGGCAGCCATTCGTCGGCGTCGTAGCCGAGGAATGCGCCGTTGACCGAGACGTACTGGTGGCGCGGCAGGCTGCCGCTGGCGGTGAACAGGGTCATGGCATCGCCTCCCAGAACGCGCACACCCACATCGCCAAGTAAGCTGCGACCGCTATCGTTTTGACGCACGCCCTGCTCATTTCTGAGCACTCTTTTGAACATGCGTTATTTTTGGCGGTGGAAGGCGAAAGAGTGCAGTCCTCCATTGCCCGTCGACGACGCGATACTGCGTATCCCGATGCATTGCATCTAGGCTGATTGCAATCGTGTCGATTTGCGTGACCGTTGGCATCAACGCTTTTGCGGCGGCGATTGCGCCGCGCATGTCGGTGCAGGACAGCTCGCTGATGAATATCTCAACATGCGTCGCGCTCCTCACCCTGATGGAATTGCAGTAACAAAGAAGCGTATCGCTCCAATAGAACGTTCCGTGCGGCGTTTTGATGCTGTCGCCTTCATATTCCGTGCTCATCGTCACTTCTTCTTCCTCCCTCGGTATGGGTTGTCCTTCAGATAGCCGGGGCTGACGTTGCCCTCCTCCCACGCCTCGGCCATGCGGCGGCGGATGATACGGTCGATGCGGTTGGCGAGATGGTGCTTGCCGACGAGGCCAAGCCCCTCGGTGGCATTAGCTACCCTTTCGCCATCGGTCTTGCGGCGGGTCATGACGGCCTCTTGAGCGGCTCGTGCAGGCGCTCTAGCCCTGCGGGTCGAGGCCCATCGCGGTCAAAGACAAGGCTGTCAAGTTTCTGCATCGCCTGCCGCACGAAGTGCGCCATCTCGGCTGAGCCGCCCATCTGGAACTTGCCCGCCTTCATCGCGCCGCCGAGCGTTGTCAGATATTCGCGGGCCGCGTCTCGTAGCGCATCGCGCTCTGCCCGCAGCCGCTCGATCTCGTCGGCCGCGTCGAGCATCGCCTGTCGGGCTTTTAACGGCTTGTCGTTGATATGCGCGTGGCGAGCAAGCCGCGCCACGATGTCGGCGCTCATCGTCCGTCCTCCATTTCCACGACCGCCAGCCCGGCGGCCTCGATTGCAATCAGCATCTCCTCGACCTCGGCCAGCACCTCGTCGCGCGCGTTCTGCGACAGGCCATCCCAGTCAGCGATGCCGGTCATCCGGCGGCCATCAACGACCAAGACGGCGTTCCACCGCTCGCGGGCGATGCGGGTGGCCCTGTCATGCGCGCGGTGGTCGGTCACCGCATCACCGCCAACACGATCACGACGCCGCCGGTCATCGCGCCGAGGATCGCGGAGACCATGAGGTAGACCGCCGGGCCTTTCGCCCAGCGGTCCTCTTCCATCCACCCGAACGCCTCTCCAGCGGCGCGGATGTGCGGGTTCTCGTCTCTCACCCCGCCACCTCGGCCACCCGGCGGCGGCTCTCCTCCATGATGCGCTCGTGCGCCTCGGCGCTGGCCGCGCTGATGTCGTCCAGGTTGCCGCGCTGCGCGAGCATCACGCGGTCGATGTCCTTGACCGTCTGGGCCTTGCGGATCGCCGCGACGATGGCGCGGGCGCGCTCGGCCAGCTCCTGCGGGAGTGCGCCTGTCGGGGCGTCCGGGGACGCTGCAGCCGGGGAGTCTGCATCCGACGCGGCAGGCGCGGTGTTGTCGGCCTCTTGTTCGGTGGCATCGAGGAGGGCGTCCATCGCCTGCGTGACTGCGGCGAGCGGCGACGAAGCGGGGGGCGGAGTGATGTCGATCGCGCCGGACGGGCCGCGCGCCTGCGAGTAGTCGATCTCGTCCGCGACCGGCAGGCCCATCATGACCTCGGGCGCGAACAGCCGGATCAGCATCGTCGCGCTGCGGTACCGCAGCATCTGGTCGGGCATGGTCCGGTACTTCGGATTCTTCGTCCAGCCCTCGGCCTCGGCCATCGCCATCGACGCCGTCGCCTCGACCGGCTCGCCGCTGTCGGCCAGGGTGGCCACCGCGGTCACGCGCAGGTTCTTGCCTTCGCCCTCAACGCGCCAGTTGATGCGCCGCGCGAACACGCCCGATCGGTTGGCCTTCGCGATCATGTAGGTGGCCGACCAGCCCGCGCGCCCGCTGACGAAATAGATGTTCTGGAGCACGACCAGCGGCTCCTCGCGCGTGCGCTTGGCGATCGCGTAGGCGATGAGGCAGTCGGCCATCTTGCCGCGCAGGTGCGGCGGGACGAGTTCGCTGGCGGCGAACATCTTGGCGACGCGCTGCGAATGCTCGAAATGCGCCGGCGCCAGCGGATCGTAGTCCGTCGTGACTGCGGGCAGGTTCACGATGTTGTTTGCGATGTCGGTCATGCTGCGTACTCCCTCTGGATGCTGGTTGCGATCTCGTTGGCCGCCCAGAACGGGAGGCCAATTTCAAAAACACCGACGGTGTAGCCCGGCCAGTCTTGCGACGCAACGCTTTTCGCGAAGCGGCGCAGGATCTGGCGCAGCTGCTGGTCAGCGGCGCTGGCGGCCTCGGCGCTGAGCGCGGCGACGTAGCCCAGATGCGGGGCGTTGCTGCCGACGACCATGAAGGCGTGCGAGGGCCGCTGGACGCCGAGCAACCCGGCGACGAGGCGGAACATCGCGTCGCCCAGGTCGTAGCGGAGATTGGCGCAGGTGCGCCGCCATGCGTTCGGCGCGGGGTTCGCGGTGGTCTTGAGGTTCACCGCCAGCCCGGCCCTGCCGATCCACAGGTCGGGACGGCACAGCAGCGTCAGGCCGGTTTCCTCGTCCTTCGCGATCATCGTGACCTCGGCCCGGCCGCCGGCCTCTAAGAGGCGGCGGGCGTCGGGCTGGGCCATGAGCGCGTCGCGCATCGAGATGATCTGCATGTGCGCGTCGAAGCTGATGATTGACCGGCCCTCCTGCGCGTCGCGCCACGCCCGGCCCTCGCGCGTCGAGAAGTTGAGGCCCTCGGGCTTGATCGCGTAGCGGTCGCGGAAGGCGTCGGCACCCTCCAGGATGTAGCAGTGCGCGGCGGTGCCGAGCGTCATCGCGGGCGTGCTGTCCGACTGGATGCGATCCGGGTTACCGCGCCAGAACGCGAAGGCGTGAGCCGGGCACTCGGTTTCGTAGGCGACGAGGTCGCTGCCGCTGACCGCCGGGGCCGGAATGCCGGTGCCGGACAGGTAGGTGGCGAAGTCGATGTCGTGGTGGATGCCTTCAGCGATCACTGGTCGTCTCCCTCTTGAGCTGGCGGTGGACCCAGCCGCGCAGGGCGGCGAGGCGGGACTGTTTCTTTCCGCGCGGGGCGTGGGCCGCGCGCTTGATCATGCTGCGGTAGGTCCGCAACAGCTTGCGGCGTTCGCTGGTCATCGCTTGCCCTCCAGTTGCCTGACAACCAAAGTTGCTTCTGATGCATTCCGATATGAGCCAACGAGACGGACGACCTCTCCCTGCGGAAGATCCCTCCTCTGGGCTCGAGGCTTGGTCAGGTCGTACTCCCAGACTGCATATGACGTTCCGCGCGTTCCCCTGCCGCTGCTCATGGGGACGATTGCAAACCGGCTCATCGCTTGCCCTCCATCGCGGCAAGCTGGTGCTCCAACGCGGCGATGCGCTGGTGGGCCAGCAGGTAGTCGAGCGTCTCAGGGTTGAGGTCGCGGGCCAGCTCGACGCGCAACTGGATGCGCGCGCGGAGCGTCGCCGGGGTGTCCGGCAGGGCGCGGACAGCGGGGAGGGGGCGGGTCATGCTGCCTCCAGCGGCTGCTCGCTCAACACGCAGTCGAGCGCGTCGCGCAGGCGCTGCGCGTCGTAGGGGTCGAGGCGGATGGTCAGGCTGTCGATCTCGACGATCACGCGGCGAAACTTTTCGCCGTGCTCGTAGGACCGCGCGGCGACCTTCTGCGCGCCCATGAAGGCGATCTCGATGTCGCGGATCATGCCAGCACCATGATCGCGGCGATGGTGGCGCCCATCAGGGCGGCGAACACGAGGTGCATGGTCAGCCCTCCAGCTCGACGGTGATGGTGCTCTCGGCGTGAACCGCGATCTCGCTGACCATGTCGGTCACGCTGGCGACGCTGGTCTGGTACTCGCTGTCGAACGCCTTCGCGACCTCGACCGACATCAGCACGGTGCGGTCGATCTGCGCGCCGCAGATGTCTCGCAGACGCGTCAGCGCCGCGATGATGTCGCGCTCGGCGTTGGCCTTGGCGATGTCGATGCGGCGCAGAGCGCTCTCGCAGTCATCGATGAACGACATGTTGCTCATAGTCTGTCTCCCCGGTTGCGTCGCCAACGCGGCGACAGGGCAAACATACACCAGCGGTGCAGGTCGTCAACAGGTTCGTGCGAATAGTCTGCTTGACCTATACACGCGGGGTGTAGTAGCCGTGGCGAACCATGAACCTAGACCAGTTCCTCGCCGCCATCGGCGGCACTCTCGCGGCGGCTCGGGCATTCTCGACCTCGCCACAGGCCATCAGCAATTGGAAGCGGCGGCAGCGGCTTCCGGCGGCTCGCCAGCTCCAGGCGCTGCAGATCGCGCGCAAGAAGCGCCTGCGGTTCGACCCGGCGGCGGCGACGCAGCCCGAGGCGCGGCGATGAGCCGGATCACCGCGATCGAGCAGGTCACCAACGCCCTGCGCGTCGCCGGAGGCCGGGTCACGACCTCTGATCTGTGCGCGGCGCTGCCGCAAATGGACCGCGGCGCGATCCTCGGCTCGCTGGCGCACCTCAAGCGCAAGCGCGTCGTCGAGAGCAATTACGTCCCTACGAGGCCGCCAAAGTGCGGCTGGACATACTGGTTCGCAGCCACGAGGCCCGTGCGCGGCTCGCGCTACCGCGCGGCGGTTTCGGCGGGGTTCACCCGGGTCATCTGCGAATGGATGGACAGCCAGGGCGGCGAGGCCAGCATCGAGGCGTGGCGGACTTGGATCGCGGGCATACAGAACCGCATCCGGCTCAACAGCGCTATTCACTCGCTGCGCAAGCGCGGCTTGGCCGAGTGGGGCGACGACCGCGTCGCGCTTACGCCAGCGGGCCACAAAGCGCTCACGCTCGGTCGCAAGGTCGCGCCATACCCGCCGCAACTGCGGGATTTCGAGGACGGCGAGCCAGTCGAAGCGCAGCCATCTACCGATCCCGAGCAGAGCGTCGAGCGCGCCGAGCGCCTCTGGCCGCGGCTGATGGCCGGACGGCGCTTCGAGGACATCCCGGCGCATATGATCCGCCCGCTGAAGGTGCTGCGCTGGACGCCGAGCGTCGAGGCGCGGAGCTTGACGGGGTCGAGCGGTGCCATGCTGGCGGAAAGCCGCAGCTCGATCGGGACGACGCCATGAAGCGCAAATGGCAGGGTGTGATCCTGGGCGAGCCGGTGTCCAAGGCCAACTCGCGCCGGATCGTGAGGTTCGGCACGAAGCTGCGCGTCATCAAGTCCGAGAAGGGGCTGGCCTACGTCGAGGCCGTCGCGCGGCAGGTGCCGGAGTTGCCGCCGGATAGCCAGCTGCTGTCCCCGATCAGGCTGACCGCGCACATCTACTACAGCAGCAACAGGCCGGACCTCGATCCGAGCCTGCTGCTGGACGCACTGCAGAACCGCATCTACCGCAACGACCGCGCGGTGCGGGAAATGCACCTGTATCACCACCTCGACCGCACGACGCCGCGCGCCGAGGTCTACCTAGAGGAGATCGACGAATGACCGGCATCAACGACGACCTGACGAGCTACGCCGACCGCCTGACCCGCCTGCTCGACGCCGCCGACGAAGCGCGCGAGGACATCAAGCAGCTGCGCGTCGAGATCAAGTCCGCGGGCTACGACCCCGCTGCGCTGGTGCGCGTGGTGCAGCTGCGCCGCGACGAGCGCAAGCGGGCGAAGGAGCAGGAGCGGCTGCAGGCGGTCGCGCTCTACGCTGATCGGCTCGGGGTCCAGCTCGACCTCGCGCTTTAGAAACCGGCCAGGCCCTCCCTTGCCGTCGCCGGCGGGCGGCGGAACCCTAAAACCAATCCAGCGCCAGTTGCGACGCGTCAACAGGCCCCTGGCCGGGTCGTTTACCTGATGGATCGGACCCGCCAACCAACCAATGAAACGGGAGAGTTCGACATGCGCGAAGAAGAGTCGACCGACGCAGTCACTCGGCTCACGAAAGAGCTGGAGATGTCCGATACAGCGCTGTTTGCGCAACTGCGCGAAAACCGAGTGCTAAAGGCGGCGCTTGAGGCGTCAAGAGAGGAAATCGAAAATCTGCAGGGCCTTATCGATCAACTCACGTCTGCAGATCGCGAAGTCGCTCACCGCGAGCACATTGAGGAGATGAGGCGGGACTACAGATTTAGATGCGACCAGCGCGTCGAAAAGCTCCGCGACGAGATCAGCAGCATCAAGTACGAAATGCACAAGCTGCGCCTTCGCAACGAAACGCTGATGCGAAAGAACGAGAAGCTGAACGCCCGTTGAACACCGGTCTAGCGCCCGCTCAACGTCCGTTCAACGCCCGTTCGACAGACGCTACACAAGCCGCTCACATCGCGTTCGTGCTTGACTTGAAACGCTGACGACCCGCACAAATTACGCGCCCCGCCGGGCTGGAACCGGGCGGGGCGCAACGGACTGCACCAACCAGTCCGGCCACAATGGCGCGCTGAACCTATCGCGCGCGGCGGGCCGGATCAACGCGAAAGGGCGCTGATGGACCCGCTAGTACCGCCGGAGGTCGATCTCCGGAATTTCACCTACATGCCGCTCGACGTGGTTCGGCTGCGCGACAGCGACATCGCGGGCGTCGAGGACGGCGAAGTCTTCCGCGCGGCGGTCCTCGCGTGGTGCGCCGCTTGGCATCAGGTTCCCGCCGCCAGCTTGCCCGACGACGACGCCCTGCTGGCCCGCCTGACCGGCTACGGACGCGACATGGCGACCTGGAGGCGGGTTCGCGAGGCTGGCGCGCTGCGCGGTTTTGTGCGGTGCAGCGATGGCCGTCTCTACCACCCGGTTGTGGCCGAGAAGGCGTTAGAAGCATGGGACAAAAAGGGCCGCCAAGCCGAGCGCACGCGACGCGCCACGGAGGCCGCTGCGGAGCGCGCACGGGTGCGTAGAGAATCCGTTACGGATTCCGTAACGGACTCCAAGGAGAGGAGAGGAGAGGAAAGGAATAGAGAGGAAAGAGATATCGGAGACGTCCCTCTTAGTTCTGGGGGGTCCGGGGGGACGCGCGCAGAGCGCGCCGACCGCGGGACGCGCCTGCCGGCGGACTGGGCTCCGACGGAGGATGACCGCGCGTTCGCGGCCGGCCTAGGCGTCGCGGTTGACCGCGAGGCGGCGTCGTTCCGCGACTACTGGCACGCAAAGCCCGGCGCGGACGGGCGCAAGACCAACTGGTCGGCAACCTGGCGCAACTGGGTGCGCCGGACATCGGAAAGGAAGCAGGGCAATGGCACAGGATCTCGATCTCAGTCCCGCAACGGGTTTATCGTTCTCGCTGAGCGCCTTGCTCGGGAGGATGCAGACCGAGCAGCCGGGCGCCCCGCTGGCGATTTCTTCGACCCAGAAGGCCGAGGCTGAGCGGGCTCTAGCCGCGATCGAGGCCGCCCTGCAGCCCGCGCCGCAAGCGCTGGCGCTGCGCTGGATCTCGGCGCTCGGCACCCTGACCGCGACCAAGCCGGGCGAGGCCGACGGCGATGCCAAGGCCAGGGCCTACGCGGCGATGCTGGAATATCCGGGGTCAGCGTTCAGCCGGGCGAGCCTCGACGCGGCGGCGCGCAAGTTCAGGTGGTTTCCCAGCTACGCCGAGGTCTGCGAGCACCTCGAGGCCGAGGTCGCGGCGGCGAAGGCCCAGCGCCACCAGCTGCGCCGGGCGGTCGCGCTGCCGGCGGAGGGGTCGAGGCCGGCTGGCAAGTGGTCCACGATGACCGACGAGCAGAAGGCGGAATTCGAGGCGACGATGGAGAAGTTCCGGTCCCGGTTCGCCTCGGATGCCTCGCGCGGCCCAGAGGATGGCGCAGGAACGCCGGAAGCCCGCTAACCCATGGCAGGGTAGCGGGCGACCGGCTTCCGGCGTTCCTAGGGCCGTTCTAGGCGTTTTCGGGCCGGAGATGCCTCGGCAGACGCTTGTAGGCGGTCCTGACCGCGTCCTGCCACTCTCCGGCGGTCATCAGGTCGGTGTCCGCGACGCCTCGGCGCAGAAGCACGTCGCGCAGCTGCTCGGCGTCGAGGAGGCTGGCCTCGCGCATCGCGTGGCGCAGGCGGGTGAGGCTCATGGTCGGGTGGACGCGCATGGTCAGGCCACCCGGTGCAGGCCGCCGTGCGGCACGAAGTCGTACTGCGCGCCGTTGCGACCGGTCAGGCGGTAGACATCGGGCTCGCCGCCGGGCGTCAGGATCTTGTGGGCGACCGTCAGGGTCAGGAAGCCGACCTTGACCGTGCTGCCGATCGACCATTCCTGCTTGGGCTTGCCGGTCGGGGCGAAGCGGCTCGGGCGGTAGTAGTTGGTCATCGTCGTCTCCGTGGGTTGGTTGATGCGTGGATACTGCGGGAAGGTTGCGGGGTTGAGGAGTGCGTTTCCTGCAACCCCGCTATGCGTCAGGCGAGCTCCCACTCAAAACCCTCGCCCGTGATCTTCGCGCAGCACGCGGGCAGCTCCGACTTGCGAACCGTGAACGACACCGCGCCGCCCAGGCGCTGCTTGGCGGCCTCGCTCGCGCAGCGAACGACCACCTCGGTGGCGGCGAAGTCGGAGGAGAGGATCTGGAAGTCGGCCATGTGGGCCTCCCTGGTTTGGCGCCTCGGCGCCGGTTTCGATGAAAGGAACATACACCGCCGGTGCAGGATGACCATTGCAAAGAACGCGGGGCGTTATGCGCTTGACGCATGGCTAAAATTGGCGCAATAAAATTACATGATCCAGATCGAGCGCATCGGCGTCGAGGCGCTGATCCCATATGCCCGCAACTCGCGCACCCACAGCGACGCGCAGGTAGCCCAGATCGCGGCGTCGATCCGAGAGTTCGGGTTCACGAACCCCGTTCTCGTGGACGAAGCGAATGGCATCATCGCGGGCCATGGCCGCGTCCTGGCGGCCCGCAAGCTGAAGATGCCGGATGTGCCGGCGATCCGGCTTTCGCACCTGACCGAGGCGCAGAAGCGAGCCTACGTCATCGCGGACAACAAGCTAGCGCTTAACGCCGGCTGGGACATCGAACTGCTGCGGCTGGAGATCAACGACCTGCGCGGCCTGGAGTTCGACGTGGCGCTGACCGGCTTCTCGACCGAGGAGCTCGACGCGCTGATGGCCGCGCCGGGAACCGAGGGCCTGACCGATCCCGATGCAATCCCAGAGGCGCCAGAGCAGCCGATCGCGGTGCCGGGCGACGTGTGGCTACTGGGGCGGCACCGGCTGGTCTGCGGCGACTGCACCGATCCGCTTGCGGTCGAAAAGGCGTTGAGCGGCGTCAAGCCGCACCTGATGGTCACCGACCCGCCTTACGGCGTCGAGTACGACGCCAACTGGCGAAACGAAGTCGATCGCAAGAACGGCAAGCCCTACGGCGCTCGCGCCGTAGGAAAGGTCAAGAACGACGACAAGGCCGACTGGCGCGAAGCATGGGCGCTGTTCCCCGGTGATGTTGCCTATGTCTGGCATGCGGGAAACATGGCGCACGTTGTGGCCGAAAGCCTGATGGCCTGTGATTTGGGCATTCGCGCGCAGATTATTTGGGCGAAGAGCCAGTTCGTGATCGGCAGAGGCGACTACCATCCGCAGCATGAGCCTTGCTGGTACGCCGTTCGAAAGGGCCGCAAGGGCCATTACGACGGCGGCCGAAAACAATCGACGCTGTGGCAGATCGACAAGCCCCGCAAGTCTGAGACTGGCCACAGCACGCAGAAGCCCGTCGAGTGCATGAAGCGCCCCATTGAGAACAACTCCTCGCCGGGGCAGGCGGTCTACGAGCCGTTCAGCGGGTCAGGCACCACCATCATCGCCGCCGAGATGACGGGCCGCGCGTGCCACGCGATCGAGCTCAATGCGGCCTATGTCGATGTCGCAGTGAAGCGCTGGCAGGAGTTCACCGGGCAGGCTGCGACTCTGGAGGGCGATGGCCGCAGCTTCGCTGACATGGCGACCGAGCGATGCAAAGCCGACGCATGAGCGCAATCGAAGCCGTGGCGAACGTCGCCATCGGCTATTTGGTCGCGGTCGCTGCCAACGCGGTGGTGCTTCCGTTGTTCGGCCTGCACCCGACCGCCTTCGACAGCTTCGCGATCGGCGCGCTGTTCACCGCGATCTCGCTGGCGCGGTCCTACGTCCTGCGCCGTCTTTTCAACCGCATCAGGAGCGCATAGGTTATTCGCATGGTGATGCCCGCGCACAAGCCGACGGAAGAGCGTCGCAAGCAGGTCGAACAGGCCTCCGGCCTCGGCCTGCCGCATGACCAGATCGCCGCGCTGATCGGCATCAGCGACGAGACGCTCCGCAAATACTACAAGACCGAGCTTGCGGTTGGTAAGGCCAAGGCCAGCGCGCAGGTCGCCAAAACGCTGTTCAACAAGGCCGTCATCCAGGGCGACACCACCGCGATGATCTGGTGGACGAAGGCGCAGATGCGCTGGGCCGAGACGCAGCGCCACGAGAACAGCGGCCCCGAAGGCGGCCCGCAGCGCATCATCTACGAGTGGGGCGAGCCGACGTGACCGAGCTGCGCGATGCGCGCGTTCGGATGCCGTACAACCCGCGCAAAGCGTTCATGCCGTTCCACCGCCGCAGCCACCGCTGGGCCTGCCTCGTCGCCCATCGGCGCGCGGGCAAAACTGTGGCCGCCATCAACGACCTGATCCGCGCCGCGATCACCGCGCGCCAGCCTCACGCGCACTACGCCTACGTCGCGCCGTTCCGCTCGCAGGCCAAGTCGGTCGCCTGGGACTATCTGAAACGGTACGCCGAGCCAGCGACCGCGGGCGTCAACGAGGCCGAGCTGCTTCTGACGACGCGCACCGGGGCCAAGATCCAGCTGTTCGGCGCGGACAACGCCGACGCGATGCGCGGCCTCGGGTTCGACGGCGCGTATCTGGACGAGTACGGCGACTTCCGCCCGAGCGTCTGGGGCAACGTCATCCGTCCGACGCTCTCGGACCGGCAGGGCTGGGCGGTTATCGGCGGCACGCCGAAAGGGCGCAATCAGTTCCACGAGGCCGTAGAAGTCGCGCAGAGATCTCCGGACTGGTTTTTCCTGCGCCTGCGGGCCAGCGACAGCGGCATCCTGCCGGAAACCGAACTCCACGCGCTCCGCGCGCAGCTGACGCAGGACCAGTACGACCAGGAGTACGAGTGCTCGTTCGACGCGGCCATCCTCGGCGCGTTCTACGGTGTAGAGATGCGCGAGGCCCTCGACGCTGGCCGCATCCGATCGGTCCCGCACGACCCGGCGCTGCCGGTCTACACCGCGTGGGACATCGGCTGGCGCGACGACACCGCCATCTGGTGGTGGCAGGTCGCCGGCGGCGAGATCCACGTCATTGACCACCACGCCTCGAGCGGCTCGACCATCGCGGAGCTGGCCGAGATCGTCGCGGGACGCCCGTATCGCTACGGCAAGCATTACCTGCCGCACGACGCGCGGGCGAAGACGCTGGCCTCGGGCGGTCGCAGCGTGGTCGAGCAGCTGGCCGCGCTGCTAGGCGGGATCGGGATGTTCAACATCGTGCCAGACCTAGGCGTGCAGGACGGCATCCAGGCCGTGCGCCTCATGCTGCCGCGCGTCTGGTTCGACGACGAGCGGTGCCACGAAGGCATCGAGGCGCTGCGCCAGTACCAGCGCGAGTACGACGAGGACAAGCGCGCCTTCCGCGCCGCGCCGCGACACGACTGGACGAGCCACAGCGCGGACGCCTTCCGCATGATGGCGATCGCGTGGCGCGAGGAGCCGCGGGTCGAGCCGCCGCGCAGTGATCGGCCACTATTGATAGGGCCTGACAACTCGGCTACCCTCAACGACATGTGGGCCGCGTCGGCAGCCCGATCTCGGAGCGCGCGCATATGAGCGACAGCGAGTACCACGCCGCAATGGGCGAGTTCGCGGGGCACATGCTCTGCACCGCCGTCGCCGCGCACTTCATGCACTGGTCGACCGACAGCTACGCCGCGCACAAGGCCCTAGGCGAGTACTACGAGGCGATCCCCGGCCTCGTCGACACCGTCGTCGAGAGCTATCAGGGCTGCTACGGGCTCGTCGGCAAGTTCGTCGCGCGCATGGACAATCCCCGCGGCAAAGGCGTCGAGGCCATGGTCGACTATTTCCGCGACCAGAAGGACTACGTCGAGAAGCAGCGCAAGAAGCTGCCCGATCGCAGCGAGCTGCAGAACGACATCGACGCCATCGCGTCGCTGATCGACAGCACGCTCTACAAGCTCCGTTTCCTGTCCTGAGGAGGCCCGAATGGCCGGCGTGAATAACCCCTACCGCTACGCCTACGAGGCCGTCGCCGCCTCGCAGACGGATCAGGCGCTCGGCGCGACCGGCGCGACCGGCGACTACCTGCACCGCCTTCTGATTTCCGTCACGACGGCATCGACCGCCTCGGTCACGCTGAAGGACGGTTCCACGACCATCTTCGCGACGCCCGCGGCAACGCCGATCGGCGTCTACAGCATCGAGGTCAACGCGGTGTCGCGAAACGGCGCGTGGAATGTGACCACGGGATCGAACGTCACGGCTGTCGGCGTCGGCGTCTTCGCGTAGTGTCATGAACAAGCCCGGCCTCTATGCCAACATCCTCGCCAAGCAAGAGCGCATCAAGGCGGGCTCCGGCGAGAAAATGAAGCGCCCTGGCGAGAAGGGCCGGCCGACCGCGGCAGACTTCAAGCAGGCGGCCAAGACCGCAAAGCCGGAGAACAAGCGATGAGCGCGGCGTGGCAGCGCAAGGAGGGCAAGAACCCTGCCGGCGGCCTCAATGCCAAGGGCCGCGCCAGCTACAAGGCCCAGACCGGCGGCACGCTCAAGCCACCCGTGAAATCGGGTGACAACCCGCGCCGCGCCTCGTTCCTCGCTCGCATGGGCAACATGCCCGGGCCGATGGAGAAGAACGGCAAGCCGACCCGCCTTGCGCTCGCGCTGCGCGCATGGGGCGCCTCTTCGAAGGCCGACGCGAAGGCCAAGGCCCGCGCCATCAGCGCGCGAAACAAGGAGTGACGCCGATGGCGATGAGCCGCGAAGAACAGGACGCCTTCGACCGCCGGATGGCGGGCATCATGGACCCGATGCTGCGCCCCGAGGGCACCGCGGGCGGCCCTGTCCGCAGCTACAGCTTCAGCGACTTGCGCCGCATGCTCGGGTTCGGCGGTAGCCCGGCCATGTCGCCCGCCGAGGCAACCGACGCCGCGCAGATGTACGAGCGCCTGCCCAACGCCGCCCTTCCTCCGACGCCGCCCGGCGACTACGACGCGCCGTCGCCGTCGATCCCGTACATGCCCAGCATCGACCCGCGTGGCGCGGCGGCCCCGATCCCGGCCCCGCCACGTCCCGCCGCCCCGCCCCGCCCGCGCCTGCCGGTGATGCAGGGTCTGCCGACAAACGAGGCGGACTTCGTGCCGCCGCGCGTCGACACGTTCGGCGGCGTGACGCCGGCGGACATAGCGGCGATGCCGATGGCGCGCCCCATGCCAGTTGATCCAATCGGCCCGCCGCCGGCGCGCCCGGTCGCAGCTCGCGGTCGCCCGTCGCCAGCCGATCTGGCCCGGGCGCTACGCGAGTCCGACGAGCGGTTCGCGCGCAGCACCGCGCCGCGATGATCTCGATCGCCACCGTCCTGCGATCCGGCGGAGATTACCGCCCCGAGCATGTCCGCGCCTTGGCCGACATGTGCGCGCGTTTTGCGCCGGCGCACCGTTTCGTGGTGCTGACCGACACCTGCTACGCGTTCGCCGAGGACGACGACATCGAGGCCCGGCCGTTGCGCCGCGATTGGCCCGGCTGGTGGGCGAAGATGGAGTTGTTCGAGCTGCCCGGCCCGGTCCTGTATTTCGACCTCGACACCGTGCTCTGTCGCGACATCCAGCCGCTGGTCGAGCTAGTGCGCCACGACGCATTCGTGATCCTGCGCGACTTCTACCGCGGCCGCAGCAACCGCAACGCCATGCAATCGTCGATGATGTGGTGGGATGGCGACCTGTCGAGGCTGACCGCAGAGTTTGAGGCTGACCCTCGGTATCACCTCGGCGGCGACCAGGAATGGTTGGAACAGCATTACGCCGGCGAGCTGGCGTTTTGGCAGGACGTCGCGCCGCGCGCGATCGGCAGCTTCAAGGCTAGCCCGCGCACCAAGAACGAGCGCGTCATCATCTTCCACGGCCAGCCGCGTCCGTGGCAGCAGACCGAGGTGCCATACCATGCAGCGGCGTGAAGGCTGGCTCGTCCCCGACGCGGACCAAGTCGCGTTGGAGATCATCCTGCGCGAGGTCGAGGATCTCGACACCGACATCCTGCCGCGCACCGATGGCAGGCGCACCGTTGTGCAGGCCGGTGGCAACATCGGCATCTGGCCGGTCGCGCTCGCCCGGCACTTCAACTGCGTCGTGACCGCCGAGCCCGACGAGTTCAACCACGCCGCGCTGATGGCGAACCTCGATGAGCGCCTGCAGCGCGGGGCGCGGGTCATGGCCTATCGCGGCGCATTCGGCGCGCAGCCCGGCACCGGCGCGATGGACCGCTTCGACCCGCACAACGTCGGCGCGCACAGGGTCAAGGACGGCTCCGAGTTCTCGATCATGCGGATCGACAGCCTCGAGATCGACGACTGCGACTTGCTCTGCCTCGACGTGGAGGGCTACGAACACGCCGCGGTCCTCGGCGCGGAGCGGACGATCAAGCACTCCTGGCCGACCATCGTGCTGGAGCTGAAGGGCCTCGGCGAGCGCTACGGCGTGACCGACGTCGACACCATCACCATGCTGGCGGATTGGGGCTATATGATCGCCGGGCATGTCCATCGCGACGTCATCTTCCGCAGGAGGCCGTGATGGCCGACGCCCAGCCGACCGGACTGCAGAAGTACCTGCAGGCGATCTCGACCTACGAGCGCGAGTTCGAGCGCTGGCAGAAGCGTGCGACCAAGATCATCAAGCGGTACCGCGACGACATGCGGACGCAGTCGGGCAACGAGACCGTCAAGTTCAACATCCTCTGGTCGAACGTCCAGACGCTTATCCCCGCGGTCTACGCCAAGCTGCCAAAGGCCTCGGCGGCCCGGCGCTTCGGTGACAACGACCAGGTCGGTCGCGTGGCGGCGCAGCTGATCGAGCGCGCCCTAGACTATGAGATCGAGCACTACCCCGATTTCCGCGCGACGATGCGCTACGCCGTCGAAGACCGCTTCCTCGGCGGCCGCGGCGTCGCGTGGGTCCGCTATGAGCCGCATGTGCGCGCGCAGGAACTCGGCATGCCCGAGGACGGCCCGCAGGTCACCGAGGACGTCGACGAGGACGGCAACCAGCCCGAGCCCGCCGGCGTGCCCGAGGAAATCGAGTACGAGTGCGCGCCGGTGGACTACGTCCACTGGAAGGACTTCGGCCATTCGTCGGCCAGGACATGGGAAGAGGTCACGCAGGTCTGGCGCTGGGTCTACATGACCCGCGAGGCGCTGGTCGAGCGCTTCGGCGAGGAGATGGGCCGCAGGATCCCGCTCGACAGCGGACCCGACAACCTCGACGGCCCTAACAAACAGCGCGAGGGCACGCGCGCAAAGATCTGCGAGTTGTGGGACCGCGAGACGCAGAAGGTCTACTGGATCAATAAGAGCATGGCGCAATTCGTCGACGAGCGCGACGACCCGCTGGAGCTGGAGGGCTTCTACCCCTGCCCGCGCCCGCTCTACGCCACGACGACGTCCGACACCCTCGTCCCGGTGCCAGACTTCCTGCTCTATCAGGATCAAGCCAACGAGCTGGACATCCTGTCCGACCGCATCGACGGGCTCGTGAAGGCGCTGCGCATGCGCGGCGTCTACGATGCCTCGCAGCCTGCCCTGCAGCGCCTCCTGACCGAGGGCGACAACAACGCGCTGATCCCGGTCGACAAGTGGATGGCATTTGGCGAGAAGGGCGGCCTCAAGGGCTCAATCGACCTCCTGCCGCTCGACACCCTCGCCCAGTGCCTGCTGCAATGCTACGCGGCGCGCGAGCAGATCAAGGCGCAGATCTACGAGATCACCGGCATTTCGGATATCATCCGCGGCCAGACCGCCGCGTCCGAGACCGCGACCGCGCAGCAGATCAAGGGCCAGTACGCTGGCCTGCGGCTGCGTTCGATGCAGGAGGAGGTCGCCCTCTTCGCGTCGGAGCTGATCCGCCTCAAGGCGCAGATCATCTGCCAGCTGTTCCAGCCGCAGACCATCCTCCAGTACGCCGCCGCGCAGCAGATGTCGCCGGCCGACCAGCAATTGATCCCCCAGGCGCTGCAACTGCTGGCCGACAAGCCGCTGCGGAACTTCCGCATCGAGGTCGCGTCCGACAGCCTCGTTCAGATTGACGAGGCGCAGAACAAGCAGGACCGGCTGGAGTTCGTGCAGGCCTATGGCGGTTTCCTTGAAAAGGCGCTGCCGGTCGTCCAGCAGGTGCCGCAGGCCGCGCCGATCGTCATCGAGCTGATGAAGTACGGCATCGGCGCGTTCAAGCAGGCCGAGCCGATCGAAGGCACGCTCGACCGCATGCTGGAGCAGATCACCCAGCAGCAGCAGGTCGACGCCGGCGCCCAGCCGCCGCCCGACCCCGAGATGGTCAAGGCGCAAATGCAGCAGCAGGCCGAGGCCGCGCGCATGCAGGCCGAGCAGCAGAAGGCGCAGTTCGACGCGCAGATGCAGCAGGCCAAGCTGCAGGCCGATATGCAGATCGAGCAGATGAGGGCCCAGGCGCAGGCTGCCATCGAAGAGCAGCGCCAGCGTTTCGAGGCTGCTCTGAAGGCCGAGGAGCTTGCCCAGCGCGCCGAGCTGGAGCGGCACAAGGCGCAACTCGACGCCGATACCAAGATCCTCGTGGCGCGTATCGGCGCGGCGGGGGCGGATGTCCCGGCGATCGACGCGGTCAACGATATCACTAACCGCATGGCGACCGGCATGTCCGAGGACGTGCGCTCGATGATTCAGGCGATGGCGCAGGACAGCGCCCAGCGCGAGCAGCAGCTGCTGGGGCTCATGCAGGCGCTGATGCAGGCCATGGCCGCCCCGAAACGCATCGTCCGCGGCCCGGATGGCAGGGCAATGGGCGTTGAAGTTGGCGCATGATCGGCATCTGGGACGCCGGGCGATGGGACGAGGCGACGTGGGGTGACTCGCCGTACATAGTCGTCGACGACACCCATGATGGCGAATACCGCGCCAAGAAGCTGCGCGAAGAGCGGGACGCTACCGATCAGCGCCGGCAGCGCGTCCTGGCGCTGTACGAGCGCATCGTCGAGGGCAAGCAGTCGCTGCCCGATGCCGCGGAATACGTCGTCACGCGCGCGGTCGAGGCCGCAGGGGTCGAGGCCCGCGCCGACATACTGAAGGCCCCGAGGATCGACCTCGGCCGCATCATGGCTGGATTGGAGCGCGCCTCCGCAATCCAGCGCGACATGCAACTGGAGGCCGACGACGAGGAGGTGATGTTGCTGCTATGAGGACGCGATACGTCTGGCGCGACGGCGAGATGATCGAGATCGCGGTCGCCACGCCCGGTGCCGAGCCGAAGATCCAGATCGTTTCCGACATCGGCGGCTACAAGTCGATGGCGGATGGCTCGTGGATCAGCAGCCGTTCGCAGCACCGCGAGCATCTGAAGAGGCACAACTGCTTCGAGGTGGGCAACGAGATGCCCAAGGCGAGGCAGCCGATCACGACGAACCGCGAGCAGCGCATCAAGCGCCTGCGCGAACAGTTGTGGAACATGACCGATCGGCAGGCGGACAAGATCCTGACCGACCTGCGGTCGCAGACCCGGAGATGACATGAACGGTGAGATCCAGAAGGTAGACAGCGACAGCCGCAAGGAGCTGCTTGCGGAACAGTTCAACGCGATCGAGGCGGAAGCGCCCGCGCCCGAGGCCGCGCCCGAGCCGGCCTCCGAGGCCGAGGCAGCGCAGTCCGCCGCTGACCGCGCGCGCGACGCCTCGGGCCGCTTCGCCAAGGCCGAGGCTGCCGCCAAGGCCCCGAAGGCCGCGCCCGCTGGGCCGCAGGCCACCGCGGGCGAGGCGACCGAGGCCGTGGAGGAGCCCGTCTGGCGCCGGCCGCCGCAGTCGTGGAAGAAGGAGATGCACGACTTCTGGTCCAAGGCGGACCCGCGGCTGCAGGAGTACGCCTACCAGCGCGAGGAGCAGATGCGCGCCGGCATCGAGCCGATCCGCTCGAAGGCCGAGTTCGCGGACAAGGTCAACGAGGCGATCGCGCCCTACATGGACACGATCCGCGGCCTCGGCATCGACCCGCCGCAGGCGATCCGCGCGCTCATGGAGGCGGACAACATCCTCCGCTCGTCGCCCCCTCAGGACAGGCTCAACTATTTCCATTCCCTCGCCCGGTCCTACGGCATAGACTTGACCGCGCAGGGTCAGCCCGCCCCACAGGCCCCGGTCGATCCCAGCTTCGTGGCGCTTCAAAACGAACTCGTGAAGATTCGTGGCGAGGTGACCGGCTGGAAGCAGGCGCAGGAAGAGGCGGCCAATGCCGTGCTTCTTGACGAGGTGCAGCAGTTCTCCGCGAAGGCAGAGCATTTCGAGGCCGCGAGGCCGACGATGATTCAGCTCTTACAGAGCGGTGTCGCGACCACGCTGGAAGACGCATACGACAAGGCCCTTCGTCTCGATCCCGAGCTGTTCGCGGCATCGCAGCAGGCCCAACAGGCCGCAGCCGCAGCGCAGCGCAAGGCATCCGCAGACAAGGCGGCGAAAGCCGCCAGGGCAGCCGCGGTATCGGTTCGGTCCTCCACACCCGGGGCGCCCTCCGCCGCCAAGGCAGCCGACCGCCGGTCCCTTCTCGCCGAGCAATTCGACGGGATGTCCGACCGGCTCTGACCCCAACCCTCTGTAAGGAGTGCCATTCATGGCGTTCGCGAACAGTTCGATCAGCGATATCATCGCGACGAACATCCAGTCGCGTTCCGGCGAGCTCGCCGACAACGTGACCAACAACAACGCGCTGCTGCGTCGCCTCAAGGAGCGCGGCAACGTGAAGACCTTCTCGGGCGGTAACGTGATCCTTCAGGAGATCATGTACAACGACAGCTCGACGAACAACACGAACTCCTACTCGGGCTACGAGGTGCTCAACGTCTCGCAGAACTCGCCGATCTCCGCGGCGCAGTTCTCGATCACGCAGTACGCCTCGGCAGTCTCGATCTCGGGCCTGGAGATGATCCAGAACTCGGGCAAGGAGGCGATCATCGACCTGCTGGATGGCCGCATGGCTGTTGCGGAGGCGCAGCTCGCCAACCGCATCGGCGGCGACATCTACCTCGATGGCACCGGCAACTCGGGCAAGAACATCACCGGCCTCGCGGCCGCGGTGCCCGACAGCCCGGCGACCGGCACGTACGGCGGCATCAGCCGCGTGTCGTGGTCGTTCTGGCGCTCGGTCGCCTTCTCGGGCGTGACAAACGGCGGCTCGGCCACGACGGCGTCCAACATCCAGCAGTACATGGATTCGGTCGCCGTGCAGCTGATCCGTGGCACCGACAAGCCCGACCTGATCGTCGCGGACAACAACTACTACCGGCTCTATCTGCAGTCTCTGCAGTCGATCCAGCGCATCTCGGACAGCGGTTCGAGCATGGCTGGCGCGGGCTTCGCGTCGCTCAAGTACTACGGCGCGGGCATGGCCTCCGATGTCGTCCTCGACGGCGGCATCGGCGCGGCGGCGACGGCGAACCACATGTGGTTCCTCAACACCAAGTACCTGCACTTCCGCCCGCATGCCGACCGGAACTTCGTGCCGATCGGGGGCGAGCGTCAGGCGGTCAACCAGGACGCCATCGTCAAGCTGATCGGCTGGGCCGGCAACCTCACCAGCAGCGGGCCGCAGTTCAGCGGCGTGCTGATCGCCTAAGGAGGGCCAGAAAATGACCTACTCCGTCGAAAACCGTCTGGGCCTTCTGTCGATCGACCAGACCGACGCCGGCGAAACGATGGCGAACGGCACGTCCGCCATCCCGACCCCGCCGGCGACGCTCGGCATGGTCGTGCGCGGCTACGATCCGACCTACGGCGAGGGCGAGTTCATCCTCCTCCTCGGCGTGGCATCGACCGAAGTCGGCTCGCTCGTGTCGTACAACGCGACGACCTACCAGACCGCGCTGGCCGCCAACACGGCGAACCTCGCGGGCCCGGTGGCCGTGGCGATGTCGGCCAACGGTGCCGGCTCCTTCGGCTGGTACCAGATCGGTGGCCTCGCGGTCATGAAGAAGACCGCCGTCGCCGTGAACCCGCAGGTCGCCATCTACCAGTCCGCCACGGTGGGCCGCGTGATGCCGACCGTCGCGACCGGCAAGCAGCTGCTCGGGGCTCGCTCCGCGAACCTCGCGACGGTGGCGTCCGGTGTCTCGACGGTGATCGTCTCGATCAACCGTCCGCACAAGCAGGGTCAGATCATCTGACCAACTGGGGGCGGCGGGCTCGCGCTCGCCGCCCTCTTCTTCCTCGGGAGCATTCATGGCGCTTCCGTCGCGCGTCTTGAACTCGGGCGTCACCTCGTTGACCACCGCCGCAATCTGCGGCGAGGGCGCGTCAGCGGTGTCGGCAGCCGGATCGACATCCAGCGACGCGACCGCGCTGACCAGCATCTACAACCGGGTCTCGACCGTCGCCGCAGGCGCTGGCGTGAAGCTGCCGCCTTGCGAGATGGGCGCGACGATCTGGGTGACGAACCCGACGGCAACGTCCCTTACGGTCTATCCGTTCGACGCCGGCACGACCATCGGCGGCACTTCATCGCTTGCGGTGGTCAGCAATTCGTCGGCGTGCTTTTTTGCCGTCAGCAACACGCGGTGGGAGCATCTGCAGGGCTATGGCGGCGCCCAGGCGCAGGCCGCCTACGGCGCGTTTTCGTCGACCGCTACGCAGAACGCGGCAACGATCAACACCGCCTATCCCGTAACGCTCAACACGACCGCCGAGGCGTACCTTGTCAGCATCGGCAGCCCGGCTTCGCGGGTCGTGTGCTCGCAGGCCGGGGTCTACAATTTCCAGTTCAGCATCCAGCTCGACAAGACCGCGGCTTCGACGGCTGCCGTCTATATCTGGTACAGGGTCAACGGGTTCGACATCGCCAACAGCGCGACGAAGGTCGCCGTTAACGGCAGCGACGCCGAGACCGTCGCGGCATGGAACTTTGTGCAGGAAATGAGCGCAGGCGACTACTTCGAGCTCGTCTGGTCAACCGACGACACCAACTGCTTCATCGCGGGCTTCGCGGCGTCTCCGCCCGTTCCCGCGATCCCCTCGGTAATCCTGACTGCGGTGCAGGTCCGATGATCGTTGCCGACAACCTCGACCAGACGCTGCCGATCGTCTGCAACACCGCCGACGACCGCATCCGCGCGAACGTCCTGGCGGCCTGCAAGCTGCCGCTGCCGTGGCTGGATCTGGTCGAGGCGCTTGACCGGCCTGCCATCGTGGTCGGCGGTGGCCCGTCGATGCGGCCCCTGCTGCCGATGATCCGCGCGCTGCGCGACGGCGGGGCCGAGGTCTACGCCACGAACGGCACGGTGCGGCTGCTGCACTCGGCTGGCGTGACGGCCAATTTCCACGTCCTGCTGGACGCCCGGCCCGAGAACGTCGCCTTTGTCGATGGTCCCAAGGCTCAGCACTACCTGATCGCCAGCCAGTGCCACCCGCTGCTGTTTGCGGCCATTGCCGGGCATCCGCAGACGCTCTGGCACCCGGCCTACCCCGAAATCGACGAGTGGATCGGCCGCCGCGAGGCGGTCCTGATCGGCGGCGGCACGACGGTCGGCCTGCAGGCCCTGTCGATCGCCTACGCGCTCGGTCACCGCAAGATCCACCTTTTCGGCTTCGACAGCAGCTACTCCGAGGCCGGCGACGGCCATGCCTACGCCCAGGCGCTGAACGATGACGACGATCGGCAGGAATACCGGGTCGGCGACAGGCGCTTCATCGCTGCGCCATGGATGGTTCGGCAGGCGGTGGAGTACCAGACGGCCGCGCGTCAATTGTGCGAAGGCGATGCGGAGTTGTATGTTCACGGGACGGGGCTTCTCCCGACCGTTGCCGCCCTCATGGGCAAGGAAAGGAACTGACTATGCCGATCCCCTCTCGCGTGCTGGCCTCGGGCAATTCGGGCCTCGCCACGACCTCCATCTGCGGTGACGGCGCCACCGGCCTGACGGCCACGGGCACGACCGCCGCCGACGCGCTGCAGCTCTCCGCGGTCTGGAATACCGTCGCGACCACGGCGGCATCGACTGGCGTCAAGCTGCCGCCAACGGAAGCCGGCGCGGTCGTCTGCGTCTACAACGCGGGCGCCAGCACGCTGACCGTCTACCCGGCCACCGGCTCGACGATCAACGCCGGCGCGTCCTCGCTCAGCGTCACCGCCACCACGCGCGTCCTGTTCATCGCGACGTCCGCGACGACCTGGATCAGCATCGCGGGCGCCTGATCATGCCGCTCGACAGCGACGACGCGAACGCGGACGCCAAGCTCCATGTGGAGTTCTATACCCACAAGGAGATGGGGCGTCCGTTCATCCGCATCATGGTGCCCGGCGACACGACGAACATCATCGACCAGCCGGTGCGCGACGACCACAAGGCTCGGTTCCCGCGCCAGTGGCTGCACTTCCAGATGCAGAACGAGAACGGCGACATCCCCGGCACGAAGCTGGAGGACTGGCACCACGCCGCGCCCGGCGACATCACCGACGGGCAGGTCGCGGAGCTGCAGATCCTCAAGTTCCGCACCGTGGAGCAGGTGGCCACGGCCAGCGACGCGCAGGTGATGCGGGTCGGCATGGGTGGCGTCGGCCTTCGGCTCAAGGCGCAGGCGTTCCTGCGGATGAAGAGCGAAAGCACCGCGAATGCGGAGCTGGCCGAGGCCAAGGCGCAGCTCGCGGCGCTGCAGGCCCAGGTCGCGCAGCTGATCGAAGCCAAGGGCGAGGGACCGCGTCGCGGGCGTCCGCCGATGGACAGGAGCGCCTGACATGGGCTCGACGATGGTTCAGCTTGTCCAGCAGGTCTGCAACGAGCTGGGCCTCGTCTCGCCGTCTACCGTGGCCGGGAACAACTCGCAGGACGTCATCCAGACGTTGGCGCTGATGAACGCGAGCGGCTACGAGCTGCTCAAGCGTCACGACTGGCGCGAGCTGACCCGGCCGCACCGCTTCACCGTCCAATACCTGACGACGACCGGCACATGGACGACCTCGTCGCCGCAGGTGACCGGCATCCCCGACACCACGGGCCTCGACTCGACCTACATGGCCGTCGGCACGGGCATCAACCAGGACACGTTCATCGAGACCGTCGACAGCGGCACGCAGGTCACGCTGAACCAGAACCCGGGCGGCCCGGGCACCGCGGCAAGCATCACCTTCGCCAAGACCAAGTACTCGTTGCCGGCCGACTACGACGCGCTGGTACCGCGAACGCAGTGGGACAAGTCGAAGCGCTGGGAGATGCTTGGCCCCGAGAGCCCGCAGCAGTGGGAATGGCTGCTGTCGGGCTACATCTCGACTGGCCCGCGCATCCGCTGGCGCCTCTACGGCGCGTACTTCCAGATCTGGCCGGCCACCACGACCGCCGAATACCTCGGCTTTGAGTACAGGTCGAAGGGCTGGGCGCTGTCGTCCTCGGGCGCGATCAAGAACAGCTTCACGGCTGACGACGACACCTGCATCTACCCGGACCGCGTCATGGTCCTCATGACGAAGCTGAAGTATTTCGAGGCCAAGGGCTTCGATACCACGGCGCTCTATCGCGACTTCCTGCGCGAGCTGGAGACGGCGATGGCGCAGGACATGTCGGCCGCCAACCTGTCCTTCGCGCCGCGCCCGGGCACGGTGCTGATCGGCTACGACAACATCCCGGACAGCGGTTACGGGTCGACCTGAGATGGTCCGGCCCGCCCCAGTCTTGCGTGCCGCAAAGCAAGCCAGCGCGCGCGTCGCGTCGATCCCGTCTCCGATCGGCGGGTGGAATGCGCGCGACAGCCTTGCGAACATGAAGCCCACCGATGCGGTGACGCTGACCAACTACTTCCCGACCGCCACCAACGTCGTCTTGCGTGGCGGTTACCAGAAGCACGCGACCGGCCTGCCGGGTCAGGTCGAGACGCTGATGCCGTACAACGGCGCAACGACGCAGTCGCTGTTCGCGATCTCCAGCAACTCGATCTACAACGTCACCAGCGCCGGCGCGGTAGGCGCTGCGGTGGTCAGCGGCTTGACCAATAGTCGATGGGAAAGCACCAACGTCGCGACGCCAGGTGGCAACTTCCTGTACGCGGTCAGCGGCGGCAACAACCCGCTGCTCTACGATGGCTCGACCTGGACGGCCATCACCGGAGCTTCGACGCCCGCGATCACCGGGGTCACGACCAGCGAGCTGGACAACGTCTGCCTATTCAAGAACCGGTTGTGGTTCATCCAGCGCAACACGCTGAAGGCATGGTACCTGCCAACCCAGTCGGTGGGCGGCGCTGCGCAGGTGCTTGACTTGTCATCGGTGGCGCGCAAGGGCGGATACCTGCTCGCGATCGGCGTCTGGACTATCGACGCCGGCTTCGGCCTCGACGACAACCTCGTGTTCGTGACGACGCAGGGCGAAATCATCATCTACCGCGGCACCGACCCGTCGAACATCTCGACGTGGTCGCTGGTCGGCGTCTGGGCGATGGGCTCGCCGATGGGCAAGCGGTGCTTGGCGAAGTTCGCCGGCGATCTGGCATACATCGCCTTCGATGGCCTGTTCCCGCTCTCGCAGGCGCTACAGAGCGCGCGCGTGGCGCCCGAGAGTGTCGCGCTGACCAACAAGATCCAGGGCGCCTTCGCAGCTGCAACGGCCGCCTATTCCGGCTCGTTCGGATGGGAAATCTGCGTGGCGCCCAAGTTCAACGCCGTGATCGTCAACATCCCTGTCGGCGTTGGGTCTCAGCAGCAGTACGTCATGAACACCATCGTCCAGAGCTGGTGCAACTTCACTGGCTGGAACGCCAACACGTTCTGCTTGCACAAGCAGGATCTGTTCTTCGGCGGCACGGACTACGTCGCCAAGGCATGGACCGACGACCATTCGGATGACGGCGCCGCCATCTCGGCAGGCGCGCTGCAGGCGTTCAACTACTTCGGGTCGCGCGGCCAGAAGAAGATCTTCACCCGCGCGAGGCCGAACCTGTTCGCAGATGGCCAGCCGGCAGTCTTTGTCGGCATGAACATCGACTTCCAGGTCAACGACACCTCGGCGCCGCTGGCCTATCTGCCGCAAACCAGCGCGGTTTGGGATACGTCGCTCTGGGACAACGGAACGTGGGGCGCCGGGCAGAACATTTCGGTGAACTGGCAGGGTGTCACGGGCGTCGGCTACTGCGGGTCGGTCAACTTCCGCTCGGCGTCGAAGGGCCTGTCGCTGGAATGGGCCGCAACCGACGTCGTCTTCATGCCCGGCTGGAACGGCATATGATCGTCGCTGGACCGGTTGTCGGCCATTGGGTCATGGACCGCATTGGCGGATTCTTCGATCCGGTTTGCATGTCGGCAATAGGCTGGGAGAGCGATGGGCGGCTGACCGCGGGCGCCTCGTACCGTGACTGGAACGGCGCATCTATCGAAGGCCAGATTGCGGCCGACAGGCCATTGACGCGCGGCTTTCTGTTGGCGATCTTCGACTATCCGTTTTGCCAGTTGGGCGCGCGCAAGATTGTCGCGACGACCTCCGCGGACCACATCCGCAGCATCCGACTTTTGCGCCGCCTCGGTTTTGTCGAGGAGGCCTGCCTGCGTGATGCCGCGCCGGGCGGCGACCTGATCATCTACACCATGCGGCGGGAGACCTGCCGCTTCCTTGGAGACAGCCATGGGCAAGAAAGCGTCCGCACCTCCGGCCCCTGACTATGCCGGCGCCGCCAAGGCGCAGGGCGCGGCGAACGTCGAGGCCGCGCGCGCCTCGGCCATGCTGTCGAACCCCAACATCTACGGCCCGCTCGGCAGCCAGACGGTGACCTATCAGGGCGACATCCCGACCGTCACGCAGACCCTGACGCCCGAGGCGCAGGCGACGCTGCAGGCGCAGCAGCAAGTGGACCGCCGCCTCGCTGAGCTAGGACTGCAAGGCGTCCAGACCGCGGAGCGGACGCTTTCGACCCCGTTCCAGACCGGCACGGGAGAGCTCAACACCGTGTTTGACCTGTCGGGGCTGCCGCGCGCCCCGGTCAACGCCGGGACGACCGCGCAGGAAGCGATCATGGCGAGGCTGGAGCCCCAGATCCAGCGGTCGCGCGCGCAGCTAGAGACGCAGCTCGCCAACCAGGGGCTGGCGCGCGGCGGCGAGGCGTACAACGCCGCCATCCGCGAGCAGCAGCAGCAGGAGAACGACCTGCGCTCGCAGGCGGCGCTGCAGGGCATCGGCCTCGACACGCAGGCTCGCGCGCAGGCGGCGTCGGAACAGCAGGCGGCGATGGGTTTCGAGAACCAAGCGCGCGCGCAGGCGCTGCAGCGCGAGCTGGCGCTGCGGTCGGTCCCGCTGAACGAGATCATCGGCCTGATGGGCGGCTCGCAGATCCAGATGCCGCAGTTCGGCGCGTATCAGGGCCAGCAGGTCGCGCCCGCCCCGATCTTCGGCGCGGCGCAGGCGGCGGGGCAGAATGCGATGCAGCAGTACGGCATCTCGCAGAGCGGCCTCAACGCGCAGATGCAGGGCCTCGGAATGCTGGCCGGCTCCGCGCTGCGCTATGCGCCCGCCGCCATTACCGCCATCTCGGATCGCCGGCTGAAATCGAACATCGTTCGCATCGGAGAGCATCCGCTCGGCATCGGCATCTACGAGTACGACATCTTCGGCAGCCGAGAGCGAGGCGTGATGGCGCAGGAGGTGCTGGAAGTCAGGCCGGAAGCGGTGATCCATCTCCCCAGCGGCTACATGGCCGTGAACTACGGAGCCCTGTGACATGGCCGTCGGTTTCAACCTGCCGGATCCCTACGAGGCCCAGAAGGCGGACATCGCTCGGCGTCAGAAGTACGCCGAGATCCTGCAGCAGCAGGCGTTCCAGCCGATCGAGATCTCGTCCTATCAGGGCGTCCAGGCCCCCATCCCCGCGACCGCCATCCTTGCAAAGGCGCTGCAGGGTCTCGGCGCGGGCGTTCTGGAACAGCAGGCCGAGACGAAGCAGCGCGAGCTGCGCGAGGGCGACATCAAGAAAGGCCAGGAGTTCGCTGCGGCGCTGCAGGGCGCGAAGACGCCGGAGGAGCGGCAGGCGCTCGCGACGACGGCGCTCGGCGGAACCCTCGGGCAGCGCGCGCAAGCGATGGCTGGACCGATCTTCACAATGGCGGAAACTGCGGCCGAAAGGGAAGCCAACAGGGCATTCCGAGAAACGGAGTCCGCGAAGGCGCGTGAGGCGCAGGCCTCAAATCAGGAGGCAAATCGCCAAAACCAGCTGTTGATGGCGAGCATGATGGCGCAGCTGCGCGCGCAGGGCATGAGCGACACGGCGGCGTTTCGCGAGGCGCAATTGCGGCTGCAGGAAGACACTGCTCGCACGCGGCAGGAAGCCGAGCGCAACAAGCTTCCGGTGCCGGTCATCACGGCTTACGGAACGGCGGCGCAGAACGAGCGGCAGGCAGGATCGGTCGTGCAGTCTGTGGAACAGCACATCGAGGACATCAAGACCGGAAAGCTGCCTCTTGGCGTCGTTCCAAACACCGAAGCGCAACTTCGCAACTGGCTCGGAAAGTCTACGCCCGAAAGCGTCCTCTATGCCGATTTCCTGCGGACAATCGATCAGTCGGTGAATGCGGTGCTGTCGGCTGCCAAGGGCACCCAGACCGAAGGCGACGCTATCCGCGCAAGAAATCAGATCCTGCGAAATCCGAACGATGCCGCCGTCGTGCAGGGCGCGCTGAAGGATCTGGCCAAGTCCGTGAAGGAATCGCAGGACATCTACCGCAACACGCTGAACCAGCTCGGCAGTCGCTATTCGGGCTTGGAGCATCAGCGGATGGAGCCCGTCTTGCCGCCGCGCGCACCCGCCGCACCCGGCGCTCCGCCCGCACCCGCCGCACCCGGCGCTCCGCCCGCACCCGCCGCACCCGGCGCTCCGCCCGCGCCCGCCGCGCCCGGCGCTCCGCGCGCGCCCGGCGCTCCGGCGGCTCCTGGCGGTCAGCAGAGGCCCGCGGCTGCCCCGGCAGCGCCTGCCGTCGGGACCGTCGTTAACGGATACCGCTTCAAGGGCGGCGATCCGGCGAACGAAGCGAATTGGGAGCGCCTCTGATGGCCGGGCCGTGGACGCAGTACCAGCCGCAAGCGCAGCCAGCGCCTGCCGCGCCGGGGCCGTGGACGCAGTACCAGCCCGCCGCCCCCGCCGCCCCCGGCCCGCAGGAGGCCCCACAGGCCCCGCAGGCTGCCCCACAGGCCCCGCAGGCGACGCCACCGACCCCAGCCCCGTCATGGTCGGAGGTTCCAGGACAGGCGTTCGTGAATGCGCCGAAGTCGTTAGGCCAACTTGTCGGCGGCCTGTACGAAGCCGTGACCAGCCCGGTGCAGACGGTCAAGGCCGCTGGCGACGTTCTCGGGGGCGCACTGCGCGCGGCTGTTCCCGAGAACGTTCGCAATTTCATCGACCGCTTTGACAACCCCGAAACGACTAAGCGCATATCCGAAGCCGCATCGGCTGCAGGCGGCATGCTCAAGGAGCGTTACGGCAGCGAAGAGGCGCTCCGCCGCACCATCGCGACAGATCCCGTTGGCTTCGCAGCCGACGCCTCGATGCTGCTGACCGGCGGCGGATCTGCTGCGGCCCGCAGCGGCTCTTTCGTGCAGCGCGTGGCTCCGACCGGCGGCGCGATCGCGCGCGCGGGCGAGCGCGTCGCAGACATCGGCGAGACGGCTGCGAAGCTCGGGCAGGCTGTCGATCCGATCACCGCGAGCGCGCGGGGCGTGGCGCTAGCTGGCAAGGGTGCTGGCGTGATTGCCGCGCCGGTCGCCGGAATGGTCACTGGCCAGGGCGGAAAGGCGGTGCGCGAGGCTGCCGAAAGCGGCTTTGAGGGCGGCCGGCGCGGCGCTGCGTTTCGCGAGCAAATGCGCGGCGGCGATGCGGCTGCGGCGGTTGCCGAGGCTCGCGATGCACTCCAGAACATGCGTCAGCAGCGGTCGGCAGAATACATGTCGAACCGCGCGCTATGGGGAAACGATCCGACGGTTCTGAACTTCGGCAACATCGATCGCGCCGTGCTCAACGCCGAGAACCTTTTCACGTTCAAGGGTGTTCCAAAGGACCTGAAGGCCGCAGATGTCTACGAGCAGATCAAGGCCGCGGTGAACGAGTGGCGAAGACTCGATCCCGCTGAATATCACAACGCCGCAGGTCTCGACGCGCTCAAGCAGCGCGTTGGGGGCATCATCGAAAGCATCCCGCAGGAACAGAGGGCCGCGCGCGCCGTCGGGACGCAGGTCTACAGGTCGATCTGGAACGAGATCCAGCAGCAGGCCCCAAGCTACGCCAGGTCGATGAAGGCGTTTGAGGATGCCAGCAAGCAGATCGAGGAGATCACGAAGACCCTCTCGACGGGCAAGGGCTCCATCGACACCGAACTGCGCAAGCTGCAAAGCATCATGCGGAACAACGTCAACACGAACTGGGGTCAACGCGAGAAGCTGGTCGAGGCGCTGCAAAAGGCTGGCGCGACCGAGATCATGCCCATGCTGGCCGGGCAGTCTTCCAGCTCGTGGACGCCGCGAGGCATTCAAGGCGCGCTTGGAGGCGCTGCCGGTCTTGGTGCGTTGGCGACCAATCCCATGCTGCTGCCGTATCTGGCCCTTAGTTCCCCGAGGCTGATGGGCGAAGTCGTCCACGCCGGAGGCCGTGTCGCCGGTGGCGCGCAGCGTTTGGCAGACGTTCTCGGTAGAACGCCCTACACGCCTTCCGTCGGCCAGGCCGCGCGCTACGGTGCCGCAGTCCAGCGTTATCAGAACCAGGAGCAGACCCCATGAGCTTCAACGGCTCCGGCACCTTTCAGATCAACACCGCGGGCCAGCCGGTCGTCGCGGGAACCGTCATCACGGCCACCGCCTTCAATGCCCTGACCGCGGACCTCGCCACCGGCCTCTCGACCTGCGTGACGAAGGACGGCCAGACGACCGTCACCGCGAACATCCCCATGGGCGGCAACAAGCTCACGGGCCTCGCGGCGGGCACGGCAGCAGCCGACAGCGCCAGGCTCTCGCAGGTCCAGGGCGGGGTCGTCTCGCTGCTGGGCGTCACAGGCATCGATACCATCGCGGCATCGGCCAATCCCGTCCTGACCAGCTACGCGACCGGCCAGATGTTCTGGTTCGTGGCCGCGGGCACCAACACCGGCGCCACCACGCTCAACATCGACGCTCTGGGCGCCAAGAACATCACCCGCGGCACGGCTGCGCTGGCGGCTGGCGACATCATCAACGGCGCGATCGTGCTGGTGGTTTACGACGGCACGCAGTTCCAGCTCCTGTCCATCACGCGCTCAATCCAGACCAGCTCGACCATCGCATCGGCCTCGACGACGAACATCGGCGCGGCGAATGCGGAGTACCTCGCGGTCTCTGGCACGACGACGATCACTGCGTTCGACACCGTCACGGCGGGCATCTACCGGGTGCTCAAGTTCGACGGCATCCTGACGCTGACCTACAACGCGACCTCGCTCATCCTGCCGGGCGGCGCCTCGATCACCACCGCAGCGGGCGACACGGCCGGCTTCGTCTCGCTGGGTTCCGGCAACTGGCGGTGCGAGTGGTACCAGCGCTTCAGCGGCTCACCGGTCGGCGTAGTCGCGATCGCCAACGGCGGCACCGGCAGCACGACCGCTTCGGCAGCTCGTAGCGCGCTCGCCGTCCCGGGGCTTGCCGACGTCAATTCCTTCACCGCCGGCAATCGCGGCGCGGTGTCTGTCCTGACCGATGCGGCCACCATCACCGCGGACTTCGCGGTCGCCAACAACTTCTCGCTGACGATCGGCGGCGCACGCACCCTGGCGAACCCATCTAACCAGACCGCAGGCCAGTCCGGCGCGATCGTGATCACCCAGGACGGCACAGGCGGACGCACGCTGGCCTACGGCACGAACTGGAAGTTCGCCGGCGGCACCGTGCCCGTGCTGACCACCACCGCGGGCGCCGTCGACGTGCTGCTCTACTACGTCGAAAGCGCCAGCCGCATCACCGCGGCGATGCTCAACGACGTGAAGTGACGCCATGATCGTCCCCGGCTCCGCGAACGCTCTGCTGCTGGCCTCGCTTGCGGGCTACCAGGTCCCCTACTCGCTGCGGTTTCGCGCGAGCAACAGCGCCAACCTTCGGAAGACGTTTTCCTCCGCATCTACCAACTTCGATGTGCAGACCATTTCTCTATGGTTCAAGCGAGGTCGCCTTACGCTGACAGACAGCCCCATTGCGAATTGCCTCATTACGCAATTCGGGTCCGGTGGAAACTATCCAACCTTCGAGCTGGGTTTTGAACCAAGTTCCGATCAACTTGTATTTATGAACAGAAGCGCATCGACATCCTATAACCACCGCTTGGTAACGACTGCGCAGTATCGTGACCC
>Ga0315904_10001627_pt1 | contig 35675 bp, 26 predicted proteins | sample LakEriMetagenome_6_FD_203529 | JGI IMG/M metagenome (GOLD analysis project Ga0315904, IMG submission 203529) | Freshwater fungal communities from buoy surface, Lake Erie, Ohio, United States - Buoy 12 MA120 | ecosystem: Environmental > Aquatic > Freshwater > Lake | place: USA: Lake Erie, Ohio...
CTCGGCTTTGTGATGAACAAGATCCCAACCAAGGGTGTCGATGCCTACCGTTACCGATACAGCTATAAATACGGTTCATATGGTGCCTATGGTGCCTACGGCAAGTATGGCTATGGCAAATACGGTGCTTATGGAGCATACGGGGCCTATACAGAGGCCTACGGCGAAGAAGCCAGTAAAGCAGAACCAAAGCCAGCTGCAAAGACGCCGCGTAAAACCCCTAAAAAGGCCTAACCATGTCCAGCGCCAGGGCGAACCTGAACATCTTGTTTGTCTGCACAGGCAATATATGCCGCTCGCCGATGGCTGATCAGATTCTGGAACAGTTAGCCAAAAAGCATAACCTGCCAATAAATGTTTCATCAGCCGGGGTAGCTGCCATGACCGGTGAGCCGATGACAAAAGAATCAGCTGATGCCATGGCGCAAAGAGGCTATAAGTCAGGAGCTCATAAAGCCAGAGATCTAACCCCAGAGCTGCTAACAGCATCTGATCTTGTCATAACTATGACTTTGGATCACCGGTCCGATATTGCAAGGACTCTACCTAAAGCAAGCAGATACTCCTTTACATTGGATGAGTTTGCCAGGCTGGCAGCATTTTTAATGGCTGACCCTGAGTTTTCTGAAGAGTTCAAAAAGAAAACTAAAGAAACTAGAGATCAGTATCTAGATAGAGCTATCAAAGAAGCCATATTGCTCAGAGGCATGGTTCCTACCGGTGAAGAACCAAAAGACGTCATGGATCCATATGGTGAGAGCATCAAGGTTTATACCGAGGTTGCCGAGCAGATCGATGAAATGCTAAAAGTAGTAGTGGAGTTTTTCTCAAGATGAGTAAGCGTCTAACTATGCGTGATTACGCCAGGGGATTCCTGGTGGTGGATACCATCCTGCTCGCCGCAGTGTCGCTTCTGACGTATTTGATCAACTACGGATCATTCCAGAATGTTGACAACATCAACTCTGATGGAATTTTACGTGTCGACATTTCACCGCAGTTTATTGGTCTCGGTCTATACCTAGGCTGGCTAATCATGCTGGTTGTCTTCAAGACCAGAGACGTGAAAATAGTTGGCTCTGATTTTTCTGAATACCGCAGAGTATTTAATGCATCCCTTACTGTTCTAGGAATACTTGCATTCCTAGCCTTGTTTTTCAAAGTTGACGTATCGAGAGTATATGTAACAGAAGTAATTGCTATTGGTCTATTAGTACTACTAATAGCTAGAAGGCTAGGTAGGACCTGGCTTAGAAAGCAAAGAAGAATTGGCAATCTTCGAAGAAGAGTTGCCATATATGGACCAATAGATGAAATCAAACTAGAACTAGATAAATACAAATCATACAAAGAAGCAGAGTTTGAACCAGTACTGACTATCGAAGATAACAAAGTACTAGTACTGAAGTATTTAGATGGTTCTAAAACTAAAGAAGTAGATCTGGATCACCTACCTGAAGTTCTAAATGCTGATGGCATAGAAATACTTCAGGTAGTTGGTACCGGTCCTAGCTCAGCCCAAATGCACAGAAAGCTCTATTGGGCTCTAGATGGCTGGGACATAAGCTTCGTGGTTTCACCGGCCATAACAGGTGTCTCCAGCAGCAAACTAACCACCAGGGTTATTGCCGGATCCCCACTGATGGAGATCACCTCTATCAAGTTCACTGGCCCGCAGTATGCAGTCAAGACCGTTTTTGATATAGTTTTCAGCTCGGTTGCGTTGATTGCCTCCATCCCAATAATTCTTCTTACGGCTCTCGCTATCAAGGTTCACGACGGAGGTCCCGTATTTTTCAAGCAGACCAGAATTGGAGTGAGAGGTCAAGAATTCCAAATCCTGAAGTTCCGCAGCATGAGAGTCGGAGCTGAACATGATTTTGAAAAAATTTCTCAGATAGCGGGGTATGAAGTGAACGCTGTTCAATTTAAATTAAAGGATGACCCGAGAGTTACATCAATTGGGAGGTTCATCAGGAAGACATCCATCGACGAACTGCCACAATTCATGAACGTTCTAAAAGGTGAAATGAGCGTGGTTGGCCCACGTCCACATGTTTACAAAGAAGTTGCATCATACGATGGTACGGCAGCGCGTCGATTGCTTGTCAAGCCTGGAATAACTGGTCCTTGGCAGATTGGAGGGCGGTCAGATCTGACCTGGGAGGAGAGTCTCGCCCTAGATTTGGATTACATTGAAAAATGGTCTCCATTCCAGGATTTGATTTTGGTTGCCAGAACTGTTGCTTATCTAGTTACGTCCAGAAACGGGGGTTACTAAAAAGTGTCAAGTTTTAATTCCAAAAGTGTTTGCCCCCTTTCAAATCTGTCTTCAGCGACTGGACATTATGCCTAGAGACAAATACCTTAAATTGGAAAAAACAAGCATTATGGAAAAGAGAAAGCCAATCGTAATCGTGTGTCCGACATCCTTGGGAGGACATATTGAATATTCAGCGAATTTAGCCAATTCATTTTCAGAAATGTGGCTAGGCAAGATTTACATCCTCTCGAGAGCAGGTGCAAAACGTCACACGTCTGGATTATTGAACTCTAATGTAGAGGTTATTGAATCGCTACCTCCCCTAATTAAAAATTCCTACCCTAATGTTGTTAAGCACTTTCAGAAAGCTCTAAGGCTTTTGAAAGAAATTTTGCAGATTTCACTTTTTTGTCGATCTAACAAAGCGACGCTGGTCATTCTCCAAGAGCCAAGGTATGGATTTCTGGTGAACCTAATTCATCCACGGGTTGCTTTATTTTTGCACAACATCCCAGCAGATAAAGTCAGGGGAGCTAGCCAGAAATTGGAGGTCAATCTATCCCTGTCAACAGCCAAGAACGCGGACTTTGTTGTTGTGCACGGAAAAGCCCAAGAAGTTTCGCTCCGAAGGCACCTCACACCAAGAAGTGTCATTCAGGTCCCTCTTCCAGGCGTGGACACTTGGGCAGAAGAGGGGCTATCGAACATTTCTAGGTCAAGTGAAAGAAAGTACCTTTGCCTTGGAGAAATTAGAAAAAATAAAAATTTGGAACTATTAGTAGATGCCGCGGACTTAGCTCAGTTGCCAATAAAAATCATCGGGCGTAAGACGGATTCCAGATACTTTGAGGATTTGGAAAGCTTAGCCGCACGTAGTGATTTTTGTAAGGTTCAGGAAAAATTCCTTTCACCAACAGAGTTCGAGCTAGAACTGTCCACCGCATATTGTCTGATTCTGCCTTACGGTGATTTCCAGGCGCAAAGCCACGTTTTAGCAAAGGCACTGGCATTTGGGACACCAGTTATTGTTAGTGACCTTCCCAGTCTCAGAGAACAGGCGGACAACAATAAATGCACTATGTTCTTTGAAAGAGGAAACGCCTCATCCCTTGCCAAGGTTATGAAGGAATTTGATACCTCGAAGCAGATTTGTAGACCATTTTCATACCAATGGTCTCAGGTAACCTCTGAAATCCTTAGAGGAACGGGCCTAAGCCTATGAAACGCAGTGGCTCAAGTCTTCAAGATCGGATTTTTACAGTTTGTTTCGTGGTGCTAACTTTTTTTCCCTATGTTTGTCTACCTGCGGGAGGCAACACGAACATACCAGTTTCAACAATAGTGGCTCTTATACTGGCACTTAGATTCGGGTTTCCTCAGGTTCCCTTGTCAAAAATTTATTTCCTATTGACCGCGGCACTCATCATAAGCTTAGTGACAGTCCTAACAATTGGTCTTGCGCCGAATCTCAGAGGACTCGTCTCTTTCTCTTTTTCACTTGCACCAATATTTGGCTTTTACCTTGCCGCAAAACATGAGCCTGCGGTGACCTTATTCTGCATACGAGCCATGATAACCCTGACGTGTACCTTTGCGATTTTGCAAAAGTATTTGTTTTTCGAAAGAGGAATAATTCCCTTCTTAGATTTTTATGTTGCTCCTGGATATGCTGATGTGATATCAAACGCTAAGGTGATTCTTCTCTACATGAAAAGGCCTTTTGCCCAGTTTCCTGAACCTTCGTTCCTGGCAGGAACATTAGCGCTGGCCACTGTCGCTATGCTATTCCTCTCGGCAAGGCTATTTAATTTTAATTGGATTGACAGAATCGCCTTGGTTTTATCCATAATGACCCTTTACCTTAGTCAATCAGGTGTGGTTTTTGTTGCCGTTGGGGTAATTTTGGTCTTTTGGATTTTTGCGGAGAAAAACTCTTCCATCAAACTCTTCGCAAAAATATGCACACCTATCGCTGTAGTGTTTGTGGCATCTGATTTAGCAAACAGGAGATTAATTGATTCCAATTGGTCTTGGGTAGATCGTTTATCCGCAATTACTAACGGGCTGGAATACACATTCTCAAACCCTTTATCATTTATATCTGGGGTTGGAATCGGCAACACCCCTCTCTTGTACTCTTCGAATAAGGTGGACGTTGGAAGCGAGGCATTCAATGCGGCTCCAGACATATACTCGGTTTTTGGCAGGTTTCTGATGAGTGCAGGCACAATAGGACTCTTACTGCTGATTTTAGTTTTGATTGTCCCGACTTGGCAGGCCTTGAATCTCGAGATCTCTAAGAACATTTCATTCGCAATTCTGACAACCTGGGTGACAGTGGCTACTGTGGTAATAACTTATGATAGCGCTGCGTGGGTCTGGGGTTTTGGTGCTCTTTTCTGGGGTTTTGCAGACCGCCGAAAATCTCGAGAAGTGGAGGCAGAACTTGAAAATTCTTCAAGTAGTCAACTCACTTGACACAGGAGGAGCACAAACTTTAATTGAGTTTTTAGCTTCCAGCGACCAAAGAAACCAGCATTTGGTCGCAGTTCTTCTTGGAAAAGATGCCATGTCTGAAAGAGTTGAGGCTCTGACGAATGTTACGTACCTTAACCTTACGAAAAATTTCTTGAGTTTTTTTCTGGGTAGCTGGCGCCTTTTCAAACTGGTACAAAAAGAGAAACCAGATCTTATTCATAGCCATCTTCTGCAGAGTGATATCCTTTCAGTCCTCGTTTCAAAGCTGACCGGAATAGTAAATGTAAGCACTGTTCACACGACAGGTTTCACGAGTCAGGACTCGATGCAATCTAGACTTCTTTCGCGAGTCATGCCGTTTCTCTCGAAAGCCCAAGGCATAAATGTTGCATGCTCTAAGAGCGCTTTGAAATACATGCTAAAAGCAGGTTATTCGAAGGAAAAAACCTCAATAGTCTTAAACTCAACGTTTGCAGTTAGATTGGTAGAACAAAAGGAGCATTCAGATAGATTTCTGTGTTTATCCAGATTTCATCCTATGAAAGATCACAGAAATTTGTTGCTTGCTTGGAAAGAGCTGTGTTCCAAGAACGAGACTGCACATCTTGTTTTGGCAGGGTCAGGGGTAACTGAAAATAACAAAGAACTTTGCATGCTGATGGACGAATTGGGGCTGCATTCGAGAGTCAGCTTGCTAGGTCCTAGAAAAGATGTCCAAAGCCTTCTTTCAAAAACTAAATTCTTGGTGATTAGTAGTCGATGGGGTGAAGCGCTTCCAATGGCCGGTTTGGAAGCTCTTGCGAGGGGAGTCCCGGTAATAACGACTGATGTTGGAGACTGTAAAGATTTAGTGGTAGATCCTACTTTTTTGGTTAATCCTGGGGATGCGAGTCAATTAGCGATTGCACTTTTGACATGCGCAAACATGACCCAAGACGAATACGAAGATTATCGTGGGAAATCTCTTTCGCTTTTCCAAACAAATTTTTCCCCTGACCATACTCTTATGTCGTACCAATCCATTTATCAGAAGTTAGTCGCGGGTCATGACTAAATCAGTGAGAGTGACTCACATAACCGATAGCCTTACCGCGGGTATCCTTCAAGTTGTAAAGGTTATTACGGGGCCGTCTAGTCGTATTACCAATCATTCGATTGTATACGTAGCAAAACCCGGCACCCTAGCTCACAGTGAACTGAGGAACATCATTGATTCTGGAGTGGAATTAAGCAAAATAGGGCAATCTTCTAGGTTGTTATCTAGGTTTTGGTGCACCTTCCGAGCCTCCTTCAAAGCCCTTCGGGATAAAAACATAGACATCGTGCACGCCCATTCATCAGTGGCAGGAAGTGCAGTTAGAGTTGCAGCCTTAGTTCTTGGGGATTCTCAAAAGGTTTGTTACAGCCCCCATGCTTTTTCCTTCTCATCTAACGCCTTCAACACTCCTTTGAATAAAATGTTTTTGCTAATAGAGAAACTTTTAGCGAAGTCTTCGGCAGAGATTTGGGCAACCTCCGAGTCTGAGTATCAAATAGCAAGAGATGTTCTCAAATCTCCGGCAGTTTTTCTAATCCGCAACGGAGTTGAATTGAAATTGAATTCTGGGGTAAATCGGAGAACATTCAATCAAACAGCTGATACATCTTTAAGAATTTGTTTTGCTGGTCGAGATTCAAAACAGAAAGATCCTGAAACATTCATGGAATTGGCCCTTAGATTTCCAGCTCATGAGTTTGTTTGGATAGGAGATTTAGACACAGACAAATTCTCTCGCGGCAATCTCAATAATTTGAGAGCCACTGGTTGGATAGCAGAATCTCAAGTTATAGAGCAAATCGCATCTTCTGATATCTATGTAACTGCAGCATTGTGGGAAGGGATGTCGATATCACTGCTTTATGCTGTCTCAGCGGGGTTGCCGATTCTTGCAAGAGACATAGAAAGTCATAGAGAAATCGTTTTACACGGGTGTAATGGATACCTTTTTAATACATTGGACGAAGCTGAGCAGCGGCTTCGTGCGCTCATAGATAATCCGTCAATGCGATATTCTGCCAGCGAACAGTCTTTGATTATAGCCAAGGCTTATTCAGCTGAGGCGATGGTTGAACTTGCGGATTCCAGGTACTTTGCCAAAGTAGGAAATCCGAAGTCTGAAGTTATGGGGGAAGATGAGTAAAGAGTTTGCAGCTGAAACGAAAGTCCTAATGGTTAATTTTTATTCAGCAGAGTTTACGGTTCAGGCCATAAAGTCCCTAGAGGAAGTCGGCTTCACATGCGTTTCTATATGGAGTAATGGGGACAGCAATGCTGGAACTTTATTGCTTCAGCAGTTAAAAACTCAAAATCCGAGAATAGAGATTTTCTTTTCTGATAAAAATATTGGATTTGGGTCCGCGATAAACGAACTGGTCGCTCACGACAAAGACGCAGCGAAAGTATATTGGGTACTGAATCCCGACTGCTTAGTCCTAAGTGCAGATTTTTCGGATATCGAGAATTGGAAAAACAACACTATGAGCAAGACACTTATCTGTCCTCTCATAGTTTCAGGACAAAATCAAAGGTTTGTCTGGTTTGCTGGGGGTGACATAAACCTAAAGTCACGCCAAGTTGAGCATAAAGGCTATGGCTCCCATCCAGGCATTCTCGAACAGAACAAAAATAGTTTTTCCTTCCTGAGTGGTGCATCATTCTTTATCAAGAGAAGCCACTTTCTTGAAGTAGGAGGATTTGATTCTTCGATATTTCTCTATTTCGAAGACTTAGATTTTTCAATTAGGGCCTCAAGAGCTGGCTTTGAATTTTTTTTGGATCCTTCAATCGTGGTTTGGCACAAAGAGGGCGGAAGCAATACGACTAAGTCCTCAAAGAGCAGCAGTTATTACTTCAATACAAACATGAACAGGATAGTAGTTTTCTCTAAACATTTTGGACTTTCTGGCTGGCTAAAGCCCACAACAATAATTGCCACGCTTAGAAGCATTCTGTTACCGATCAAAGAACCTTTGCGTAAGTACTATGTCTACTTTTCTGTGGCTGGGTTTTTAGCAGGTTCAGTTCGTGCCCTAAGAGATCGAATGAGGGACTCGAAATGCTTACGCAATTAGTTGCACCTCGGTTGAGACTTCAACCTTGCATTCGGGACGTTAAATAACTTTTCTATTGGACAAAAGGTCCTCCATAAGTTGATTGTGACCAGATTTTCCAGGCTGTTTAGATCTAATCTCATCGCGACTGATTTTTCTTAGTTTCCTTCTAGAAATCATGTTTCTGTTAGTTTTTACAAAAATCAGTTCGTAAGGTGAAAGCGTTCTACCCTCGTATGCACCTCGGAAATTGACGTCCCCACTTCTGGAATTCGCAAGAGGGTGTAATGTCGAGTCAGATCGGATTTCCCCGGGCTTAGGGAGAAGCGATTTTATAGCGTACCCATGCTCTAAAAGAATTTGAGACAGTCCGATTTCGTAGTCCACAATCACATCTACTTTTGATTTTCGCTTGCCTAAACTCCAAAATCCTTTTTCTAAAAGCAAATCCATTCCTTCGCGTCCGAGAGCAAATGCCATGGATTGAACGTGAGGGTAAAAATCCTTTGCCCCGAATTTCTTTTCCGCGGCCAATCCGAATTCTGAATCTAACGGCAGCATATTTATTGTCGGACCTACAAGTTGCACAGAGCCGCCTAACTCTGAAGTGAAGACGTCAAACCAGTTCTTCGTCGAGTCCAATCCCATAAAGGGTCCACGTACTGTGCAATTAATAAACATGAACATGGAGTAGCCGGATGTGTCTATGGCCTCAATCACTTGGGAGTAAGCGCCGAAATCCAGGTTTTTGTTAGCTGCGCTCACAAAGATGACTTCGGGAAACAATAGCTTGATTGAGCCGAGAGGCTCGCCTACTTCAACGACTACCAATTCAGTGTTTGGGTTTGGCAAGTCTGAAATATAGAGAAAATACAGGAGATTATCCACGTACGCTTTCACACCTGTATATACTTGACAAAAGACTATGTTTTTAGGCACTTGGCAAGACTATCGAAACTGGACTAGCAATTGCGAATACTTATAACGAATCACGGGTTGAGGGATCGGGCAGGAACTGAACTTGCGACTTTTGAATTAGCGCTAGCTCTGAGGGAGCTCGGCCATGAAGTGGGGGTATTTTCTCCGTTTCTTGGAAACTTTGCTTTCAAAGAAGCACTGAAAAACCGAATACCATTGTTCTCTTTAGGGGACGGAACCGAGATTCGGAAATTCAACCCAGAAGTGGTGCACCTGCAACATTGGCCAAATCACGTACTTCTGGAAGAAATGGGAATTCGAACTCCGCGTCTTTTTCATTTTCATGGAGTATGGGCCCCCTTGGAATCCCCACCCCACATCTCAGGGCTAGCACCTCGCTGGCTCGCTGTTTCAGACAAGACTTTTAGAAGCGTTTCGGAAGAGGCTTTATGGGACAGCAGTTCCGGGGCCCGCATAGCCAAGTGGGGAACTTCTGATTCTCACGAACAGGCGCAAAATGACATTTTGGCCACCCCGGTGAAACTGAGAAAAGTGCTTGTGGTTTCCAATCACTTTCCAGATTCCCATACAAACTTGATTAGGCGCGCGGCACATGAAATTGGCTTCACCTTGACATTCTTGGGTGCGGGGCACAAGGTAAAGTCTGTATCCAATGAACTTATTTTGAAATTCGATGCCGTAGTTTCGCTGGGGAGAACTGCCTTACAAGCTGCAGCGCTTGGAAAACCAACTCTCTTGTTAGATTATTTGGGACTGGATGGATGGATGAAACCAGACACATATCGAGATTTTGAGTCGGTGGGATTTAGTGGCTCATTCCACAAATATAGGAATTTTTCTTATGAGAAGCTCCTGCATACTTTGATAAACTTGCCCACTCCTGAAGAGTTAGCTAATCTTGCTGGCATTATTAGAGAAAATCACAGCCTCAGTTCAGTCGCCAAGCAAATTGCAAGACATCTCGAATTGGCGTCTAATGAAGATCAAGATTTTATTTTCGAGCGCAGTGCACTTGTGTCAGCCATGTACATTCGCCAACTGTGGGAAGCTGAAAGTCGATCTAATCTAGTAAATAGAGTTGTCCGAAAAACTTTGCAGAAAATCCTGTTTAGGCATCTTCATTTGCCCCTGAAAGGTTCCTGAGAAGTGGTGTTAATAACCGACCTACCTTGTTATTGGAAACCAACCATCTCACACACATCTCCAGGAAATCTTGTTCTGATTGCTACTTCTGGTTATCAACCCGAGGATAAAAGTGCGTCTGTGGCTTTCTCAGCTATCGCCAGCAGAAAACCTTATTCAACCGACATACAAGATATAATCTTGCCAAGACGAGTTCACATATTGCCTGAAGTAGCGAGATTGGAACTGGGATTTACATTTTGAAGAAGTTTCTTGGAAATACCCGACGTTTTCTGGGTCACCTAGATAAGGCTCAGCGCATTCAATCCTTGGGAATAATTTCTCTTATGTTTGTTGTTTCGGCTGTTGAACTAATCGGGCTTGGAATTATAATTCCAGTCGCGGCAATTTTGATGGATGATTCAGCTTATAATTCCGATGGGTTTCTGAGAGACGTGTGGCTAAGTGCAGGATCTCCGGATCGTCCGACTTTTACATTAATCGCTGTCATCGCAATCGTCTTCACCTACCTCTTTAGGGCAGCTTTCTTAGTCCTATTCGCATGGGCTCAATCGGGTTACGTGCAATCCATAAAACTTAATTTCTCAAGAAGGTTATTTAGGAAGTACATTAGCCTGACGGTATTGCAGAGAAGGAAAAAGAGCTCATCAGATTTCTTGAGAAACCTTGGTGTCGAGCTAAGTATTTTTATCGATTTTGTTTTGGGGCCGGTACTCGTATTGATTGCTGAAGCGTTTGTGATGATAACAGTAGTTTCTCTATTGCTTGTTTTTCAACCCCTTGCAGCATTCACCATTTCAATAGTGTTCATCATTTCAATGGGCTCCTTTACCCTGCTCACAAGGAAAAGAGTAACGAAATGGAGTTCCGAGAGGCTAGCTAGCGATCAAGTCCGCTTAAGAATCGCAAAGGAAGCGCTCGAGGCTCTTGTTGAAATTAAATCTTTGGGCAGAGAGAAAGTTTTTACCGCAGAATTTGAAGACATGACTCTGAAGTCTCTCGCTACAACCCGGAAATTTGCTTTCGTGTCTCAAATCCCGAGGCTTTGGATGGAGACCTCGGCAGTTGTTGCGTTGTGCGCTGCTCTTTGCGTGTTTGTAATTCAAGAGATGCCAGTGAGTTCCATAATGGCTTCTCTCGGGTTGTTCGCGGTTGCCGCATTTAGGTTACTCCCGTCCGCCAATCGTCTTGTAACAAGTGTGCAATCTATAAAGTTTGGGTTTTCTTCCTTCAGTCAGATAGTTGATGAACTTCCGAGCTCGCTTGAGACTCTTCCAAATGCAAACGCAGGAGCCGATGTAAAAAAATCATTTCAAAATCTTTCTGTTTCGAACCTAAAGTTTAGCTATTCGGGCGATAGGGTCAATTCCATTGAAGTGCCACATTTTGAGATTTTCGCTGGAGAAATAATAGGAATCTCCGGCCCAAGTGGTTCAGGGAAAACAACATTCATAGACACCTTGACTGGTTTGATACACCCCGAAAACGGAAACCTTGTAGTTGATGGAGTGGGCAGCTCGTTTGGAACGAAAACCCACACCGACCTCTTTGCTTACGTGAATCAATCCCCCTACATGCTAGACAGGACTCTCGAGGAGAACATTACTTTTGGTCTGCCAAGTAGCCAAGTAGATAGGGACTTGCTAAACCAAGTAATTGAAATTGCTCAAATCGGCAACTTGCATGGATCTGTCTTAGGGCCAATCGGTGACTCCGGATCTAATTTGTCTGGTGGGCAAAAGCAACGTATTGCGATTGCAAGAGCACTATATAAGGGGTCACCGATCTTGGTTTTGGATGAGGGGACTAGTGCACTTGACCAGCAGACCGAGTTAGATTTCTTTGAAGCGGTCGAACTGGTATCGAAAACTAAAACCATAGTTTTGGTGACTCACGACGACAGGCTTCTTGCTAAGTGTGATCAGATTTATGAGATGTCTAAAGGTGTATTGATCAAAAAACAGTAGTTGCAGACTCTTGCAATGGCCCGCCCCTAGGCGCATCCTTGTGAGGAGCGGCCCAGCCCACTAACTGATGAGTCATTTTCTGACGGGCAGATAGAATCGAACAAGATAGAGCCTGCTTAGGCTCTTACTTAGTGCACTTTGAGATGGGCAGGTTATGAAGGGAATAGTTCTAGCAGGGGGGACGGGTAGTCGCTTATGGCCAATAACTCTGGCTACTTCAAAGCAACTCGTTCCAGTTTTTGATAAACCTATGATCTATTACCCTCTTACAACTTTGATGTTTGCCGGCATTCGAGAAATCCTGATTATTACCACTCCGCATGATCACGAGCAGTTTGTTCGACTTCTTGGAGATGGAACACAATATGGAATTAAGCTCGAATTCCTAGTACAAGAGCAACCGAATGGGTTGGCTGAAGCATTTATCCTGGGTGAAGAATTTATCGGAAATGAATCAGTTGCTTTGGTGTTGGGTGACAACATTTTCTATGGCTCAGGTGTTGGGACAGCGCTAGCCCAGCTTCCAAAAACTTCCGGAGCTCTAATATTCGCCTATCAAGTTTCAGACCCTTCTCGATACGGAGTTGTGGCATTTGATTCAGAAGGTAAAGCAAGTTCCATAGAAGAAAAGCCAATGGTGCCAAAAAGCAAATTTGCTATTCCAGGGCTGTACTTTTACGACAATACTGTCATTGAAAAAGCTAAAAGCCTAAAGCCTTCTAGGCGTGGAGAAATAGAGATTACTGATTTGAACAAGCTGTACCTTGAATCAGGAGAATTGCGGGTTCACACTCTTCCCCGAGGAACGGCTTGGCTCGATACAGGCACTGTTGATGATCTTCTGGACGCTTCTGATTTCGTTAGGACTATCGAGAGAAGGCAAGGTCAAAAAATTGGTGTGCCTGAAGAAGTCGCTTGGCGCATGGGTTGGCTCACCGATAATGATTTATTGGAGAGGGCTGATGCCTTAGAGAAATCCGGATATGGAAAGTACTTGCGATTATTAGTTTCACAGGGAAAAGAGAGCTGATACGTTGAAGAATATTTTGGTTACAGGAGGAGCCGGATTTATCGGCTCAAATTTCGTTCACTATGTAATTGAGAATTCTGACGTCAACGTTGTAGTTTTAGACAAAATGACGTATGCGGGGAATTTGCTTTCGCTTAAAGGACTTCCAAGTGATCGTCACAAATTCATCAAGGGAGACATTTCTAGCTTGGAAGATGTGAAACTCGCTGTGGAAGGTGTTGATGCCATCGTCCACTTTGCAGCCGAGTCCCACAATGACAATTCACTCGTTGGCCCTGCTACCTTCCTTGATACGAACATTATTGGAACATTTAACCTCATTGAGGCGGCTCGAGCTCTTGACCTTCGCTACCACCATATTTCAACTGATGAAGTGTTCGGAGATTTAGAACTGGACGATCCAACAAAATTCAATGAAAAAACGCCCTACAATCCTTCCAGCCCATACTCTGCCACTAAAGCCAGCAGTGATCTACTAGTGCGTGCTTGGGTGAGATCATTCGGATTGAAGGCAACGATTTCTAACTGTTCCAACAATTACGGCCCAAGGCAGCACGTTGAGAAATTTATCCCTAGGCAGATAACAAACATTCTTTGGGGATTACCGGCAAAACTATATGGCGATGGCAAGAATGTTAGGGATTGGATTCATGTTGATGATCACTCATCAGCTGTCTTTCAGATCCTCATGAATGGCCGAATCGGGGAAACTTATCTCATTGGAGCAGACGGGGAGAAATCTAACATTGAAGTTTTGAGGTTCATCCTTTCTGGCATGGGCAAAGAAATCGATGACTTCGAACATGTTCGTGACAGAGCTGGTCATGATTTGCGTTATGCCATCGACTCTAAAAAGATTAGAGACGAAATTGGTTGGCGCCCATTGCTTACAGACTTTAGCTTGGGACTCGCTCAGACTATTGAATGGTATAGAAACAACCCAGAGTGGTGGGCGGCATCTAAAGCAAAAACGGAGCAAAACTACTCTGAGACCGAGAAGTGAAATTGTGTTCTCTAAAGATTTGAAAGTCACAGAGTCCCCCATTCCTGGGCTGTTTGTTATTGATCTACCAGTTCATGCTGACAGCAGAGGTTGGTTCAAAGAGAATTACCAAGCTGAGAAACTTGCCGCAGCGGGGCTGCCTCATTTCCGTCCAGTGCAAAACAACATCTCATTCAATGGGGAGGTCGGAACCATCCGGGGGTTTCACGCAGAGCCCTGGGAGAAGTATGTTTCAGTAGCAACCGGAAAGGTTTTTGCAGCCTGGGTGGATCTGAGAGAAGGAAAAAATTTCGGGCAGGTTTTTTCAATTGAAATCGATCCTTCAATTGCAGTCTTTGTTCCAAGTGGTGTCGCGAATGCTTTTCAGGCGTTGGAGAAAAACACGACTTACACGTACCTGGTTTCTAAGCATTGGTCTGCTGACGCGAAATATAGTTTTATTAATTTGGCAGATGCGTCACTTGGCATCAATTGGCCTATCAGCCTAGAAGATTCAGGAATATCAGATAAGGACAAGAAGCACCCACTCCTCAAAGAAGTTGAACCAGTAAAATCCGAGAAGTATCTGGTGATTGGATCCTCCGGCCAACTGGCTAAGTCTTTGAGAAAGTCGATACCTCAGGCAACTTTTCTTTCAAGACGTGACTATGATTTGTCAGATATCGCTTTTGATCTTCCATCCGATTTTGGATCTTACAAATGGGTAATTAATGCTGCAGCGTTTACTGATGTGGATGGGGCTGAAAGCGCCATTGGCCGCAAATCGGCATGGTCGACCAACGTTCATGGATTGGCTAGCCTGGTTGCGGCATGTAAAAGAGAAGATGTGGGTTTGGTTCATGTATCTAGCGATTACGTGTTTGATGGCGAATCAAACACTGCCTATCTGGAAGAAGACAAGCTTTGCCCTCTAGGTGTTTACGGCCAGACAAAAGCAGCTGGAGAAGTGCTAGTTGCAACTCTAGATAGACACCAAATAATCAGAACGAGTTGGGTGGTCGGAGAAGGAAAGAACTTCGTGTCCACCATGAAAAGACTTGCATCTGAAAATAAATCAGTGAGCGTTGTAGATGATCAAATAGGTCGGTTAACTTTCGCTGATGATTTAGCGAACGCCATCAAGGATCTCCTTCAACTTGATTTTATTGGAGTGGCAAACGTGTCTAACTCTGGAGTAGCAACTTCCTGGTATCAAATTGCAAAAAGAATCTATGAGAATCAGGGAAGAGATTCCGGTCTGGTAAATCCTGTAAGCACACCTGAATACCTTGAAGGAAAGCCCAGCGTTTCTCCAAGACCAAAATTTAGTGTTTTGAGCCTAGCCAAACTAGAATCTTTGGGAATTTCGATGCCGAATTGGGAAGATTCACTCTCGAGATTTCTGGGTGAAGAACAATAATCTTTGATCGACCAGTAGGAAGACCATTGAATTCTGGCTGCCGCGAGGTTGGTATCAAAAGACCAGCCTTAGTCCCCAAAATCCAGTGCAGCTGTTAGTCCGCCAACCCATACAATCTATCCCCAGCATCACCTAGACCTGGAACTATGTAGCCTTTATCGTTGAGCTTTTCATCTAGGGCACCTAGAACTATCTTTACGTCTTTATCTCCAACGTGTTGTTCAACTGCTGCTACACCTTCTGGAGATCCAATTAGACAAATGCAGGTGACATCCGTTGCACCTTTTTCAAACACATAATCAATTGAGTCGATTAGTGTTCCACCGGTAGCTAACATCGGATCAATGATGTAGACCTGTCTACCGGTTAGATCATCTGGTAGACGGTTTGCATATGTATATGGCTGCAGTGTTACCTCATCACGCTTGATACCTAAGAAACCAACTTCTGCCGTAGGCAGAAGCTTCACTATGCCTTCGAGCATTCCCAATCCTGCTCGCAGGATTGGGACAATGATTGGTCTTGGTCTAGATAGTTTTAGTCCATGGGTAGGACCTACCGGTGTTTCAATGTTGATCTTCTCGGTTTTTACTTCTCTTGTTGCCTCGTAGGCAAGTAGGGTAACTAACTCTTCAACTAACTGTCTAAATACTGGAGATGGAGTGTTCTTATCTCTAAGGACAGTTAGCTTATGGGTGATTAGAGGATGGTCGGCAACATGTATGCGCATGGATTAAATCTAACAGTTGGTGTGACTCAGTGAAGCTACGGCCAGTCGTCCTTAAACGGGTGTGGACTCACCTGAGCAAAGCACTGGTTGACCAGTTGAGCGATAGCCCAGCTAAACCAAGGTTGAAATTTACAAGTAGCCAAAGGCCCAACCTCCAAAATGTGCCGTGGACGAAAGCCCACCATGGGCTCATTTTCCAACATCACATCCACACGTGATAATTTGTGATGCTATTATTTTGCTCTAGAAGCAGTGAGCTCCAAACAGAGTGTTATTTGATTTGGAAGCAGAAGGTTTCATTAGTTGCAACAGAAAGTTTTTCGGATTCGATTTAGCAGTTTCACGACCGTGCTCTTGGAAAAATCAATCCCTACATTGATGTAATCTGGGAACATAACAGAGAAGGAACAATCGCTATGAAAAAAGCGCTTATCACCGGTGTGACTGGTCAAGATGGCTCTTATTTAGCAGAACTTCTGCTCGACTCGGGCTACGAGGTGCATGGGCTTATTCGGAGATCGTCGACGGATAACTTAGGCAGAATAAGAAACATACTTGAGCACGATAGTTTCTTCATTCATTACGGTGACCTTACAGACTCGACATCAATAAATTATCTGGTAAAAACTATTCAGCCTGACGAAGTTTACAATCTTGGAGCACAGTCTCATGTTCACGTTTCATTTAGCACCCCCGAGTTCACGGCTGATACCGCTGCTATCGGGCCGCTTCGAATCCTAGAAGCAATCCGAAACGCTGGGCTCACACACCATACACGGTTCTATCAGGCGTCAACTTCAGAGATGTTTGGAAAAGTTCAAGAATTCCCCCAGAATGAGGACACCCCTTTTCATCCTCGCTCTCCTTACGGCGTGGCCAAACTGTTTGGGCATTGGATAACAAAAAACTATCGTGAATCGTATGGAATGTTCGCAACAAGTGGCATCCTCTTCAATCACGAATCGCCCAGGCGCGGTGCTAACTTTGTGACTAGCAAAATTGTTCTTGGTTTGTTCAACATCTCTAATAGGAGACAAGACGTATTGGAGCTGGGAAACCTTGATGCACTTAGAGACTGGGGCCATGCTAAAGATTTCGTCTACGCAATGTGGTTGATGCTTCAGCGAGATAAACCCGAAGATTATGTGATTGCAACGGGGGAGCAACATTCTGTCAGAGAGTTCGTGGAGTTGGCGGGTCTTCAATTTGGAATGAAAATAACTTGGCAAGGTAAAGGAACTGATGAGGTAGGAATAGATTCAAACACCGGCAAGCAGGTTGTTAAAATTAATCCTAAATTCTTCCGTCACGCAGAAGTAGATACACTTTTGGGCGATGCTAGCAAAGCTGCAAAGGAATTGGGGTGGACGCCACGAACCTCATTTACAGATTTGGTGATTGACATGTGTGAAAATACGCCGAAATACTTCCCCGACTACCAAGGAGAGTAAAAGGCTCCTTCCCCGAGCCTGGAGATGCCTTACAGCTCACCAGCCATAAATGTGATTATCCTGATTTGCTATTGGAGTTCAAGCGCGTCATTAGGACCATACGAATTGCGAAGATGGCTGCAGTGTTACTTCATCCCGCTTGATACCTAAGAAACCAACTTCTGCCGTAGGCAGAAGTTTTACTATGCCTTCTAGCATTCCCAATCCTGCTCGGAGGATTGGGACAATGATTGGTCTTGGTCTAGAAAGTTTTAATCCGTGGGTAGGACCTACCGGTGTTTCAATGTTGATCTTCTCGGTTTTTACTTCTCTAGTTGCTTCATAGGCAAGAAGGGTAACTAGTTCTTCAACTAGTTGTCTAAATACTGGAGAGGGAGTGTTCTTGTCTCTAAGCACTGTTAACTTGTGAGTTATCAGAGGATGGTCTGCAACGTGTATTCGCATAGGCTTAATCTAACAACACTTTAGGAAACTGGTCTATGAATAAGGTATGGGAACCATACATGAGGGCAGCTTTAGCTGAGGCTCAGATTGCTATGGACACAACTGGAGACGTACCGGTTGGTGCTGTTATTGTCTCTGAATCAGGGGAGATTGTTGCTCGGGGCAGAAATCAGAAAGAGCAGTTGGCTGATCCAACTGCTCATGCTGAGGTTATGGCTATTCAGGAAGCAGCAAAGCTTCTAGGCGACTGGAGATTAACTGGGTTTACTCTTGTGGTTACATTAGAGCCTTGTGTGATGTGTGCTGGGGCTATTCAGGCAGCTAGGTTATCCAGGGTTGTCTTTGGTGCCTGGGATGACTTGGTTGGAGCTTCTGGATCTTTGTATGACTTGGTTAGGGATAAAAGGCTGGGTTCTGAGATTGAAGTTATCTCTGGGGTTTTGGAGGCAGAAGCTAGCTCACAGTTGAAAGAGTTCTTCGCTAAGAAAAGATAGGGACTATACAGGTTTTGTTGATATGTATAGTTTTTGGCTAAAACTATACATATTCGGAGCCGCAAAACTCTTACCTCTATCTACAGTTGACGTTTTGGGATAACCTATTTGGCGGTGACGTGTCCGAGCGGCCGAAGGTGCAACTCTCGAAAAGTTGTGTGGGTGAAAGCCCACCGTGGGTTCAAATCCCACCGTCACCGCCCATGCTGGGAGGAATAATGCGGTTAGCAGAGAAATTTGCTGCCGCATTATTTCTTTTAAAGGGGTTTCGGGAGGATTAAGGTGAGTAGGTTGTTTCCTTTATGTAAATTTTTTGTTTTTTAGTCGTTTAGGCGAATAAAACCAACCCCTAGACAGTTATAGTCCTAATAAAGCAAGTTGTTCGAACTTAGGTCAACAGTAAAGGGGGTTGTTATGGCGGCTTTCGAAATCGGTCCAAGTACATTAGAAATTGGACTTAGCGTTAGAGAGCGGGCTCTTCTCGGCAGGTCAAATCTGTCACTTGAGATCAATAGGGTAAAAAGTGCCTCATTGGTGCCTTTCCCTGACAAAGCTAAGCTTGGTGCTCGAGTAAGCCGCAGTTTGCTGTTTACCGGCTTTACTGGTGAATGGCGCAATGGTTCGTCCAGGATTTTAGTATTTAAAGGTAAACCAGGCTCAATTGCTCTAAAAATAATCCTCAAGCATCCAAATATTGATGAGATCTGGTATTCAGGCTCTGATGCCAAGCAGGTATTTGAGTTGTTGGCTGAGAAATTGGCTAGATAAATTCAGAAAAACCAATAAAGGCTAGGTTTATACGCATTTGCGAATGGGCTTGCTTCTTGTGGTGCGAGTAGTAATTTCTGATGGTATTGGGCTGGTTGAGCTGTCCTGGCTGCAGAGGCGCTTGCTCGGAAGACCATATAATATTGCCTTTGAATTAGCCAGAATTGTCGCCGTATATGAGGAGAAACCCCTAAACGGCGCACTTTAGGGAAAAGAAGGAGCCCAAATGTGCTCTTTTTGTTCAAAACTGGGGAATATCTAAGAGGAGTGAAGCGTTTACTCTGGGTTGGCGGCTTCGGCTCAAAAACAGTCCGGATATTGCTGTTGAACCCAGCTTTTGATGAAATCTATCTCCGGGTTCGCAAACCTGAGCGGATCTTGGATATTTTGGCCAAATATGGCAAAAAGCTCGAAAAAGCCGATTCTGAAACAAACTGAAATAACAGGTTTCAAATTGGTAAAGAAGTTTTATTTTTAGGCAATTTAGCCCTAATCTTGTCTATACGCGGGCAAAGTCCGTTAACAATCGACCGAGGAAGATTTGATCGTGTTTAAATCAAAGCGCATATCGCTACTTACAATTTTCGCATTGCTGCTACCTTCAGTCGGAATAGTTAGCATCGGCAGCACAGCTGCTTATGCATCGACCTCCACTGAGCTATCAGTATTCACAGTCAACGGAACAACAGTCACCGATGGTGAAACTGTAAACCTTGACCCATATACAACTTCTGTAGAAGTTGTTGCTAGTGCTGCAGTTGAAACTTCAACTGTTGAGATTGCCGGTGGAAGTGATCTTGCAACTGGTCCTAACGATCTAGTTGTAACTGTTACTGACGCAACTGGCGAAACTCCAGTCAGCACGCAATACACAGTCATCTTGAATGTGTTAGCAAGCAACGACACTTCTGCAGTAATTACTTTTAACGGTGAAGAGCAAACTGACGGAGACAACTATGTTGTTCCGTGGGGAACTACTTCTGTTGCTGTTGAGGTTGTAACTGGCGATTCAAACGCCATCTACTTCCTAAACGGTGACATTGATCTAGTTACCGGTGACAACGAACTAAGCGTTCTTGTTACTGCAGCTGATGGTCTAACTCAGCAGACCTACACCTTCAACGTTCTAGTACTTCAGAACACCAACACTTCGGTTAACTTCATCAAGGTTGGTGACGTCGAAGTTGTTGACGGTGACACCGTTGACCTAGAGCCGCTTACCACTGATGTTGGTGTGGATGTTGACACAGTTGACACTGACGCTACGGTCGAAATTGTCGGTGGAACTGAACTTGTCGTTGGTGAAAACGATCTAACAATTTACGTCACTGCAGCTGATGGTGAAACTGTTCAGGAGTTCACGATCATCCTGAACGTTCTGCCAAACACTGACACATCACTACTAGTGTTCAACGTTGCCGGCATTGATGTTGTCGATGCAGATCGCGTGACTGTTGAACCATTGACTACTGAAGTTGAGATTTTGGTAGAGACAACAGACCCTGAAGCAACTTTCGAAATCGAAGGTGGAACTGATCTTGTTCCTGGTGAGAATGACCTAACCATCACTGTCACCGCTGCAGATCAGGAAACTGTTTCTTCTTACTACGTAACCATCGTTGTTGCACCTAACACCGACACCTCAATCGAGTTCTTGGCGGTCAACGGTGAAGAGACTTCAGATGGTGGAACAATCTACCTAGACCCATTCACTGAGGAAGTTGAAGTTGAAATTACTTTGACTGACCCGAACGCTACTTATCTAATCAGCGGAAACGACAACCTAATTGTTGGTGACAACACCATGACAATCATCGTTGTTGCAGCTGATGAGGAAACATACGAAGAGTTCTTGGTAACTCTAGTTGTTGCTCTAAGTAACGACGCGTCCATCACTGCAATCAACGTGACCTTCACAGGTGCTGATGGCGAAGAGACTGCTCAGGTTTCAGCTGATGACGTCCTTGACCTACCAGCTGGTACTGAGAGCGTTTCGGTAATCGTTGAGACCACAGACCAGGAAGCAACATTTGAAGTTTCCGGTAACGAAGGTCTTGAACTAGGTGAGAACACATTGACAATTCGTGTTACTGCTCCAGACGGTGAAACCGTTGAAGAGGCCTACGTAACTCTGAATGTTCTTCCATCATCGGATGCAACCGCATCGGCCATCTCGGTCAACGGTGTGTCATACGACTTCGAGAACCCAGATCAGATGATTGAAGTTGACGCAGGAGATATCGTGGTTGACGTTGTTCCTAACAACGAATTCGCAACCTTCGAAATCACCAGTGGAGACCTAACTGAGTACTCCGGTGTCCAGACAATAACTGTTGAAGTTACTGCTCAGGATGGCGAGTCTCGCGAGGTCTACAACCTATCCGTTGCTTCAACTAGCGAACTACTAGTAGTTCCTGGTTCAACTCTCGGTGATGGCGAACCTCGTGTTGGTACTTGGCTGAAGCTACCTCGTGACCAGTTCGACAAGACTGTCAAGTTGAACTACTTCTGGGTACGCAACTGGGACATTGACGCAGCTACAACTGGATCTTCTAAGTACAAGCTGTCTGTAGATGACTTCGGTCAGGACCTACGTGCAGTTGTATTGATTCAAAAGGCTGGCGAGGCAGATGTCTTCGTAATCAGCAAGAAGATCGAGACTGCTCCTGGAATCATCACTAAGGCTCCAACCCCATCAATCAAGGGTAAGGCTGCAGTTGGTAACACCTTGACTGCAACTACCAGAGATTGGCCAGAGGGTGCAGAGCTTACCTACCAGTGGTACCGCGAAGGTTCCGCTATTGATGGTGCAGACACTGACTCATACGAACTAACTGCCGAGGACTTCGACGCTGCAATTAGCGTTGGAATCACCGGAACCATCGAGGCTTACGAGCCACTAGAGAAGCAAAGCGCAGGTGTGGTAATTGCTGCAGGTACTTTGAAGTACACCGAGCGCCCATCACTCTCTGGTGAATTCGTAACTGGTGGAACAGTTACCGTTGGAGCCGGAACTTGGACAGATGGTGCTGAACTAAGCATCGTTTGGATGAGAAACGGCGAGGAGTTCCAGACCACCGGAGCTGACGAGAACAGCTATGTTCTTACCAGCGAGGACTACGGAACCCGCTTGAGCGTGAACGTTGTTGCAATCCTTGAAGGATACAACGACGCCACCTTCAAGATGAGAGCCCGCACAGTCAAGCTAGGTACCCTAGTTGATCTAGTAGCCCCAGTCATCATTGGTGAGGCACTAGTTGGCGAAGCCCTTGAGGTTGACCTAACCGGTCTTCCAGAGGATGCCGAGTTCACCTATGTATGGAAGCGCAACGGCCGAGTTATCTCTAGGGCCTACGAGTCTTCATACACCCTAACTACCAGGGATCTAGGACAGGCCATTACCGTCAAGGTTGGCATTGTCTCCCCTGGATACAAGAAGGCTCTAGTTGAGTCCGACAGCGTCACCGTCGGCAACCCAGCTAACTAGCCAAAAGACCAAGCTTCGGGCCCCTGAAAGGGGGCCCGAACTTGTTTTAAGGGCAGATTTTCTTGCTTTTTGTCCGTAATTCTGTATAAGATAAGTGTTCGACCCCAAAACCCACGTAAGCATATTTCGGCTGCGCGTTTTTGCACGCATATTTCGGCGGCAACCGTTGGGGGAGACATCCCAAAGACCGTTCTCAACCAATAATCCTTTGAAGGGGTAATCTTGGCCGCCAAGAAGAACAACAAAAACATTCGATCCGCTCAACGACTTTCTTTTGCGAAAACTCGCGAACCAATTGAGCTTCCAAACCTTCTAACTTTGCAGACTGAGAGCTTTAACTGGCTCATCGGTGCTGACGCATGGCGTGAGCTAGTCGGTAAGGATGCCAAGACCGGTTTGGAAGAAGTTTTCGAGGAGCTATCTCCGATTGAAGACAACCCGAACAATCCATCAGAAGCAAAGATGGGCCTTGAGTTTAAAGAGCCAGCACTAGATGATGCTCCATACACTCCTGATGAGTGCAAGATCAAGGGTAAGACTTACGCGAGACCGCTTTATATCAAAGCTGAATTCACCAACTACAAGACCGGTGAAATTAAATCGCAAACCGTATACATGGGTGAATTCCCAATCATGACCCCAGAAGGCACCTTCGTGGTTAACGGAACTGAGCGCGTAGTTGTTTCGCAGCTGGTTCGTTCTCCTGGTGTTTACTTCTCGGTATCAACTAACACCACCGGTAACTTGGATGTTCGCAACAACAAGGCGCAGATCATCCCATCTCGAGGTTCATACCTAGAGTTTCTAACCGAGTGGGTCAAAGAAGACCGCAAGTCTGTTTCAAGATTTGGTAAGCCAATCTTGCAGGTTGCTGTTGATCGTAAGACCAAAGTCTCGGCAACTATTTTCCTAAAGGCACTCGGTATGTCTCGTGAGGAAATCGAAGAGACATTTGCTGATGTTTACCAGACTCTTGATCCATCATGGATTGACATCAACATCATCACCAACACTTTGGATTACGATGAGTCACGCGCTGTTACTTCACCGGTAATTACTAAAGAAGATGCGCTGAAGGAAATTTATAAGAAGGTTCGTGCTGAATCAGGTAACGCCGATGCAGCTGAGAGCTGGCTAAAGAGCGTTTACTTTGACAAGAAGCGCTATAACCTAGCTCGCGTTGGTCGTCACAAGCTAAACCGTAAGCTCGGTATCTCGGTTGATGAGAACACCACCGTGCTAACTAAAGAAGACATCGTAGCAACCATGAAATATCTACTGGTATTTGATCTTGCTCTAAAGAACAAAGCTGACATCACCGGTTCATTGAGCTTCAAGCTAAAGATGGACAACCAAAAAGTTGACGTCAAGATTGCTTCCGATGACATCGATGACTTCCAGAACCGTCGTATTCGTTCGGTCGGTGAACTTATCCAGAACCAGGTTCGTATCGGTCTGTCTCGTATGGAGCGCGTGGTTCGTGAGCGTATGTCGACTCAGGATGTTGAGGCGATTACCCCGCAAACCCTGATCAACTTGCGTCCAGTGGTCTCTGCTATCAAGGAATTCTTTGGTGCTAGCCAGCTATCGCAGTTTATGGACCAGAACAACCCGTTGGCCGGCCTTGCTCACAAGCGCCGCCTATCGGCGCTTGGCCCCGGTGGTATCGCTCGTGAGCGTGCCCAGATGGAGGTTCGTGACGTTCACCCATCGCACTACGGAAGAATGTGTCCGGTTGAGACCCCAGAAGGCCCGAACATCGGTCTAATTGGATCTTTGACCGCTTACGCTCGTATCAACTCATTCGGCTTTATCGAAACCCCCTACAACAAGGTGGTCAACGGTAAGGTTTCGAACAAGATTGAGTATCTTGATGCAGCTGCAGAAGACGGCATGGTTATCGGTGGCGCTGATGTTCCACTTAACTCTGACGGAAGCTTTGCCGAGAAGAAGGTTTTTGCCCGCTTCAAGGGAGATGTAGTTGAGGTTGATAACGACCAGGTGGACTACATTGACATTTCTCCTCGTCAGCTAGCTTCGGTTTCAACATCTTTGATTCCATTCCTAGAGCACGATGACTCAAGCCGTGCCTTGATGGGTGCAAACATGCAGCGCCAAGCTGTTCCACTACTTCGTAGCGATGCACCACTGGTTGGTACCGGTATGGAGCGTGCTGCAGCGATGGATTCACACGCTGTGGTTATCGCAAGAAGCGCTGGTGTTGTTGAAGAAGTCGATGCAGATCACATTGTTATTCGTAACGATGAGAACAAACTGGACAAGTATTTGCTTCGTAAGTTTGAAAGATCAAACCAGGGAACTGCAATCAACCAGACCGCGATTGTTTCTATCGGACAAAAGATTGTCGCTGGTGAAGCAATCGCTGACGGTCCAGCAACTGATCAGGGTGAGTTGGCTCTAGGTAAGAACCTTCTGGTTGCATTTATGCCTTGGGAAGGCCACAACTTCGAAGACGCGATTATCATCAGCAAGGATTTGGTGATTGATGACACGCTTTCTTCGATTCACATCGAAGCCCACGAGGTTGAGGCAAGAGACACCAAGCTCGGTAAGGAAGAGATCACAGCAGATCTTCCGAACGTCTCGCAGGAAGCGTTGGCTCAGCTTGATGAGCGCGGCATTATTCGTATCGGTGCTGAAGTTAGACCGGGAGACATCTTGGTCGGTAAGGTTACCCCTAAGGGTGAGACCGAACTTTCAGCTGAAGAGCGACTACTTCGTGCGATCTTTAACGAAAAGAGCAAGGAAGTTCGCGACACCTCATTGAAGGTGCCACACGGTGAAGCTGGAACTGTTATCGACGTGAAGGTATTTGACGTTGAGGCAGGAGATGACGAACTGGGTGCTGGAGTAAACCAGCGCGTGGTAGTTCACATTGCTCAAAAGCGTAAGATCACCGAAGGTGACAAGCTTGCCGGTCGTCACGGAAACAAGGGTGTTATTTCTAAGATCCTTCCAGTTGAAGACATGCCGTTTATGGAAGATGGTACTCCGGTAGATATCATCCTGAACCCACTGGGTATCCCAGGTCGTATGAACTTCGGCCAGGTACTTGAAACCCACCTTGGCTGGATTGCTAAGCAGGGTTGGCAGATCAAGGATGGCGCTAAGTGGGCCGAAGGTTTGGCTGAAGAGCTACGCGCGGCTGCTCCTGGCACCAGAGTTGCAACTCCGATCTTTGACGGTGCTAGTAAAGATGACATCATCGGTCTATTGGATTCAACCTTGCCTAACCGCGATGGTCAGAAGCTAGTTGACAAGACCGGTAAGGCTAGATTGCTTGATGGTCGCTCCGGTGAGCCATTCCCAATGCCAATCTCAGTTGGATACATGTATGTCTTGAAGCTGCACCACCTAGTTGACGACAAGATCCACGCTCGTTCAACCGGTCCTTACTCGATGATTACCCAGCAACCGCTAGGTGGTAAGGCACAGTTCGGTGGTCAAAGATTTGGTGAGATGGAAGTTTGGGCGTTGCAGGCATACGGTGCTGCACACACCCTGCAAGAGCTTCTAACCATCAAGTCCGATGACATCACCGGTCGTGTGAAGACCTACGAGGCGATCGTAAAGGGTGAGAACATCCAGGCTCCAGGTATTCCTGAGTCATTTAGAGTTTTGGCTAAAGAAATGCAGTCACTTGCTCTAAATGTTGAAGTGCTTAACTCCGAAGGTGGTGTTGTGACCTTGAAGGATGAAGACTTCGAGCGTGACATGGCTGCTGAAAACATGGAAGGTATCAACCTTTCACGTAACGAGTCCCTATCCAGTGACAACGAACCTACCTGGTCCTAAGCGAAGAGAGAAAAACGATTATGGATATTGAAACTTTTAGCTCCCTGAGAATTGGTCTTGCCACCTCAGATGACATTCGCTCATGGTCCAACGGTGAGGTAAAGAAGCCAGAGACCATCAACTACCGCACCCTCAAGCCTGAGAAGGACGGTCTGTTCTGTGAGAAGATCTTCGGTCCTACCAAGGACTGGGAATGTTCTTGTGGTAAGTACAAGAGAGTTCGCTTCAAGGACATCGTTTGTGAGCGCTGTGGTGTTCAGGTAACTAAGTCCTCAGTTCGTCGTGAGCGCATGGGGCACATCGAATTAGCCGCTCCGGTTACTCACATCTGGTACTTCAAGGGTGTTCCTAGCCGTCTAGGTTACCTATTGAACATGGCACCAAAAGATCTTGAGAAGATCATTTACTTTGCTGCCTACCGTGTGATGGAAGTTGATGAAGCAGCCAAGAAGATGGACTGGGTCCTCATCAAGGATGACTACATCACTCGTATCAAGCAGACACTGCACGATCGTTACGAAGAAATGGTTGAGGCTGCTCAGGAAGAGTATGACTTCCTAATCGAGCAGGGATTAGATCTTCAGATTGCTGTCAAGATCTGGGAAGCACCAACCTGGGTAGATCACCAGTTCGTCAAGACCATCGAGCAGATGATCAAGATGGAAGTTGATGACCCGAAGAACTTCTTCGACAAGCCTTTCACCGCAGCTATTGCTGAGGGTAAGGAAGCGATTTCTCGTGAAGCAGCTGCCCAGAAGGTAATCAACCAGAAGATCAACGAGTTCCGTAAGAAGACCGAGAAGATTGTTCGCGAGTATGCCCGTCTAGAGCGTCCAGACTCACTACAGAAGGAACAGCTTTCTTGGCGTCAATTCCTAACTGCTGAAGAGGGTCAGCTAATTCAGAACGATGTTCTGTTTGACTACTTCGACTACTTCTACGGTGACTACGTGATTACCGAAATCGGTGCCCTTGCTATCCAGCAGGTACTTGCCGAATTCGATCTTCAGGCAGCTGCTGATGAACTGAAGAAGGAAATTGCCGACAACAAGGGTTCAAAGCAGACCCAGGCGATTAAGCGTCTAAAAGTTGTTTCTTCTTTCCTACAGTCAAACACTCCAGCCACCTCAATGGTGCTAGATGTATTGCCAGTGCTACCTCCGGAGATTCGTCCGATGGTTCAGCTAGATGGTGGCCGCTTTGCAACTTCTGATCTAAATGATCTTTACCGCAGAGTGATCAACCGTAACAACCGTCTAAAGCGCTTTGTTGATCTAGGTGCTGTTCCTAAGACAATTCTGAACAACGAAAAGCGCATGCTGCAGGAAGCTGTTGATGCGCTATTCGATAACGGACGTCGTGGACGTCCAGTTACCGGAACCGGTAACCGTCCACTGAAATCTCTCTCTGACCTACTAAAGGGTAAGCAGGGACGTTTCCGTCAGAACCTATTGGGTAAGCGTGTTGACTACTCCGGTCGTTCGGTTATCGTGGTTGGTCCTCAGCTGAAGATGCACCAGTGTGGTTTGCCAAAGCTTATGGCGCTGGAACTATTCAAGCCGTTTGTGATGAAGCGTCTAGTTGATCAGGGTATTGCCATGAACATCAAGAGCGCTAAGCGCATGGTTGAGCGCAGCCGCACTCAGGTGTGGGATGTTCTAGAAGAAGTTATTCGTGAGCGTCCGGTGCTACTAAACCGTGCACCGACTCTTCACCGTCTAGGTATCCAGGCTTTTGAGCCACTACTGGTTGAAGGTAAGGCTATTCAGCTGCACCCGCTAGTTTGTGCTGCTTTCAACGCCGACTTCGATGGTGACCAGATGGCTGTTCACCTACCGCTATCTGCTGAGGCTCAGGCTGAAGCAAGACTATTGATGCTTGCTTCAAATAACATCTTGAAGCCATCCGATGGTAAGCCGGTGGCAACGCCTTCACAGGATATGATCATTGGTCTTTACTTCATGACCACGGTCAAGGAGGGTGCTTTAGGTGAGAACCAGATCTTTGGTTCTATCGCCGAAGCGCAGCTGGCTTTCGACATTCACACACTAGATCTTCAGGCTAAGGTCAAGATTCGTATCGATGGTGTAATCAAGGACACTACTTTGGGAAGGACTCTGTTCGCACAGACTCTGCCTGAAGGTTTTGAGTGGACTGAAGAGCAGGTCGGTAAGAAGCAGATCTCTAAGATCCTAGAACTTATGGTGGAAAAGTGTGAGCGCGTTGAAGTTGCTCAGGCGCTAGACCGCATCAAGACAGCCGGTTTCTACTGGGCTACTCGTTCCGGTGTTTCAATGGCTATCTCTGATGCCAACTTCGACTCTGAAGGCAAGTTCGATAAAGAGCGTGCCAAGATGATCCGCGAAGGTGAAAAAGAACACACCAAGATTCAAGAATCATTCGACCTAGGTGGTATTACCGACCTAGAACGTCGTGACGAACTTGGAGCTTTGTGGTTCAAGCGCACCAACGAGATTCAGGAACTACTGCAGTCTGAAATACCTCAAGGTAACGCGATTCGCATGATGGTTGAATCAGGTGCTCGTGGTAACTGGATTCAGGTTCGTTCCGTTCTCGGTATGCGTGGTCCGGTGGCAACATCATCCGGTGACTTCGCACCGATGCCGGTCAAGGGTAACTACCTGGTAGGTCTAACCGCATCCGAATACTTCATTAACGCAACCGGTGCTCGTAAGGGTAACGCTGATACAGCGATGAAGACCTCGGCCGCTGGTTATCTAACCCGTCGTCTAGTTGACGTAGCGCAGGATGTTATCGTTCGCGATCCAGACTGTGATACTTCGAGATACCTTGAAAAGTCACTTAAGGACGTTGACGGTAACTGGGATGATCCAAACATCGAATTATCCATCATGCAGCGTAATCTCGCTGAGGATGTCAAGGTTGATGGCAAGGTTATCGCTAAGCGTAACGATGCAATCAACATCCAGTTGGTAAATCTTCTGAAGTCAGCCGACGTCGAGACCGTCAAGGTTCGTTCGGTCTTCACCTGTGATGCCATCAGCGGTGTTTGTGCTGCCTGTTACGGGGTTTCGCTAGCTACCAACGAGCCAGTTGAGCTCGGTGAAGCTATCGGTATTATTGCTGCTCAGTCAATTGGTGAGCCTGGTACTCAGCTAACAATGCGTACCTTCCACACCGGTGGTGCAGCGGCGGCAACTACCAAGCGCACGATCTTGAAGTCGATCGGTGGTCAGAAGGTTCGTGTTGAGCGCCTGATTTCCTATGACATCACACAGGGTCTAACCGGTGTGACTGACTTGCTTGAAGCACGTCCTGGTTGGCGTCAAGGTAAAGTCGGTGTGCTAGCGTTCTGGCCTGGTCGCATCGAATTGAAGGCAACCGCAAGAGAATGGGTTGCACTTAACCGCGATGTTACTGTTCGTGAACTTGTTGAAATCGAAGCAAAAGATGAGAAGAGCACTAAGAACAAGATCTATGCTCAGGTAATCGTTGCTGTTGATGATAAGGATGGTTCGAAGGTAGCTGACACAGCAAAGGCCGGTAAGGCAGTTGTTGTTGCAGAAGCTGGAGAAGTTACCAAGGTAACCGAGGAATACATTGAGGTTCAGGTTGACCGCACTGTTACTCCAAGACTTGAGCCTGGTATTAACCTTTCCGATGCTAAGTTGTCTGAGATTCAAGCTGAAAACAAGAGAACCAAGAGCCAGATGGCCAAGGTTCGCTACGAGTTGACAGCCTTCAGCAACGATGGCAACCGTTCTAAGCAGCGTGTCTTCGCTAAGGTCGGCGACAAGGTTGTAAACGGTCAGGTTATTGCTGATGGTTTACTTTCCTACCCAGTTGCCGATGCTGAAGCGCTGCCAAGACTAAAGAAGGCAAAGGTTGAAGCCGGTAAGGTTATCAACGCTTCTGAGTTGATCAGCAAATTCGGCATCGTCAAGGAAGTTGATGTCTTTATCACTCCAAGCGAAGAAGGCTACGAAGAGGCAGAGAAGATTGCGCAGAACTACGCGTTCAGCCGTTCAACTTCGAAGACTTTCGCGAAGCTTTCACCGAAGGACAAGATCGCAACTATTCCTGCAGGAGATATCGAAGCAGAACTTTTGGTTCAGCCAGGTGACTGGGTTGGTCAGGGAGAATACGTCATCGACGGAACTCCTAACCCACACGCAGTGTTGTCTGTGCTAGGACCTAAGTGGGCTGCCTACGAAATCATCAAGGGTGTTCAGGCGATCTATGGTTCTCAGGGTGTGCCTTTGCACGATAAGCACCTCGAGGTTATTGTTCGCCAGATGCTAGGTAAGGTCACCGTGATTGAATCTGGTGAAACCGACATGCTGCCAGGTGAAATCATCGACCGCACCAGATTCCAGTCAAAGAACCGCGAGGCTCAGAAGTCTGGTCAGAAGCCTGCTTCGGCTCGTCAAGAAGTCATGGGTATGACCCGTGCTTCTTTGGCTGCCCAGTCATGGCTGTCCGCTGCTTCGTTCCAGGAAACCACCAGAGTTCTTACTCAGGCGGCCCTAGACCGTAGAGAAGACAAGCTTGAGGGTCTGAAGGAGAACGTTATCATCGGTAAGTTGATCCCAGCTGGTACGGGCCTAAAGGGCTACCGTGCCATTGAGGTCGAGGCCACCGAAGAGGCAAAGGCAGAGCGCTACCCGAACCGTATCTGGGATGCCCCAGTTGCTTCGGAAGGCGAGGAATTTGCCTCAGCCAGCCTATTCTCAGCCGATTTTGACGACTGGTCAGAGTCCAAGGAATAGGTCGAAAATACTGTTTGACCCACCCGAGTTCTTTCAGGTAGGCTTACAAAGGTTTGTTTAAACCCTTGTCTTCCGAGCCTGATCTAAGGACTCCGGTGGGATAAAACAGTGAAAAGATTCAGTAAATTGCTGTGTCTAAAAAGCAAGACGGTTATCTAGGTAACCGATAACACAAGGAGAAGTAGTGCCAACAATTCAGCAGTTGGTCCGTAAGGGTCGCAGCGCGAAGGTATCTAAGACCAAGGCGCCAGCTCTAAAGCAGAGCCCGCAGCGTCGTGGCGTGTGCACCCGTGTTTACACCACCACACCTAAGAAGCCGAACTCGGCACTTAGAAAAGTGGCACGTGTTAAGTTGTCAAACGGTATCGAAGTTACCGCCTACATCCCGGGCGAAGGCCACAACCTTCAGGAGCACTCAATGGTGCTTGTTCGCGGTGGTCGTGTGAAGGATCTTCCTGGCGTTCGTTACAAGATCGTTCGTGGTGCTCTAGACACCCAAGCAGTTAAGAACCGTAAGCAGGCTAGAAGCCAATACGGTGCGAAGAAGGGTAAGTAATGCCTCGTAAAGGTCCAGTAACAAAGAAGCCAGTGGTTGTCGATCCAGTTTATGGATCCCCTGTTGTTACCACACTGGTTAACAAGATTTTGCTTGATGGAAAAAAGTCTGTAGCTGAGTCAATCGTCTACGGTGCTCTTGAAGGAGCAGCAACCAAGAGTGGTCAGGACGCAGTGATTCTTCTAAAGAAGGCGCTAGATAACGTTCGTCCAACTGTTGAAGTTCGTTCACGTCGTGTTGGTGGTTCAACCTACCAGGTTCCAGTTGAAGTTAAATCACACCGTGCAAACACACTAGCGCTGCGCTGGTTGGTTGGTTACGCGAAGGCTCGTCGTGAGAAGACGATGACCGAGCGTCTAATGAACGAGATTCTCGATGCTTCTAACGGCCTAGGGGCTGCTGTTAAGCGTCGCGAAGACACCCACAAGATGGCAGAGTCCAACAAGGCTTTCGCACATTACCGCTGGTAAGAATTTGGAGCTTCCGCTTGTTAACTTTTTGTTTAGCAAGCGGTTGTTCAATTAAGTAAGAAGAAATAACTAGAAGAAAAGGACCATCGTGGCCCAGGAAGTATTGACCGACCTAAACAAGGTTCGCAACATCGGTATCATGGCGCACATTGACGCCGGTAAGACAACTACCACCGAGCGTATTTTGTTCTACACCGGTATCACTCACAAGATCGGTGAGGTACACGACGGTGCTGCAACCATGGACTGGATGGAGCAGGAGCAGGAGCGCGGTATCACCATTACCTCGGCTGCAACCACCTGTTTCTGGAACAAGAACCAGATCAACATCATTGACACCCCTGGCCACGTGGACTTTACCGTTGAGGTAGAGCGCTCACTTCGTGTGCTAGATGGTGCTGTTGCCGTATTCGACGGTAAAGAGGGTGTTGAGCCACAGTCTGAGACCGTTTGGCGTCAGGCAGATAAGTATGACGTTCCAAGAATTTGTTTTGTCAACAAGATGGACAAGCTAGGTGCTGATTTCTACTTCACCGTGGACACCATCATTAGCCGTCTAGGCGCTAGGCCACTAGTTATCCAGCTACCAATCGGTGCTGAGTCAACCTTCGAAGGTGTTATCGACCTAGTCGAAATGCGCGCTCTAACCTGGCGCGGAGACGTCGAGATGGGCGCTAAATACAACGTTGAAGAGATCCCAGCAGATATGAAGGCTAAGGCCGACGAGTATCGTGCCAAGCTCTTGGAAACTGTTGCTGAGGCAGATGACGCACTGATGGAGAAGTACTTTGCCGGTGAAGAACTAACCGTTGCTGAAATCAAGGGTGCCATCAGAAAGCTGACTGTTTCATCACAGCTATACCCAATTCTTTGTGGTTCTGCTTTCAAGAACAAGGGTGTTCAGCCAATGCTAGATGCAGTGGTTGACTACCTACCTTCTCCGCTGGATGTTCCAGCGGTTGAAGGACACGATGTTCGCGACGAAGAGAAGATGATCTCTCGTGAGCCAAAATCAACTGAACCGTTTGCCGCTCTTGCATTCAAGGTTATGACCCACCCATTCTTTGGACGTTTGACCTACATCCGTGTTTACTCCGGTCAAGCGAACCAGGGTGATCAGGTTTTGAACTCAACTAAGGACCGCAAGGAGCGCATTGGAAAACTATTCCAGATGCACGCCAACAAGGAAAACCCAGTTGACTCGGTAACTGCAGGTCACATCTATGCGGCTATCGGTCTAAAGGACACCACAACCGGTGACACACTTTGTGATTCTTCAAACCCGGTTGTTCTAGAATCAATGACCTTCCCTGAGCCAGTGATCTCGGTTGCTATTGAACCAAAGACCAAGGGCGACCAGGAAAAGCTAGGTCTTGCTATTCAGAAACTTGCTGAAGAAGACCCAACTTTCCGCGTTGAGCAGGATCAGGAAACTGGCCAGACCGTTATCTCCGGTATGGGTGAGTTGCACCTGGATATCTTGGTTGACCGTATGCGTCGCGAATTCAAGGTTGAAGCTAACGTTGGTAAGCCTCAGGTTGCATATCGCGAGACTATTCGCCGTGTTGTTGAAAAGCACGACTACACTCACAAGAAGCAGACCGGTGGTTCTGGTCAGTTTGCTAAGGTTCAGATCAAGCTTGAGCCGATGGATGTTGAAGGCGACAAGGTTTATGAGTTCGTCAACGCCGTGACCGGTGGTCGTGTTCCTCGTGAATACATCCCGAGCGTGGATGCAGGTATCAAAGATGCCATGCTAGTTGGAACTTTGGCTGGCTACCCAGTGGTGGGTGTCAAAGCTACTCTTCTTGATGGTCAGTATCACGACGTTGACTCGTCTGAAATGGCCTTCAAGATTGCCGGATCGATGGCTTATAAAGAGGCATCGAGAATGGCACAACCTGTACTGCTCGAGCCGTTGATGGCCGTCGAAGTGCGTACCCCAGAGGAATACATGGGGGATGTAATCGGTGACCTAAACTCTCGCCGTGGTCAGATCCAGGCAATGGACGACGCCTCCGGCGTCAAGGTCGTTCGCGCCCTTGTGCCTTTGTCTGAAATGTTCGGTTACGTCGGTGACCTACGCTCGAAGACTTCGGGCCGTGCGGTCTACTCGATGACCTTTGAAACCTATGCTGAGGTGCCAAGGGCCGTCTCCGACGAGATCGTACAAAAGAGCAAAGGCGAGTAGGGAATAGGGCTACCTAAACCCACGGTTTTGTGAGTAAGATAGTAATTCTGTAAACCCCAAATCTTTATGGGCATAAATCATGCCCAAAGGGATACGACGAGTCCTGAGGAGGACCTATAAATGGCTAAGGCGAAATTCGAGCGCACCAAGCCGCACGTCAACATCGGTACCATCGGTCACGTTGACCACGGTAAGACGACTCTGACAGCGGCCATTACCAAGGTGCTACACGACAAGTACCCAGACTTGAACGCATCATATGCGTTCGACCAGATCGATAACTCACCTGAAGAAAAGCAGCGTGGTATTACGATCAACATCTCCCACGTTGAGTACCAGACCGAGAAGCGCCACTACGCTCACGTAGACGCTCCGGGCCACGCTGACTACATCAAGAACATGATTACTGGTGCAGCTCAGATGGATGGTGCGATTCTTGTAGTAGCAGCAACAGACGGCCCAATGCCACAGACCAAGGAGCACGTGCTTCTTGCTCGTCAGGTTGGTGTTCCATACATCGTTGTTGCGCTAAACAAGTCAGACATGGTTGATGACGCAGAAATCCTAGAACTAGTTGAGGTTGAGGTCCGCGACCTACTATCTCAGTACGAGTTCCCAGGCGACACTGCTCCTGTTATCCAGGTTTCAGCTCTAAAGGCTCTAGAAGGCGACGCTAAGTGGGGTCAGACCGTTCTAGATCTAATGGACGCTGTTGACAGCAACATTCCTGAGCCTGTTCGCGACCTAGACAAGGCTTTCCTTATGCCTGTTGAAGACGTTTTCACCATCACTGGTCGTGGAACCGTTATCACCGGCAAGATTGAGCGTGGCAAGGTCAACGTGAACGACGAAGTCGAGATCGTTGGTATCCGCGAGAAGCAGAAGACTACCGTTACCGGAATCGAAATGTTCCGTAAGCTACTCGACTACGCAGAAGCTGGTGAGAACGTAGGTCTACTACTTCGTGGAACCAAGCGTGAAGACGTAGAGCGTGGTCAGGTTGTTTGCAAGCCTGGCTCAATCACACCTCACACTGGTTTCGATGGCAACGTCTACATCCTTTCAAAGGATGAGGGAGGACGCCACAACCCGTTCTACTCAAACTACCGTCCACAGTTCTACTTCCGTACCACAGACGTAACCGGTGTTATCACCTTGCCGTCTGGTACTGAAATGGTTATGCCTGGCGACACCACCGAAATGGC